>Ga0137308_100732_pt1 | contig 45555 bp, 38 predicted proteins | sample Inofrocosms_June_FD_97181 | JGI IMG/M metagenome (GOLD analysis project Ga0137308, IMG submission 97181) | Mouse cecal microbial communities from Vienna, Austria - N-Acetylneuraminic and N-Acetylglucosamine D2O microcosms_June | ecosystem: Host-associated > Mammals > Digestive system > Large...
TCCGGGCATTTCCGTTCCGAGACTGTTTTGTTTGATTCCAGTTCCGTCTCTTTTATTCCAGTTCCGTCTCTTCACTACAATGCCCTTTGCCGGGGAAGGATTTTCATCTGCTCCGTCTCTTCTATTTAAGGCCTTCCCTAAATTTTCTGTAGTAGTTCGAAGACTTGGTCTCCCATCAGGTAGCCGGCTCCTACAAACACCAGATTCCATAAGAAGATGCCGCAGGTGGAGGCGGTTACGTATTTTACCAGATTCATCCGTATGACTCCCGCCGGAATGGATACAATGGTGCGGATCATGGGGAGAAGTTTTCCTACAAAGACTCCCATGCTTCCTTTAGACCGGATCCATTCCAGATTTTTCTCTAAAGGCTCTTTCTGTTTCGGGAACCGTTTGGTGTAAGCGCGCAGGAAAACCTCGCCGCCCTTTCGTCCCAATCCGTACAGCAGCAAGCTTCCCAGAAGCCCCGCCGCCACGGTGATTACCATAACCCAGAAGAAGCTGATGTTTCCCTTTGCCGCCATAATCCCCGACAGGGGCATGATAATTCCGGCCGGAAAACCGGGCAGATTCATATATTCCAAAAGCACAATCACAAAGATTGCCACTGCTCCGTATTTTGTAAAATAAAGGGTTAATGTAGAAATGTCCATGTTCTTTCCTCCTCATCTTCTTGCGGCAATCCCAAAACCACTCCGCACTTACCGATAATTCATTATACAGAAATGCTTTTGGAATTGCTCTCTTAATTGGTATGGATAAAGCATAGACTCTAAAAATAAATGTCAACGTCAGAAAATTCAAAAGAAATTCTAAAGAAATAATGTAAACTTTTGTAATGTATATATTTAATGATTTAATCCTGCCTGCTGCCCCATAAACAGCGGAATGCCGGATCTGGGGCAAATCATTTGGCAAGGGACTTTACAGCATTTCCAAAAGCTCTTGCGCTTTTTCGCCGTAAGAAGTATTTTCCAGCTTTTCCAGCAAGGGTCTGGCATAAAGAAGAACCCGATAAGAATAATACCAAAAGCTGTAAAATAAATCTTCATTTTCTTCGTAGATACTCAAAACGGAGTCCTCATCCTCATTTTCAGATGCCAAATATTCCTCTTTCAACATGTCGGAAAAGAAAGGGAGCATATCCTCAGCGTCACCCTCCTCTATTTCTCCACAAAAATCATAATAGCATTCGGCAATTAATACAAAGAAATCAAGTAAGGTCGTTATCATATAATCAGCGATTTGCCTTTCTTCCGTTTCGCCAACGGCATGTTCCAAACTGCGTACCAGAAATATCATGGCAAAAGGAGTGGAATGCCATAGAGTACCCTGATGCTCGATATCGTTCATGATTTCAGATAATGCATCTTTTACTGATGCAAGGCTGTCCATATTCCATATTTCTTCGAAATATTTCGGAAAATCCGAAGCCATGCCATAAGCGGTGCCAATTCTGTACCAAGGTATTTCTTCGATTGAGACATTTTGTACATATGCTTGATTTTTGTCCATAATTATAGCCTCCCTGTCTGCAGTGTAAATCATCTGTGAGAAAAATGCCGCTTCTGGCTTCTGTATTCTTGACGGCGCAGCAAGTTCCCCCTTACAGATTTTTAAATACTATGTCGTCTTTTGGTTTTACCGGTCTCCGATATATTTATCCCACAGTTCTATTTTCTGTCCCTGTGTTTTACCACTGTTTACGTGCTTCCTTTGCACCAAAATATTGAGACTGCCGGACGCCAGAACGGGCGGCCTCTGCCCATTTTGTGCGCATCGGCGGCTCCGGCCTTTAATGCCCCATCAGCTCTGTATCTGTTTCATGTTATAAAAAATTCCCTTCCGGGCCATCAGCTCGTCATATGTACCGTACTCCACGCACTGCCCCGCATGAATGACCGCAATTTTGTCCGCGTCCCGTATGGTGGAAAGCCGGTGGGCTACAATGAAGGTAGTTCTGTTTTCGGTTAAATTATTTACGGCCTCCTGAATCAGCTTTTCGGAAATACTGTCCAGAGCCGAAGTGGCCTCATCCAGCAGGATAATTCTGGGTTCCCGAATCAGTGCCCTTGCTATGGAAATGCGCTGTCTTTGTCCTCCGGAAAGCTTTCCGCCGTGTTCTCCCACCATGGTATCCAAGCCCTTGGGAAGAGAATCCACCAATTCCCTCAGATTGGCCGCGTCTATCACTTGATCCAGCTTCTCCTGTGTCACATCTTCACAGCCATAAATAATATTCTCACGGATAGTTCCCGAAAACAATATGGAGGTCTGAGGTACAACGGCCAAATATTTCCGGTAAGAGCGCAGATCAATCCGGTTCAAATCATGGCCGTCCAGCAGCACCCTTCCGCTGTCCGCCAGATAAAAGCCGTTTACCAGATTTAAGATAGTGGATTTCCCGGCTCCCGATTCACCTACCAGCGCGATAGTCTCCCCTGTTCGCACCTCTAGGTTCAGGCCGTTCAAAGTATCGCTCTCTCCCTCATGGTATCTGAAATGAACATTCTGAAATGAGAAATGTCCCTCCACATTTTCAATCTGTTCCTTTCCTTCATTGTGCTCCACATCCTCGGACAACAGCACTTCCCCGATAGAATTGACGGACTCAATTCCCTTGGTGATAGTGGGAACAAGAGAAATAATAGCCGATACCTGATTGACAATGGTGGCGAAATAACTTTGATATAAAGTGATATCCCCCGCCATTATATTTCCGCGGAAAGCAAGAAACCCTGTAAAACAGAGGCAGATCACCTGAAAAATCTGAAAGATCGCCCAGCCCACGGAGCCGAACAGAGATTGGATTAAGTCCAGCTTGTAGCCCTTTTCTGCCACGGCAAAGAGCTGCCCGCTCATCTTTTCCACTTCCTCTTCTTCCAATGCATGAGCACGGGTAACGGGAATCAGCTCCACCATTTCCATAACTCTGGCAGAAGTCTCCTCCATCTCCTTTCGGAATTCCCGGTTTCTGCGCTTCATAACACTCCGAAAAGAGACCATGGTAACGGCCGCAATGGGGGTGGTAATCAGGAAAAAGAAAAATACCATCATGCTTCTCTGTACCGTAACCACCAAGGCCACCGAAATGTTCAACACTATGTTTAAGACACTCAGAAACATTTGCGTGGAAAGTCCCTCCACTGCTTCCACGTCCCGGATGATCTTAGACTGGAGGCGACCCGACTGTGTCTCTATATGATAAGATATGGAGAGCTGCTGCAGTTTACGGATCAGCGCCTTCCTGAGCCCCGTCTCCGCATATCGGGTGGACTGGCTCTTATAATCGGTATACAGATAATTCATGGGCACATTCAGGCATACCAAGAAAATCATCAAAACGGTGTAAAAAATAATGTTTCCGGTACTGTCAGGGCTTTGAGATGTAATATCGTTTATAATGTTTGCCGTCACAATGGGCAGCACCCACACGCAGGCATGTTTGCAGAAGAAAAAGAATACTGCCAACAGGAATTTATAATAATTCCCTTTGTACAGTGAAACTAAAATTTTCAAAGGATGCCCCTGATGCTTCCGATAGCATTCTATAAACCAATGCTCCGGCTCTATCCCCTTGGGAGCTCTCATTTTCTTTTCAAATGATGACATTACCCTACTCCTTTTGAATAATAATGTATTAAAATTAATTTCAGCAAAAGGGGGATGCCTGTAACAGCATCCCCACTGAAATTTTGCTTTATGAATGACAGTACCCTGACATAACGCGAAATTAGTTGTTAATCAGCTTATCCTCTTCATTATTCCAGCTGTAAAGCTTTCTGATCTCCTCGCCCACCTTCTCGGAAGAATGCTCGGAAGCCAGCTTTCTCATAGCTTTAAAGTGAACCTGTCTGCCTGCCGGAGACATGTCGAGGAGAAAGTCCTTAGCGAAAGTACCGTCCTGAATATCGCTCAGAATCTTCTTCATAGCCTTCTTGGTCTCCTCGGTAACGATCTTAGGCCCGGTTATGTAATCTCCGTACTCCGCCGTATTGGAAATGGAATATCTCATACCCGCGAAACCGCTTTGATAAATCAGATCTACAATCAGCTTCATCTCGTGGATACACTCAAAATATGCGTTTCTCTCGTCATATCCTGCCTCCACCAATGTCTCAAAACCTGCCTGCATCAACGCGCACACACCGCCGCAGAGAACAGCCTGCTCACCGAACAAATCGGTCTCCGTTTCGGTACGGAAGGTGGTCTCGAGAACGCCTGCTCTGGCGCCGCCGATCCCCAATGCATAAGCCAATGCCATATCCTGTGCCTTACCGGTTGCATCCTGCTCCACCGCGATAAGACAGGGAACACCCTTGCCCTCCTGATACTCGCTTCGCACGGTATGTCCGGGACCCTTCGGCGCAATCATGGTTACATCCACATCTGCGGGAGGTACGATGCATCCGAAGTGAATATTGAAGCCGTGAGCAAACATCAGCATATTTCCGGCCTCCAGATTGGGCTCGATGTCCTTCTTATAGAGATCAGCCTGCTTCTCGTCGTTGATCAGAATCATAATAATATCGGCCTGCTTTGCAGCCTCGGCTGCGGTATATACTTCAAATCCCTGCTTTACTGCCTTATCCCAAGACTTGGAGCCCTCGTAAAGACCGATAATCACGTGACATCCGGAATCCTTCAGGTTCAACGCATGTGCATGTCCCTGACTTCCGTAGCCGATAATCGCGATGGTCTTTCCCTCCAGCAGAGAAAGATTACAATCTTCCTGATAAAAAATTTTTGCCATTTTTCTTTCCTCCATTTGCATTTGATAGGTGTACTCTCCGCTGTCCGGAAAGGCACCCTGCTTCTCGATATATAACTGACAGGTTTTGCCCTGGAGCTAACTATTTGCTGCATAACTCTTCTATGGAAATCACCTTATCCGTACCTCTGCTCAGCCCCGCGATACCGGTTCTGGCAATCTCAAGAATTTCGTAGCCGTCCAAAAGTCCGATGAAAGCATCAATCTTCTGCTGATTGCCGGTAAGCTCGATCATCAGACTTTCCGGTGACACGTCAATGATCTTGGCACGGAATATATCCGTCACTGCAATGATGCTCTGTCTCTGCTCCGCGGTTGCTCTCACCTTGATCATAATAAGCTCGCGGTATACGCTCTCTTCCGGCTCCAGCTCCCTGATATCACGGACATCCACCAGCTTCGCCACCTGCTTCTCGATCTGCTCCAATATCTCCTCGTCACCGGATGCCACGATAGTGATACGGGTGATACGCGAATCGGCAGTGGTTCCCGCGGTAATACTTTCGATATTATAGCCTCTTCTGGAAAACAGGCCGGAAATCCGGCTCAAAACACCGGATGTATTGTCAACCAACAACTGAAAAACTCTTCTTTGCATTTTATAACACCTCACATGATTGTTTACACCGTCCGGCCCAATACCGTCATTATCCGACTCTAAAGCTTCCTGCAAGATGTCCTCCGTCTGCGCCATATTTTCTCAAATCCAAAAGGCGCATCGGCTGCGATTATTGAATTGGGTCGGAAACTCTTTCGTTATCATATCAAGATACGTATAAAATGTCAATAAACACTTAAGGAAAAAGCGTGGAATAAATGATAGGGCGTTACTTTTCACACCCACGCCACCGCAAGGCGTTTTCACGCGTTTTTTGCGTGACAAACCCGAGGGCAACCTGCGCGGAACCGCTGTTTTGCGGTTTCTGGCATGCGTTACTGGCGGCGGAGTGAACAGTAACGATAGGGCGGAACGCTATCGTTTGCCGAAATTCCCCTTTTCGGAATTGTGTTTCTGCCAAAAACGGATTATACTAGATGATAACTAAAAGGAAGGCTATCAAGGGAAACCGCTATGTATAAAAAGGACAAGTTTCTTACAATCGGCCAATTTGCCGCCATGCATGGAATCAATAAGAAAACTTTGATGTGGTATGACGAAATCGGACTGTTCAAGCCCACCTTCATTCATCCGGAAAACGGCTATCGCTATTATAATTACCACCAGAGCCCCGTTTTGGAAACCATTCTGTTGTTGCGGGAACTGGATGTTTCCGTCAACGATATACAGATTTTTATGAAAAACCGCTCCGCCGAAAGCTTAAAAAATTTACTGGAAGAAAAACGAAACGATCTGGATCTGCAGATCACTCATCTGCAGGCAGTCCGTACCACCTTATCCACATATCATCAAAACATGTCTACCCTGCTGACTATGAACTTATCCGAAATCAGTATTGTCGAAAGGCCGGAACGCTGTCTGGTCACAGTGGACATTGATAAGGACATCTCCTTTGAGGATGTGGTTGAACTGATTACAGCCGAAACGGAAAAATACCATTTGGGGCGCCTTCATGATGCTTCTTACGGCTCAATGCTTCCTGTTTCCAGTTTGATGAACGGCTGTTATGACGATTATTCCAAGCTCTTTATTGAAATACCCTTCCTCACAAGCAAAACGGGGCTGCATATCATTCCCGGCGGAAAATACCTGAGAGCTTTCCATAAAGGGGATTGGGAAAAGCTGCCCCGGCGGTATCAGGAAATTTTGTCATATGCCCAAAAACACAATTTGAAATTCCATGGCTATTCTTATGAAACGGGCATAAACGAAAATGTTATTGAGCGAATGGAAGACTATATCCTTCAGATTGAAATTCCCATTCTCGGATAAAAAACGCCCCAAGGGGCTCTTATTTATAGTAACAAACGGAGTATAAGGTTGAAAGAAAAGCGCTTTCAACTATTGATTTTGAGTCCGCCAAAGCGGACATGGAGTATATGGTTGAAAGAAAAGCGCTTTCAACTATTGATTTTGGATCCTCCAAAGCGGACATGGAGTATATGGTTGAATAAAAATGCGTATTCAACTATTGATTTGAGTGCGCAAGAGGGTGTGTAAACACCCCTCTTTAGGCGCGCAGATGGGAGTAAATATGAAAACCATAGCAGTGATAGAAGACGATCTGTATATAGGGAATCTGATCCAGAAGACATTGGCGTCAGAAGGATATCGCGTAATCCGGGCATATTCCGGTACGGAAGCCCTTCTTTTATTGGAAAAGCAGAGACCCGACTTGATTCTGCTGGATCTTATGCTGCCGGGACTGCCGGGGGAAGAGCTGCTTCCCTTTTTAAACGGGATTCCCGTTATCGTTGTCAGCGCAAAAGCGGACGTGGACGACAAAGCCGCCTTGCTTTTGAACGGCGCCGCCGATTATATCACCAAGCCGTTTGCACTCAAAGAACTGCTGGCCCGGATCACGGTACAGCTGCGCAGACAGCCTGTACTTTGCAATACCTGCCTGAGGGTGGGGGGCCTGTGTCTGGACAGTGGAGATAGAAGCTGTACTCTGTCCGGAAAACAGGTTCATTTGACAAGGACGGAATTTGCCATTCTAAAGCTGTTGGCGGAAAATGTAAACCATTGTATCTCCAAATCCGCCCTTTTGGATCGTATCAGTATGGATACACCCGATTGTACGGAAATCTCGTTAAAGGTTCATATCAGCAATCTCCGTCAAAAGCTCCGGGAAATTTCCGGTGAAAATTATATCGAAACCGTATGGGGAATCGGCTTTACACTTTCTTTACCCTTTTCTTAACCGGTTACTTGATACTTCCGTGATATACTGTCTCCATTCTAAACTCCCATACAAACAACCATACCCATACAAAAAGGCTGGGAGTTTAGCGTAAAATCCTGCACTACAGGATTCCGAATGCCTATTACATCAGAATGGAGGATTTCTATGGAATATGTATTAACCACAAACACACTACAGAAAAAATATCACAATTTTACCGCGCTGGATAATGTAAATATGCATATTCCCAAGAGCGCCATCTATGGCTTTGTGGGGGAAAACGGAGCCGGAAAAACCACTTTGATACGGCTGATCTGCGGATTACAGGCTCCCACAGGGGGAAGCTATTCTCTTTTCGGAGTCCCCTCTTCCGATAAAAATATCAGAAAGAGCCGCCAGCGCATGGGAGCCGTGGTGGAAACTCCGTCCGTTTACCTGAATTTATCGGCAGCGGACAATCTGAAACAGCAATTACGCATTTTGGGAGTGCCTTCCTTTGAAGCGATTCCCGAGCTTCTGAACATAGTGGGATTGGAAAATACCGGATCGAAAAAGGCAAAACACCTCTCTCTCGGTATGAGGCAAAGGCTCGGCATTGCCGTCTCACTTGCCGGAAATCCCGATTTTCTGGTATTGGACGAACCAGTTAACGGTTTGGATCCTCAAGGCATTGTAGAGATGCGGGAATTGCTGCTAAAGCTGAATGTAGAATATGGCATTACCATCCTCATTTCAAGCCACATTTTAGGCGAACTCTCCAAGCTTGCCACTTTTTACGGATTTATCCATAAGGGCAGGATAATACAGGAAATCAGTGCCAAGGCGCTGGAAGCATCCTGCCGCAAATCGCTCCGCGCTTCCGTATCCGACACCAAGGCGCTGGCAATGGCAATGGAGGAAAAAGGAGTGGAATATCAAATTATTTCCGAGACACAGGCGGAAGTCTATGATGATATCACCGTCTCGGATCTGGTAAATATTTTGAATCCTAAAAAATGCATTGTATACTCCGTCTCCTCCAGAGAGGAAGGTTTGGAAAAGCATTATATGAACTTAATAACCGGAGGAGCCTTGAGTGAACCCCATGTATAATGTGGATGTGTGCCAATACCGATGGTATGCCGGAAAGTGTGAATTAAAATTTGTTCTTTTGGTCTGCAAATCCCGAGCTCTGAGCCTCAATGTCCTGAAAGGATTACGGTTGGTTTCGCATAAAAGTTACCGTTAAGAAAAGCATAACACTTTTTGGGAAAAGATTCATGTATTGTTTGTGCCGACTACGTAGGTATGCCTGAAAGATTGAATAAAAAAGATTGAATAAAAATGCATATTCAACTATTGATTTAAGTGCGCAAGAGAGTGTGTAAACACCCCTCTTTAGGCGCGCAGATGGGAGTAGAAATGAGTAAATTATTGTCTGCCGGCTTTGCCCGGATGTGGAAAAATACAATGTTCTGGCTGGAGGTAATCATCATGGGGTTATTATTTGCCGCAATTATGATTGCTAATTATCAAAGCACACGGGACTATGGGATTGCTTATTCACTGGATACATTATTGTCCGGCCCCTTCATGGTTATTGGCTTTTTTACCGCGTCCTTTGCATCCATGTTTCTGGGAACGGAATACAGCGACGGTACGATACGCAACAAACTAAGCACAGGACACAGCAGGAGTTCCGTCTATCTTTCCGGACTGATCCTCTGCTTTACCGCTACCCTTCTCTTCTGCTTAAGCGCTATAGCCATTATATGCATTATGGGAATACCGCTGTTTGGTTTTCTTGTCAAACCGTTGGCAGATACATTAACCGTAATCGCCATAGGCATCTTTACTGCCGCCGCTTATTCCGCAATATTTACATTAGTCTCCATGTCCGTTACCAATAAACCCGTTACCGTGATGGTTTGCATTTTACTTTGTATTGCATTCTATTTCAGCAGTGTGCGGATAGAAGAGAAACTGGGTGAGCCTGAAATAAATCCCGGATATGCATGGCTGGAAAACGGTGTGCCTGTCTCCAGCCGTCCTACCCCAAATCCCAATTATATAAGCGGTACAAAAAGAGAATGTTATGAATTTATCTATGATTTTCTTCCCTCGGGGCAAAGCATTCAGCTGGGAAAGAACGCTCCTAATCTCTCCGTACTCTTTCCCTTATATTCCCTATTCATTACCGTTTCTTCTACAGCGGGAGGGATTTTGATTTTTCGCAAAAGAGATTTGAAGTAGATGAATTCGTATCAAAGGATTTGCCGAGAGCAGAAAAGGGAAACAGCAATATGATATATCTTTTTTTTACGTTATTGTGCATCATAACCGCAGGCTTGACATTAAAACTATATCTGCTGCAAAAAGGAATAAAAGAAATTGACAGCTGTTTGGCGGAGATCTTAAGCAAAGACACCAACGGCCAGATCGTACTTTCCTCCCGCAGCCGCCATATATGCCGCCTTGCCTCCCGGTTAAATTCACAGCTAAAGCAACTCCGAGAAAAACAGTTGAAATATAACAGCGGTGACAAAGAGTTAAAAGAAGCGGTGACTAATATTTCCCATGACCTGAGAACTCCTCTTACTGCCATAAACGGTTTTCTGGAGCTGTTGGAAGGGGAAGTTCATTTTCTGAAAACCTTTTATGCACCAAAAGCAGAGACAGATTCTCCGGAAAGTGCCCAGTGCTTCGAAACGGAAACAGATTCCACGGAAAACGCCCAGTGTTTCGAATCAGTAACTCATTCTACAGAAACGGAACATCCTTCCGCAAGAGTTCAATTGGAGCCGAAAATTTATATACACATCCAAGAAATGCAGCATTGTTTGGATGTACTTCGAAACCGCGCGGGACATATGAAACAATTGACCGACGAATTGTTCCGGTATTCTCTGGCCATGTCCGTTCCGGAAGGCGTTCCGCAGTCGATTTCTTTAAACAGAGCTTTGGAGGAATGCATACTTTCTTTTTATGATGCACTTATAAAAAAGGGAATTGTACCGGTAATCTCCATGCCTTCAATTTCTGTCGTCCGAACTTTAGATCCCGCTGCACTGTCCCGGATCCTGCAAAATATACTGAGCAATGCATTGAAATACAGCGACGGCGATCTGGAAATCTGCCTGACAGAGGAAGGCACCATTACTTGTGCCAACTCTGCTCCTCATTTGAATCCTCTTTTAACGGAACAGCTCTTTGACCGCTACTATACGGTGGAGACTGTCGCCGCTCCGGATTCCGAACATTCCACAGGTTTGGGGCTCTCCATCGCCCGTCTTTTGACAGAGCGGCTGGGAGGGACGATTTCTGCCGTATGCAAGCAGCAAAATCCCTCCCCGCAAAATCACACCACAAAAAACAGGCTGGAAATCACCTTGCGATTTCCGGCCTCATAAACATAGAATATTCTTCAAAGTGCCGCTTACGGCATTTTTATGCAATGCGATTTTTCGTTATAGCAAAGTGCCGCTTACGGCATTTTTATGCAATGGGAATTTTCGTCATAGCAAAGTGCCGCTTACGGCATTTTTATGCAATGGGAATTTTCGTTATAACAAAGTGCCGCTTACGGCATTTTTATGCAATGGGAATTTTCGTCATAGCAAAGTGCCGCTTACGGCGCTTTTATGCAATGGGAATTTTCATCATAGCAAAATGTCGCTTGCAACACTTTTTTACGTCTGCGCATCATTTTCCATACATTTTGCAAGCGCCAGAGTTCCGGTTCTGGCCACTTCCACAATGCTGATTGTCTGAAGCTGGTTAATCATCAGCCTGATTCTCTCCGGCGTATCACATATTTGAATCATCATGAAATGCTTCGACATGTCCACGATATCGGCCTTCATAATCTCACACAACTCCATAATCTCGCGGCGATTGCTCTTATTATATTTTATCTTGATCAGCATCAGCTCCCTTGTAATACACTGTTGTTCCTCAAAAGTTTTTACCTTTATGACATCCAGCTTCTTATTCAGCTGCTTTTCGATCTGTTCAATAGTGCGCTCATCGCCGCTGCTTACAATTGTCATGCAGGATACCATAGAATCGTCCGTCTCTCCCACTGCCAGACTGTCTATATTAAAGCATCTCCGTGAAAACAAACCGGCCACTTTGCAGAGAACACCGGAGCGGTTCTCTACCAATACGGAATATATTCTCTTCTTCACATTCACATCCTCCTATTCCATTTCTTACACACTTCCAAACATGCCGACACAGTCGGCACAAACAATTTATGAATTGATGCAAGTCTGGAAGAATCGCGCAAGCGATTCTTCCAGAAATAACTTAGCTTCTCTTAGCTTGGGCACAAGAGGGTGTGTAAACCCCCTCCTTCCAACCTTAAAGAAACTTCATTCCTTTCACACTTCCAGACATGCCGCCATCGGCGCGGCGGCACAAATAATTTGTGAACTGGTGCAAGGCCGGAAGAACGCTGTTCTTGCGTTCTTAAAGGAATGGCAAGCCATTCCATTCACACTTTTTAGCGGACAATATCCATCGGGTCAATTACGCATTCCATAAGCATGGAGGTATCGTCTTTCAAAAAAGCATCTAAGATTTCGTCGCATTTTTCCATATTAGTCAGTCTCAGGAAAGGAATTCCGTATGCAGCGGAAAGCTTCTCCAAATCAGGGCTTCCGGAAAGATCTACCACAGAGTAGTTTTCCTTATATGTAAAATGCTGGTATTCTCTTACCATGCCCAGATAATTATTTTTAAGAACAATTATTTTTACGGGAATATCATGCTGGCATATGGTCGCAAGCTCCATCATGGACATCTGGAAAGAACCGTCTCCACAGACCGCCACAACCTGACGTTTCGGGTCTGCCACCTTGGCTCCCATTGCTGCCGGAACGGAATATCCCATGGTTCCCATTCCGCCGGAAGTCAGAAATTTTCCTTTTCTTACCTTTGCGTAACTGCAGGACCAAATCTGGTTCTGCCCTACATCAGCTACATAAACGCCGTCCTCCTGCATCTTCGAGGTAAGTCTCATAATAAATTCTGCGGGATCCACATAATCAGGATGAGGATTGCGTTTCTTTGCCATGGAAATACGATATTCCTTCAGACAGTCAATCCATTCCTGATAGTTTCCGTTGAACTCTTCCTTCGCAAAATCTTCAAATATATGTTTGGCATCTCCCACCAGAGGAATGGTGGGACCTGCATTTTTACCGATTTCCGCAGGATCCACATCTATATGTACCAAAACCTTATTTTTTGTAATCAAGTCAGGCTGGTTCACCGCACGATCCGCCACTCTTGCCCCTACCATAATCAGCAGGTCACACTCGCTCATGGCACGATTGGCATATGCCTTGCCGTTGTTTCCCACCATTCTGAAATACAAAGGGTGATCCGTGGGCATAACACCGATTCCCATCATTGTAGATACTACGGGAATCTGATGTTTCTCTGCAAACGCCCTTAGTTCCTCCTGAGCGTCACTCAGCAGAACACCGCCGCCGACACAGATCAGTGGACGCTTCGCCTTCTCAAGCTCCTTAATCACCTTATGGATCTGTACGGTATGGCCTTTTACGGTAGGCTTATAAGTTCTCAAAGAAATCTCCTCGGGATACTTAAACTTGCTGATAACCGCATTTTGAATATCAATGGGAATGTCGATCAGCACGGGACCCTTTCTTCCGGTATTTGCAATATGAAATGCTTCTTTAAATACTCTGGGAATATCATTTACATTTTTTATCAGATAACTATATTTCACAAAAGACTCCACTGCCCCGGTGATATCCGCCTCCTGAAATACATCACTGCCGATCAGTTCACTGCTCACCTGACCCGTAATACAAATTAGTGGAATACTATCCGCAAAAGCCGTGGCAATGCCGGTAATCACATTGGTGGCACCGGGACCGGAGGTCACGGCACAGACACCGGGCTTTCCGGTGAGTCTCGCCATACCGCTTGCGGCATGAGCCGCATTCTGCTCCGTGCGGATTAATATGGTTCTGATATCCGAATCTAAAATACTATTGTAAAACGGGCAAATGGCAACACCGGGATAACCGAATACTGTGGTTACGCCTTCCGCTTCCAGACATTTGATAACTGCATCTGCTCCTATCATTTATCATTCCTCCTACTGTTTCCAGTTGCCGTTTATGACAACTTATATTATTTGCAATAACTTGTTCTGCTTGGGACAGTCCGTGTCATCTATGGCAGTTTTTTATCGGCTGCAATTGCTTGTTCCGCTTGGGACAGTCCGTGTCATCTATGGCAGTTTTTTATCGGCTGCAATTGCTTGTTCCGCTTGGGACAGTCCATGCACATTTTTATTATGTTGTCAATCTCTGTGCCAGTTTGACCGCTTCCGCCGCATCTTTGGAATAGCCGTCCGCACCGATCTCATCGGCATACTCTTGTGTGATAACAGCCCCGCCAATCATAATTTTGGCAGCCACACCCTCCTGCTTTGCCAAGTCGATAACCTCCCGCATCCGCTGCATTGTAGTCGTCATCAATGCCGACAATGCAATAATCCGGGCATTATGTTCTTTGGCGGCTCGGATGATTTCCTCTTTCGGAACATCCTTTCCCAAATCTATTACCTGAAAGCCATAATTTTTTAACATCAATGCCACCAGATTCTTCCCGATGTCATGGATATCGCCTTCCACGGTAGCAAGCACCACCACCGGCATGTTCCCGGCATCGGTGTCTTTCAAGAGCAAGGGCTCCAGCACCTCAATGGCATTTTTCATTGCCTCGGCGCTGCCAATAAGCTGTGGCAGAAAATATTTCCCCTTGTCAAACAGTTCTCCCACATCATTGATGGCGGGCAGCAGCACTTCATTCAAAAGTGCGGCAGGCTCCTCCCCTTTCACCAACGCGTCTTTAGTCAACACGGCAATCCCGTTCCGATTACCTTTCATTACGGCATTTCTAAGCGCCTTCCTCGTTTCGCTTTCTCCAACGGCCTCTTGGGAAAAAGACTGTTCTGCTTTTCCCGGTTGTAATGCCTCTCCCTTACCGTCCTGTGATTTTGTGCTGCCCTGTGATTTTGTACTGCCCTGCGAATCGTCCAGAGCCGCATTCTCCACCAGTTTCTTTTTCAGAGCCGCTTCCTTTTTCTCCCTGTTTTCAGCCACCGTATTTGCATATTCGATATAACGGATATCTGCTTCTTCCTTGGCAAGCAGCAGATCCGTTGCCAAGGCACAGCTGACCAGCAGTTCCTGCGAGGGATTAGCAATGGCCATGGTCAGCCCCTCCCTGATCGCAAGCGCCAGAAAAGCAGTATTTACAAAGCTTCTCTCCGGCATACCAAAAGAAATATTGGACAGTCCGCAGATCGTAGCAAGCCCCTTTTCTTTGCAATAACGGATGGTTTCCAGCGTCTCTACCGCCGCCCTTTTATTGGCGCCCACTGTGGCAACCAATCCGTCTACAATCACGTCATTTTGCTCCATCCCAAGAGATTGAGCGCGTTCCAATATGGTTTCAATAATTTGTTTCTTTTCCTCTATATTTTCCGGCAGCCCTTTATCGGACAACGGCAGCAAAATAAACATTGCGCCATACTTTTTTACAATAGGGAGCAGTTTTTCAAATTTTTCCGTTTCCAGCGACACGGAATTAATCAATGCTCTGCCCGGATAATGCCGCAGCGCCGCCTCCAAAACATCCACATGGCTGGAATCCAGTGAAAGCGGCAGGCTGGTAACGCCGCCCACCTCTTGAAGGGCACGCAGCATCATACTCTTCTCGTCAATACCGCTCATCCCCATATTTACATCCAGTATCTGTGCGCCGCATTTTTCCTGCTCTTCTGCAAACTGCAGCACTTTATCCATATTTCCTTCCCGCAATTGTGCCTGAAACAGTTTCTTTCCCGTGGGATTGATCCTCTCACCCACCACAATAAAATTGCCGTTCAGTCCAAATTCCACCGTCTGTCTCTCCGATGTCAGATATCGGACGGCAGGATCGCGTCTGGAGGGCATTGTCTCGATTTTCTTTCCGAAAGTATCATGCAATCCTCCGATGTACTCCGGTGTCGTACCGCAGCAGCCGCCCAAAATGGTGGCTCCTGCTTCCACCAAGAGCTTCATCTCCTCTGCAAACTCCTCCGGATCCATGTTATAGCAGGTATGTCCGTATTCGTCCAAAAAAGGAAGGCCGGCATTGGGCTTTGCAATGACGGGAATTTCCTTGGTATGTCCCACCATGTGGGCTATAATCTCTTTCATATGAGCCGGTCCCGTAGAACAGTTTACACCGACGGCACAGGCTCCCAAGCTTTCCAATACTATGGCGGCCGTTTTGGCATCCGTACCGAACAAAGTCCTTCCGTCCGGCTCAAAAGTCATAGTTACCATTACGGGGAGTTCACAGACCTCCTTTGCAGCAATCAATGCAGCCCTTGCTTCCGCCAAACTCATCATGGTTTCCACCACCAACAAATCAACGCCTGTCTCTGCCAACGCCAAAATCTGCTCTTTGTAAACGTCAATCAAAGTCTCCAGCTCCATGCCGCCCAAGGGTCTTAGCTGCTCTCCCGTCATGGTCAGATCACCTGCAACATATACCTTCTGTCCTTCCTGTGCAGTGCCTGCCGCCCTTTTGGAAATGGACACCAGTTCCCGGACCATGGTCTTTAATTCTTTTTCCAAACCATATTCCGCCAGTTTTACCCGATTCGCCGTAAAAGTAGGCGCATACAAAATATTTGTTCCCGCCGCCACATACTTTTCCTGAAGCTTAAACATAATTTCAGGATGCTCCAAAATCCATTGTTCAGGACACACTCCGGAAGGCATTCCCTCCTTTACCAAATTAGAGCCGGTAGCCCCGTCCAAATATATCAATTCTCTAGCCAATTCTCTAAATTCTTCCCTTGTCATATCCTACACTAACCTCCATGATTCCGCTCTGCGAAATCTCAAATCATAATGAAAAATGCATGTTTTGGGCATTTTTCTAACTGCTATAGCAGTTTGGGAAACTTAGTACTTCTACGCGAAATGCCCTCCGGCATGAGGGGCTAGAACTTCTTTTCACACTAACCTCCACGATTCCGCTCTGCGGAATCTCGAATCCTGATAAAAACGTCTTTGCTTTTGACATTCTTCTCACTGCTTTAAAAGTTGGGAGTTCTGCTCAACATGAATTCCGATAGCAAGCACCAAAGCTTTTATAATGACTGTACCCTGAATGAATGCCGTTTGCCGTACAGGAGCATATCTGATATAAACTATAGAATCCGGTCAAATACCTTACCACACAATTATTTTCCGGCAGCATCCAAACCAGCGACACTTGTCTTTTTATAATAACATATTTTTGTTTTAGTCGTAAAGGGGCGGATTTAACCATTTATTGTGAAATAGTTGCGTAGAAATGCAGAATATGATAAATTGAATATAGAAGATAAATTATCCATACAAATCACAGCATAATGGGCTTAAAGCTGTTTTGCAGGAATTCACTGTACTTGCACTCAAGGAATTTGTCGAATTACTTTGTGTCAACTGCTATAAGCAAAATGAATAGTAATGTGGATTGCACATTAAAACAAGTATTTTTAAGTTTACACCCGAACCATTACGTTCAATATACTTATAACGGAGGATAAAACATTGAAGAACAAAATTCGATTATTCGCTGCGGGATTTTTTGCTGCCATATTTTTTACAGCCTGCGGTGAGGATCCTGAATTAACACAATTTCGGAACAGTATAGAGAGCTTCTGCATGGAGATTTCTCAGATTGACACTTCCATCAACAATATTGACGCTTCCTCCGAGGGTGCCGTCACAGAGCTGCTTTTCCATCTGGACAGTCTGGAAGACGCCTTTCAGGAATTTGCAGAACTTGATTTTCCGGAAGAATTTGATTATCTGGAAGAAATAGCCGATCAAGCAGGCGAATATATGTCCACTGCCGTATCCAGCTACCATGATGCATACAGCGGAGAATTTTATGACGAATCTGCCGCCGCATATGCCAGCGAAAATTATTCCCGCGCATATAAGCGTGTTCAAATCATTATCACTTTTCTGCACGGTGATATTCCGGAAGATGTAGATTTACAGATGGAATGATACTTTACTCATGTTCCGTTATGACGCAGCTGCGGCACATTTCCACATTGCGACAGAATTTCCTATAAGTAAGTAAATAAAAAGCGGTTCCGCACTCCGGACCGCTTTTTTATGGCAGTTTTTAAATGTTTCAAACGATTCATTTAATTACTTCAAAATCTTAATACCGCCGATAATAGGTAAAGGCTTCTCCTCTTCCTTAAGGGCAGAAATAAAGCCCATAACCCAGAATACAGCAAGAACGATCTGGCAGATACCCACTACAATGGAAATGATAAAACCTACTACCGGAATAAAACCTGTAATAGTGGAAATAACCACTAACACGAGTTCTGCAACCCAAATAGCAAGAGACTGATTCAGATGGAACTTAGCCCCTTCCTTATCACCTGCAAAGATTGCAACGATCAGTCCAATCCAAGTGAGATAACCTACAATACCTGTTACTTTCTTATCCATTTCTTTTGTCCTTTCCACACTTTAAGTGTATAAATTTTATATCGTAATCCCCAAGATCCACCGCAGCAGATTCTTAATCAGGAAATTACAAACCAAAACAACAATCGCACCATACAGCTGCCAATTATGGAATTTCCAGCCTCTGATATGCTTGATTCCCGCTCTCTCTAATCCTTGAGTCAGCATAAAACCACCAAAAATAAGCACTGTATATAAAACGATAGGATGATACCACACAGACTCCAACATATGTCCATGGACAAGAGCCTCCACTGCTCTAGTTCCGCCGCAGCCTGGACAATAAATATGTAAGTATGTAAAAAGTACACAAGGCGGTATCTCAACATACTTTAACAAGACTTCAAAATAAAATGCCACTCCCAAACAGACCGCTGCCGTTATCCACAAGCCTGCACGAAAGAGATTGTCTTCCAGCGTATGCTGCTTATTCATTTGTTTTAATAGTAGTAGCCTGAAAGCTGAGAGAGTACTGCAGCACCGAATATCAAACTGATAATCATGCTGATTAAACTAAATGCAATGGCAATAATGGAGCAAATAATAGCGCCTGTTCCTACACCTGTAGCACCTTGCTTATTGCCTGTAATTGCACAGATTAATCCCACTACACCTATAATAAGGCCAACCACTCCAAAGCAGCAGCCCAAAACAATCCCTGCAATACCACAAATCAAGCCGACAATCTGAAGTGTGTTGGCCTTATTGGACTCCGCAATTTCTTCAGATGCTCCGGAAGGAATATTAGCCGTATTATCCTGATAATGGCTGTATTGATTCGTGTTATTATTCTGTTCGTTTCCCATGTTTTGTCCGTCCATTTTCTTTCTCCTTATAATGTATGATTTATGTGATTAATCTATTAACAGATTCCCTTGGCCGTCTGTTTCTATTTTACCGCAGAGAATCATAATACCTTCCACAAATCCCCAGATTCCGATACCTATTACAATTAAGACTCCGATTCCGATACAGCTTAACAAAAGACCCACCACCGTACAAACTAACTGGATAACTGCCTTTGTCGTATACCCCAGATAAAAGTTATGTACTCCAAAGCTTCCGAAGAAAATTCCCAGAAGCCCTGCCGTCATCTTACTCTTGGCCGCCGCTCCCGAAGATAATTTGTTTGCACTGCCGCATTGCATACATACAGTCTGGTCAGAATTCATGGGCTTACCGCAACTATGACAAAAATGAGACCCTTGTCCCTTACCGGTCCCGCATTTTGCACACATTACAGCCTCGTCCGTCTGATAAATCTCGCCACAATTCCTGCAAAAATACATTGGTTAAACTCCTTACTTTTTCTCGAACCGGTTCGTAATTTTTATAAAATCTTTCTAAAAATAAAATAAAAATTTGCTGAGGCTTACTCTTCTATTAGATTAACATTGTCTGAGGTTTTTTTCAAGAGCAAAATTGTGTTTCTTTATTGAAAATTATATCATATATTAAAATTTCTTTCATACTAACCTCCATGTCGCAGCTTCGCTGCGACTCAAAACCGGATGAGAAATGCCGTATTTCAGGCATTTCTCGGTGTGAGACTTAGAGTTTCTCTGCGAAACAGCCTCTGCTGTGAGCAGTTAGAAACTCTTCTCACGCTAACTCCCATCTGCCCGCTTTAGCGGGCACTCAAATCAGGATTGTGAAATGCTCTTTTTCACGCTAACCCTATTCTCTCCGCCCCCGGAAACAGATACGGGAAATTTATGGCTTTCTTTACAGAACCGTCTCCTCTTTTTAAAGTCAGAGGGCTTTCTTCTTCCATCTTCCCAGCCGGTAAAAGACAAAGGTTATCAATGCTCCCAGCACCCATGAACAAAGAAGGGAAATCCACAAGCTCTCATATCTTCCTTGAGGCAGTTCCGGTGTTTTCGTCAGGTACACCAAGCCGTAAACCAGCGGAACACGAATGGCCACCGTGGTTACCAGAGAAATCCACATAGGCGTTACGGTATCGCCGGCTCCGCGCATGACCCCTGACAGGCTTTGGGTTACTGCCATAGCAATATACCCCACCGCCAAAATTTTCATCATGTCCGCACTAAGCCGGGCCAATTCCTTCGTATTTGTAAATATTCCCATTAAATAGGGTCCAAACAGCAGAATCAAGCCTGTAATAACCGCCGATGTGCATACGGCAATCAAGGTTCCTTGCTTCGCCCCTTGTTTTACCCTGTCAAACTGCTTTGCCCCCACATTCTGCCCCGAATATGTGGTCATAGCCGTACCGAAAGAGAAATTCGGCATCATGGCAAATCCGTCCACCCTCATAATGATGACATTGGCAGCAATAATCATTTCTCCAAAGCTGTTGGTCAGAGATTGCACCACTACCATTGCCAGCGAGAAAATGGCTTGTGTAATACCGGAAGGCAGTCCCAGACGTATTACCGTTATCATATTCTGCTTGTTGGGTTTCATGTATTGGCGCTTTAAGTCAAAATATTCCGTCATTTTCCGCAGTTTCAACACACACAGTGCCGCCGATATCAACTGGGCGATTACTGTGGCAAGCGCCACTCCCGCCACTCCCATATGAAATCCCGCCACAAACCATACATCCAGCACGATATTAATCACTGTAGCAATCAGCAGATAAATCAGCGCAGACAGGGAATCCCCCAGCCCCCGCAGAATCCCGCATAGAATATTGTAATAGGCAAGGCCTGCAATCCCCCACAAGAGTATCATTAAGTAAGACGTGCACCAATCAATGATGCTCTCCGGCGTATCCAGCAATACCAACACGGGGCGGATCGCTAGTGTGCCAACTATCATCAACAAAACGGAGGCCATGGCGGTCAAAGTGATCGTGCTGCCAATGGTCTGGGACAAATTTTCCCTGTCCCGGGAGCCATAATACTGGGACACCATAATACCGGCACCCATAGCGATTCCCACAAACAGTACCAGCAGAAGATTGAAAATAGGGCTGGCGCTTCCCACTGCCGCAAGAGCATTGTCACCCACATATTTTCCCACCACAATGCTGTCAACGGTGTTATACAGCTGCTGGGCAATGTTGCCGATGAGCATGGGAACCGTGAAAACTACGATTTTTTCCCATGGTCTCCCCTCTGTCATATCCACCTGACCAAACAGGCGCGTTATCTTTTCCATCATAATGGCATTATTTCCTTTCTATATGTTCTCCTTGTGTCCTTTTTGTGCTGTGTTCTCCATGCCGTATATCAGTGGATGTTAGAAATACCCTAAAATAGAATCCGTGCGTAAATAAAATAAATCTATGCCGAAACTGCATATATTTGTTTTAGGGATAACAATAAACGACTTATAGAACAGCGCAGGCATGCACCTGCGCCGCTTAAATTTCTAGAGCGTGTTTGAAAATTGCTTTCTGACAGATGTGCGTCACAATTTGCGGGGGATGAAATCATTTTACAGATGATTAGCCAAATGATGGGCGCATAGCGGGCTATGTTACCTGAATTTGGCTCAAATATACCGCGAAGTGAGACGCGCAGATAGCGGGAATGAAATTACATACACGCTCTAGAATCAGAATTATTTCGTGATTTCATAAAAATGATACAGCTCTTCTTTTTCATCATTCATATCTTTGTACAGCTTCTTTTCTGTCAGCTTGAATCCTGCTTTTTCAACCGCTTTCCATGACGGGGCATTTTCTGCCCTGACTGTAGCTATCAATTTCTGTACATCGTAATGTTTGAAAAAATACTCGGTATATGCCTTCACTGCCTCAGCGGCATAGCCGTGATTTCTGTATTGCGCCCCTATAAAATATGTAATCCCTATTTCACCAAGATCTTCATAATAAGAACATCCCACCGAGCCGACTGCTTTGCATTCCTCCTTTAAAGTAACCATATATGCCAAATAATCTGTGTCGGGAGTATCTCTAAGGGCAAATTCTTTTGCTTCCACTATCCATTTTCCCAGCCATCTGCCACAATCTTTATCAAAACCAATATCCTGTAAGCTTCCGTCCGATGCCATTTCAACAAAAGGCGCCTCATCTTCCGGTTTTACGTCCCGGATTGTCAGTCTCTGTGTTTCTAATAGCATAAATGCTCTCTCACTCCTTCTCAAATCGCGGTATTTTTTCATTCTTAATTGAACATAAGTAAAGAAAAAGAACTCCGGAAAGAAGGTCTCTTTTCAGAGTTCTTTTTAGCCGCATGGGCAAAATAGGTTCCTCATGCTTTATTCTGTAAGTATTTTCTTAGAATTTACCGGCTTTTGCCGCTTCCTCGATGGAGACAGCCACTGCCACCGTCATGCCAACCATAGGGTTGTTGCCGGCGCCGATGAGACCCATCATCTCCACATGTGCAGGAACGGAAGAAGAACCTGCAAACTGTGCATCGGAGTGCATACGTCCCAAAGTATCGGTCATACCGTAGGAAGCGGGGCCTGCAGCCATATTATCGGGATGGAGGGTACGTCCTGTACCGCCGCCGGAAGCAACGGAGAAATATTTCTTACCCTGCTCGATACACTCTTTCTTATAGGTGCCTGCCACGGGATGCTGGAATCTGGTAGGGTTGGTGGAGTTACCGGTGATGGAAACGTCCACGCCTTCCTTGTGCATGATCGCAACGCCTTCGCACACGTCATTTGCACCGTAGCAGTTTACTTTTGCACGGAGTCCCTCGGAATAGGACTTGCGGTATACTTCCTTTACGGTATTCGTATAAGGGTCATACTCTGTCTCAACAAAAGTAAATCCGTTGATACGGGAAATTACCTGTGCTGCGTCCTTGCCAAGGCCGTTCAAAATAACGCGAAGGGGCTTCTGGCGAACCTTGTTTGCCTTCTCCGCAATACCGATTGCGCCTTCTGCGGCCGCAAAAGACTCATGACCCGCCAAGAAGCAGAAACACTCCGTCTCTTCTTCCAAAAGCATCTTTCCCAGATTTCCATGACCCAGACCAACCTTACGGGTATCTGCAACGGAACCGAGGATACAGAATGCCTGAAGCCCCTCACCGATTGCTGCCGCTGCGTCTGCTGCTCTTCTGCAGCCCTTTTTAATTGCAATTGCGGCGCCAACTATGTAAGCCCAGCAGGCATTCTCAAAACAGATCGGCTGAATACCTTTAATCTGATTATAAACATCAAGCCCGGCATCCTTGGTGATCTTCTCAGCTTCTTCAATGGAAGCGATGCCATAGCTGTTCAATACGGAATTGATCTTGTCAATTCTTCTCTCATATGATTCAAATAATGCCATCTTACCTTTCCTCCTAAATGAAGTTTACTTAAATGAGGTTCCTCTATTTACTCTTTTCTGGGATCAATGATCTTGACAGCGTCAGCCACACGTCCGTACTGTCCCTTAGCCTTCTCCCATGCGGTGTTAGGATCATCACCCTTCTTGATGAAGTCGGTCATCTTGCCAAGGCTGACAAACTGATATCCGATGATCTGATCCTCGGCATCCAGAGCAATACCGGTTACATAGCCTTCCGCCATTTCCAAATAGCGGGGACCCTTTGCCAGAGTACCGTACATAGTACCTACCTGACTTCTCAGGCCCTTTCCAAGGTCTTCCAGACCGGCGCCTACAGGAAGTCCGTCCTCAGAGAAAGCGCTTTGGCTGCGGCCGTAAACGATCTGCAGGAACAGCTCTCTCATGGCGGTATTGATAGCATCACAAACAAGATCGGTATTCAATGCCTCTAAAACGGTTCTGCCGGGAAGAATCTCGGCAGCCATAGCTGCGGAATGAGTCATACCGGAGCAACCGATGGTCTCAACCAGAGCCTCCTGAATAATGCCTTCCTTAACGTTCAGGGAAAGCTTGCAGGCGCCCTGCTGAGGAGCACACCAGCCAACACCGTGTGTAAAACCGGAAATATCCTTCACTTCTTTTGCTTTTACCCATTTTGCTTCTTCAGGGATGGGAGCACAGCCGTGAGCAACGCCTTGTGCCACCGGACACATTTCTTCAACTTCCTTTGAATAGATCATGTGAAATCTCCTTTCAAATCTTTTCTATTGATATTTATCATTGATAAAACAATATCATTCGGATTCATTTTCTCATACTTATGTCAAAAAATCCAGTATATTTTACAAATTTGCCAAAATAGTTGTAACAGTTCAGAAAGCCTCTTCCGCGAAATCAAAATCGCGTCCTCATGTGATTTTACGAAACATGCGGGCGCCTTTCGGCAGCTTATTCCATGTCGGGCGTCTGTCCTATAAAATTGAATATCCAAGCTGCACTTTGTGAGCAAGCTCCCAACATCATTTTGTAGATTGAATTTTGCCGTTGTTATATTCAAATATCAACAACCACGCACACCGAAACGTGTTTGAAAAGTCATTCCTACGGTTTGCACGCCCCGAAGAGAATATTTTTCAAACACGCTCCTGAATGGATTTACTCTACGCCAGCATCATCCGGTCATTGGCAAACTCGCTTCCGCTGGCTTCTTCAAATTTGCGGAGCAGATCCGACACGGTCAGCTTCTTCTTCTCCTCGCCGGAGACGTCATAAATAATATGTCCTTCATGCATCATCACCAGACGGTTTCCGTGGACAATGGCATCCTTCATATTGTGGGTAATCATAATGGTGGTAAGGTTATCCTTGCCTACAATCTTATCGGTAGCCTCCAGCACCTTTGCCGCCGTCTTGGGATCCAGTGCGGCGGTATGCTCATCCAGCAGCAAAAGCTTCGGTTTCCGTAATGTAGCCATAAGCAAAGTAAGAGCCTGCCTCTGCCCGCCGGAAAGCAGGCCGACACCTGTGGTGAGACGGTTTTCCAGACCAAGCTCCAAAATCTGAAGCTGCTCCCTATATCTCTCCCTTTCCTTTGCCGTGATGCCTATCCTTAAGCTCCTGCGTTTCCCTCTTCTGGAAGCCAGTGCCAGATTCTCTTCAATCTGCATACTGGCGGCAGTTCCCGTCATAGGATCCTGAAACACTCTCCCCAGATAAGCCGCCCGCTTATGCTCCGGCAGTCTGGTCACATCTATTCCGTCAATTAAAATACTGCCCTCATCTACAAACCATGTGCCTGCAATGGCATTGAGCATGGTAGATTTCCCCGCTCCGTTTCCGCCGATGACGGTGACAAAATCCCCTTCCTGCAAATGCAGCTCCAGACCGCTCAAAGCTCTCTTTTCATTTACGGTTCCCGCATTGAAAGTCTTACTGATCCGATGAATATTAAGCATTGCCGACACCTCCTTTTTTCACAGGCTTGGAAAAATGCTTTCCTTTTAAATAAGGGATTGCAAGGAATATTGCAACCACTGTAGCGGAAACCAGCTTTAAATCGTTTGCATTCAGCCCCAGCCAGAGCACTACCTGAAGCACCAGATAGTAAATAACGCCTCCCAATGCCACAGACACCAGTTTAAATGCAAAATTCCCATGGATTCTGCCGAACACTACCTGCCCGATAATCACTGCAGCCAGACCTATGACAATGGCTCCCCGGCCTGCATTGATATCCGCAAAGCCCTGATACTGTGCATACAGGCCGCTGGCAAAGGCCACAATGCCGTTGCTCAGCATCAGCCCTATAATTTTGGTTAGATCCGTATTGATTCCCTGTGCCCTTGACATATTGGGGTTGGAGCCGGTGGCGCGGATGGAGCATCCCAGTTCCGTCCCGAAAAACCAATACAGCAGCGCTATGAGAACGGCTATGATAACCACTGCGATAAGCAACGTATTTTTATAAAAAGGAACACCCTTAATATAACGGAGAGAAACCAGCAGATCATACTTATCCACATTAACTGCCTGATTCGCCTTATTATCCATAATCCTAAGGTTAATGGAATAAAGCCCCAGCTGGGACAGGATTCCCGCAAGGATGGCCGGGATGCCGAACGCCGTGTGCAGCAGTCCCGTCACAAGACCCGCCAGCATGCCTGCCAGAAACGCTGCAAGCAGCGACACCCATACGTTATGTCCCGACAGCATCATCATGATACAGACCGCTCCACCGGTACACATGGTGCCGTCCACCGTCAAATCTGCCAAATCCAAAATCCGGTAAGTGATAAATACGCCGATTGCCATAATGCCCCAGATCAGTCCCTGGGCACAGGCTCCGGGCAGCGCATTGATTAAAGCCATAATGTTCAATTTCCATTTCCTCCACTCGTCTATTGCAAAATCTCTACACGGCGGCGGCCCCGTCATTTTACCGTAAAAATTCCGGCGCCGTCACGGCATCCGTTAAACTCCCGCACTTTTATGCATGGCAGTGCAGCCGGCCGTATGGGAGTTTAGATACAGGGATATACCGTTTCTACATCTGCCGCACAATTATTCCTGCATAATCCCTAAAAGACGGCAAAAGAGTAACCGCACTTTTGCCGCCTTTCCTATCATATCAATTTTGTGTCAAAAAATCAATCATTACTTTATTCAATAGCAACATATCCGTCGGGAACGGTAATGTTAAGCTGACTGCAGAGATCTGCATTATACTTCTTGGTGACATTGGGGGCAAACTGGATTTCCATAGTGGAAACATCGGCGCCGTTCACCAGTATCTCATAAGCCATGAGACCGGTCTGATATCCGATATCATAATAGCTGATGGACAATGTTGCCACACCGCAGCCCTTGCAGATGCCTTCCTCACCGGCAATAATAGGGATTCCCGCAGGCAGGCAGACATTATTGATCACTTCGGTAGCAGACGCTGCGGAATTGTCGGTAGGAATGTAGATTACGTCACACTCCGACGTTGCACTGGTGGCAACCGATGCTATATCGTTAGAATCGGCAAAAGTATACTCTTTGCAGGTATATCCCATGCCTTCCAACGCGCCCTTTACAACGCCCACCTGATAGGCGGAATTGGGTTCCGCGGAACAGTACAGCATTCCGATAGTCTTTGCATCCGGAAACAATTCATGAAGCATATCCGCCTGCTCCGTCAGGGGTGCACAGTCGGAAGTACCGGAAATATTGACACCGGTGGTACCGGTCCAGCTGTCAATCTGCAACGCGGTTGCATAGTCGGTGATGGAGGTGCCCAAAATGGGAATCTCGTTGGTTGCCGCTGCCGCTGCCTGTAAAGGCGCCGTAGCGTTTGCAAGAATCAAGTCTACATTATTGGATACAAACTGGTTCACAATGGTGGCACATGTAGGGGAATCACCGGAAGCGTTCTGCAGATCAAAGCTTACCTTGTCCCCCAGTTTCTCGGTCAGAGCGTCCTGAAAGCCCTGCGTAGCCGCATCCAAAGCGTCATGCTGAACCAGCTGGCAGATACCTACATTATAGGTGTCTCCGTCGTTTCCGGTGGAATTGCCACTGTTTGCCGCGGAACTGCCTGTGCTTTCTGCGGAACTGCCTGTGCTTCCCGTCTGGGCAGCGGAACCGTCGCCGTTCCCATCGGAGCCGCATCCTGCCAGCATGGATACTGCCATAATACCGCTCAATACAATTGCTGCTAATTTCTTCTTCATAATCTCCTCCGTTCCAAAGCGCATACGGTATCCCGATGTAATTATCGTCCGCGCTTTTCCTTTTACGCTTTAGTGCGCCAACGCATTAATATGACGCACTAGGAAGAATATACAACAGCAATTTTTAAATGTCAATGCTTTTCGGCAATTTCTGTTGCGGTTTTATAGATACTGTCGGAAGGAATCACGCCCCTCACCATGGAAGCAGGGTAAATATTGGAATTTCTGCCGATGACGGTACCGGGATTTAACACACTGTTGCAGCCTACCTCCACGTTGTCTCCCAGCATCGCGCCCATTTTCTTTAATCCCGTCTCAATGGCAATTCCCTCTCCCTTTACCACCACAAGAGTCTTGTCGCTCTTTACATTGGATGTAATGGAGCCGGCTCCCATATGAGACTTAAAGCCTAGAATACTGTCCCCTACATAATTATAATGGGGCACTTGAACTTTGTTAAAGAGCACCACGTTTTTCAGTTCCGTGGAGTTTCCTACCACCGCTCCCTTTCCCACAATGGCATTGCCCCGTACAAAGGCACAATGGCGCACTTCCGCCTCCTCGTCTATAATCAGGGGACCGTTCAGACATGCCGTGGGAGCCACCTTGGCGCTCTTAGCCACCCAGATATTTTCCCCTCTTTTCTCAAAATGCTCCTCCGACAGAGTCGAACCCAGCTCAAGAATAAAATCGTGGATCTTGGGAAGCGCCTCCCATGGGTACTCCATACCCTCAAACAGCTTTGAGGCGATGGTTTCTCTTAAATCATACAATTCCGAAATCGTAATCTTCTTTGTCATTTTAAACTCTCCTATGAATGGTTTCTTTTCTTTCCGCAGTCCGTGAGCCAAATTAATTGACTTTTAGAATCCTTACGTTATAACAGGCAGATGATGAGCAAGATCTGTTACTGCCGTTCCTTGTGCCAATGTGAATTTTATTTTTTGTAATTGGCCGCAGCGGCGTTAAAGCGGTCGTACAACTCCCTCTGGTTGTTGAGCTTTTTCACATATTCCGTTCTCCTGCCTACAAAGCCTGCCAGCTTCGCCATATACTCCTCGGAAGTGATTGTCCCGTCGGCCACCATGGTTAAGCCCTTCTCCCAGCTTGCCGTCAGTGACGGATCCAAAAGCGCCCTGATAGAATTATTTACCACATCATAAATCATTTCTCCCATAAGGGTTGGGGTCAATACCTGCGTCTTTTTATTTAAGGCGAGATATTCGATGTTCACGAGCTTTTTTAAAATTTCCGCCCGGGTGGCACTGGTGCCGATGCCGCTTCCCTTGATCTGCGCCCGCAGCTCCTCGTCTTCAATAAATTGTCCGGCATTCTCCATGGTCAGGATAATGCTTCCGGAAGTATATCTCTTGGGCGGAGAGGTCTCTCCTTCTTTTATTTCATAAGATTCTGCCGCTACTCGGTCGCCTTTTTTCAACTTCATAAGCAGCTTTAAGAGAACTTCGTCACATCCTGCCTCCGTCTCTTCTCCCTCTCCGGCTCTCCCTCTGTCTTCCTCGGCCTTATCGCCGTTTACCGCCGTATCAGCATTTTCGGTCTTTGCGCCGGTATCTCCGCTTTCCGGTACAGCGCCGCCGGACTTCCCGGCATTGTTCTGCTCTTGGCCGCCCTCGGTGCCCTTTCGGTTCTCCTGCTTCGCCGCCATATTGTCCTTCTTGAAAGAAAAGGCCGCCGCCTTTAAATATCCCTCTTCTTCCAGAACTTTGAAATTGGAAAAGAACTTTTCCTCTTTTACCCTTATGGCCAAAGAAACTTTGCGGTACACCGCCGCCGGATAAAAAATACTTAAAAATCTCCGCACTATAATCTCGTAGACTTTCGCGGAAACATTCGGCAGGCTGTTTAAATTATTCAGACCCTGTCCGGTAGGAATCACCGCATAATGATCCGTAATCTGCTTATCGTTCACATATCTGGTTTTGGCAATTCCTTTATAGCTTCCGTTATTCAGGATCTCGGAAGCAAAGGCAGCTGCCGGAGCATAGTACCGCAGACCGCCGATATTCTTATGAATTTCCTTCGCCACCGCAGTGGACAGCACACGGGCATCGGTTCTGGGGTATGTCACCATCTTTTTTTCGTACAGCTCCTGAATAATCCGCAAAGTCTCGTCGGGGCTGATCTTAAAGTATTTAGAGCAGTCATTTTGCAGCTCCGCCAAATTGTACAGAAGGGGAGGATTTTTATTTTCCCGCTTCCGTTCAATGGACTCCACCACCACATCTCCCACAGGCTCCTCCTGCAGATGCGCAATCAGCTGTTTGGCGCTTTCCTCTTCCTTGAAGCCGTTCTCCTTATAAAGCTTTGGCGATGCGAAATAGGGGGAACCTTCCACTGCCTTCCACTCACCGGAAATAGTTTTATCTTGAAGATTAAAATTCCCAAGCACACGGTAAAAAGGAGTCTTGGTAAACGCCCGTATCTCCCGCTCCCTGTTGACGATTATCCCAAGGACGCAGGTCATAACACGCCCCACGGATATTACCGCCTTATCCCGCTTCAGATAATCTTTTACATGATAACCATATTTTAAAGTCAACGCTCTGGAAAAATTGATTCCCATGAGATAATCTTCCTTGGCACGCAGGTAGGCCGCATCGCTTAAGCTGTCATATTCCTTTAAATCCTTAGCCTCGCGGATTCCTCTTAGAATCTCCTCTTCCGTCTGGGAGTCAATCCACACCCGGCGGCGGTCCTTGCCCTTTACTCCCGCCATCTGCTCCACCAGACGGTAGATATACTCCCCCTCCCGCCCGGAGTCCGTACAGACATAGATTGTCGTGACATCCTTGCGTTTCATCAGAGAGCTTACTATATCATACTGCTTTTTGGAGCTTCCTATCACTTCATATTTAAATTCATCCGGAAGAAAAGGAATGGTCTCAAAACTCCATCTCTTATACCTCTCGTCATATACCTCAGGATAACTCATGGTCACCAGATGGCCCACACACCATGTAACAATGGCTTTTTCGGACTCCAGATATCCGTCGCGAGCACTTGTGCTTATTTTAAGCGCATTGGCAAATTCTCTTGCAACACTTGGTTTTTCCGCAATAAATAGACTTTTTCCCACTAACTACCATCCTTCATCCGGTCAATAAACGGAAAATTTGCTCCGCCTGACGCATTACATACAAAACTCGTATGCCCTGTGCACGCATACGAGTCAGTCCGCATATGAACATAAAAAAGCTTCCGAGAAATTCTATGTGCTTCTCTCTGTTACAGTATGGAAGACAGCACCTTCTCCACGTCTTCGGCAGAATAAGGCTTTCCAAACAAATATCCCTGTATCACATCGCAGCCGATGGAAAGCAGATATTCATACTGCTTCTCATCCTCCACGCCCTCTGCAACGGATTCAAATCCCAAGGCCTTCACCATATTTATGATAGCTTCCGTAATGACCTTCGTAGCAGAATCCCCCAGCACGGTATCTATAAAGGACTTATCGATTTTCAAGGTATCAATGGGAAGCTTTTTTAGATAAGACAAAGAAGAAAAGCCCGTCCCGAAATCATCCAATGAAATTCGAATCCCATAATCCCTAAGGAGCTTCAGCTTATCGTAAACCGCCTGAAAGTCTTCAATCAAAATTGTCTCCGTGATCTCTAATTCGATTTCCGAGGGTGTCACTCCATATTTCCGGATCACTTTTATCACGGAATCCACAAAGTCTTCCCGGCTGTATTGCAAAGCCGAAATGTTGATGGACATAATGAAAGGATATCCGTAACGCTGACGCCACAAGGCATACTGCATAATGCTCTGTTCCACCACCCATTGACCGATGGGAATAATGGCGCCGTTTTTCTCTGCAATGGGAATAAAAACTGCCGGACTGATCATATGGTCATCCCCGTCCTTCCAGCGAATCAGAGCCTCCATTCCCCGCAGTTTCTTGCTGTCCGCAAAATATTGGGGCTGGTAATACATCTGAAAACTGTGGTTAAACACCGCTTCTTTCAGCTTAGATTCTAATTCTGCCGTGCGCAGGAACTCCTCCAGAACCGGTGTATTAAAGTACTGGATAATGTTCTTTCCCATTGCCTTACTTTTAAAAACCATGATCTCCGCACAATTGATCAGCTCTATTGCCGATTGAGATGCTTCCGGATATTCCGCCACACCTGCGCTGAACGTGACCTGAAGCTCCTGACCGTTACTCAATTTAAAAGGCTCACGAACCCTCTGCTGGATCTCTTTATACAGAGCCTCCATAGTGCGCTCTCCCGAGGGCGCATAAATAGCAATCAAATAAACATCCGTGTGCAGATGACATCCCGTTACATCCTTTATTTCACATAGTTCCTTCAGATAACTCCCGAACTGCTGAATCAGTTCGTCTCCTACCACCATGCCCTGACCGTCGTTTATCTTATGGAAATCGTCCAAATCAATCATCATCACACTGATAACATCATTCATTTCCGACGCTTTGCGGACATACTCACTCAACAGGCGGACAAAGTAATTCCGGCTGAAAAGCCCGGTCATACTGTCATAGTACGCCATGTAAGTCAATTCTTCATTCTGGCTTCGGATTTTCGTAATATTGCTTATGTATATCACCTTATCCACAGGCTGTCCGTTGGTTCCGTAATAGATTTTGGAATGGAAAAGCAGCCAGATCTTGGTGTTTTTCAGCATACATTCTGCCGTGGCAGCCTCCTGACCTGTCTTTTCAAGATAAAGCACATCCCGAAGCGTCACGGCAAAAGATTCGTCAACCGCATCAAGCAGCTTTGAAATCTGCTTTGGTTCACTGATTTCGAAATTAAAAAATTCTTTCCACTGCCCTAAAGTAGATACTTGATTCCGTTCAAAGGAATAGTAGAGAAAAGCTCCCACTGCCGATTCGAAAACCGTGTGGTACATTCTCTCCTTCTCCGTAAGCTTTTGATTCATTGCCTTCAACAAATCCAATTGATAGTGCAATTCACTCATTATCTATCTCCCAATGCTTTTGTAAACTATTCCTTGTTTGTAATGTATCCCTGAGCTTTTAACAATTCCGCACAGAGAACCGCACCTCCTGCGGCTCCGCGCACGGTATTGTGGGAAAGTCCTACAAATTTATAATCATACAGGGTATCCTCACGCAGACGTCCTACGCTGATTCCCATACCTTTTTCATAATCCACATCCAACGCCACCTGAGGTCTGTTATCCTCCTCCAGATACCGGATAAACTGCTTGGGCGCACTGGGAAGCCCAAGCCTCTGAGGTTCTCCGGTGAAATTATTTAATTTTTCAATCAGTTGTTCTTTGGTAGGTTTCTTCTTAAATTTAACGAAAACGGCGGCAGTGTGGCCGTTCAATACCGGAACACGGATACACTGACAGGTAATCACAGGACTTTCGGCAGGAACAATGACACCGTCCTCGATTCTGCCCCAGATTCGGAGAGGCTCCTTCTCGCTCTTCTCTTCCTCCCCGCCGATATAGGGAATAATATTCCCTTCCATCTCCGGCCAGTCTTTAAAAGTCTTGCCCGCACCGGAAATAGCCTGATATGTGGTTGCCACCACCTCATACGGTTCGAACTCCTTCCATGCGGTGAGCACGGGAGCATAACTTTGAATCGAGCAATTGGGCTTTACGGCAACAAAACCTCTCGTGGTTCCCAGACGTTTCTTCTGGAAATCAATGACTTTCATATGTTCGGGATTAATCTCCGGCACAACCATAGGTACGTCAGGAGTCCATCTGTGAGCGCTGTTGTTAGACACTACGGGCGTCTCCGTCTTCGCATAGTCCTCCTCAATCTTCTTGATTTCCTCTTTGGTCATGTCCACCGCACTGAATACGAAATCCACCTCTGCGGCAACCTTTTCCACTTCGTTTACGTTCATGACCACCAGCTTCTTCACGGCCTCCGGCATGGGCGTATCCATCTTCCATCTGTCCCCTACGGCTTCCTCATAGGTCTTTCCCGCCGAGCGGGGGCTGGCCGCAATAGTGGTAACCTCAAACCACGGATGGTTTTCCAGCAGAGAAATAAATCTCTGTCCCACCATACCTGTTCCGCCTAAAATACCGACTTTTAACTTTTCACTCATCTTCTGCCTCCGTTCTTAAAGCGTCCTACGCATCTATTACTGAATTTCATTCCTTAATTTAACTACCACACAATCAGCCGTCCCACCATACATAAAAGTTTAGGCGTTTAGCAAATGCACACAACCTATCCTTTCGGCATTGCGTCATACAGGGAATCTTCCTTTAAATATTCCCTATGGACGGCAATCACCCGTCTCATGGCCTCCGGCCCCGGAGCCCCCACAGTCAGCCGCTTCTCCACACATGTCTTCAAAGAAACCGCCGTATAGATATCTTCCTCGAATTTATCGCTGACAGCCTGAAATTCCGTCAATGACAGAGCATCTATGGAAGTATCCTTTTCAATACAATACAATACCAGCCGTCCGATTATGCCGTGGGCATCCCGGAAGGGCACTCCCTTATTTACCAGATAATCCGCCGCATCGGTGGCATTGGTGAAACCGTTCACGGCGCTTGCCGCCATGCGGTTCTTTTTAAACTTCATGGTATGGAGCATCCCTGTAAACAGCGTAAGGCAGTCCTTTACCGTATCCATGGCATCAAATGCCATCTCTTTATCTTCCTGCATGTCCTTGTTATAGGCAAGGGGAATCCCCTTCATAGTCGTCAGCAGTGCCATCAGAGCGCCATATACCCTGCCCGTCTTGCCCCGCACCAATTCCGCAATATCGGGATTCTTTTTCTGGGGCATGATGCTGCTTCCGGTGGAATAAGCGTCGTCAATCTCCACAAACTGATACTCGTTGGAGTTCCAGATAATAATTTCTTCGCTGAAACGGCTCAAATGCATCATAATCGTAGCCAGCGCCGACAAAAACTCAATCAGATAGTCCCTGTCCGAAACGGAGTCCATACTGTTCAGGGTAGGCCCGTAAAATCCCATCAGTTCGGCCGAATATGCCCTGTCCAGCGGATAGGTGGTTCCGGCCAGCGCTCCCGCCCCCAGAGGACAGTAGTTCATGCGCTTGTAGATATCCGTCATCCTCTGTCTGTCCCTTTTAAACATCTCGAAATATGCCCCGAAATGATGAGCCAGCGTAGTGGGCTGAGCCTTTTGCAAATGGGTAAAACCGGGCATATAAGTCTCTGTATTCTCCTCCATTACGGCAAGAATCGTTTCCAGAAGCTGTCTTAATAATCCGTCCGTCTCTATGACTTGAAGCCTTGTATAGAGCCTCATGTCCAGCGCCACCTGATCATTGCGGCTCCTGCCGGTGTGCAGCTTCTTCCCCGCGTCTCCGATACGCCGAATAAGTTCGGCTTCCACAAAGCTATGTATATCTTCGCAGCTCTCGTCAATTGCAAGCCTCCCCCCATCCACGTCCCCGCGGATTCCCTGAAGGCCGGCTATGATTTCATCCCGCTCCTCCATGGTCAGAACAGCCTGCTTTGCCAGCATGGCCACATGGGCGATACTCCCGTCAATATCCTGCCGGAAAAACCTTTTATCAAAACGAATGGACGCGTTAAAGTCATAAACCATTTTATCTGTTTCTTTTGTAAAGCGCCCTCCCCAAAGCTGTGCCATTGCAACCTCCATTTTTGATGCGCCTGAATTTGGGCGAATCAGACTTCTTAAATTAAATAATTTATATCTGATAATACCATAAATGGAAAAGTAATGCAATACGGCAAAATTTCCTCTGCCGCCGCCAATCAGCCCTCACCATACATCTTCCGGCGCATATGATAAAATAAATGATATAAGGAAAAGGAAGTGGTATTTTTTGCAGACAATTCTGGAATTGAAAAATATCGGTTATTCCTATCACAGCCTTCACGGAGAAACTCAGGCACTGACAAATATTTCCTTCGGTGTCAGGGAGGGGGAGTTTATTGCTATTGTGGGGCCCAGCGGATGCGGCAAGTCCACTCTTCTGTCCATTATTGCGGGACTGCTCTCCCCTGAACAAGGCACCATTGTAGTGAACAATCCCGACGGCTCCCTGAATTACCCCCGAATAGGGTATATGCTCCAGAGAGATCATCTCTTCGAATGGCGGACTGTCTACAAAAATGTTATCCTTGGTCTGGAAATCAATCATATGATGACTCCCGACAGACTGGAAGCGGTGGAACGCCTTCTTGTGGATTACGGCTTGGAAAAGTTTAAAGATAAACGCCCCAGCGAGCTGTCCGGAGGCATGAAACAGCGTGCCGCCCTGATCCGCACACTGGCTTTGGATCCCCAGCTCCTCCTGCTGGATGAGCCTTTCAGCGCCTTGGATTACCAGACCCGGCTGTTTGTCTCCGCAGATATCTGCCGTCTGATCCGCGCCGCCGGAAAAACCATGATCATCATTACTCATGATCTCTCGGAAGCCATCAGCCTTGCCGACAGGGTCATTATATTGTCCAACCGTCCCGCCACGGTAAAAGCAGAAATGCCCATCCGACTCACATTGAAGGACGACTCTCCTCTTGCGTCCAGAAATGCACCGGAATTCCAGCAATATTTCAATCAACTGTGGGAGGATTTGAACAATGACGGCTAAAACAAAAAAAAGCAGCACGAAGCATGAATTGACAAAACAGGAGGAATTTGTCAAAAACCACAGGCGGCACCACCATCAGGTTTCCACCATGCGGATTATGATTTTTTTGTTCTTCCTGATCCTATGGGAAGCCAGCGCCTATTTGGGATGGATAGACAGCTTTTTCTTTGCCAGCCCCAGCCGGGTAGCCCTTTGCTTTCTGGAACAGCTAAAGACAAACTCGCTGTTGTCCCATATCGGCGTCACATTATTTGAAACCATTGTGAGTTTTTTATTAGTATTGCTTTTCAGCCTGCTGGCCGCTACCATGCTGTGGTACTCTCATAAGATGTCCGAAGTTTTGGAACCGTATCTGGTGGTATTAAACAGCCTTCCCAAATCGGCATTGGCGCCGCTTTTCATCGTCTGGCTGGGCACGGGAACCACCACCATCATCGTTGCCGGCATTTCCGTTGCCGTCTTCGGCTCCATTATCAGCTTCTATACAGGCTTTCAGCAGGTGGATCCGGAAAAAGTCACTCTGATATACACATTGGGCGGGAGCAAAAGGAATGCTTTTACTAAAGTGGTTCTCCCCGGCTCTATTCCCATTTTGCTGAGCACCGCAAAGGTCAATATCGGGCTGGCTCTGGTAGGTGTCATCATAGGAGAATTTCTGGCGGCAAGACGGGGACTCGGCTACCTGATCATCTACGGTTCTCAGGTATTCCAGCTGGATATGGTAATAACAAGCATTATTATCTTATGCATCATTGCTTTGGGATTTTATAAATCCATTCAAATGATTGAGCACCACATCCGCAAAAAATTTAAAATGTAACCTGTAAAACCATACGAAAAAGGCCGAAAAGCAATTGCTTTCGGGCCTTACATATGACACGGATTTGTTTTACGCGTTGCCGGACACAAACATTCCATATTCTTTGGGTACATGCAGATATCCGTTTACTTTTCGGGAGTCAAAGTAATGAAATAAAATATCATATTTTTGAGGGTCAAGCCCTTGCAGGGAAGCCATCGAATAAATATACTCCAGATAGTCCTCAATATTATCGATCGCCAATGCATCCTCATAATCAAATCGTTCCACTTTATCAAACTGCTTTTTCAGCAGCTGCATTCCGTTCTGCAATGTAAAAGATATGTTGGATTCATGGTTATATGGAATGCCAAGCTCATCTAATGCATGATAAAGATACTGTGTCATTCCGTTCATTCCAAATGTAGCGCAATAAAATAAGCCGCTTTTTTTCAAGACACGCTTCACTTCGGAAATCGCTGAATCAATATCCTTTACATGGTATAACATAGAATTGGCTATTATAAGATCAAAAGTATCTTTCTCAAAGGGAATATCTAAGATATCAATCTTTCTGACGGAGATGCCCATCCCCAGATAATGCTTCCGTAAGTATTCTACCATCCCATCCGAAAAATCAGATAATGTTATATTCATTTCATAGCTCCGGAGTATACTATTTTCAAAATAGTAATTCCATAATTCACCTCTTCCGCTCCCTAATTCCAAGACCTTCATTTTTTCACGAAAGGGGTATTGCTCAAACATCCACTTTTGGAACCCGGTCTTATTGACACTATATTTTTCATGTAAACTTTTTCGCAGCTTCAGATTATCTGTGTTTTTATACTGCTCCTGTACCGCAGTTTTGCTGGACATATTATTGATATCTATCATATATGCGCTCCTCCTTTGTCTATGGAAAGACTTTTAAGTATTTGTAAGGCTTGTATAAACAAACCCATTATACAATAGATACTCATTATCCAATTCTTTTTCACTTGCTAATTTCGTTATGCTGTGTCCGATCTGGTCACACTGGCTGTTCTATTACTCTATTACCTTTTTGATTACCTTTTAAATACTGTAAGAAACAAAAAGTCCGAAAATGCTAACATTTAAAGACTTTTAACCAATAAAAAAAGCTGAAAATGGGACTCGAACCCACGACCCCTTCATTACGAGTGAAGTGCTCTACCAACTGAGCTATTTCAGCGCTACTAGAACATTATATAGGTTTTAATGAAATATTTCAACTATTATTTTCATTATTTTTATTTTTTTCATAGCTGATAAAATTCCATTCCATGTTTTCAATGACTCTGGGTAATTTGATTGTCTTCGTAAGATATCCAAAAATGAATTCCGTAATTCCCATGTCAAATTCATAATATCTATCGCCATACATAATAACGCTTGTTTTCCTGCCTTGAATACGGACAAAGAAATCATCATCATTCGTTTTTCCGAAATAAATGATTCCCTCGGTTTTTGGAAAGATCCTATAAGGCCAATGATCTCCCAATGCCACAATTTTTGAACGGGTATATTCATCAATGTGTTCGACTCCGAGAAATTCCACATACCTCTGGTTTCCTCTCAACACAATCAGCTCATTGCCGGAAAACTTACAATCAATGCACTTTGACAAATTCTGTTTGTTTTCGAGATATTCATAATTTTCCTTGGCTTGGTTGCACTGGGCAAGAAACACGTTTGCGCCGTTCTCGATAAAAGGATTCCATACATAAAAGTAATCGTTAAAGCTTCCGTAACCGTAAACCCGTAAAAAATCATAGAAATCCGAAGGCATTTCCGCCCCGATTTTACTCTCGAACTCCCGGATATCTTTTAAATCAAACTGTGTTTTAGAACCTTGGGGCGCCGGATATCTTCTTTGCAATTCATTGATAAAACTACGTGTTGCGAACATTATTTTAATTCCTTGCTGTCTTCTCTTGTATTTCCACTCCATCGTGTATATTAAAATATTTAAAACACAATTCCGGTATCCCGTCCTCATCAAACGTTCTTTACATGTACATCCAATTGATTATAGGGGATTTCAATGCCCGCCTCATCTAAAGCAAGTTTGCAGTTCTCCGTAATACGCCATTTTCCGCTCCAGAAATCCTCCTGCGCAAACCAGCAGCGGACTCCGAGGATAACGGCGGATTCCGCCAGCTCATCCACGAACACCAGTCTGTCCTTATCTTTGCTTGTCTTCTCATCTGTCTCCAATACTTGGAGCAGTACGTCCTTCGCTTTCTTTAAATCCGCCTTATACGAAATTCCTATCTTAATATCCATTCTGCGGTGGGGTTCCGCAGACACGTTGATCAGACTGTTATTCGCCAAACTGCCGTTGGGCAGAATAACGGTCTGATTGTCAAAGGTCAGCAGTTTTGTATAAAAAATCTGAATTTCCGTGACGGTTCCCTCTTTTCCGGAGGAATCTTCCTTAATGTAATCTCCCACCTTAAAAGGTTTTAATATCAAAAGCAGCACGCCGCCTGCCAGATTGGAAAGGCTTCCCTGAACCGCCAGACCGATTGCTACACCCGCGGAGCCCAGAACGGCCACAATGCTTGCCGCATCCAGACCAAAGGAAGAGGCGATGGTCAGCACAAGGATAATATACATTGCCGCCTTTAGAAAGGAATCTACAAACTGTACGGCACCTACTTCCACATTGGCACGTTTCATGGATTTCCTGATAATGCTGCGGATCAGCTTAATCAGCTGTACGCCGATGAGGAAAACCAAAACCGCAAGCAGTACTCTAATGCCAAGATTCATTGCCTTCTCGGGAAGAGCCGACAAAAAGGTTTTCAGTACTCCCGGCTTTATCAGCTCCTCCATTTCCTCAATTACGTCTCCGGCTGCCGCAGCGGCGGCAGACTCTGGCATATACGTCATAACAATCTCCATTCTGTCTCACTCTAATGAGCCTTTCCGTGAAATGTCATTTTACGGAATTCCTTCGGAAATACTTCAGACAAACCGCCGCTTTTCCAGACTGTCGGACTTACAGGCCGTTCCCGACTGTAGATCCGGTTAATAACGGCTTTCAGGCGGTTGATTTCTTTCTTCCGGCTCCCTGTTTCTTTCCGGCCGCCTTCTTTGAAGTGCCGGATGTTTTTGCCGCAGAGGACTCTTCTTCCACAGCAGAGGATTTTTCCCCGACCGTCTTTTCTTTGGCATTGTCCGCCTTTTCCGCAGCAGTTCCCTTAGATTCAGCTGCTTTTCCTTGAGCCGGCTTGCCTTCGATACCGGAGGACGTTTCCTCAGCCGGCTTGCCTTCGATACCGGAGGGCTTTCTCTTGAGGGATTTTATCTTCTTGGCGGCTTCCGGCTTCTTCCCATTCTTTTCATTCTTCCCCGCCTTTTTAACCGGAACGTTCTCCCGAATACGTCTTTCAATCTCCTTCTCCAGTTCTTCCTCCGTAAAAGGAACAAACTCCAAGATACTCAGAGACAGAGGCGCAAGCTTCACCGTAACGGACTGGCGTCTGTCATCATACTCTTTAGGCTTTGTCTTCTTTATTCTAGTGTTTACTTCATTGGTGCCTCCGTATCGGGCATCGTCCGTATTGAAAATTTCTTTATATTTTCCCTCAAAAGGCACTCCGGTGGTAATCTCCTGAGGAATTCCCGCAAAATTGGCAACTACCAGAAGTATTTCCTCCTGCTCCTTACCTTTTCTGACATAAGTCAGATAACAGTCTCTTGCAGACACATGATTAATCCACTCAAAGCCTTCCGGACTGTCGTCCAGCACGGAGAGCTCCGGTCTTGTGCGGTACAGATGGTTCAGATCGCTGACCATCCTTGCAATGCCTTCATGTTCTTCCACCTTGCGCAGCTCCCACTGGACGGTGCGGTTCTCGTTCCACTCATCGAACTCTCCCAGATCCTGTCCCATAAAAAGCAGCTTTTTACCGGGATGGGTCATCATGAAACCGTAGGAAAGCCGCAGATTCGCAAACTGCTGCGCCCTGTCACCGGGCATTTTCCCCAGCATGGTTGCTTTGCCGTGCACTACCTCGTCATGGGAGAATACCAGCATAAACTTCTCCGAATAAGCATAAACCATACTGAAGGTAAGCTCTCCATGATGATGGCTCCTAAAATAAGGATCATACTTAATATATTGCAGATAATCGTTCATAAATCCCATATTCCATTTTAAATCAAATCCCAAGCCGCCGTCGTCCAAATCTCCTGTAATCTTCGGAAATGCCGTGCTCTCTTCCGCAATGGACAGCACGCCGGGATTCCGTTTTTTCATAATGGAATTTAAATGTTTGATCATTTCAATGGCTTCCAGATTCTCATGTCCGCCATAGATATTCGCCACCCACTCACCGTCATTTTTACCGTAATCCAGATATAACATGCTGGCAACCGCATCCATCCTGATACCGTCTGCATGATATTTTTCCACCCAGAATAAAGCGTTTGCAATCAAATAATTGGACACCTGAGGCCGCCCGTAATTATAGATTAAAGTGCCCCAGTGGGGATGGAAGCCTTGTCTGGGATCCTGATGTTCATAGAGACAGGTTCCGTCAAAATTGGACATTCCATAGGCATCTCTGGGGAAATGAGCGGGCACCCAGTCTAGAATCACTCCGATTCCCGCCTTGTGCAGTTCATTGACAAAGCACATAAAGTCTTCCGGCGTACCGTACCGCGCGGTGGGAGCATAATAGCCGATAACCTGATACCCCCATGATGCGTCAAAAGGATGTTCCATCACGGGCATCAGTTCCACATGGGTATAGCCCATTTCCTTTACATACTCAATCACCTTTGCTGCAATCTCCCGGTAATTGGCATATTCTTTACCCAGCTTCGCTCTGACAAAAGAACCAAGGTACATTTCATAGACACTGACGGGAGCATTTCCCTTTTGAAATTGTTCCCTTTTTTTCAGGAAAGCAGCGTCCTCCCATTTAAAACCGTTGATATCCGTGACCACGGACGCCGTATCAGGACGGAGCTGAGCCGCATTTCCGTAAGGATCGGCCTTTAGATATGTCAGGCCGCTCTTCAATTTAAACTCAAATTTATAATTATCTCCTGCTTTTGCATCCGGAAGAAAAATCTCAAATATGCCGGAATCACCCAGTCTGCGCATTTGGTTTGTCCTGCCGTCCCAGTTATTGAAATCGCCCACCACGCTGGCGCGCAGCACATTAGGCGCCCACACGGCAAAGTACACCCCTTTCACGCCGTCCAGCTCCATAAGATGGGCTCCCAGCTTTTCGTAGATCGTATAATGGATGCCGTTGCAGAATTTATCCATATCATTTGGGGTAATCTGAGGCGCAAAACGGTAGGGATCTCCGTGTTTTGTCTCCGCGCCTTCACTGTCCGTCACCAGATAATGGTATTCTTTCAAATTCTTCTCCGGAATTAATACGGCGAAGTATCCGCCCTCATCCGCCATTTCCATGGGAACGGCACGGCCTGTTTTTTCCGGAATCACGGACACTTTCACTGCCCCCGGAAAATACGCCTGTATCAAAGTCTGAGTGCCGGACTTGCGGGGACCCAGCAATGCATGGGGATTATCACTCTCCGAAAAAGTAATTTCCTCAATCCCTGCCCAATTCATCAACTTATAAAGTTTGTTGGTCATATCTGCCTTCCTTTCTTATCCGTTATTTTGCCAAGCGCAATTGCAGAAAATTTGGTGTCATATTCCAGCAGCGGCGGCCTCACAATGTATGTAAAAACAATCCGCTTCTCAGCTTAGGCTCAAACCATGTGGATTTCGGCGGCATCAGCCTTCCCGCATCCGCCACTGCAAAAAGTTCCCCTATGGAGGTGGGATACATGGAAAAAGCCACCTTCATATCCGTGTGCACTCTTCTCTCCAATTCTTCCAATCCGCGGATGCCCCCTACAAAATCAATGCGCTTGTCTGTCTTAGGATCCTGAATCCCCAGCACAGGCTCCAAAAGGTGCTTTTGCAGCAGCGACACATCCAGTCCGTCCACCGCATCCTGTGAGAGAATTTCTTCCTTTGCCCTCAGGCAGTACCACTGCCCTTCCAGATACATACCGAACTCTCCCTTTCTGCCGGGACGGAAAGGTTCCGGGCCTTTTTTCTCCACCTGAAAGCTCCGGGCAACCTCCGTGAGAAAGTCTTCTATATGATACCCGTTCAAATCCCTGACTACACGATTGTAATCCATAATATGAAGTTCCTCGTCGGGGAACAATACGGAAAGAAAATAATTAAATTCCTCCTCTCCCGTATAACCCGGATTCTCCTCCCTCCTTTTCAGCCCCACCTTGACTGCGGAAGCGCAGCGGTGATGGCCGTCAGCAATGTACACCGCCGGAATATGGGAAAATTCTTCATAAATATCCGAAATCCTTTTATCGTCCCCAATGATCCATACTTTATGCCCGATGCCGTCCTCCGAGGTAAAATCATATACCGGTTCCTCAATCTTTGCATCTGCAATTATTTTCTTCAGCACACCGCTGGCACGGTATGCCAGAAAGATAGGGCCTGTCTGCATATTACAGGTATCCACATGGCGGATGCGGTCCTGTTCCTTATCCGCTCTGGTATTCTCATGCTTTTTAATTACACTGTTGCAATAATCGTCAATGGAAGCACATGCCACAATGCCGGTCTGGCTCCTTCCGTCCATGGTCTGCTGATATATATAATAGCAAGGCTTTTCCTCCCGGATAAATTTCCCCTCCGCTATTCTATCCCGGAGCAGTTTAGCTGCCCTCTCATATACCTCCGGCGCATAAGTATCCACCTCGGGGCCGAAGCCGGTCTCCGCCCTGTCGATTGCAAGAAAGGATTCCGGATTTTCCCTCACTACCTCGCAGGCCTCCTGCCTGTTATAGACATCGTAAGGTAGCGCCGCAATTTTTGCCTCCAGTCCGGGTGCCGGACGATAGGCGGAAAAAGGTCTGATTTCTGCCATAAGATAATTCCTCTCTGTTCTAATTTATTATTTGCATCTGCCCGGAGGAAACACACATTATCCCAAGGTTAAACTCCGGACAGCCGCATGATTGCAACATCAAATCAATAAAGAATACACTTAACGTATTCGATACCGTTTTCCATAAAAACCTCTTAAATATATTACAGATACAATTATTTTATCAAAATAAGCTATACATAACAAGCATCAGGTGCTAAAATTATGAAAAAGATAATAACCATTCGGTTTCAATTGTATCCGGCAGTTCTTTTTTACAAGAAAAATGCAAGCGGCTAAATTTCCATCCGACTGCGTTGGCTTCACTCAACAATGTCTTGTATTCGCCTCGTTCAGCCGCCTTGCAGGCTGAAACTTTATACTGCGTCAAGCATACGGGCAATTGGGAGGATTATACTTTTGCACAGCAGCATACTGCTCAATAGCTTGTAATACACAAATGTCCTCTCCGCCCAGATGCCGTCCCCTTCGAAGAAAAATTCCCTTATGCCGATCCCTCTCGGATACAATTGAAACCGAATGGTTATAAAAAGATAACACAGAAAGGATCCCTTGAATATGACGGAAGAAAATAAAAAGCTTTTAGCCAGAATCAATGCCTACGCGGAGAGCTCTTTAGGCGAGATTGATCCCCAGAAAGTCCCTGTTTCACAGCAGTTGGAGCAGCTGAAACCTATTATGGAGGAAATCGCAAAGGAAAAGAATATGAGTATGGAAGACATGTTTATTTTGTATATGGATTTACAGAGTGAGGCCTCCTGCTCCGCACAGAAGAAACTGGAAGACAGCCTTGTGGATCTGAATGACGGAACCGACGGCGGTATGCCGCTGCTGTTTCGCTGATAAGTGTGAAGAAGCTCTGCAAAGCAGAGCTTCTTCACACGGAAGAACGCAAGAGCAGCGTTCTTCCGGCCTTGCACCAATTCTAAGTGATTTCACGCCCTGCAAAGCAGAGCTTCTTCACACGGAAGAACGCAAGAGCGGCGTTCTTCCGGCCTTGCACCAACTTATTGATTGTTTGTGCCGACTACGTCGGCATGACGGGAAGTGTGATTGTTTTACCGGTTCATAACTCCGGCAATTTTACCAATTTCCGCTTAAAAGACTAAATAGGTCATGCACAAAACACAGGAATCCCACCGGAATGGATAAGAGGTGCTGGACACAATGCTAACCCACCGATACGCCGGAAATCGTTAATCAGCTAATAGAAAGGATAGCCAAGCAATTGCGATAGCAATCCGCAAAAGCCCTATTTAAGTACCTTGCGAGTTAAGATAATTACGCTCTTATATCAAAACTTGCCCCTGTCGGTGCAGATATACCAGACGCAGCAGCCATAACTTTCTGCGTAACAGTTTTTATATCCGTACTCGTGACGCGTATGGTATATTCGCCCGTTTTGTTCCTTGCTTCTTCGGCTTCTTTTTTCTCTGCCCGTCTTTCAGCCGACGTCTCTTCCTGCGCATTTTTCTCTTCCCGCCTTTCAGCCGACGTCTCTTCCTGCGCATTTTTCTCTTCCCGCCTTTTAGCCGCTTTTTCTTCCTGCTCTTTCTTTTCTTCTTTCCTCTCCTTAATCCTTTCTTCCAATTCTTTCCTTGCTTTTTCTGTTCCCGGAT
>Ga0137308_100733_pt1 | contig 45534 bp, 36 predicted proteins | sample Inofrocosms_June_FD_97181 | JGI IMG/M metagenome (GOLD analysis project Ga0137308, IMG submission 97181) | Mouse cecal microbial communities from Vienna, Austria - N-Acetylneuraminic and N-Acetylglucosamine D2O microcosms_June | ecosystem: Host-associated > Mammals > Digestive system > Large...
AATCAAATAATTCCAAAGATTTACTATTAAAACACTCAAAAAAACCTATTATAAATGTTGTAATAATTTTCATCATATAGTAATATACTTCTACGGAGAGAACCATACTGATTATGGTTGAAAGGCACTCATACAGTTATTGTATGGGTGTCTTTTACTTATAGAAACGAAAAAGGGGTTGTCGGGAAATATCGGTATGACCGCAAGATATTGCTGTGATTTATAACATTGTATAACAATATCCTGTAGGAAACCTGCATTTCCCGACAGCTCCCTGCGAATCCGTCAAAAAAACTTCCCCCTGAGATTTCTACTTTACAGAATGCCCTTCAGGTATCGAAACCCGAAACTCTGTCCCTTCATTTCGCTTACTTTTTACCGTAATGTCGCCGCCGTGGAGTATAACAATCTGCTTTGCGATCGCCAGGCCGAGGCCGCTACCCTCCGGTTTTTCTTTCGTATTTGTCCCTCTGTAATACCGTTCGAACAGCTCTGCCTGCTCTTCCTCGTCCATCCCCGTTCCGTTATCTCGCAAAAGGATTGATACCCTGCCTTGTCCGCTTCTTTCGATACGGATAAATACCTTTGTTTCCGGCGGATTATGCGTAAGCGCATTGATGATCAGATTTCCCACCGCGCGGCGGAACAGCCTGCTGTCAATCTGGACAGCAACCTCATCTTCCGCACTTTCAAACTCAATCTCACGTTTTGAAAAAGCAGGATCGTTGATCAGATCTATGACCAGCTCCCTGATATAGCGCACGAGATGTATTTCCTGCAAAGACAGGGGGATCACGCCCGCTTCGAACTGATAGGTCAGTTTCAGGTCATTGATCAGATTCTCCGTATAGACCGCATTTTTCAAAATGATCTTTCCGTATTCCTGCACCTCACTGCTTTCCGAAATCTGATTTTCCGCAAGCAGCTCCGCATATCCCTTGATGGGAGACAGGGGTGTTTTTACATCATGTGTAATATTCGTGATCCATTCTCTGCGGACTCTCTCCGTATCTATCCGCAACTGATCACTGCGGCGGAGCTCCGTGTCCATTTCACTCAGAGCCGCATAGACCTCGCCGAATACGCCGCCCGCTGAGCATGGCGTATAGGCGCGCCGGCTGACATCCCGGATGCCCTTTGTGATCTTTCCCAGATGCCTGGAAAGCCAGAATACATAAGCTAATGTAAACAAAAATACGGCGCAGGAAACGCATGCGATCCCTGCGCGGATCACGGGGGAAAGACGGCTGACATGTTCTCCGTTGTAGTAGAGCATATGCTTTCCGACCGCATAGGGAAAACCGATAAAGTAACCGTAGGTTTTCTCTGCCCCTTCATAATTTCCCGCAAAAACCCTGTTATCATTATCGTAAACGTTCGTACCGAATGCCAGAAGCTCGGAGGCCGTATAGCTGTTGGGACAGTTCTCCGGCTTATTGTGTGAAAAAACCTCCTGTCCGTTTTCATCGATCACCTGCAGCCATAAGCCATACCGGTCCAGATCTTCAATCCCGAATTCTTTTACTTTAAGCTCTCCCTGTTCTTCTTCAAGCTGAATGGAAAAATTGTCTGTATACACGTCTGGCCATGAGGCCAGGCTGAGTCCCTCCCGCGCCGGAATCGCGAACACATAATAAAACAGGCCGATCCCCGCTGCAATGGCCGCGAAGATCACAATCACGACAATGCCGAACGAACGAAAAAACAGATTGAGATCGCTTTTATTCTTCATAAGGGTCCACCAGCTTATAGCCTAATCCTTTCATCGTGATGATGTATCGGGACGCCGCGGGATCGTCCTCTATTTTTTCACGCAGATGCCGGATATGCACCATGACCGTATTGTCGCACCCGAAGCTGTCCTCGCCCCAGATGGTTTCATATAAGCGTTCACGGCTAATGACCCGGCCTTGATTTTCCGCCAGATACCGCAGGATTTCAAATTCCCGCGCGGTCAGTTCTATGGGGCTGCCGCCTTTTGTGACCCTGCAGCCCTCCACGTCAATTTCCAATTCCCCTGTTTTTATGAGCTCCTTCTCCGACGGGTCTTGCTGATACGCGGCCCGCCGGAGCTGCGCCTTGACCCGATACGCGATCTCCTTCGGGCTGAACGGCTTTGCCACGTAATCATCCCCGCCCACCGAAAGACCCAGGATCTTGTCCAGTTCGTCATTTTTGGAAGATAAAAATAAGATCGGGCAATGGGAAAAGGCGCGGATCTGTCTGCAGACCTCATATCCGTCCAGATCGGGAAGCATCACGTCTAAAATGATGATGTCCGGGGAGGTCCTGCGGCAGAGCTGGACTGCGGTCTGTCCGTCTTCTATTTTGATAATGTTGTAGTAGCCTTCTATGTTGAGAGCCTTCTCGAGCAGGTCCAGGATGTCGGGCTCATCATCCACAAGCATGATTTTATAATCTGTTTTTTGTGCGGGGATCGGGTTCATTTTGCACCTCCGTATCTCTATGAGCATTCCCAAAAACTCCTTGCGCCAGATTTGTGAGATGGGCGCAGGAGAGTTTTCCAATCTATATTATATTTCTTACAGAGAGAGGATACAAGCGGAGGCGGGCTTAATTTTAGCTTAAGTTTACATTTTTGGGCCAGGCCATAGATTTTAGCAATCCATTGAACATGCCGCGCAAAAAAGAGACCTTCATTGTTTTCGTATTTGGTTTATGCTATGATGAAGGCAATCTATATTTTATAATAAGGAACTGTAGGAACATTACTTATGTGTCTTGCTTGTCTGCACAGTTTTTTTCCTGCAGTTCTCAAAGAAAGCATAAGGACAGAGGTATCGCTATGGAAAGGATCATTGGGATCGATCTCGGTACTACCAACAGCCTGGTTTCCGTCTGGCAGGATGGGCGGAGCCGACTGATCCCGAATTCATTGGGGGAATATCTGACACCGAGTATCGTAAGTATTGATGAGGAAGGGCATGTATACGTCGGGAAGATCGCGAAGGAACGGCTGACCTCCCATCCGGAGCACACGGCCGCGTTGTTCAAACGGTTTATGGGGACGGAAAAGACCTATGCTCTCGGCGGCAGGGAGTATCGTCCGGAAGAGCTCTCGGCATTGGTGCTCCGCAAGCTGAAGGAGGACGCGGAGCGGTATCTGGGTACGGAGATCAAAGAAGCAGTCATCAGTGTGCCGGCATATTTTAATGATATGGCGAGAAAGGCCACCAAGGATGCGGGGGCTCTGGCGGGGCTTCATGTGGAAAGGATCGTAAATGAACCCTCCGCCGCCGCGCTGGCATGCCGGAGCACCGGAGGAAAGGGGCAGGCTGAGGAGGATGAGACTCTGCTGGTCTTCGATTTCGGCGGCGGGACTCTGGATGTGTCGCTGGTGGACTGCTTTGACAACGTGGTCGAGATCGTGTCGGTAAGCGGCGATAACCGCCTTGGGGGAAGTGATTTTGACCGTGCCGTCGCAGAGCAGTTCTGCAAGGAACATGGCCTCTGCTTCGATGCGCTGTCCCCCCAGAGGCAGAATGTGATCTTAAGGCGCGCGGCACAGGCAAAGTGCATGCTGTCCGAAACAGAGCAGACGGTCATGACCGTTACGGACGGGGAGTTCCAGGGGCAGATGGAACTGACGAACCAGAAGCTGATCCAGATCTCCATGCCTCTGTTCCACAGGATGCTTGTTCCCGTAAGAGCCGTGCTGAATGACGGGCAGAAGGAACGGCTGGAGATCTCCAAGGTCGTACTGGCAGGCGGCTCCTGCAAGATGCCGACGGTCCAGCAATACCTGCGGCATTTCTTGCCCTACGGACAGATGACGGTGATGGACCCGGATCATATGATCGCCGCGGGAGTGGGCGTGTATGCCGGGATCAAAGAGCGTAGGGAGGATGTAAAGGACCTTCTCCTGACCGATATCTGTCCCTTTACCCTGGGCACCGGAGTCTATAATGAGGCGGATGCCCGGCGCTCCATCATGGCGCCCATTATTGACCGCAACAGTGTGCTGCCCTGCAGAAAGGAACAGCGTTTTCAGACTGCGAAGGATTTTCAGAAGTCTGTGAAGATCGATGTGTATCAGGGAGAAGCCTATTATGCAGACGAAAATATTTATCTGGGGGAGCTCTGTGTGGATGTTCCCATGGCCCTGAAAGGACAGGAATCCATAGCGGTATGCTATACCTATGATATCAATGGGATCCTGATCGTAGATGTGAAGGTGGATTCCACCGGAAAGCAGGCGAGGCAGGTGATCACCACCGGAACGTATACCCTTGATCCGGCAGAGCTGGAACAGTATCTGGGGGATCTGGAGCAGCTTCATTCTCTTCCCGCGAATGAGGAGGAGAACCAGATGCTGATCGCCTGGGGAGAACGGCTTTTTGCCCAGACTACCGGGGAGCTGCGGGAAGAGATCGGAAGGCGGATCCAGTATTTTCAATATCTGGTGAACCAGGAGCAGGATCCGTATAAAATCCGGAAGCAGCGAAAGTATATCGCGGATTTTTTTGAACGCGCGGACCGGTATCTGGATACATTTGCGGATGCATGGCAGTGCCTGGAGAATGACAGTTCCTGGTATGAACCAGATTCAGGAGCAGATCCGTTTGGGGAAGGAGCAGATTCTATGGCTGAGGAGGAAGATCTGAAATGGTACGACGGGCATTTGACATCTTAGGAATCGAGGCGACAAAGGACACGAGGGCGATCAAGAAAGCATATGCCCTGATGGCGAAGCAGTACCACCCGGAGGAGCATCCGGCGGAATGGGAGAAACTCTATGGGGCATACCAGACGGCCCTGGAGTATGCGCAGACGGCGGAGGAGCTTCTGGAAAATGAATACGGCAGCGGCAGAGTTGGAAAAGGAGGAGCCGCTATGGGAGCGGCTGGTGATGGCTTTGCGGGCGGAGGCGGCTCTGGAACTGCAGGAGAGACCTACTTCGATGAAAACGTAACCGAAGCGGAAGGAGATGCTTTCTCCGGCGGAGACGCAACAGGATCGGCTGATGATGCTTTCTCCGGCGGAGACGCGCCCAGGGCGGCGGCGGAAACAGAGACGTCGGCAGGAGAACCGTTCTCTGTATCCTCCAACGCGGCATACGGTACATTTTTTCAGGAAGCGCAGGAACAATGGCTGCGGAAGAAGCATCTGCGTGAACAGTTCATGCGCCAAAAGCTCCGGGAGCTTGTCAGCCTGCGGTGGCCAAAGGCGGTAAAGGCGTGGCAGCAGTTTTTTGACACAGATCTCACGATGGACGAGGATGAGGAGATTCTGCTGATCCTGCTGGAAGTGATCCGGGAGAACGCGCTTTCCGAAAAAGTATTCTATCTGATCATGACGAACATGAATTCCCGGTTAAGATTCTATGCCGAGATGGGGGACAGCGACCGGGCGCTGGCGGCCATGGAGATCGTAAAATATTGTTCCGGGCAGATTCCCCTTCTGCACAGGAAAGCCGAGAGACGGAGAAAATGGATCGGCATTCCGGCAGCGCTGGCCGCCGCGTTTTTTCTCCTGGCAATGACGGGCCTGCATCAGGAATCTGTAACAGAGGGCGGCGTCTCTGTGCTTGCGGCAGAATATCTGAATGAAAAATATGGTGTTTCAGATTATACGGCGGCAGAGCTTGAAACGGAAAAGATACAGCTTATCGGCAGCAATGAGGACCGGATCGATTCCTTTGAGGTCCGTGAACCGGAATCCGGAAATATCATTGCCTATGCCATGCGGGATATCGAAGAAGCGGAAGGCACATTTGCCTGCTTTGACAATCTCCAGGAATCGGAGATCAAGGACGCATTTGAAAAAAGGCTGAATGCCCTGACCGGTCATGAGGAGGGACGGCTGTTCTGGGATTCCTCGTTTTCCGACAGCCTGTCAGGCGGATTGGAGAACGGTTTTTTCCATACAAAATATGAAGGCGATTTTGACGCGTTTATCCGGCAGGAGACCAAGGAGCGCTCCAACGCGCCGGGAGTCATGACCTCGTTTCTTATATCCGACTACTGCTCTCTGAACGGGCTCTGTGATTATTATCTTCCCGATCCGGAAGTCGAGACCATGCGCGAACGGTTTGCGCTTACGGATTATACAGAGGATCCGGATTTACAGGCGTCGCTCCGGCAGGGAGCCGCTGATTATCTGCTTCAGATCCGCGGAGTCATACTGCCGAAAAAATTTTTTCAGGAAAAAACAGAGCGGGCAGAGGGAAAACGGAGCGGGATCTATGTCTTGAGGGATGTACATGGGACTCTTGGAATGGAACCGCTGATGTCCTTTTTGATGCTCACGGGGTGGTATGTGAATCTACCCCCGGAGGATGAAATAATCCTGAATATTTCCAGCGGCATGTATATGCAGCCGGTCATTTCCATGGGAGAAGGGATCTACGGAGCGGAAAGCACCCTCAGAGGGCAGGCATTTGAGACGGACCCGGCATGGGGCACCGGAAGCATGGTAAAGACAGAAAATCCCGATTCTCTCGACCTCACCGAAGAGGAAAAGGAAAAGGCGGTCAGCTTCCGGCTCGGGGACGGATATGTCCTGAAAAATGATTACTGTCTGGCCATCGATAAGGAGCTCTACGGGATCGCGGACGCGGATTACCGTGTGATGGTCACGAAGCAGAACGGATTCTCGATGGATCTGGCCGGCCAGCATCTGGAGGCCGAGGACGGAACCGCGCTGGAAAGATACGTGAGCAGCTATGCAGAGCCCGACGCTGCGCTGAGGATGGGATATGCTCTGGACGGGGAGGGCTATCTTTTTATTGAATATAGAGCAGCGGATATGGCGGAGGAGGCGGATATCATAACGGTGATCAATCCATAACCGCCAACAGCAAAACCGGAGCAAGGGCTTTTTCGTTACAATTGACGGCCTGACGGCTGCGAATCGTAACGATATTCCCCCTGGTCCGGCCGTATGTCATACTGTCAGACCGCTGTCCACCCTCCGTCAATATAGATCGTCTGTCCGGTGGTGTAGGCGCAGTTCTCCGACGCGAACAGCAGCAGCTGTCCGCACAGCTCTTCAATCTTTCCGGGCCTGCCGAGCGGGCATCTCTTTTTCAGTTCTTCCAGCGCCGCCTCGTCGAACTGCATCATTTCCGACGGAAATTCTCCCGGGCCGATGGCATTTACGGTAATGTTGTACTTCGCCCATTCCTGCGCCAGTGACCTTGTGAAGTTCGGCACTGCCCCCTTTGTCGCGTTGTAGGCAAGGATGGGGTGGTTCATCGCCGCGATGTGTCCGTACATGGATGCGATGTTGATGATGCGGCCGTACTGGTTTTGAATCATATTTTTCGCGCATTCCCTTGCCATGAGGAAATACCCTGTCAGGCTGACGTCCACCACCTTCTGCCACTGGTCCAGAGAAAGGTCCACCGTCGGGCAGTACGCCATCATTCCGGCATTGTTCACCAGGATATCTACTTTTCCAAATGTATCAATGACAGACCGCACCCCTGCCACGACCTGGGCCTCGTCTCCCACGTCGCACGGAACCGGCAGACATTCCCCGCCCATGGCTTCAATTTCCCCTTTGAGCGTTTCCAGCTTCTCTTTTCGCCTTGCAAATGCAGCCACCTTCGCACCGTTTTCCGCAAAGGCTTTGCAATACTCGTAGCCAAGTCCGGAGGATGCCCCCGTTACGACCGCAACTCTTCCTGTTAGATCCATGTAATTTTTCATGATGATTTCTCCTCGTTTTCTTGTTTTTTACAGTTTATCGGCCAGCCAGAATAGTGTAATCTTGTTTTCAGCTTCCGATTATGTTAAGGTATAGCTGTTCCGAATGATTATGTTCATCATATAACAACTGGATTTTCCAGACAATCAACAATCCTATTCTATTGTTGATTAATCAACATTTTTGTCTGAATTGTCGATAAACTTGTTCTGGAAATATATCCGCCTGCACGGTTGCGGATCATAGATAATTTAAGCCGCCGGCAAAACGGCGGCGGAATGGAGATCAAGATGAAAAAACCGGACCGCCGGCCGAGAAAAACAAAGCATACGATCAAACAGATTTTTCTCGGCCTGCTGAAACAAAAAGCAATTGACTGGACTGCCTGGCAGAATTTGACCGGCTGGCGGAAGAGATCTCCCGGCATTCGATCGCGCCCAGTCAGGTGACACGGATGATCCTGGAATATATTTATGACCAGAAGGAGCTGCTGTCCCTTCTCCTGTTAAAAAATAACCGGTATGATTTCTGGCAGAAGGTCAACCGGAAGGTCCTGCAGCTTTTCAAGATCAAGACCCTGCAGAATTATCAGCTTCCGGAGCACATGAGTGAAAATGAATTTGACGATATGCTTCTTTTTTATGCCTCGGGATTTTATGCGGTTTTTGAGAAATGGTTATCGGAGCAATGTACGGAAGATATTGAAAAAGTTGCGGAAAAAACGACTCTGTTTTCTCAGATCTGCTTTGATCATCTGCTGATCAGGGGGAGAGACGGGAAGTGACCAAACAGCTTTTGATAAAAAACTCCCTGCGCAGAGATTTTCTGTTCCGCGCGAGGAGTTTTTGTTACATGTCACGCTTGGTCAAGATGTGACCTGTAACGAATTTTCCCGCCTGCATGGCCGCAATGTAATGCTGCGGCTTTTACTGCCGCGCCTGTACGATTCCAGATTCGAACTCGTACAGGCACCTTTTCTCTGTAAATATTTCACATGGATAAGTTTTTCACTGCCCCCAGCGTTTTACTGCTGCCAATCCTGCTGCGGAAACGGCCGCAAAGGTGAGCAGCCACACGGCCGGCGTATTGTCGCCTGTTTTAGGAGAGCTCTCCGAATTTCCCTGACTCTGAGAAGGCTTTTGAGCCGGTTTTTGTGTCTGGTTCTGGGATGGATCCTTGGGCGGTTGCTGCCCGGTTTCATCTGACGGGTCATCTGGTTTTTCAGATGGATTGTCTGGTTTTTCAGAAGGGTCATCCGGTTTTTCAGATGGGTCATCCGGTTTTTCAGATGGGTCATCCGGTTTTTCGGATGGATTTCCTGATCCTTCCTCTTGAATCGTCAATGTCGTCTGGGCCAGACCGTCCGTAAAACGGATTGCCACCGTATGCTTTCCGGCTGTCAGTGTTTTCAGGTATTCCGGCTTTAGAGTGATGATCGTAGAGCCGGCCGCAGCCGTGTAATGTTCTTTCGCGATCTCAGTTCCATCCACCGACACTCCGGCAAATTTACTGAAATCTCCATCTGCCTTGATGGTAACGCCTTTATTTTTGCCGATCACAAACATTTGGTCCGCGCCCTCAATGACCGATACGGCGGGCAGAGGTTTTAATCCGGTAATCGCAGCTTCGATCGCCGACGCATATCCATCCACAACGTCCTGCTCCCGGACATCCTTTCCCCGAACAACCGCATTGACCGCAGCCTCTACTGTATCAAAATTGATATAGTCCGCCTTGTTCAGCGCTTTTGCCTTTGCGATCGCCTCGTCCACCGCGCTGTAATCCGCATCTAAAAAGGTAACCTGTCCATTTGCATTATTGCTCGTTATATTTTCATAAGACGGCACCCCATTGGAGGTGATGATGCCGCCGATGTGAATATTATTTCCGGAGGAAATGCTTCCCGCTCCGATCTCTGTCGTTCCCCCGGTAATGGTGATATCGCCGTTGGCATGGATTCCGGATACGCCGGATTCCGCGGGAGAAACAACCTTGGAATCCGTCATTGTCAGGTTTCCTTTTATAAAGATTCCTTTCCAGCCCGGTTTTGATGTACACGTTACCTCAGAGCCTGTAACTTCAAGATTCCCTTCTTTACAGTAAATACCGACGTCAGCTGTTGATTCTGCTTCTATGACAGAATCTTTGATCACAGTATCCTTCGGCAGGAAAAGGGCCGGCCAATATCCTTTGGCAGTTACATTTGAGGACTCTATGGCTGCATAGTTATTACACAGGATACTATTCGACTGTGCTGATTCCGCATTGACCGTGGAATTGGAAATCGTAATATTTACGTTTGCTTGCAGTGCAATTCTGCTATTTGCAATTGCTGTCACATCAGATCCATTTAGAATCTCCAGATTATTGCAGGATATTGCAGATACGTCTGCATCGGGAACCGCGAGCCTGCTGCCGGAAATCGTCAGATTTCCCCCGCCCATATTAATTCCCATATCCACCTTGTTCATAGTAATACTTGAATTATCTGATATCGTAAGTGATGTTTCACCGTATACATTGATGCCTATGCTTTTCGTATCCGTATCAAAGGCAGACATCATATCAATCACTATATTAGAATTACTGATCCGATTTTCGCCCCCGTTAATGTAAAGCCCATACCCGCTGACATTCGCGCTTAAACCACTTACTGTAAACTGTAGATTTGCATCCTGTACAGTCAGTCCGCCGCCATCTATGTTGATTCCGCTGCAGAAAAGTGTACCGGACTCATCATTTTTACTTGCGTTGACTGCAAGGCTTCCGCCGCCGATTCCTTTTAAGAGAAATGGATAGCTGCTTCCGATTCCTCTGCATGCTGTGATCAAGTTCTGCCCGACCAATTCTACGGTGACTCCCTGTTCGTTAATATCAATTCCATTTACAAGAGCTTTTCCAACATTGTCCCCGGTGATTTCCGCATGATTCAGCGTCAACGTTTTTGTAGCTGGATCATACTTTGCCGTACCGCTTCCGCACGGTATGGTCTGATCCGCCGCTTGAAGAATATCGTTTCCGTTTACCCGGATCCCGCCGTCTGCAGATACCGTTTCCGGCTGAACGATCCACATAAAGCAGACTGCCAGAAACAAATAGAGTATTTTTTTCTTTGCGCCCATTTTTGTTTTCCTTTCCTGTGTTTCTCTTCTGGGTGACATTGATACAATATCCGCAGTCCTTTCATCTGTTTTTTACGCCGTATAGTGAAAATCGCCTGCCAAAAAATCCACTTCCCATGCTGGGATGATCTTTGAAGATTCGTGCTGCAATAAGTCGCATCGTTGACATATATTATGGCACGAAGGTTCATAAAATCAGCCAGCTAAGGAAGTAAAACCTTTTGACGGGCGAATCATAATATCGGGTCAGTAAAATATAAAATTTGCTGCTTAGGCATAGTTTACTATATCTTTTGAAAATATACAACAAAAATTTTTCCAGCTATATTTTTATTATAACAGTTCTATCCGGGGGAGACAAATCATTTTTTTACGCCTGCTTTTCCGCTTCTTATAATTCGGATTCGTCAATCACAATATCCTTCATTGTTAAAATATCTTTCCTGTATTCCTTCATAATTATAATCCACCTTCCTGAATGTCTGTCTTTGGCTGCGGTTCACCGGCCGGAAAACCGCAGCCCATCTTCTCATTTTTATTCTGTTTTCTGTTCCAAATCCGCCTTGTCCGCAGTCTGTGGTCAGGTATGCAGCTCCGAGAGCTTGCCGAATTTTTTCCGTGTCTCCACAAATTTTTCCGTGTAAATCTTATTGAATGCCACGCATCCCACCGGCTGCTGACGGATCATCAGCTCTTCACAGTTCATGCACTGGGTACAATACTTGATCTCATCCTCCCTGTCCTCCATGAGCTTTAAGGGAGTGAGCGGATCGGCAAAGGACTGCCTGAAATCCGCCCGGATGCCCTTCCCACATGGACATCTTAGAGCCTATCAGGAAATTCTTGTCATTCACCGCTTTCGCGATCCTCTCCTGCGGGTCATATGCCCACTGCGCCCTCCTTTCCCAGGAGCCGCCGTATTTCCAGTCGCGATCGTTAAACGGGCGGATAATCTGGGAACGCGGCATAATTTCAAGCTGCGTCTTTCTTGCCCTGGATTCGTTCGTAACCGTAATCGCCTCCAGATCCACCAGTCCAAACCCGCCCTGATACAGCTTTTCATATCGCTGATAAGTCAGTTCCGTAGGATTTCCCTCTTCATCAGAATCCACACATTCCATCGGCTGCGCAAAAAAACGGTTTTTACACTCTCTGTTTCCGATTTTGATCGGATTTAACAACGTTTCTTTATATTCCATTGTTACTATTCACAGTCGGATAAAAAATGGCAGTCAGATTCGTCAAGCGAAGCTTGTAAGAAGCTGATTGACAGTTTTTATCTGACTGGAATCAGTCACTTCACCCACATAAGCAAAAAATCAAGATGCGAAGCATCGGCAGACGGCTTTGCCGACTGTTTTTGCGCATGTGAGTGAAATGACTGTGAATAGTAACATTCCATTATATTTTCATGTAAAATTTTCCTTGACCCTTTTCATTGTTTCTATAATAATGCCGGCATTTATGTATTAATAGCAACAATTTTCTCCTGAATTTCCTATTATTTTTATTCATTCTGCTTGATTTTTTCAGGTAAACGTTATACTATTATGGCACATATATCCAGAAGGGATGTGAATCACAATGTCTGTCACGATCAAGGACGTCGCAAAGCAGGCCGGGGTATCGATCGCAACGGTATCCAAAATCATCAACAACAAGCCCTCCATTTCCGAAGCCACAAGACAGCACGTATTCCAGGTCATGAAAGAAATGAACTACCTGCCGAATACACAGGCCAGCAATTTTGCCAGGAAACGGTCGGACAATATCATCTTTCTTGCCGTTACCAGGAAGCATACGGCTTTTCACGATCCTCATATGTTCGAGATCCTCTGCGGCGCCCAGAAAGAAGTCTGGGAAAAGAGATATCATTTCAGCTTTATCGGCATTCCGGATAAGGAAACTGCGCTGCGGGAAGCAGAACAGATCATCGGAAGGAAAGCCGCGGACGGACTGCTGATCCACGGTTCCGCCACTTCTCGCCCTCTTGCCGACCTGCTGACAGGAACGGAATTTCCTCATGTGATCATCGGACGGCCGCCGTTTTCAAACAGTACCTGCTGGATTGACATCAACAACCATGTCTCTGGAGAGATGGCGACCAAATATCTGACCAGCTGCGGCTATTCAAAAATAGCATTTATCGGCGGGCCGGAAAGCGACGAAATTTCCAGACACCGTCTGAAAGGCTATGTGTCCACGATGCGCATTAAGGGTTTTCCCGTCCCGGATTCCTTTATCAAATACGGTACCTACAGCAAGGAAAGCGGATTTGACATGATGGAAGAACTGCTGCGGGGAAGCAGCCTTCCGGATGCCGTGATCTGCGAAGACAACCAGATCGCAATCGGCGCAGCAGACGCGATCGCAAAGCATGGCATGACGATTCCCGATGATATCGGAGTCCTCACCTTTGATGACTACCCTTTGTCGCAGCTCATTGATCCTCCCCTCACAGTCGTAGATATTGACGTGCATGAAATGGGGAGGCAGGCAGCATCCATCTTACTGAAAAAAATCAAAAATCCGGCTTTGCAGGTACAGTCCTTTGCGACCCTTCCCTCGCTGATCGTCCGTTCCTCAACCCGAAATGTATAAGTTATTTCCATACTGTTCCTAAGCCCTGGGTATCCATATGCGTACATATAACTGCAAAAAAACCGGGCGGCGATACCTCATAAAATGTATCTTCGCCCGGAGCCTTACCGCCCTTTGTCCCTAAGCCAGACCGCATATCCTCCCTGGTCAATCCAGCCTTCCCGGCATCTTTTTTCCAGCAGAACTCTCCGTTCTCCCACTTCCGGTATTGCACATGCTTCTCCCGGATTCATGACTGCAGTAATCTCACATCCCGCATTCTCCCTGGCAAATGCAAAGACACCGGAACGGATCATCCCCCAGACCGGGTGATAGCCGGTTGACCCATCGATATATTCTTTCCGGATTCTGATCAGTTCCCGGACAAAATCACAGACATCCTCCTTTTCCTCCCAGGCCATCTCCTTCCGGTACTCGTTTTCCATTATCCCCTGGATCTTCCGCTCATCCCCATAGAATAGGCTGGGCACGCCCGGCATCAGCATGAGCAGGATGCAGGCCATCTTCCACTTCCCCAGGTCCCCCCGGCAAAGAGAAAGGAACCGCGGGACATCATGGCTGTCGATCAGATTCAGCTGCCCGTTTACGATATTCGTCGGATATCTGAGACGCATCTGTTCAAACTGGCAGGCCGCAGATCTCCCATCCGGTGATCCGGCTGAAAGATAGTCCCTGCAGATCCTGCGAAATTCATAGTTCATAGTAGAATCAAAGGCATCCCCCCGCAGCCAGGTCTCCGCGTTTTCCCATACTTCCCCGATCAGCACCGCATCCGGATCGGCGCTTTTTACGGCCGAACGGAAGCTCCGCCAAAAATTCCGGTGGATCTCATTTGCCACATCCAGCCGCCAGCCATCCACATGGTATTTTTGAATCCAGTACGCCCCTACATCTGCAAAATACATCTGCACTTCCCGTTCCGCCGTATTCAGCTTGGGCATTCTCCTTTCATATGCAAAGCAGGTATAATTGGGAACCTCGTCCGCATTTTCCGGCTTTCTGACAGGAAACTCCAGACCGTAAAACCATTTACAGTAACGGGACGCCCTGCCCTTGGCCGCCACATCCTCAAACGCAAAAAATTCCCAGCTGCAGTGATTAAAGACCCCATCTATGATGATCTTCATCCCCCGCCTGTGAAGTTCCTCCACAAGCTCCTGAAAGTCCGCTTCCGTTCCCAGGCAGGGATCGATATGGTAATAATCCAGCACGTCATATTTATGGTATTCCCCGCCCGAAAAAACCGGATTCAGATAGAGGCAGGTAAATCCCATTCCCTGAATATAATCCAGATTTTCCCGGATTCCTCTCAGAGTGCCTCCCAGCCTTGACCGGCATGTTCTCCCATCCTCCAGGCGCTTCTCTTCTGCCCTGTTCTCCAGGCTTCTCTTCCCGCTTGCAAAGCTGTCTGGAAAAATGTTGTAAACAACGGCAGTTTTGAACCATTCCGGCACGTCCGGTATCTCCTCTTTCAGGATGATCGGATACTGGTAATATTCACTTCTCCCATCCACCACCTGATCCCCGAGATAAAAATCCGCCAGCGTTTCCGTAAACCGGTCACCGTAATAGTAGATCCATTCCTGGCCTTTCATCAGCTTGAAATAATAGCAGATCCGGTTATAGACGGAATGAATCTCCGCCTCATAATATTGGAAGCAGGCATCCTCTGCGCAGACATGCATCGGGATCCTGTAAAACTCGATGGGCGTTTTCCTGCATGCCCGATCCGCATAATACAGGTCACATCCGGACAGGTCTTCCTTTTTTGCCCGTATCCGGATCACCAGCGTATGTTCTGATTTTGCAAATGCATACTGGGACAGCGGAATATGCAGGACCGCCGCCCGGTCCATCCGTTCTTCTTTGATACTCATCCTTTAACACCCCCTGCCGTCAAACCTGACACCATATATTTCTGAATGCAGAAAAATACGATCAGGATCGGAATTGATACCAGGATCGCCGCCGCGGAAAATAACGGCCAGCTCCTGCTGTAATCACTGGTCTGAAGCTGGTATAATCCGGCCGCCAGCGTGTAACTCCCTTCATTCATCATAAAGGTGGTGGAAAACAGATACTCATTCCACACGAAGATCAGCACCATGACCGATGTCACGATGATCGCCGGCCTCGCCAATGGAAGCACCACCTTCATCAGGATCTGTCCGCTTCCCGCGCCGTCGATCCTGGCCGCCTCCTCGATCTCCACCGGGATCGTGTCGAAATACCCCTTCATATTCCAGATGCTGAATATGCACATGCTCCCTGCATAAACGATGATCAGGCCGAGATAGGAATTGAGCAGATGGAAGGTCTTAAACAGGCGGAAGATCGCGAACATAGATAAGATCTGGGGAAATGCATTCAAAATAAGAAGCGCCTGGAGCACCCCGTTCCTTCCTTTAAAACGGTATCTTGAAAATGCATAAGCCGCCGTGACCGCCGTCCCCATTGCCGCGATCATTGTCCCCACGCTCAGGATCGCAGAGTTCTTAAGCCAGAGCAGGAATGGTTCCTCCACCAGGATTGCGGAATAATTCTTCCAGGTGGGATCTTTGGGCCAGAACGACAGATCTGAACTCAGCCCGGAACCCCCATTGCAGAATGACAGTGAAACCGCATACAGGATCGGGATCAGCGCGAGCAGGCAGATAATGATAAAAATCAGATTTAAAACCGTAAGACCCGCCATACGTTTTATTTTTTTCATACTCATCCCTCCTCCTTGACTCCCCGGTTCGTAAACAATGAAAATACAATGATAAAACCAAAAATCACAATGGACACTGCCGAGGACAGCCCATAATTATTTGATACAAACGCATTCTGATGCGCATAAGTAATAATCGTCTGCAGCGTTGCCCCGGACAGGGAGCCTTTCTGCATGGTGAGCAGATATACGATATCGAATTGCTTGAACGTCGTAAATGTGGTCATGATGACGGAAGGCAGGAGGATCGGTCGGATCGCAGGAACCGTGATATACCGGCACTGCTTCCAGAACCCGGCTCCGTCCAGTCTGGCGCTTTCGTAGTAGCTCCTGTCCACGCTCTGCAGCGCGCCGTCCATCATCATGATCATAAACGGCAGCGCCATCCACAGGTTCAGCACCATGCAGGAAAGAAACGCCGGGACATTTTCTGACAGGAAATTCATCTTCCCCAGGCCCAGGCTTAAAAGGATCTTGTTCAGGAATCCGAACTCTGTGTTAAACATCCCCACACGCCATAAAAGTATAGAAACATATGCCGGCATTGCCCATGGAAACATGAGGAGCGTCTTATAGACCCTTGCCAGCTTCATTTCCCGGACATTCAGGCCAAGGGCAATGAAAAAAGCCAGGACCACCTGTATCACCATGTTAAAAACCGTCCACAGGACTGTTGTGAGCAGCGCTTTCAGGAATCCCGAATCCACTTTCAGCAGAGCCCGCTGAAAATTATCCAGCCCAATCAGTTCGTAATTGTCCCAGTGATAAAGGTTCATGTTCGTCAATGAGATATAGCCTGTGTATAAAATGGGAAAGACTACGATCAACCCTACCAGCGTAAGCGCAGGCAGACTGTAGATCCATGGACGTAATTTCTGTCTGTTCTTCATACTGTTTCCCCTTTCAAAAAAGTGCACGCAGCGCGGTAGAAGTTTCCTATAGAGTAAAAAAACAGTACAGCCTGTATTCGTACAGCATTGCAAAATAGCAGGCGCCGTATTCACCGTTGATTATGCAATGCTGTACCAGATGCAAGCCGTAATGTCCTCTGCATCTATGAGTGCTTTCTATTGTTACTGCATATCCGCGATCGCAGTCTCTGCTTCTGCCTGATATTTCTCAGCCGCCGCATCCAGATCCTCTCCGGATTTGTTTACCGCTGCCAGAAGGGATTCTGCCGGTCCCCACATTACACTCATCTCCGGAATATTCGGCATGGGTTTGGCCGTCTCTGCAGTCCGTTTCATTGCCGCGATCATTTCGTTGCTGCTCACAGAATCCTCATCGTATGCCTTTTGGTTTGCCGGCGCGCAGCTTGCTTTTTCCGCAAGCGCAATGCCGACCTCCGGGGCTGCCAATGCGGCAAGCACCTTTGCAGCCGCGTCCTTTTTCTCCTCAGCAGCATGCTTCATGACCCCGATCCCCTGGATCCCTGAATATGGCGCAAGGCTCTCCCCGCCCGGCAGAGTAAAGTCTGACAGTGACTGAATCCCCAGATCGATCCCGGCATCTTTGATCCCAGGTACCAGCCATGGCCCGCCGATGATCGCCGCCGCTTTTCCTTCATTAAACAGTGTTGTTACTGTATTATAATCGCCGTCAGCCTGCAGTGCGGCAAATTTTTTATTGTACTCAATGGCTTCTTTTGTTTTTTCATCCGCCAGCCCCGGGGCAGCATCCTCATCAATGATATATCCTCCGAATCCATGGATGAACGGGGATACATTATAGGCTGTTGAATGCTGGTTTACCAAGGCATATGTGCCTGCCGCCGTATCCGTATGCGCTTCCATATATGTATACAGGTCTTCTGTTGTGGACGGAACCTCCCCTTCCCACAGATCCTTATTATACATAAAGAGCAGTGTTTCAAAATACACCGGAAGAAGATACTGCTCCCCTTTGTATAATCCGGCCTCCTGTGTCATGGGCAGCATGTCGGCATAGACCTCTTCTCCGACAATGTCCGACAGGGGCGAGAGCACTCCCATCTCTACAAAAGTACCCAGGGAATCATGTGCATACATATACATATCCGGGCCGTTCTCCCCATCATTGCCATAGAGCTTGATCTGGTCAGTCAGGCCGCTTTTCTTCTCAAACTTCACTGTAATGCCATCCCCGCCGAGCTTCTCATTCACCTGGCTTTCAATGACATCCATGATTGCCTCGTCGCCGTCGTGCCAGATGCTGATCTCCTCTGCCTCTGCGGTCTGCTCCTCACTTCCTTCGCTTTCAGCAGCATCTTCCTTGGGCTCCGCCCCGTTCCCGCCTGAACTGCATCCGGTAAATAACGATGCGGCCATCGCCGCGCAAAGCAGCATTGCGATTCTCTTTTTCATTGATTTCTTCCTCCTTTTTAATAAAACACTTTCCTGTTATATTTGCTTTCATCGGATATATATCAGATATTTAAGTAATTTTTACCATATATTCTGAGCGTTTACAATAAAAAACAGGGATTTTTACCAAGAAGAGCAAGAAAACGTTTACCCTTTTTCTCCAAAAACCATGAATGATCAATTTGGTGATTTCTCTACAACCTCTGTTTTCCTCCAAAATCCATCCCTGCAATACCATGCCGGACTGCCAACTTCCAAAGGCATCTTTACCAATCCATACCGCCAGATACTACGCTTTTTATTTTCCATACATCTTCCTCCTCGTAGCTGATGCTTTATCAAGATTATCGAAATCACGGAATTCCGTATCTCCAAAAAAAGGTTCTATATCCGGTTTTAGAAACTCCCTGTGCAGGCATGTCCCTATTTTAATCAAATCCTTATTATAATATTTTTTCCATTCTTCATCTTTCACATATGCACCTCCGCTTTCCGCATCAAAATTAAAACGGATTGTGATATCAACATCAAACATCTGTAGCATACGCTCTGCTGCCTGCTGAACTATTTCGTCCAGTATCTCTGTTTTTCCGTAAATTTCGCTTCCCATCAGATAACCTGTCCCTACTTTGATTCCGCTGTATCGATCTATCTTTGCCATAATATCTCCTTTAAGCCATTCCTTTGTTCTTACCAGTTTCTCCTTGCAAAAGCAAAATTCTCTTTTCATTTCTTCACTTAATAATTCGATATTAAAAATCCTCCTCCCTTTTGAATATTTTCTTGTTCTTTCATATCCTCCTTTCTGACAAAAATCCAGTTTTCACGCAAAAAAAGGCACTGACTATTTCTCTAAAAATAATCAATGCCATTCTTTTTCCGTATTAAAAAACGCAGTTATCCTGCCAAAGTTTCTCTTCTGGCCAAACCGCCAGAATAAAAAATCAATGTCTTCAACCAAATTTGAAGCCAAAATTATATATCGTAATTATCATACCGATTTAGAAATTACTTGTCAAGTATTCTATCTGAAATTCCAAATCGAAAACTTTTACATATCTTCCGCAAATGCCATATTTCCCATATATTTAATATGTCCTTTTTAAACAGTTTAGTATGTTAATTCTCATAAACAGTTTTAGCATCCATTTTTCAAGAAATGTATCTGTCTTTCCCTGCATATTCTGCATTTAGCAACGTATTTTTCACCGTATTCTGCTTTCTCCCATTCCCAAGAATGATGACCAATTCTTTATGATTCGATGTTTTAACCTTATTGTAAAATCCCCAAAACAATTTTTCACTGGCAAAAGAACTGATTATTTTTCCCTAATATTGAGTATTTTTTACTGCATAGGAAATCTAAAAAATCAATAGAAAAATAGAGCCTGCTTTATATAACAGACTCCACTTCCTGCCCTCTTTCAAAAATCCTGCGGCTATTGTATTTATCTTACCACAGCTGTCCCAGAAATCCATTCCTGAACTATACTCAAACCTACATCCAGGACTTTAGCAATCATACCTTCTGGCAGCCCCTCTGCCTTCATGTTGATAGCAGCCTCTTTTTTTCCTTCGAGTTTTCCTTCAGCATGACCTTCTGCGCGGCCCTCTGTACGGCCCTCTTCCTTCTTTTCATTCCCGAACTGCTCTACCGCCTTTTCCTGGTCAAATAAACCCATCATGATATTAATAACCTCCTTCTCACGCCCGGATAAATACTCACTCAGCACATTTCTGTCCTTACATATCCTTATTGTTTCCAGAACGGCCTCCCTGGTTTTACCATGCAGTTTTACCTGCTCATTATATACCTTCGTAAAATCTACATACTGGCTAATGATATCTCCTTTTCCTTCTCCATAAAGCACCTTTACGTTTACTTCAAGAAACTCCTTATTTCCTTCGAAAAATTCCTCCGAAAGCCGAATCCATTCCGGCCTGGTTTTCCGGTCACCCACATATATGACGTAGAGTTCCGGCCTGGGAATAGACAGTTTCTTACTCCCATACCGGTTTTGTTTGGCGCTCTCAATATACTCATTCCACGTATGCGCAAGATAAAGAAAAATCCTGATGATAATGTTCTTCGTCCAGCTGGCTTGCGCCTCCAGCATTAAAAGTAATTTTTCACGAACCGTCATACCCAAGTCATTGTATTCCTGTTTCCTTTCCCGATTCATTCGTTCCTTCCGGAACATAATTCAGGTTTAACTCAGCAGAATTAGTTTGTGCCTCTCCCAATTTGCTGTATACGTCTGTCTCTTTTCTATCCATCGTATCTCCTCCACCTCCCATTCCCCCACCGTTCTTCCGCTCTCTCTAAATCTTTACTGTAGCTTCATTATACTAAAAGAATGTTTACTTTTCAAGTGTTGGGGGAATGGGCAAATTTTATTATTTTTACTGGTTACATGTCACGCTTGGTCAAGATGTGACCTGTAACGAATTTCCCTGACTCTGAGAAGGCTTTTGATCCGGTTTTTGTGTCTGGTTCTGGGATGGATCCTTGGGCGGTTGCTGCCCGGTTTCATCTGACGGGTCATCTGGTTTTTCAGAAGGATTGATTTTCTGACTGCAAAAAGCAAGATCAGCAGCCGCCATAACATTTCCCCCATCGAGGTCAAGTCCGGGAAAAATTATACCCTGTCTTCCATTAAGAAATTCCAGGAGAAGTATGGAGAGCATCTGCATATTCCTTATGTACCGCATACGGGGGATCTGAGGGAAGAGGAGCGGACTCTGTATCTGCCGGTTTATATGACGCCTTTTCTCTAACGAACTCCGATCCGCCCTTCTTCAATCTCCCGCAGACGCTCAAACGGCTCTTTGCTGTCAGCCGTTCCATCCAGCGCTTCCATGATCCGCCGTACACTTTCCAGCAGCTCCCGGGCCGCCTCGCTTCCGGCATCCTGTCCGGACAGGTAGTTTTCCAGCCTGCTTCCCCGGGCGGCACCGCACGCTCAAAATCTTTTATTGCAGAGGTGGGTGATATTGGACGTTTTGACAGCCGGAAAGGGAATCAGGAAAGCTGAAGGGTATGTGGAGAAAGGTCCGGGGAAACGTCCAACATAAGGTGCCGGCTTGGGACGCATATCTATGAAGTCAGTAAGACTGAAAACAAAGAATGAGCCAGTAGTCGGCAGGAATATTTTCTATAGGGCAAGACCCTGTAAAGGAGCTAGTACAGCATTGCGTATATAATGGTGAATAATGTGCCTGATATTTTTGTCAGGACAAGGCGGAGGAAAGAGGCGATGCGGTGGCATCGTTGATTGACGACAACGCAGAACTGGCAGAAATAGCAGGCGCAGAATTCACCGTTAATTACGCAATGCTGTACTAGGCTGACACCCTGGTTATAGACAGGCGGGACGAAGGAAGTTCGGACACTGTATGAATACAGATGATCTTGGTAGACACGGGAGGTTCGCTGCCGTAGATGGAGGGGTATACATAAGGCCATGTAGAACGAAAAAGAAGACGTTTTACTTCGTATACCCAAAACCAGCTATTTTCGTACCAGATACAGAGAAATGTCCATTCCTTTGGCTCATTCATCTGAGATATGGAGCAAAAAATCCTTGAAAAATAAGGAAAAAGCACTTGACTAAATAGGGAGGATCCATTTAAACTCTACCTATATTCAGATTGCAGGGTCCGCGTCGCCGGATTTGCCCTTTCCCGCCAGGAGTGCTTTGCCCTCAGGCACGGGCAGCGGATCCGGCTTACCATGCGGCAGGCCGCAGAGGAGCTTGAACTGCATCCTTCCACTGTCAGCCGGGCAGTCCAGGGAAAATACATTGACCTTCCGTCCGGTGTCTGTACCCTGAGAGAGCTTTTCCCCGGTTCCAATGAAAAGGCGGAGACCGGGAAATCGCCGGTATTCCGAGTGCCGCCCGAAGGAAGGGGATAGCGTTCCTGAACAGCTCCGACAAAAACTGAACACTATGGAGGTACCCCAATGAAGGATGTTTTTTTACTATATGATACAAGCTGTTTTTTTGAAATCGTGATCCTGAATTATTTTATGAGCCTGACAGGATGCGGAATCGTCTATTGTTCCCTTGACGGACAGCCAATCCGGGCAACAGAAGGCTATTCCGTCAATGTGGACATGGCCTTGAAGGATGTGGATCCTCAGCAGATCCGCAGCTTCATCGTCCCGGGCGGGGATATTTCCGCAATCAATACGGAGGAGGTCCGTGCATATCTGCGGGAGCTGAAAAGCCGCCGGGTCCTGATCGGCGGCATCTGCGCCGGCGTGGATCTGCTGAATCATGCGGGGATATTGGACGGTTTGAAATCCACGCTGTCCGCCGATCGGGATCTTGTCAATGACGGACGTGTGATCACCGCCCGGGCAAATGCTTATGTGGATTTTGCGATTGAGACGGCAAAGGAGCTGGAGCTGTTCGAGGACGAAGCGGATCTGCAGGAGACGATTGATTTTTGGAAATATCATAAGAGGGCGGAGTAGGATTTTAAAAAGGTTCTACAGATGTCCCCTCATGAGTATTTGATCAACTACCGGCTTGCACCGTGAATAGTAGTTTAACTCTTTTAAACTCTTTTTTGCTTCCGAAGTCTAATGACAAGCCAGAACATTGACGATATATTTATAAGTGGAATATCGTAGCTACTGCGGTTCCCTGGTTATTGAGTGGACTGCGGCATATCGCAAATCGGATTTTTCCCAATACAGAAATTGAGGAGGCAACACATTTGAAACAACGAATTTTTTCAGCGGCTTTAGCGCTGTGTTTATTCATTTCTTCCCCGTTAGCGGCATATGCAGAGGATGAATACACTATGCAGCAGGACATCCCTTTGCAGCAAGAGGCTGCTTCTGCGGAAGGATCCACATATGGGCTGGATGTCCGTGAGGATACAAGTCTTACCCCAACGGGAGTCCATAGTGCCATGATTGCATTAAAAGAACAGGAAGCCTATAAGGAAGGAGCTCCCTGGACCAACGATGAACCTTATTCGGATTCAAAGGGCTATTATCATTGGAAGGGAGGACCGCTTGATGGGAAGAATGTCTCCGCCGTAGGCTGTGTAGCCTTTGCATTTATACTCAGCGACGCGGCATTCGGCAGCCTGCCTGCCAGAATGTACGCAGCGGGTGGGTTTTCATATGAGGATATTAAAGTAGGAGATATCCTGCGGGTAAATAATGATGCCCATACAGTGATCGTACTCGAAGTGAGTGATGTAGGTGTAGTTGTTGCCGAAGGAAACATCTCTACAGGAGACCACAAAGGTAAAGTCCATTGGGGGCGGGCAATATCTAAAGAAGAGGTAATGAGCAATACCAGCCATTATATCACCCGCTATCCGGAGGGCTATGTTTCACCAGAGGATCCCGATGCCAACAAAGAAGTTGCAAACGGAACTCTTGATGGAGGACTTACCTGGTCTCTGATAGAAGCGGGCACACTGACCATCTCCGGCAGCGGAGCTATGCCGGATTACAGCAGTGCCGCAGATCAGCCTTGGGGCTCTAACAGCAGTCAAATCCGGAAGGTCGTTATCGGGAATGGTGTTACCAGTATCGGTGCCTGTGCATTTTGGAACTGCGGGGTTCTTAGCGTAGAGATTCCCGCCAGTGTGACAAGGATTGGCAACAGCGCTTTTCAAGAATCTTCGATTATTTCCGTCACCATTCCTTCCGGCGTGAAAACCATCGGTGACAGCGCTTTCCGCGCATGCCCAAACCTTAGCTCCGTGACGGTTTCCGAAGGAGTCGAAACCATAGAGCAAAATGCCTTCCGGAGTTGTGCGGGACTTACCTCTATTACCTTGCCTGCCAGTATTGGGGAGGTGGGCGCCGCAGCATTTTTCCAATGTCAGAAATTGACAAGCGCAACGTTTGCTGCCGGCAGTAAACAGGTGAAGCTGGGCGATGATCTGTTTACACAATGCTACGAGCTAATGGATGTAAAACTGCCCCAAAGTATAGACCGTATTAGTAAAGGAATGTTTCAGAACTGCCTTCTGCTTTCCAGAGTAGAAATTCCACAGGGTGCGGAAATTATTGAAGAATCAGCATTTGCTTCTTGTTCCAGGCTGACCACAGTCGTAATTCCAGACAGTATCACATCAATAGGGACAGCTGCATTCTCAGCTTGCCCCCTGGCCGATATCTACTTTACCGGCACCGAAGCGCAATGGAACAGCATCCGTAAGATAGGCGATACGGCAGAAACAGTGTCAAAGGCAACGATACATTATAATTACGTCCCTGAACAGCCAACACCGCCGGAGCAGCCCGCGCCAGATACGGATATTCCATTTATCGAGAACGAAACCGGCACGAAGGGCTGGGACGCTATTAAGGAAAAGGCTGAAGCTGCTTCTGACGGAGCGCAGGTTCAAGTAAATATGAACCGCGCGTCCACTGTACCCGGATATGTACTTGACAGCATAAAAGGAAAGAATGTAACGATTTCTTTTGATATGGGAAATGGGATTGTCTGGTTGGTAAACGGTAAGGATGTTACCGCAGACCATGCAAACGATGTGAATCTGTCCGTACAGGTTGGAAATTCAAATATCCCGCAGAATATTATAAATAATACGGCGGGAAACCGTCAGACGAAACAGCTCAGTCTTGCTCACAGCGGTGAGTTCGGCTACAGCGCGGTACTTCGGATCAATATGGATTCGGCTAACGCGGGATTATATGCAAACCTCTTCTATATATAATGAAGGAGCCCGCAGGCTTGAATTTGTCACCGATGACCAGATAGACGGGAATGGTACCGCAGAACTGACATTTACACATGCTTCGGATTATGTCATTGTCATTGATCGTGCCAGCATGGATGATGGATCCGGCGGCTCTGGCGGTGGCAACGGCGGCTCCGACGGTGGCAATGGCGGCTCTGGCGGTGGCAATGGCGGCTCTGGCGGTGGCAATGGCGGCTCCGGCGGTGGCAACGGCGGTGGATCTGGCGGTAGCGGCGGTTCTGGATCTGGCGGGTCCGGCTCTGGCGGCAGCGGTGATTCCGGCTCCGGCGGTGGCGCTTCCGGCGGCAGCAATTCCGGCGGAACTTCTTCCGGAAACAACAGCGGATCCCCATCTGCTGACGGCACTGGGACACAGGGAACAGAAAAGCGTTCTCCCATGACCGGTGAATTCGATATTGTATTCGGCGGATCCAATGCTGCTGGATCAGAACATAAAGGAAACGATCTGAGTGTTCTGTGGTTGCTTGCGATCGGAACTGCCGGAATGGCAATAACGGTTAGAAAACGGAATAAAATAAGCGGCCGGTAGTCCGCAGGATTCGGAAGAAACAAAATAGATAAAATGAACTGGAGGGGAATGCTTGTGCTGAGGTACAGGCATTTCTTTTGTATATCTATATGCACTCATTCATTTTTAATGTACCGGCAGGTTCCGGAATACTTGAAATCCACCGCCTAATCTGCTATAGTTGTTGCGTATGAAAACGAATGGCTGACAGATCCTCTCAGCAAAGAAATGATCCGGCTTCTAACAGCTTACAATAATCGGCATGAATCCTCGGGCGTTACTTTAATCTGTGAAAAGGCCTGCACCGTCCTGACGGAAGGGGATTGGGAAATGCGGCTGTCGGGTCATCACGACCGCATCATCTTTATTGATGAAGGAAATGCATTTGTACGCTCAAAACGATTTGCCGAACAGGTCAGGCAATCCGATAATTATTTTGTCATTATTTACCGGGACAGCTTATACGAACTTCCCTATAGCATAGAAGAAATCTATGGGCTTCAGGACTCCAGAACCAACCATTCCAGATTGTATTGAATTTTAAAGGAGATAAAAAAATGAGTCATTCACCAAATCAAACCCCAAACATCCAGCAGATCATCGACCTGGTAAAATCCACAAAGGACCTGATCGAAAACCGGGAGATGGCCGGGCACGTCAAAGAGAAGGGCCGGGCGGATTATGTGACCCAGGTGGACCTTGCGGTACAGGATTATCTGAAAGAGAAGCTGTATGCCCTTGCCCCAGAGATCCAGTTTCTCGGGGAGGAGACCGGGCTGCAGGAAATGACTGGGGACAGCTTCTGGATCCTGGACCCGGTGGACGGGACTACCAACCTGATCCACGACTATCAGCACAGCGCCGTTTCCCTGGGGCTCTGCAGGCAGGACGAGATCGTGATGGGAATCATCTATAATCCGTATCACGACGAACTGTTTTCCGCCGAAAAAGGGAAGGGCAGCTTTCTCAACGGCAGGCCCATCCACGTATCGGAGTCGGAAACACTTTCCGAGACGATCATTGCGCTGGGGACTTATGCTTATCGGCGTGAGTTGGCCGATGCCAATTTTGCCCGGTTCCGCCGTGTATATGACCAGTGCCAGGACATCCGCAGGATCGGCTCCGCCGCGCTGGAGCTGGCATACACTGCCTGCGGACGGCAGGGCGGTTTCTTCGAGCCCTATCTGAATCCGTGGGATTACGCGGCAGGGGTTCTTCTTGTCCGTGAGGCAGGCGGAAGGGTCAGTGATTTTGAGGGCAATCCGCCAAGCCCCAGAATGGGTGGAAGCATCGTCTCCACAAATGGGCGGATTCATGAGGAACTGCTGGGGCTGCTTTAGACACATCATGTTCAAAAGTGCCCCTGGCCTCTGCACTGTCGTTCGATGCCCGAAAGCTTGGAGCCTCGTCTTCTTCTACAGCAATCAGATCGTCTAAAGAAATATTCAATATATAGCTGCAAGCCTTGATTGATACCAGATAAGGATAAATTTCAGATTGAAAAAAGAATCTGAGGATTGTGGCTATAGCAATCCGATGCTCGCTTCTTGCCATATAAAAAGCAGAGACCACCTAACCACTAAGCTGTCTCTGCTTTTTAAGTCGCTTTATAAGATCGCTAAACGCTGCAGATCCTCACCCTTCAACAACCTCCAGCACTTCCCCACCGATTACCTGAATCTGATAATCCCGGTACTCGCTGTCCACCCGGACCTTCACCTGACTGCCTTCCCGTTCTGCAAACACGCGCGTCACCACATGTCCGTCCAGATCCGTAACCTCCGTCTCTGCCTTCCCGTGGTCCTCGGGCAGGTACACCAGCAGCTTTACCCCTTCATAAAACGCATAATCCGGGCGTTCCGTATGGGCTCCCACCGCAAGGATTGATCCCGGCCGCAGCATCAGCGGAAGGGAGAAATAATCGAATTGTTCCTTATGCCATCTGCCGCCCTCTGCCCGGGCTTCGGTCAGCAGGTTGTACCAGGTCCCCTCCGGCAGATAATATTCCGCCTCCCCGGATTCCTTAAACACCGGCGCCACCATCAGGGAATCTCCCAGCATGTACTGCCGGTCCAGGGGCTCGCAGGCGCGGTCCTCCGGAAATTCCAGGAACATGGGCCGCATCATGGGTATGCCGTCCTCGTGGGCCTTCACGGCCTGCCGGTACAGATAAGGCATGAGGGCGCATTTTGCCTTAACAAATTTCCGGAGCACATCGCAGGCCTCCTCGTCAAAGAGCCACGGCACACGGTAGGAGCCGGAACCGTGGAGGCGGCTGTGGGAGCTGAGCATCCCGAACTGGCACCAGCGCTTATACACATCCGCGGAGGCCGTATTTTCAAAGCCGCCCATGTCATGGCTCCAGAACCCGAAGCCTGCGCAGGCCAGGGATAAGCCTGCCCGCAGCGTTTCCGCCATAGATGGGTAGGACGCGGAGCAGTCGCCGCCCCAGTGCGCCGGGAACTGCTGGCCGCCCACCGTCGCGGAGCGGGCAAACAGCACGGCTTCCCCGGTGCCTCGTTCCCGCTCCAACAGCTCAAATACTGCTTTATTATACAAAAAAGGATAATAATTATGCATTTTCACCGGATCCGAGCCGTCAAAATATGCGATATCCCTGACCGGGATCCGCTCGCCGAAGTCCGTCTTGAAACAGTCCACACCCATATCCAGCAGGGTTTTCAGCTTTTCCTGATACCAGGTGACAGCCGCCGGATTGGTAAAATCCACAATCCCCATGCCCGCCTGCCACAGATCCGTCTGCCACACATCGCCGTTTGATCTTTTCAGAAGATATCCTTGCTCCATGCCTTCCCGGAACAGCGGAGATTTCTGGCCGATGTAGGGGTTGATCCAGACACAGATCTTCAAGCCCCTGTCATGATACCGCTTCAGCATTTCCTTCGGCTCCGGAAATGTCCTCGCGTCCCAGGTAAAATTGCACCACTCGTAGGCTTCCATCCAGTAGCAGTCAAAATGGAACACATGCAGCGGGATATCCCGATCCGCCATGCCCTGGATGAAGCCGGAGGTGGTCTCCTCATCGTAATCCGTGGTAAATGAGGTGGTCAGCCAGAGCCCGAAGGACCAGGCCGGGGGCAGCGCAGGCTTCCCGGTCAGCTCCGTGTACAGGCTCACGGTCCGCTTCGGATCAGAGCCGTTAATCACATAATAATCCAGCCGTTCCCCTTCCGCGGAAAACTGCAGCCGCTCCACCTTCTCGCTGGCAATCTCAAAGGAAACATCCCCCTCGTTGTCCACCAGCACGCCGTACCCTTTATTGGAAATGTAGAAGGGGATATTTTTGTAGGCAATCTCACTGGCCGTCCCGCCGTCCTCGTTCCACATCTCTACGACCTGTCCGTTTTTCACAAAGGGCGTGAAACGCTCCCCGAAGCCGTAGACGGACTCGCCCACATCCAGGGCAAGCTGCTCCGTCATATAATTTCTGCCCGTGTCGCGGTTCTGCATATAGGCCATATTGCGGTAGCTTGTCTCCGTCAGCTCCCGGTCCCCATCCAGAAAACGGATTCCCCAGGATGCGGGCCGCTTGTCAATAACCGCGCTGGTACGCCCGCTCCGGTAAATGAGTTCCGTATCCGTTTCCTCGATCTGGACCTGGGGATTGGTCTGCCGCGCCTCTGCAAAGGGACCATGGTAAGCAGCGCCTTCAAAATGCCGGACAGAGACCTTGATCACATTTTCCATGGGACTGCTGAGGTAAACGGTCAGCATTCCTAAGTTGAGGGCATCGCCCCGGTCCCCGATATGCTTTGACGGCACATAGACCGCAAGCTCCGTGCCGGAAATACGGTGGTCCGCATATTCCGCGGCATAGAGCGGGGTGATCTCCTTTCGTGTCATCCAATAGCCTGATGTAAATTTCATTTATCAAATCCTCCTGCTTATCAATTCTTGAATATTACATTACATCGTTTATTCAAAATGTCAAGAACCCCACCGTAAAAAGTGGGGTTTACAGCAACACTTCCGGAAAAGTTATCCTTTCACGGCACCCGCCGACACCCCGCCGACAATATACTTCTGTCCCAGCACGAACACGATCAGTACTGGGAGCAGCGTCAGCATGATATCCGCCGCCACCAGGTTCCAGGAATTTTGAAACGCGCCGAAGAAATTATACACTGCCAGCGTCATAGGCCACTTCTGCGAGTTGTTCAGATAGTACAGCGGCATAGTAAAGTCATTCCAGATTGCCATAAAATCCAGTACAAACAGCGTGGACACGATCGGCTTGAGCAGCGGCGCGATCACCTGCGTAAACAGCTGCCACGGTGTACAGCCGTCAATTACAGCCGCCTCATCAATTTCCCTCGGGATGGTATCAATAAACCCGTACGCAAGGAACAGACTCAGCGGGATATTGATCGCCGCGTACAGCAGAATGATCCCGCCCCTTGTATTGATCAGATGAAGCGCCTGCATGACCTTCATCAGAGAAACGTTATTGATCGGCATCGCGATTCCTGAAATAATGAAATAATACAGGAACCTGTTGATACCCTTCATATTTCTTGAGATCACGAAAGCTGCCAGAGACACGACAGCCACGATGATCACCACGCTGCCTGCCGCGTACAACAGCCCATTGAAAAATGAGGAGATCAGTTTCCCCTGTTCCACGACGATAGAATAATTTTCAAACACCCATTCCGTGGGCAGGGATAGCGTCATCTTGTCCGCCTCCGCGGAGGTTTTGAAGGAATTTAAAAGCAGTACCACCAGAGGGATCAGGACGACAAGGCTGATAAAGATCGCAACAATATTTCCAACAATATGTCCCGCTGTTTTTCCTATTTTACCCATTCGCCCTACACCTCCTTATCTTCCATGGACTTGATAATAAAATACAGCAGTGCCAGTACAACAAAGAACAACACACTGGACAGCGTCGTGCCCATCGCCAGGTCGCCCTTGGAAAATTCTTTATAAACCGCCGTGTTGATCACGCCAGTCGCATTTCCCGGGCCGCCGTTGGTCAGCGAGTAAACCATATCAAATACCCGCAGGCCGTAGGTCACGTTCAGCACGGTCGCGTTGACCAGGACCGGCTTGAGCAGCGGGATCGTAATGCTTTTTAGCTGCTGGAAAAAGTTTGCGCCGTCAATGCTCGCCGCCTCATAATATTCCGGAGAAATCGACATGATCCCGGCGATCACGACGACCATGATATATCCCATGCCCTTCCAGGTATCTACGGTCATGACCGTAGGAAATACGATGTTTAAGTCGGTCAGCCAGTTTTTCGCCAGAAAGCCCAGCCCGATGTCCTCCAGGAAATTATTTAAAAATCCGGTGGTCGGATGCAGCATGCTTTTAAACACAAGGCCGACTACAAGATAGGACATGACCTGGGGCGAAAAGATAATCATGCGCTGAAGATTTTTCATTTTGATAAACGGCCTTGTCAGCAATAACGCAAGAGCCAGCCCCACAACCGTTTTTGCAATAGTTGTAAAAACCGTAAATACAAGTGTATTTTTAATATACAGCAGATATTCCGAGTTCCCCTCGAAGATCCGTTTATAGTTATCCAGCCCCACAAAGCGGATCTCATTGGTAAAATTATTCCAATCCGTAAATGAATAGGCAATTCCTATGATGCCCGGCAGAAAACACAGCAGGAAAAACAGGAGCGCCGCCCCGCTGGCAAAATACCAGGGGTATAATTTTTTTCTGTTCATATGTTACTCTCCTTCCAGAGTTTTGGCCCGTTTTCCGTACGGATAGCGCAGTAAATGCGCTATCCTGTGATGAGCAGGCCGCTTTCTTTACTCCCAGCCCGGATCCCTCTGCAGCTTGGCCTGCTCGTTCCGCCTCTTGGCGATCGTGTCCACCACATCCTTAGGAGTCATGGCGCCCGTGTACATCGCTTCCAGATCCTTTCCTACATCCATCCACTGACTGTCGATATAGTTTACAGAAGTCTGCACGACATTTGCCTTTTCCAGGGAATCAATAAACGCCTGATCCTCCTCCGTATATTTCGTATCTACCTCCGGCCAGCAGAGTGCGTTCAGCTCCGGCTGCCCGGCCAGGCGCTTCTCAAGATTTTCCGGCCTTGCCAGAAATTCAAAGAACTGCTTTGCCTCTTCCGTGTACTTGCTCTCTTTATTGATAAAATAAGCATTGCTCGCCGGATTGACGCCAATCACCTGGTTGTCTCCCCAGGGCATTACGAAGGCGCCCATTTCCTCCGTCGCCTTGAAGTCAGGATAATCCGCTTCCACCTCCCCCCGGAAGCCCATCTCGTTGATGATCATGCCGTATTCTCCTGATGCCATCGCGCCCTTCGCGTTTTCCATCGTATTGCTCAGGTAATCCGCCCCGAAATACCCAGCCTTCGCGCACTCGTCCAGCTGCTCAATGATAGTCAGCAGATGCGGGATGGATTCCAGATCGACCTCATTGGCATTCAACTTATCATAGATATCCGGGTCGTCCTCCAGCCAGAGCCCGCCTGTCTCGAACAGCGGGAGCACCTGATGCCATCCGTTGGTGGTCGCCTCATAGATCGGCGTATAGCCCGCGTCCAGCATCTTCTGGCAGATATCCTTCAATTCATCATAGGTGGTCGGGATATCCAGCTTCAATTCGTCAAAGATCTGTTTGTTATACAGATAGAAATACATCTTCGCGCCGGGAAAAGTGATCCCGTATACCTTGTCGTTGGCGGAAACCGCGGAGCGCGCGCTGTCCTCCATCCGGCTGGTCCAGTCCTGGTCTGTCAGCTCGACGCAGTACTGGTCCATATGGATACTGGATGCCAGGCCGATGGGCGTATCCACACAGATGATGTCAGGCGCTTCGCCGGAATCCAGCTTCACCTTGATCAGGTCTCTCCACTGCGCGTCCGGGGAAATCTGAAAATCAACTTTGATCCCCGTTTCTTCCTCAAATTCCTTTGCCAGATCCTGCACGATCCCCGACGTGGGCAGCCCGCTCTGGTGGCTGCCGAAGGTCAGAGTGACGCCCTTTCCCCCGGAGGCTTCCCCTCCGCCTCCATCTCCGTCACTGCCGTCGGAGCCGCAGCCCGCCAGCAATCCGGCTGTCAAAACCGCAGCCATAGAAAGACCAAACACTTTTTTCATCACATTATTTTTCATATTCTTTTCCTCTCTTACATGTAACCAATCTGCCCAGCAGATAGAATGCTTGCATACGTTTTTTGTCTGTTTTTATAACATTTGTCTGGTATTTTATCGATAAAACAAGGTTTTTTGTATATTTTTATGCTAACACAAGAGTGAGATAGGCACAATGGACAAAACCAAACAGGCGGTTGCATTATTTTGAACTATCTTGTATAATTTTTTTCGTAAGGGGGCGGCAGTCATGAAAAAAAATCACCAGACATTATTCACAGACACTCTATCTTTTTGTTATATATGGCTCTTTTATCCTGGTGCTGCTGGGGATTTTTTTTACATATACCTATTCCCATTACCGGGAAAATACACTGGAAGAATCGAAGCGCAGCCTGGAAAATATGTGCGCCTCCATCACAAATTCCGTTGAAGTGCAGTTGGACAGCCTTTCCACCATTTCCATGAATATCGTATATTCCAACATGGTCAAGACAAATTTCCGGGAATTTTCCAGCGCATTTCAGAGGACTGGTAAAGACCAGGCCGAGATCGTTTCCTCCCGCCAGAGCGCGGAGGTCATCCACGATATCGTGACCGCCATGATCGGCGCGTATCAGTCGGCCTCGTATATCCGGCTCTATGACATGGACGGCTCCTGCGTGGAATCCGGGTACTGGATGTCCACCTCCAGAGCAGATCTGGAATCTCTGGCCTGGTATGATGAGGTCATGGAACTGAACGGCTTCAAATACATCAGCGAGCCCAAAACCAGGAAGGATCTGCCCGCCACCGGAAAGAACCGTAATTCCCAGAAGTTTATTTCTCTGATCCGGCTTTTTCTGAATCGGGACGGCGCTCCGGAAGGAATCGCGGAGGTCGCCTAGGACTGCGGGAAGATCTTTGTCCTGGCCTCCCAGTTAGAGGACAGCAACCCGGACATCCGGGTACAGATCTACAATTCCCGAAAGGAGCTGGTTTACCCCTACACGGCATTTGACATGTACGGCTCCGAATCCTATCATAACCTGATCGAAAAAAATGAAATCACGGACGGAAACAGCCAGATCATAAAAAACAGCAGCGGCCAAAATATGCTGGCAACCTGTGAGACCATGGTGAAATATGGCTGGAACGTGGTTCTCCTGCAGTCGGAGTCCTCCATCTACCGGTCCCTGGAGGCTTTTCAGAAAATGTTTTTGAGAATCTCCGCGCTGTCCATCCTGCTCACGCTGCTGATCTGCTTCTACATTTCCAGAAGGTTTACAGTCCCTCTGCAGAAGCTGACGGCTGCCACCAAGAAGATCACCATCGACCGTGTGCTGGATGAAAAGAAGGTCAACCTGACCTCTGCCGACAGCAGCATCCGGGAGCTTTCCATCCTGTGCAATTCGGTCCGCGGCATGTACGATAAACTGCGCTCCACATCCCGGGAAGTCCTGCTTCTGCGCAACGAGGAGACACGGGCCAAGCTGCAGGCGACCCAATCCCTGATCAATCCGCATTTTCTGTATAACAGCCTGACCAACATCAGCGCCATGGCGGAAGAGGACATGAATGACGATATCGTAAAGATCTGCGAAGCGCTGTGCATCCACTTCCGGTACATCTCCGCTTCCGGCGAAATGATTGTCCCCCTGGGGAAGGAGCTGGAAAAATCCAGGTCCTATCTGGAATGCATGCAGCTTCGTTTCACGGAAGAGCTGGAATACACCTTCGATGTACCGGATGTGGTTCGGGAGATCCCTGTTCCCAAGCTGATCGCCCAGCCTGTTCTGGAAAATGCGTTTAAATACGCGTTTGTATGCCGCCCGCCCTGGAAATTGTCCATCGCGGCCCGGTTGGACGGGGAGCACTGGCAGCTAACGATTGAGGATAACGTGGGAACCATGACCGATGAAAAGAAGCAGGAGCTTCTGCGGCTCTATAAAAATCTGGATCTGAATGATGAGTTAAAGTCCATGAAGATCGGCGGAATGGGACTGAAAAATGTATATCTGCGGCTCCGCCTGCTGTATGGAAAGGACGCAGTTTTTTGCATTGAAAATCGGGAAGGAGCATACACCCGTTTCATTCTGGGCGGCAATATCCATCCAAAGAAAGGGATCGCGCTCCCTGAATCGGCGGATGAACTGGAAGAATGCCTGTAAGCCTCTGACATGCGCTGCCTTTCGGCGGATTGGCTGCTGACCGCTGTTCGGAACAGCTTCGAAGATGAATATCAATGAATGAATCGGCTATACCATTGGGAGGAAATTATGTCAAACGTAAAATACAATTATGTAATCGCGGAGGACGAAAGCCTGATCCGAAGAAATCTGGTCAAGAAGCTGGAAGCTCTGGATCTGCCCTTACAGAAAGCGGGCGAGGCCGCAAACGGAGAGGAAGCCATTCAGCTGATCAAAAGATACTGCCCCCAGCTGGTCATTACGGATATCCGCATGCCCTTGCGCGACGGGCTGGAAGTGGTAAAATATTTATATGACAACCATCCCGGCACCAAGGTTATTATTTTGAGCGGCTACGATGATTTCAGCTATGCCCAGAAAGCGATCCGGTATTCTGTAGAGGATTATCTGCTCAAGCCCGTGTCCCGGGATACGCTGTCCGAATCCATCCGTAAGCTCCTGATCAAGCTGGAAAGTGAATCCGGCAGGCTGGGCATTTACAACACGAAGCATACTTCCCTGAGCCCGGAGGCGCTCAGCCAGCTGATCCAGCAGTATCTTCTGGAAAATTACCAGCAGGAGATCTCCTTTCAGGAGCTTGGAGAAAAGTTTGGTTTTACCCCGGAATATCTGGGGAAAATTTTTAAAAAATATGCTGGCGAGACCCCCTCAAAATACCTGACAAAGCTTCGTATGAACGAGGCCAAACGGCTCCTGATCCACGAGCCGGGTATGGAAATCCAGAAGATCGGGGAGCTGGTCGGATATAAGGATGGGTTTTATTTCAGCAGGGTCTTCAAAAGCTATACGGGGATGCAGCCCAGCGAATTTCGGGGCAGGAATATGGGGATGTAGGATCATCCAACCGCACAGCTGGAAATTTTATAGCGTACATTTCCAGCTTACCCAGATCCAGGTCAGGGTATCAAAGAAAGCAGAAATCTGGTAAAATATGAATGACAACGTATAGACTGCAATAGCAATCCCCATTAACGAAGTCAATTTTCATGGGATTGCGGTGTATCTGCGAGAGTAATGAGCAGATGTGAATGGTAGTGTAAAGTATCGTATCAAAAAACAATATGGGAATTGCCCGCATTAGAAATCTGCTTTGCGGATGGCGGGCAAGTAGGCAATCAATTTGCTGCGCAAATTGGTTACATATATGGAGGTATATGGAATGGGAACTTACCTGAACCCAGGCAACAGTGGATTTGAAGCGATCCGAAAAACTTCATATGTAGATAAATCCGGTATGATCAGCCTGATCAACCAGACCATCGGAACCACCCATAAGCTGACCTGCGTCAGCAGGCCCCGGCGATTCGGGAAATCCTTTGCCGCCCAGATGCTCTGTGCGTATTATGACAAAACCTGCGACTCGGCCGCACTGTTTGACGACCTTTCCATAGCCCGGGATCCGCAGTATATGGAACACCTCAACCGATACGATGTCATTTACCTGGACATGACCGGTGTGATCGGGGAGGCATCCGTCGGGGACATTGTGCCATTTGTGAAACGAAATATCATCCGCGAGCTTTCAACCGCTTATCCAAATCTGAAAGAGGAGGAGGGCTTTGTTTCAACCCTGGTCAATGCCGTGGCTCTGGCGGGACGAAGGTTCATCGTGATCATTGATGAATGGGACGCGCCGATCAGGGAAGCCGGATGCGGTCCGCAGGCACAGCAGAACTATCTGGAATTTCTGCGGACATTATTTAAAAACAGCGGAGCGACTTCGCAGATCATTGCCGCCGCTTACATGACAGGGATCCTGCCGATCAAAAAGGACGGCTCCCAGTCCGCAATCTCCGACTTCCAGGAATTTTCTGTCCTTGATCCGGGCAAATACGCCGCGTTTACCGGTTTTACGGAGGCAGAGGTGCGGACATTATGCGAGACTTATCATATGAGCTTTGACGAGGCAAAAAGCTGGTACGACGGATACTGCTTCGACGAGGTTCATTCCATATACAATCCCTATTCCATTATGAGCGCCCTGCAGAGCGGAAAATTTAAATCCTATTGGAAAAAAACTTCTGCGGCGGAAGCGCTTCTGACCTATATTGATATGGATGAGGAAGGGCTTCAGGGGGAGATTGCGAAGCTGGTCAGCGGAGAAGAGATCGAGGTTGACGTAGACGGCTTTGAAAATGAATTCCAGACGTTTAAGGGGAAGGATGACGTATTGACGCTCTTGATCCATCTTGGATACCTGGCATACCGCGAGGAAGAGCAGGGAACAGGAATAGTCCGGATTCCAAATAAAGAGGTGCGGCTTGAGTTTCATCAGATTCTCCGCAAGGGGAAGCACCGGGAGCTGCACCGCCTGATCCGTGAATCCGACCTCCTTCTCGAAAAAACCATACAGGGGGATGCTGACGGGGTAGCAGAGGCGATCGCAAGGATCCACGATTCGAATTACGCGCCCCAGTTTTATAACAATGAACAGGCATTACGGGCTGTAGTAAGGTATGCCTATATTACTTGTATGGATCAGTATGCCAAGATAGAAGAACTGCCCTCCGGGCATGGATGCGCAGACATCGTATTTCTTCCGAAACGGCGTTCCGCCCTGCCCGCTCTGCTCATTGAGCTGAAATGGAATAAAACTGCGTCAGGCGCCATTGCGCAGATCAGGGATCGGAATTATCCAGCCGTGCTGGAAGGGTTCGGTAGCGAGCTAATCCTGGTGGGCGTGAATTATCATGAAAAAACGAAGGTACATTCCTGCGTGATCGAAAAGCAAGGTTTTGGATAGGAATGTCGGAATAAAAAGCGGCAGAGCCCTCTCCCCATCAAGGAAAAGGTCCGTCCTGCCGCTTAGGCACTGCAAAAAACAACTCCTGAAAACCCACGATTGTTCCGTGGTTCCTAGCTGCGTTGTCATTTCCTGTTGTGTCGAAGAACCGGGATTCTTTGTTGTTGAAGAGCTGGAGCTGCTTCCGCCTGTTCCTGGCTTTGAGGGTTTTGTTGGCTCTGAGGGAAGTATGGTTGGTTTCCTATCAGACATCACTTTGATAATTGCTACCGGTGAAAAACTATCTAATGTAAAATACCAATTTCCGTCTTTATCCTTGTCGCATTCGAGGATCTTTCTCCCAGCCCCTTACGGAACAGGTTTGTTCCGGCATGACAACGCACTTCCCGATATTTCCCTTACATTTCTTTCTGAATATCACTTCCTCCTGCACCGCAGATATACCCCCGCCGCCATCAGCACCACCGCTCCCGCGAACAGGAAGTATTTCTCCGTATAGCTTCCGGCGGACATGGAAAATGGATAAAACAGCTTCAGAAACGGATTCGTGCTTCGTATTCCGATCGCGGAAATATAATAGACCATCGCTGCCATATATCCCGCCACAAGGTGATCGGTCAGGCCGTAAAAACCGAGCCCCAGTCCGCCGAAAAACAGCATTTCCGCCAGAGTTCCCAGGAAATATTTTACCGCCGGGAAGCTGCACTGGTTATAGTACAGCATGAAAATATACATCCCCAGTAGACATGCCAGTACAAATACATTTCCCAGAACGCGGACCAGGTAGACGGCCGCGCAGTCCGTATATCTGGCGCTCACCAGCTCCCGCAGGTTTCTATCCTGCTCGGGCAGAAACACGGGGGTGAGCATGACGATGCCGATCAGCGCCGTATACCGCTCCAGTACCTTTGCCGTATCCTCCGCCGACAGGTTCGCCACCCCCATGAGAAGCGGCGAGACGCCGAGCAGCAGCACGCATACAAGAATATGCAGTGGAATATGATATTTTAAATTGACTTTTTCAATCTGCCAATATTTTTCCATGATAAACGATACCGTCCTTTCCTCTTCTGATCATAGATCAGGATTGTAAGCGCAACCAGCACCAGTGACAGCAGCACATACAGGATCCGGTTTGCCGCAAGCTGCGCAAAGGCGCTCTGATACCCGCTCCAGTTCAGCTCCGTATTGTGCCGCGGGATCAGGTTCCAGCCATACATCCCGCCGTGCAGGGTATTTACTCCGCCGAATGTCGCGAAAAACCACCACACTCCCTGCACAAGAACGCCCAGCGCCGTATCCGTCAGCTCCGTAAAAAACATCCCCACAGCCGCGGCGGTCATGATCGTCGGCGTCAGCCACCCGAAGGTATATTTTACAAAGGCAAATGCATCTGCGGAAATGCCTGCCCCGGAGGCATATTTCATACATCGGGAGAAGAACGGCAGGGAGATCAGCAGCACCGGAAGGATCAGCATGACCACCATGGACACATAACGACTGGCAATGATCACGAGGGAGGAGCATTTTCTGGAGCAGATCAGCTCCTGCATGCCGGAGCGCCGATCCCGCAGTTCTCTGGTCACGGTCAGGAATACGGGCAGAAGCCCCAAAAAAATCCCCATGTAATCGGAAAAAAGCCTTGCATAGCCTCCGGTCAGCCGATCCTTTTCTGTCAGCTCCCGATATTCCGTTATTGCGTCCTCGTAGGTCTTGGGAACCTGGGCATTGCTGCTCCGGTAGGTTTCCCCATAGCTGGAACCGCCGCCCAGGATCGCGTCGGCCTGGTCCATCAGTTCGGTGAAACGGTCATAGGACAGGCCGGATGCCGGCGCGATCTCCAGATTTTTCATCATGGTCTCCTGGCCGTCCCCTGCTGCAGGGCGCTGTGCCTCATACCAGCTTTCCATGATCTCCTCTGCCTCCTCCTGGCTGGAGATCCCGGTAGTCTCCCGCACGATCTCTCTGATCTGCCGCTCTTCCTTTTCATTCAGCGTGACACTTTTGTAGAAGCCGATGGGATAGGTGGTGTAGCTGCCCCGTATATATTCCTGCACCAGTGCTCCCAGCGTGAATTTCATGATATCCGCCTCATCGCTGCTGGCTTTGTAACCGTAGTCCGCCTGGCCTTTTTGAGGCTCCGTGAGGATATCCATTTCCCCGATCTGTGTCGTAAAGACGAAGATCAGCACCAGGACGATGAGCCAGTAGATCAGGCTTTTGGCGGTCTGACGGCATTCCTTGATCAATAGCTGTCCGAACATCCGGCTTCACCTCCCCTTCCCTGCATCAGATACATGTACGCGTCCTCCACGCCTGCGTCGCATCGCTTTGCCGACGCAAAGGGCTTTTCCTCGGAAAGGAACCGCGCCATGACGTTATTTCCCAGAGTCAGCATGCTGGTCACGGTACAGCGCTTTTTCAGGTCCTCCAGCTCCCTTTTGCTGATCTCCGCCTGGTACACGCGGCCCTCCGCCCGGCTGATGAGCTCCGGCACCGTTCCCTGGTAAATGATCTCGCCCCGGTCCAGAACGGCGATGTTTTCGCAGGTTGCCTCGATATCTCCCACGATGTGTGTGGAAAGGATGACGATCCGCCCCTCCGCAAGCTCACACAACAGGTTGCGGAACCGGACACGTTCCTCCGGATCCAGACCGGCTGTGGGCTCATCCACAATAAGCACCCTCGGGTTGTGCAGGATAGCCTGGGCAATGCCCAGCCGACGCTTCATGCCGCCGGAGAGCGCCTTCACCTTTTTCCGCCGGTCGTCCTGCAGGTTCACCCGTTCCAAAAGCTCCGGGATCCGTTCCTTCCGCTGAGCCTTTGAAAGCCCGGAGAGCACGCCCAGATAATCCATTGCTTCATATACGCTCATATTGGGGTACATGGAAAATTCCTGGGGCAGATACCCCGTGATCTTCCGCACCTCCCTGGCGCGCTCCACCGGCCTTTTGCAGATGGAGATCTGCCCTTCCGATTTGGGGAGCAGGGTCGCCAGCACCTTCATCAGCGTGGTCTTTCCTGCCCCGTTCCGCCCCAGAAGGCCGAACATCCCGGTCTCGATGGTGAGACTGACATCCTTTAGAGCCTGTTTTTTTCCATAGTATTGGTTGAGATTTTCTATCTTAATTCTCGCAGCCATAGGGTCCTCCTTTTTTTAGAACTGTAGGAAAGTGGCCTGAACAGATTGCGCAGGTTCTTTCCATACAGGCAGTACCAGGTTCACTATCTTGCTCTGAACAGACGCAGGATCGTTTCCTGTGTGATAAGTAGAGGATACAATAAAAATATCTATAATTTCCCTACAAAAAATGAAGATTTTTTTAGGAACTTACAAACAATTTTTGTATTGCCTTTTGTAGAAAAGAACCCCTCCTGCCTCAGGTGGGGTTCTTTCCTGTAATTACGCAGATTACGGCTCCGCAGGCGCTCCGGCCAAAAATGAAGCGGTTACGACCGCCCCGCCCCGGATGCTGTTGGCTACGTTCAGCGTGCCGCCGTGCTTTTTACACAATTCCCGGCAAATATGCAGGCCGATTCCAAAGTGATCATCCGGCCCGCCGTCTTCCGTCTCTTTGTAGTACGGCCTCAGTGCCTTATCCAGCTGCTCCTCGGAAAATCCGGGGCCATCGTCCCGGACCGTCAGGATCCATTCCCGGCTGTCCGCGTCATAATCGGACATGACGTTGATCTGTTTCCCGGCATAGCGTATGGCGTTGGAAAGCATATTTTCCAGCACTTCCATGACCAGGCCGTCGTCGATATAAATAGAAGCTTCGGACCGTTGTTCCGCGGCCAGGCTTCCGGCCGGATAAATAGAAGAATCGAACCGTTGTTCCGCAGCCAGGCTGTTATTCCTATAAATAAAAGCATCAGGCTGCTGTTCTGCCCCGGAACCGCCTGACCCGGCCGGATGCATTTCCCCCGCCAAATATCCTTGATGCGGCAGATCTGCTGTATAAATGATCTTCACATCCCGCACCTGGTTCAGCGCAAATACCACTTCTTCTATTTTCCGACCCATGCTCTGAAATGTGGTTTTTTCCGGGGAGAACGGAACCTCCTCAATGCTGCGGATCCCTTTCATGGTGCGGCTGTAATCCTCAAGCCGTTTCAAGTGTTCCGCCATCAGCCCCAACGTGGACTGCAGCTTTTCCCGGCTGATCTTTCCCTCCGGGATATACCTTGCCAGAAAATCCGTATAACCCCGCAGGACGGTGAGGGGCGTCCGGAGGTCGTGGGCAAACGCGGCGTTCAATTCCTTCTGCCGCTCCATAAGCCGCCACATTTCCTCCTTGTCACGGAGCAGCTCCAGCCGCATGGTTTCCACGGAATCACAGAGCATTCCCAGCTCGTCCCGGCTGTCATAGGACACATGGAAATCCAGGTCATTTCTGCGTATTTTTTCCACGCTGTCTTCCAGGATCGACAGGGGGCGCGCAAGCCGTTTTCTGTAAAATAAAAAAATGGCCAGAATCATGCCGGGAACCGCATAGATCAGCGGGCACCACACCCGCAGAAAATCCAAACATAAAAGAGAGCGTTCCTCTGCCGTATATAAAAAATCATGCTGATAGCTCCACAGCAGTCCTTTTTGATACACGATCAAAGGTAAACTCTCCGTTTTTCCAAGTCTTTCCCATATGCCGATCTCCCAATGCCAGCAGAAGACCATCGTAAGGTAGGACAGCCCCCACACAGCAGCGGAGATCACTAGGATATACGCGACCATCGCTTTGCGGAAGGAAAGGTTCCGGATATAGACGCGCAGTTTTTCTGTCTTTTCTTCTAACCAATCCATCGATACCCCACCCCCCATACGGTTTCGATATACGCCCGGTCTGTGTATTGCGCGAGCTTTTTGCGGATCCTGCGGATGTGCTCCGTGACAATGCTGCTGTCGGCATTTCCGTCAAAGCCCCGGACATTTTCGTAGAGCTGCTCCTTGCTGAATACCTGCATGGGATGCAGCGACAAAAAAGCCAGGATCCCATATTCCGTCTTGGTAAATGGGATCGGCTGGTCTCCATAGTAGACTCCCGTTTCTTCATAATGAATGGCAAGCCGGTCAAATATTTTCACGGTACCACCGGATCTTCGGCGGCGCTCCCGCCGCAGATGGGCTTCCACCCTCGCCCCCAGCTCATCAATGCTGAAAGGCTTTAAGATATAGTCGTCGCCGCCGGATAAGAACCCCCGGATCCGATCCGCTTCCTCAATCTTAGCGGTCAGGAAAAGAATTGGGCAGGACACATGCGCCCGGATCCGTTCGCACACCTCAAATCCGTCCAGCATGGGCATACCCACATCCAAGAGGATCAGATCCGGCCCGGCAGGGAGCTTTTCCAGCACCTCGTATCCGTTGGCGGCTTCGATGACCTGGTAGTCCTGCATTTCAAAATAATCCCGGATGAGCTGCAGAATCCCCGGCTCGTCATCGGCGATCAGAAGCTTTCCTTTGGTATGATGTTCCTGATGCATTAATATCCCCGTTCCTTTCCTGTTTTTTTGATTGGCAGCTGCAATTCCTTAATCATTACAGCAGGTAATTATTTTCCTTGTCCGCTGCCTGCAGAGCCGCAAGCGTATACGACGCAAATCCCTCAGCCACAAGCGGTTCCAGCCTGCACAGCGCTTCGGCCTCCTCATAGCTCTCTGTCTTAAAAATGACCATGCCGGCAACACCCGGATAGCCCTTGAACGGACCGCAGAGCTCAATTTTCCCTTCGGCGTCCAGATTTCTCAGATTCTCTACATGCCTTGTGATAACAGCCTTCGTGACCTTGTTAAATGTTTTCCCTTTTTGATCATCATCACATATAACCATTTTTCCATGCTCTTACCTCCCATTTTGTATGCCCTTATGATGCAGGGATACTATATAACATAACCAATATGACATCTAGTACAGCATTGCGTAATTAACGGTGAATACTGCACCTGCTATTTCTGCTAGCACTGCGTTGTCGTCAATCAACGATGCCACCGCAGTAATGGCATGGACAGCGAGCGATTATTACTCGATTATTAATGCAACAATGTACTAGCTGTCTCATTCGATAAAATCTCTTTTAATATAACGTATTTCCATTTAATTTTCAATCATATCAGTCTACACTGGTAAAAATGCTTGTAAATATCCCCTCTCTATGTTATCATCATTGCAAAGCATAAGGATTCTAAAGTTCTATTTCCGTTGATTTCTCGTCATTCAACATTTCAGAAAATCTATGCTTACTTCAATACTTTTTAAAATAGCATAGGGTTTCTGGATTGCTGACGGATGATTAAGGCTTCCGATTTATACCTTATAAAACAGCCGAATGGCCATAACGGGGTGCCCTTGGGTATACCATGTGAAATGTCCGAATGTCTGTAATGGGAATGGCGTCTGTTTTTCAGAAACCCGGAAAAGGAGGGTTTTACATGAATGAAAAATGATCTTGCGTTTATCGTATCCGATGATCTCCATTTATATGAGGATCAGTCAACTATAAATCCAAATATGCCGCTGCGTTTTCTGCATTACATTTCAAAAGAATATGAAGGGTTGGTAGAGAGCAGAAAGCTGTACGGAAATACACCGGTGAAGCTGCAGACGCCTTATTTTACAGTATTTTACAATGGCACCAAAAAATATCCGGAACGTCTTATCCTGAAATTGTCGGACCTGTATAAGATATGTGAAATGAGTACTGACGGCACGGCGGAAACCGCAGAAGCCGCGGGCATACCATTTATTGGTTTTGCCGGAAGCAATATGGAACATACGTCTGATACCGTCGTCAAAAGAGACAAAGACACCGAGCTCTGCAGCGATAGCGGCAAAGCTTCCTGTGAGATCAGCCGGATCCTGCAGCAGGAGTCCCCGCTCCTGGAATTAAAGGTACTGGTGATCAATATCAATCCGGGCAATAATAAGGATTTTCTGGAACAGTGTCCAACGCTGCGGGAGTACATGGAATATGTAGAGCGGGTCCGCAGGTACTGCAGCGATATGGATTTGAAAGATGCTGTGCAGCACGCGGTGGACGAGTGTATCAAAGATGGGATTTTAGTGGAATTTCTGAGAATGAACAAAGCGGAGGTGATCGCCATGAGTATCTTTGAATATGACGAAAAAGAAGTGCTGGATTATATCCGGGAAGAGGAACGGACAATGGAAGCGAAAAGATACGGAAGTTTAATCCTTCATCTAACGAATGAAGGAAAAAGTGACCTGATTATTAAGATTGCCACTGACGATGCTTTACGTGAAAGCTTGTATCAGGAATATCAATTGTAAAGCTCCTATCCAGAATATGATATTGAGAATTTCTGATTTCCGAAGAAAACGCGCCTCTCTCTGATGCGGTGTTCCGTGATAATTCGGACTCTGTGCAGCCGTTACGATAAATGCAGGCGCGCCCACTTTCTTTCCGTTCACGAAAAATTCCTGCCAGACAATATCCTTCCATCTGGAAAAAGCCTAATCATATGTATGAGAAACATACGGCGACAAGTCCCGCTTCGGTTCTGTAAGCCGGAAAAAATCATTTTTTCCATAAGTATCCCAGAAACATCCAGATAGGCAGGAACCGGCTGAGCATCCAGGACACGAACATCCGGAGTAAATCCAGCTGTAAATGAAACACGAAAATCTCCTCCTATCTGTGCCTGTCTAAAAATTCCATGATCTGTTCCCGGGCGGGCAGCGCTTCCACTACGCCATATCGGGTAACCGTAACCGCAGAAGCTGCCGATGCATATAATACCGCTTCCCCCGCAACAGCCCCGTACAGGT
>Ga0137308_100734_pt1 | contig 45483 bp, 43 predicted proteins | sample Inofrocosms_June_FD_97181 | JGI IMG/M metagenome (GOLD analysis project Ga0137308, IMG submission 97181) | Mouse cecal microbial communities from Vienna, Austria - N-Acetylneuraminic and N-Acetylglucosamine D2O microcosms_June | ecosystem: Host-associated > Mammals > Digestive system > Large...
TTACGTCCCGTTTGGTAAATCAAAGACAACACAATTACTGAAAGAGATGGGTAAAAAAGGTGTTGTGAAAATTGAAGGCAGAGGAAGGGGTACTAAGTATGTGATAAAGTAATCAACCCATGTGGACTTTGATGACGCGAAAGAAGAATTGCGCCGGCGAGTGAACGCTTAAAAATTATTGGTAAAGCTGCTTACTATACCACTACTACACCATTTCTGAAGGAGCCTTGGAATGACAATTTCTGTTGTGGTCAAGCATTTTTGTAACGCTTATGGCTAATAAAATTAGTTTCCAAGTTATGAAGCAGTCCGTGCCTGTAAGGCGTACGGTATCCATTATAGCTGTGCGGACGAACATGGTTGTATGTGACATAGGCAAATTCTTCCACTGCCTGGTACAGCGCCTCCTCTGTCTGGCACTCGTACAGATTGACGCATTCGTTTTTCAGTGTGTTGAAATACCTTTCCATAGGTGCGTTGTCGTAAGGGCATCCTGCAATCAGTTATTTCACTTATGAAATGGTGGATGACCAGAGCGAAACCGCCAGGAAGGGCGGTTTCAGGAAGCGTAGGCATGGATGCGTTGCTTCCGGCTCGTCCGGCTGGACATCATATATCCATTTCATTAGTGAAATCTGATTGGAAGCGCAAGTAAAAAACTGCCTCCGCCCGCCTCCTTTCCGGTTGCCCCAGCCCCGTTTTGCTTCGCCTGTTATGGCACTATAAAAATTGATTTCCGTGCATTTGTTAAGTTTTTTGGTCAGTAGATGAAGGTAAAATCTGGCTTAATTTAAGTAAATCCATTCATGATCGGTATTAGTTATACCATCCGCATTATCCTCGGAAGGGCAATAAATATGCTGTGTTTCGTTCGAGAGGTTTTCTTGCGGAATGGAGACTTCCTCTTCAGATTTCTTCAGATCCGGGAGTGCTCTATTTTCTATAGACGGGACAAATCGGATGATACATTGGAGCATAAATAGTGTTAAGAGTATTACTAAAAAACTTTTTCGCATTTAAAATTTCTCCTTAAATCTGCTTCCTTCTGTTTTAATTTACTATAAACCTTACTTTTTCACCTGTAAACTTATATTAATAAAATAAATTTGCAGGTGACGAATGTGGTTTAATTTCCATGATTGACCGTAGCATAATAAGACACCACTTCATTAGTGGCTCTTGTTGGAGGAATAGAGGCTTCCATACTGGCTTTTACAGATCTATTATCAGTAGGAGTATTAGTCAGGATACTCATAAATTCTTCTGGTGTTATTTTGTTATATACATTTTGTGAGAATAGATTAAAATCGGTTATAGCAATATTTGTACCATACATTTCATTTACCTGATCAATTACAGCTTCATAGCTTTTAAAGTTATGATTAGAGGCAATTGCTTTCATGGATGTAATGGGAGAAAAATTAAACCAAGAGCCATACAAAAACAATAATTTTTTTCTTTTCGTATTTCATAATTAAATCCTCCTTTGATAAGAAAAATATTAATAGTATCAATAATATTGGGATAAAATCAAGTTTTCATATATTCCTCAATGATTTCCACAGCCCGGTCAATGCACTGTCCCAAGGGAGCCATTTCAGGAACGGCAACCATAATGTTGCATCTTGGCATGGGGATCAAAACCTTCAGCGCGTCGCTTTTTCCGATTGCCTCCGCCATGCGCGGCGTCACCTCCCCTAAAATGGAGTGGGGCATCACGATAGGCATTACGCCGGCGATAATATGGGATTTTCCCGCATTCAGTACGATGGCATTTTCGCCTGTAGCTCCGTCGTCGGCCCCCGCTTTCAGCATGGCATTCGTAGCCAGGGCGTTAGTGCCGAGGGCGCGGATCGTTACATTTTTTTCTTTTGACAGGCGGGGGGCAAGCTTTTCGACCAGCTGCTTCCCGATGCCGCCTCCCTGCCCGTCAATAATGGAAATCAATATATTTTCTGTCATAATAACCGTTACCTTTATACAAGCAAATGGATGGATAAGCGGTAAGTTCTGCTTTCCCCTGCTTTTAATGTCTGAATATCCCTTTTATGGATGAATTCGTTATCTTCGTCTGCAAAAATGGCCGCTCCGTTCCACGGTTCCAGGCAAAGGAAAGGAGCCTGTACGCCGGCCGGAGTCCAGAAAGCGATGGTAGCGAAGTCAGGATAATCCATCTGGATTCCCTTGCCGGTAACGGAGTGGATCAGCTGGACGCTTTTCGATTTCATATGGGGAAAGACGATGGCGTCGATATCAAAAAGGGAATAATCCAGCGGCAGGGTTTCGCTGTTATCCAGATATCTTTTTGTGTTGTCCGGGTTAAACTGCAAGTTATCCAGGTCGTAAATCGGGCTGTCGCATGTCTCCGCAAAAGGGAATTTCAGAATATAATCTGAGAATTTTTCGCCTTCTTCCAGAGGACACATAAAGCCGGGATGGGCACCGATATGATAGTACATATCCTTCTCATCTTCGTTGGTAATTATGTAGGAGGTATGGAGGCTGGCGCCGTCCAGTTCATAAGTCTGCTGGAAACGGAAACGGAAAGGATAACATTTTAACGTTTCTCCGTTGGACTGGCAGGAAAAAGTCACTTTATTTTCCCCTTCCATTTCATAGTCCATATCAATATCCCTCACAAAACCATGTCTGGGAATCTCGTATTCCTGTCCGTTTATTATCGTCTTTCCATTCCTCAGATTGCCGATGGAAGGAAAAAGAAGCGGTGAGGAGCGGGGCCAGAATTTGGGATCGGAATTCCATACGAACTCCTTGCCCGCTTCGCTTTTGTAGGATTTTAATTCGGCGCCTACGGTTTCCAATGTGACCGTATAGCCTTGGTTTTTTAATGTGAGCAGCATACTTGTTTCATCCTTTCTTATTTTTATTTTGTATTTGTAAAATTTATAAAGGAGGAGCCATACAGCTTCCTCTTTTGATAAGCCGGAAGGGTAGTTCCACACGCATAGGGATTCTCTTTCCGGTTTCTATCCGGTCGATCAGTATTTTAGCCGTCATAATCCCCAGATCTTCCATCGGTATGTGGATGGTGGTGAGCATAGGAGTGGTGTACTGGCAGGTTTCGATATCGTCAATGCCTATGACCGACAACTCTTCGGGAACCCGGCGTCCCAGCTCTCCGGCCGCCTGCATGGCGCCGATGGCAGTCAGGTCGTTGGCGCAGAACAGGGCGGTAATATTGCTGCCGGAAGACAGAAGCCTGGCGGCGGCCCGGTAGCCGCCTTCCGTGGAAAGCGGGGTATCGATAATATGATCCCTGTTCAAGGGCAGGGCGAGCTGGGACAGCGCATCCCAATAGCCCCGGTAACGGATTTCGTTTTTTCGTTCTCCCAGATAGGCAATGTGGACATGCCCCAGTTCTGCCAGATAACTCACTGCCGTTTTGGAGGCCAGATAAGCGTTGCAGGTGATCTGGTCGAATTCCGAATCGATATTGTTTAAACCGGTATAAATAATTTTTTTGTAGTTTGTCTTTAAAAAGGAACGCATTCTGGAGTCCGGGCGGCCCAGAAGGGCGACGCCTTCTACACGCGTCTGCTGGATAGCCTGTTGGATATCCGGCTTCTGAATATCCTGATAAGAAAAAATGTATTTGACATTGTAACCGCTGCGCAGCGCTTCCCGCTCCAGCCCCCTTGTCACTTTAGAGAAAAAAGGATCCGTAGTATGGGTGCGGGCCAGGATGCAGCCGATGGCCTTCGGAGGGGCGCCTTTCTGCGGTTTATGCATTTTAAGGTTTCTGGCCGATGGATCGGGAATATAACCAGTTTCCCGGATGATCTGCCATATTTTGTTTTCCACTTCTCTGCTGGCCGCTTTCGTTCCAGGGTGATTGATGACCCGGGAAACGGTAGAGGGGGATACGCCCGCCAGGGCGGCAATTTCTTTCAGCGTCATAAGCACACCTTCTGTTTAACATTGTATATCATTTATTGTAGCATGAGGAGAAAGTTTACGCAAACGTTTGGGTAAAAATTATAGCGGGAAACGGAAGGAATGTGCTACTATTATGAATAGAAAGAGAAAGGAGTATTGGCTGGTATGGAAGGTAATTTGCTGGTAGTGCATGGAGGCGGTCCAACCGCAGTTTTGAACGCTTCTTTATATGGGGTAATAAGGGAAGCGCAGAAGAATCCTGATATAAAGAAGATATATGGTGCGATCGGTGGTTCCGAGGCGATTCTGACGGAAAATTTTCTGGATATGGGGGAACTGGAAGATGAGAAGATAGAACTGCTGCTGCAGACGCCGGGGACGGCAATCGGCTCTTCGCGGTTTCCGCTGGAACAGGAACAGTATGAGGCGATGGTGGACATCCTGAAGAAAAACGATATTAAGTATGTGCTGTTTAACGGAGGAAACGGTTCCATGGATACCTGCGGCAAGGTGAGCAAGGTGTGTGCGGATGAGGGGATTTATGTGGTCGGTATTCCGAAAACAATGGATAATGATATTTCGATTATAGATCATGCGCCCGGTTTTCCCAGCGCGGCAAAATATATCGCTACCGTAACGAAGGAAGTGGGCGCCGACGTGAAGTCTCTGCCGATCCATGTATGCGTGATAGAAGCTATGGGGCGGAATGCGGGGTGGATTACGGCGGCTTCGGTTCTGGCGAGGAAAGAGCCGGGCGATGCGCCTCATCTGGTATACCTTCCGGAGCGCAATTTCAAAGAAGAAGAGTTCCTGGAAGATGTCAAAAGACTTTATGATGAGCTGGGCGGCGTAGTGGTGGTTGTCAGCGAAGGGCTGCGCAATGAAAAAGGAGAGTCGATCGTGCCGCCGATTTTCAAAACGGACAGGGCGGTTTATTATGGGGATGTAAGCGCATACCTGGCCGAACTGGTTATTAAAAAACTGGGTATCAAGGCGAGGAGCGAGAAGCCGGGGCTTTGCGGAAGAACATCCATGCTGCTGCAGTCAAAGGTGGACAGGGAAGAGGCGGTTTTAGTCGGAAGAGAAGCGGTAAAGGCGGCCGTAGCAGGGCATACGGGCGTTATGGTAGGCATTCGGAGGAAAGACGGAGAGGAATATGGAATAGAGACTCCGCTCATACCGATCGAAGAGGTGATGTTAAACGAGCGGGTGATGCCGGAAGATTATATCAACGAGAGAGGAAATGACATTACGGAGTCGTTTGCCCGGTGGTGTAAACCTTTGATTGACGGGGATCTGCCGGAAATGATCAGTTTTAAAGAAGAAGCGGGACAGGTGTTAAGAAGCAGGATATAGGTGGTTGCGGAGGCCGGGGCTGTGGAAATCTTCTGACAATATATTTCATGAAAATCTCACCGTGCCGAACATTCCGCCAAGCCCGGCGGGGCGGTCTTGGCTCCATGGCACAAAAGAGATTTTCATGAAATATATTGTCAGAAGATTCGCAGAAGTTATCGGTTTCGCAATCACTTACAGTGTAGATAAGTATGGATAGAAGAAAGAAATAATTAAGGAAGGAGTAATTTGTATGAAACATATTTATTTGAATTTGAAGAGATTTGATATTCCAAGAGAGATGGGAGGGGTGAACAGTATCGCGCCGGTGAAGGAATGGGGGGCGTATATTGTGGAGAATACGAAAAAGGCTCTGGCGGAATATGGGGAAGATGAGGTGGAATTTGTTATGTATCTGCCGGAGGCGCATCTGCTTTCCGCCGCAGGAGCGATGGATGGAAGCAGGAATCTGGCGATCGGTTCCCAAGGGATACATAGGGAAGATGTGAAGGCAGGCGGTAATTTTGGTGCTTTTACTGCGAATAGGACGGGGAAGGCAGTGAAAGCTTTAGGCTGTTCCAGCGTTTTGATCGGACATTGCGAGGAGCGGAGGGATAAATTGGGTATCATGGCGGAGGCTGGAGCCGGAGATACGGATGCGGTGAACCGGATACTGAATCAGGAAGTCAGAGCGGCGGTGGAAGCGGGGCTTACCGTGCTATACTGCATCGGCGAGAGCGAGGAAGAGCAGGAGAGATGGCAGGAAGTGTTAGGAAAACAGTTGGAAATCGGCTTAAAAGATGTGGATACTTCCAAAGTGGCGATCGCCTATGAACCGATCTGGTCCATTGGGCCGGGAAAAACGCCGGCGGGGAAGGATTATATCCAGATGATCGCCCGTTTTGTGAAGGAACGCACCGGAGGTCTGCCGGTTGCTTATGGCGGCGGCCTGAAAGTAGACAATGCGGCGATGCTGGCATCCATACCGGAGATCGACGGCGGCCTGATCGCTTTGACGAGATTCCAGGGGGATATCGGTTTTTATCCTGAGGAATATTTGGAAATTATACGGACATACATGGGTAAATAAAAAAGAAAAGGGAAAGGAAGGGATAAAAACATGAGACTGGAATTTGAGTATGGACAAGGAACGATGGCGGCGGAGCTGCCGGAAAGTACGGATGTGTTTATTCCGGGAGTGACGGTGGCTGACCCGCCGTATATTCCGGAGGAAGAACTGGAGGCTAAGACGCTGGAGTCTTTGAGGAATCCTATGGGGATGGAGCCTCTTTCCAAGCTGGCGAAAAAGGGCTCCAAAGTAACGATCGTATTTCCTGACAGGGTAAAAGGCGGCGAGCAGCCGACTTCCCACAGGAAGGTTTCGATCAAACTGATTTTAAAAGAATTGTATGCGGCGGGCGTGGAGAAGAAAGACATTCTTTTGATCTGCTCCAATGGTCTGCACAGAAAAAACACGGAACAGGAAATACGGGGCGTACTCGGGAAAGAATTGTTCGAGGAGTTCTGGTACTGCGGGCAGATCATCAACCATGACAGCGAAGATTATGACCATTTGGTAGATCTTGGGCTGACGGACAGGGGCGACCCGGTGCTGATGAATAAATATGTGTATGACAGCGATGTGGCGATTTTGATCGGGCATACGCAAGGCAATCCTTATGGCGGGTATTCCGGCGGATACAAGCATTGCGCGACGGGCATTACCCATTGGAGGTCCATCGCTTCCCACCATGTGCCGAAGGTAATGCACAGGGAGGACTTTGTGCCGGTAAGCGGCCATTCCCTGATGAGGACGAAGTTCGATGAGATCGGACAGCACATGGAGAAATGCATGGGCAAAAAATTCTTCTGCTGTGACGCCGTTCTGGATACTTCTTCCAGACAGATCGCTATTTTCTCCGGCTATGCGAAAGAAATGCAGCCCGAGTCATGGAAAGTGGCTGACAAGAGGACTTATGTACCCTTTGCGGAGAAGAAATATGATGTGATGATATTCGGCATGCCTCAGTTTTTCCACTATGGTGAAGGCATGGGGACGAATCCGATCATGATGATGCAGGCGCTTTCCGCACAGGTGATCCGCCATAAGAGGATCATGAGCGATAACTGCGTGATTATTTGTGCTTCGATCTGTAACGGCTATTTCCACGATGAATTGTGGCCTTATTTGAGGGAAATGTACGATATGTTCCAGAAGGACCAGATGAATACACTGCCGGATATGAACAGACTGGGCGAGTATTTTGCTACAAACGAAGAATACATCCGCAAGTACCGTTATACCAACGCTTTCCATCCGTTCCACGGATTTTCCATGATTGCCTGCGGACATATTGCGGAGATGAATACTTCCGCCATTTATATTTGCGGCGCCCAGGAACCGGGGTACGCGAGAGGCATGGGATTGAAGACGAGGGCGACGATAGAGGAAGCGCTGGAGGATGCGAAGAAGAAATATGTCGGGGAGAATCCGAATATTCTGGCTCTGCCGCTGACCTTTAAGAAAAGCGCGGTGCATTTGATGATGAAAGACGAAGTTTACAACGGATAGGGATGATGAGGGAATTGTGAATTGAGAGGCTGTGTATGGATATTCTGTCCATCTGTTCCATGAAAATCCAACTGCGCCGGACATTCCACCAGACCCGGAAAAACGAAAACACTCGGGCAGAGGCCCTCCTGTTTTACGGTTCTGGCTCCATGGCGCAAAAGGATTTTCATGGAACAGATGGACAGAATATCCGGCAAGGCTATCGATTTCATAATTCCTCATCATAGAAATATTGGTTTAATAGAAATATTAATTAGTTGCGGGGGAGGTAAATTTGCTGAATATTCTGATAATATATTTCATGAAAATCCTTTTTGCGCCATGGAGCCAGGACTGTAAAACAGGAGGGCCTCTGCCCGAGTGTTTTTGCTTTTCCAGGCCTGGCGGAATGTTCGGCGCAGTTGGATTTTCAGGGAATATATTATCAGAATATTCCCATAACTTGCAGCTTCGCAACTACATAATAAATATAAAGGAAAGGAAGTAGGAAAGATGCATGATTATTATTACTACACAAAAGAGGAATTGTTGAAAAATCCGAAGATTCCGTTGATCGTAATGGAAGATAATGCGAAGGTGTTCCGGTCGATGGCGGAGGAAATGGTGGAAGAGATCGAGAGAAAGAACGCGTTAGGCGAAAAGACGGTGTTTATCTGCCCGGTAGGGCCGGTGGGGCAGTATCCTTATTTTGTGGATATGGTGAATGAAAAGAATGTGGATTTGAAAAACGTATGGTTTATTAATATGGATGAATATCTGACGGACGACAAGCAGTGGATCGATAAGAACCATAAGCTGAGCTTCCGGGGATTTATGGACAGAGCCGTTTATACGAAGATAAAACCTGAGCTGGTTATGCCGGAAGAGCAGAGGGTGTTCCCGGATCCGGATAATGTAGGATACATCCCTGAACTGATCGAGAAATTGGGCGGCGTGGATATTGCTTTCGGAGGAATCGGGATCAACGGACACGTGGCGTTTAATGAGCCGCAGGACGAGCTGACAGGGGAGGAATTCCTTGCGCTGAAAACAAGAGTGCTGGATATTTCCAAAGAAACCAGGGCGGTGAACTCTATCGGCGATTTGAACGGCGCGCTGGACGATATGCCCCATTACTGCATTACGATTGGTATTTACGAGATTTCCCATGCCAGAAAGATCCGCCTGGGCTGTTTCCGCGACTGGCACAGGAGCGTGGTGCGCCGCACGGCACACGGCGAGCCGACGGCTCATTTTCCGGTGAGCCTGTTGCAGAACCACCCGGACATCAATCTTAAGTTTACGGAGTTTGTGGCAAATCTTCCGGAATAAAAACGGGGAAGGAATAAGTTTGTATTTGCGCAGCATCCACAAACTTGCCCGCGCGTGGTTTTAAAGTTGGACGAGAGCTGCGTGGAAATGGAGGGAAAATGGAACAGTATATTGTAAATGGGAAAGTGTTTTTGGACGGAAGTTTTCAGGAAAAGACGATAGGCGTTGAAGGAGGATGCATCCGCATTCTTCCCAAAGATGGAGCTTTGGAAGAGGGAGCAAAGGTATATGATGCGGAAGGGAAAAAGGTAGTTCCGGGGTTCCTCGATATACATACCCATGGAGCCGTAGGCGTGGATGTAAATGCGGCGACGGCAGAGGAACTCGGAAAAATAGGACATTTTATGGCGACCCAGGGAACCACTTCCTGGCTTTGTTCCGTGCTGACGGATACGAAAGAGCAGACTTTATGGTGCATCGACGAGTTCAAAAAGCATAAAAAGCTGGAAAATGACGGCGCGGATCTCCTTGGCATTCATTTGGAAGGCCCGTTCCTTGCGAAAGAATTCAAAGGGGCTATGCCGGAACATCTTCTTCGTGATGCGGATGTGGAGCTTTTAAAGGAATATCAGGAAGCGGCGGAAGGAAATATCAGGTATTTGACGGTTTCCCCTGAAATCGAAGGAATCGTGGATGCGATTCCGGCGGTCAGGGATCTTGGAATCGTGGTGGCCATCGGGCATTCCGGGGCAGATTACGATACTTCCATGAAAGCGATTGAAAACGGCGCTGCAAGCTGTACTCATATATTTAACGCTATGAAACTGCTGCACCAGCATTTTCCGGCGATCATGGGGGCGGCGATGGAGTCCGATATTTATTGCGAGGCAATCTGCGACGGGCGTCATCTGCATCCGGGCGTAGTGCGTCTGCTGATCAAAACAAAGGGACTCGACAGAGTGGTGGCGATTACCGATTCCATTATGGCGGCAGGGCTTCCCGACGGCAACTATAAACTGGGTGTGAATGATGTTGTGGTTGTGGACGGCGATGCGAAGCTGGCTTCCAACGGAGTGCGCGCGGGAAGTACGCTGACGACCGGACAGGCGCTGAAGAATATTATGAAGTTTACAGGAAGGCCCATAGAAGAAGTGCTTCAGCTCCTGACCGTGAATCCGGCGAAACTGATCGGTGTTTTTGACAAAAAGGGTTCGATCGCTGACGGAAAAGATGCGGATCTCGTTATCCTGGATGAAGAAAACAACGTAAAGGATACATTTGTAAGAGGAAAACAGGTAAACAAAGAATCATAAGGAGATAAGACATGGCGTTAATACCTTTAAGACCGTTGCTGGAAACAACGGATAAATATCATTTTGCGCAGGGCGCTTTTAATGTCAATGCGGTGGCACAGGCAAAGGCAGTGATCGAAGTACATGAAATGTTCCGTTCGGCGGCGATCCTGCAGGGAGCGGATCTTGCCAATGGATTTATGGGGGGCAGAACCGACTTTTTGAACGCGACTCTGGAGGATAAGAAAGCAGGAGCGAAGAATATCGCCGCGGCAGTAAAGAAATATGGGGAAGACTCTCCCATTCCGGTAGTCCTTCATCTGGATCATGGCAAGGATTTCGATTCGGTGAAAGCGGCGATCGACGGCGGTTATACATCGGTTATGATAGACGGTTCCTCCCTTCCCTTTGAGGAAAATATTGAGCTGACAAGGGAAGTGGTAAAATATGCCCACGAAAGGGGCATCACGGTAGAGGGGGAACTGGGCGTACTCGCCGGCGTGGAGGATCATGTGTTTGCGGCATCTTCCACTTATACGAATCCGATGAATGCCGTGGAATTTTTCCGCAAGACGGGAGTGGACTGCCTGGCTATTTCTTACGGCACCATGCACGGGCCTTCCAAGGGCAAGAATGTTAAGCTTCGGAAGGAAATCGCGATAGCGATTAAAGAATGCATGAACCATGAAAATATTTTTGGGGTACTCGTATCCCACGGTTCTTCCACAGTTCCCCAATATATCGTGGATGAAATCAACGCCCTGGGCGGCGATGTACAGAACGCATACGGCATTTCCGTAGAAGAATTGAAACAGGCGATTCCATGCGGAATCGGGAAAATTAATGTGGATACGGATATCCGCCTGGCGGTGACGAGAAACATGAAAGAATTTTTTGCAAAATATCCGGAAAAACAGAACAGCCCGTCCATCGGGGGGATCTATGAACTGCTGGAAAAAAATAAGACGCAGGTGGATCCAAGGGTATTCCTGACTCCTATTATGGAAACTTTGATGAAAGGCGTGGTTCCTGACGAAGACGTTGCGGCCATTACGGGATGTATCGAGGCCGGCGTAAAAGAAGTGGTCGGAACGCTGATCGTGCAGTTTGGCTCCGTAGGAAAAGCGCCGTTGGTAGAGCGCGTAACTTTGGATGAAATGGCTGAAAGGTATAAAAAAGCCGGTATTTAGGAATAGATGGAACGGTTGAAACAATCGCGGTCTTCCTTTTTGGTGAATATGATCAGTATGAAAAAATTTCATACTATTTTTTCTGTACATTTTGTAGTATAATATATTCAAAATATGTACAAAAAAACAAAAAGAAAGGAAGACTGCGATGAAAGAAAAAAGTAAAGGTGGAAAAATCCCGAATAAAGTATGGCTGTTGATTTCTTTTCTGACAGCTATGATTTTATGGTATTTGCTGTCCCTGAATCCTAAGACGGCAAGAAGCTTCCCGAACATAGTGGTGACGTTCGGGGCAGTGAAAACGATGATCGGAAGAGGGGTCTTCTGGAAAGATATCCAGAGCAGCCTGATTTCCGTAAGCGCAGGTTTTGTCCTTGGCTTTATATTATCTCTGCCCACCGCTATTTTGATGGCATGGTACCGGCCGGTAAGGAATATTATCGAGCCTTGGATCCAGTTTGTCAGAAACATTCCTCCTCTGGCGTATGTTCCGTTGATTGTTATTTCTGCGGGCGTAGGCAGAAAACCTCAGATTATAGTTATTACGATTGCTACTTTCCTGATTATGACGATTACGATCTACCAGGGCGTTATCAATATCGACGAAACGCTGATCAAAGCGGCCAGAGTGCTTGGCGCTACGGATAAGGATATCTTTCTCAAAGTTATTGCTCCGGCGACTCTCCCGTTTATTATGACGGCGGTAAGGCTGGGGGCATCCGTTGCCCTGACGACGCTGATCGCGGCGGAATCCACAGGCGCCGTTGCCGGTCTGGGGATGCGTATTCGCTCCTTGAATAACAGTTTTGAGTCGGAGCCGATGTTGTTATATATTATCATCATCGGTATCATCGGTATTACGGTAGAAAAAGTAATTAAACTATTAGAAAGGAAGCTGACGGGATGGCAGGAGAAGAGAGAAATATAAAAGTAAAAATTGATAATGTAAAAAAGATATATAATTCCCGCAACGGGGAAATGATTGCATTAAACGGCGTAAGCCTCGATATTTATGAGAATGAATTCATCTGCGTGGTAGGCCCTTCCGGCTGCGGAAAGTCTACGCTGCTCAATATTATCGCCGGTCTGCTGGAGCCTTCCTCGGGCAAAGTGTACTGCGACGGCAAGGAAGTGGTAGGCACAGGGACGGAGAGAGGCGTTGTCTTCCAGCAGTATGCTTTATTCCCATGGATGACGGTGAAGAAGAATGTAATGTTCGGCCTGAACCTTCAGGGCATCAAAGGTGCGGAAGCGGAAGAAAAGGCTATGAAATACATAAAAATGGTGCAGCTGGAAGACTTCCTCGACCATTATCCGAAGGAACTGTCCGGCGGTATGAAACAGAGGGTGGCTATTGCGAGGGCATATGCGGTAAATCCTTCGGTGCTTCTGATGGATGAGCCTTTCGGGGCTCTGGATGCGCAGACGAGGACGCAGCTGCAGTCGGAGCTTCTGGAGACATGGGAAAAAGAAAGGAAGACCTGTTTCTTTATTACTCATGACGTGGACGAAGCAATTATCCTGGCACAGAAAGTTATTATTATGAGCGCAAGGCCGGGGCGGATTAAAGAGATCGTGGATATTAATATTCCATATCCCCGTACACAGGAAACGAAGATGGCTCCTGAATTCCTGGAACTGAAGAACCATATCTGGAGCCAGGTATACCAGGAATACCTGGAAGTAAGGAAATAAAAAGGATAGTTAAACCGTCCGCTCAATTTTTGCGGTGGGCGTTTATCTATAAATCAGCTTATCATAAGGAGGATAAAAAATGAAAAAAGTATTAAGTTTGCTGTTGACTCTGGCAATGGTAGCAACCTTTGTCGGCTGTGGCAATACCCAGGAACCCGCACCGGCGGCAGCACCTACGGAAGAAGCGGCTCCTGCAGCTGAGGAAGCAGCTCCTGCAGAAGAAGCGGCTCCTGCTGAAGAGGAAGCACCCGCAGAAGAAGCAGCTCCTGCAGAAGAAGCAGCAGCGACGGAAAGTTATGATCCTGTTACTCTGAATATCGCTTATATGCCTAACTACGGAAGTCTTTGGTCAGTATTGACTGCAAAGGAAAAAGGCTTCTTTGAAGAAGTAGGCATTACGGTAGAAATGGTTGAGTTTGCAGATGGTCCTACTATCATTGCAGCTATGGAGTCCGGAAGCATTGATATCGGATATATCGGACAGGGCGCACATAAGCTTTGTATCAACGGACGGGCATCTATTTTTGCACTTTCCCATATTTCTAACGGTGACGCTCTGATCGGCGGACCTGGAATCGCAAAGGTAGAAGATCTGGCAGGTAAAAAAGTAGCATATTCTTCCGGAAGTTCCAGCGAAACTATCCTTGTAGACTCTCTGAATTCCGTTGGCATGTCCATGGATGACATTGAAGCAGTGGATATGGATGCTTCCGCAATCGTGACAGCAATGCTTTCCGGCGGCGTAGACGCTTGTGCAACATGGTCTCCGAACAGCCTGAAGATTTTGGAAGAAATGAGCGATGCAACCAAACTGACCGATAATATGTCGTTCTCCGATAAGACAGTATCCCTTGCAAGCTGGATCGTAATGCCTTCTTATGCGGCAGAAAACAGAGACATCCTTGTAAGGTTTACTAAGGCTTTATTCAAAGCAATGGACTATGCGGCAGATGATCATTATGATGAAGTATCCGAATATGTGGCGACTCAGGTAGCTCAGGATTACGACAGCGTATACGCACAGAGAGGCGACGCTGACTGGTTGACAGGTAAGGAAGTTTCCGAAGGCGCAGCAAATGGCGAAGTGGAAAAATATTATGAAATCCAGAAACAGGGCTTCGTGGATGCAGGTGCGGTAGAGGTTGATCCTGTTCCGGCAGTTGCCGATTATGTAATGCTGGATGTCATGGTAGAAGCAGGACAGTAATCAGGAAACCACAAAAAAACGTTTTGAAATAATGTAACATGGATTGAGAGTAGTCTGCCTTTATGGTATACTACTCTCAAACGCATATTGGCGGTGGCGGGGAGGGAAAGGAGGGAAGGCCAATGCTGGTTTTACTGCTGGGAGCTTTTTTAATTGCTTCTTGTTTTGTGCTGTACCGAAAAAGAAGCATGGAGTCCTTTTTTCTTTCAGGAATGTGTATCAGCCTGATATTGCAATTTTGCGGGATTCTGATTTTTGTGGCAAAGAAAGGCGGTTATTCCAGAGAAATGCTGGAGTTTCTTTTCGTATCCATGGAATTAAAGACGAAGATACAATATCTGGTGATCCCGTTAAATGTGATTGGTTATATGATAGCTCTTGGAAGATATCTGTTTCCGCTCTTCCTTTTGCAGATCGCTATGCGGTATTCTATGATTTCCGTGATTCGCCGCGATCCCTTGATAAAAAAACTTACCGTGATTTTGCCGTTTGTCTCTTTGGTGGTCTATTATCCGGGCGTTTATAAGATGATCACAAGGCAAAATCCAGGGCTGCAGGATATCCTGTCGGAGTTTTCTTATTTCTGGATATTGATGTATATATCGATTGCGCTGATTTTGTTGATCCATGAGTATTTTTCGATAACGATGTTTTTTTTCCGCCGTCAGTTCAGTCTGATCGTGGTTTGTATGATCGCCATTTCCGGCCTGTATCTGCTTTATTGCGGACAGGATCCGGGGCAGGTATACCGGTTTTACAATGCCACTTATAAGTGGCGGAGGGGAATCGGTTATTTGCAGCATGTATGGGATATTAAGGCATACTATCTTCTGATGTTTGTCAATATTGTCTGCGGTATTTTAGGTTTTATCAGCCTGTTGCGTTATACGCAGGAGAATTATGCAAATGATATGGAAGAGGTAGTGCTGGAACGGAAATACAATACGGCCCGGGTAGGAACGCTGGTATTTGTCCACAGCACAAAAAACCAGCTTCTGGCTAACCGTGTTATTTTTAAGCGGCTGGGCGGAATGGATATGAGCAAAGAAGAAAACATACGCAAGATGCAGGAATACATAACCGTGCTGGGCGACATTAATGAATCGTTGTTAGAGCGTATGGAAGAACTTTACCGCTCGGTAAAATCCAACTCTATTTTTATGGTAGTCTGCCGGATGGAAGAGATCGTAGCAAACGCTTTGGAGCGGTTCCATAAAAAATGCCCGGATATACCTGTGGAAGTGGCGTTGGAATCCGATGCGGCAGTTTTGGCGGATAAAGCCCATCTATGCGAAGCGATCTATAATCTGCTGGTGAACGCGCAGGATGCGGTAGAAGCGGCGGAAAGGGGAAAGGAAGGAAGGATTTCTTTGCTGAGCCATGATGAGAGGCTTTATACGGTCATTGAAATTAAGGATAATGGGGTAGGAATCCCGAAAGCGATGATGAAAAAGATATTTGAACCCTTTTATACGAGCAAAAACAGAAACCATAATTGGGGAATGGGGCTGTATTATGTGCGGGCGATCGTAAAGGGGCACTTGGGAAGCTTGAGGGTAGAGAGCAAGGAAGGAAAAGGCAGCAGTTTTTATATTTTATTACCAAAATATATGTCTGCCTGAGCATCAGGAAGCAGCAATGGAAGAAAAAAAAGACGAAAAAAAGATAAGGATTATGATTGCCGACGACATCCGGCTGTTGCTGGAGGACATGTGTGAACTTATCGACAGTCAGGATGATATGGAGGTAGTGGGGACAGCTCAGAGCGGCAAAGGAATCGTAGAGCTGGCAAAAGAGAAGGAATTTGATATTATTCTTATGGATATAGAAATGGAAAATCTCAATGCAGGAATTACCGCGACAGAGCAGATTCGGGAGCGGCAGGAAAATGCAAACGTGATCTTTCTGACAGTGCATGATACAAACGATATGATTTTAACGGCGATGGGAGCCGGAGCGGTCGATTATATTGTAAAAGGGTGCGGGGAAGAGGAGATATTGGCTCATATCCGCAGTGCCTATGCAGGGAATCCGATTATGGAGAGAAAGGTTCACGACGTTGTGATGCAGGAATATGTGAGGCTCCAGAAAAGTGAGAAAAGCCTTTTATTCTTTATCCATAATATATCCCGCCTGACGGCGACGGAAAGAGAGCTGATCAAGAAGCTTCTGGAAGGAAAAACGATAAAAGAGATTGCGAAAGAAAGATGTGTGGAAACGGTAACGGTAAAAACACAAATTAAAGGGCTTTTAAGAAAATTCGGCTGTAACAGGACAAAAGAAGTGATAAAAATAATCAGTGATTTGAATATTACACATCTTTTTTTATAAGGATTTTAGATTGGAGAATTTGCTGAAAAAGTGTTGAAAGAGGTATTCTATGAAATTGTTCGCGAGTAAAAAACAGGAAGAAATAAAAAACGACAGATGGATCGCGCGGCAGGAGATACAGGGAGACCTGGTAAATGGCATACAGAGCAAGCTGGGCAGTCTGAATAAAACTGTTATGGAGATGAACTATGTTGCGGATGATACCAATGTGGCTATTAATGCGGTAGGCAATTCCATCGATACGATCAGCGATGGCAATAGCGAGCTGGCGTCCAGGACAAAAGAGATTAACCAGATCACGGTAAAGATGGGAAGGGCCATCGAAAAAACAGGCGGTTATGTGGAAGAACTGAATATGGCTACTCAGAGCATGTTAAATAATAACGAGGAAGTCATAGGGATTTTTCATGATCTGATAGAAGAAAATGCCGATACCGAAAATTGTATTCAGGAAATCGCGGTGAATACGATGGAAACCAATAAGGCGAGCCAGGAGATTCAACAGGCGATTAATATGATTAACAGCATTGCCAGCAAAACGAACCTTCTTAGCCTGAATGCATCCATAGAGGCGGCGAGGGCGGGCGAAGCCGGGAAGGGATTTGCAGTCGTAGCGGGGGAAATACGCGCCCTGGCGGAACAAAGCAGACAAAGCGCGGAAGCGATCGGAAAGATCATTGCTACTTTGGAAGCGAAATCCAATGAATCTGTGGATAATATTCAAAGAGTACAGAATGCTTTTAAAAAGCAGACGGAGAGTTTGGAAAAAACGGATGCTATGGTGGCGCAGACGAATCATCTGATTCAGGATGTGGCGGAGAAGGTAAAGCAGATTGAAACGAATTCGCGGGAACTGGATCAGGAGAAAAGCTTTATTATTGAAAACATGGAATCCTTGGAAAAGCTTAGTGACAGCAATTACTCGGCAACGGAGAATATTGTTTCCAGATTTAAAAGTATTGTGAGCAATGCGATTGGCATTGGGGCGAAATCGTTAGCGCTGACGAATATTTATGATGAGATGAGAGGGATTTGCTTCGGCGGACTGACGGGGGAAAAGAAGAAGGAGAAGAGGAAGAAGGAAGAAATCCGGGTGGCCTATATGCCTAATTACGGCAGTCTCTGCTCTGTTATTCCGGCAATCAGGATGGGATATTTTGACAGGGAGAATTATGAGGTAAAGCTTTATGCCTATGGAAACGGGCTGGAGATCATAAAAGCGATGGAAGAGGGAAAGATAGACTTCGGTTATATCGGCAACGGCGCCCATAAGTTCTGTATCAAGGGGCGGGCATGTATTGTGGCAATGTCCCATTTATCCAATGCGGAAGCGATCATCGGAAATAGAAAGCATGAAGTAAGAACGATCGCGGACTTGAGGGGAAAGAGGATCGGAAATGTGGAACACGCGTCCAGCGAAACGATTTTGCGTATTGCGCTGGAAACGGAGGGAATGTCTTTCCAGGACGTGGATATCGTCAATATGAAGCCGGAAGAAGTGCTGGAAGCCATGAAACAGGGATGGATCGATGCCTGTGCCGTTTGGTCTCCGTATACGCTGGAGATCTTAAAGCAGCTGGGCAATGATGTGGCGGTGATTGCGAATAATATGACTTATTGCAGCAAGACGGCCTCAATCTCTTCATGGATCGCCCTGCCCGGATATGTAAAGGAACATCCCGGTGAGGTGCTGCGCTTTACACGGGCTATTTATGGCGGGATGAATTACAGGGCAATAGAGGAGAATGTGAGAAAAGTTGCGGACTGGATCGGGGAGGTTACGTCTATCGATAAGAAGAGCGCATATGAACAGCGAAAAGATGCCCAGTGGCTGACGTCGGGTTTTGTGAGCGTGGGCGCTAAAAAAGGCGACGTGGCCAGATTTTATGAAATACAGCAAAGAGAGTTCATAGAATCCGGCGACGTGGAAAGAGCCGTGCCGGTAGGGCAGTATGTGCTGCTGGATAATATGGTGAAGGCCGGAGGGGGAGTGTGAGAAGTACTTCTAGAGCTCATGCCAGAGGGCATTTCGCTAAGAAGTACTAAGACTTGCTTTGGCAAGTCTTTCTCACACCGAAAAATGCCCGTTTTCGGGCATTTTTCAGTTGGGTTCCAGTTGGGTTTGAGGATGCGGTATGAGGGGGGAGTGGGGGATGATGAGGGGTTATTTGTATTGTAGGAGGATGGGGGCGAGGCCGTCGTGGTCGTTGTCGGTTTCGGTTATGAGATTGGCGGCTTGCTTGACATAGTTTTTGGCGTTGGACATAGCGATGCCGAGGGCGGCAGCCTGAAGCATGGATATATCGTTGGCCTCATCGCCGGCCGCTATGGTGCGGGAGAGGGGGATATTTAACAGGGAACAAAGTTTTTGTATGGCGGAACCCTTGCCGGAGGAGCCGGGAAAAATTTCAAGATATTGGTCGTTGGAGTATAGAAGGCTGACCTCCTCTTTGACGAGAGGAAGCAGGGTTTGCCGGAAATGCTCCAATTTTTCTTTTTCATGTATTTCAATCGCTATGCATTTACAGGGTTCTTTGTCGAGAGCGCTCAGAACATCTTCGCAGATGATAACCGGTGTGAGGATGCCGCGCCGGTAATAATGGAGTTCTTCCGTATCGGCAGGGCTGATGATATGGGTATCCGTATAGGTATGGCAATGAACCCCCTGCTGCCTGGCAGTTTCCATAATAAGGGCGGTTTGGGGGAAGGTGAGGGCGGTGCGGGAAATAACGGTATTGCTGTCGCAGTCATAGATCTCGCTGCCATTGCATCCAATCAGATACATGCCGGGGAAGTCTAAACCGAGCGTGGTGCGCACATGGTTTACGCTTTCAATAGCCCGCCCGGAGCTGAGAGCCAGTTTGTTGCCGGCTTCCGTCCATTGCCCCAAGGCGTCCATGGTGGCGGGAGTGATTTTTTTGTCCGTTGTCAGAAGGGTGCCGTCTAAGTCGGTGAAAAATATTTGTGGATAGGGCTGTTTATTCATGATACATTTCCTTTCTCTTCTTTTGTATGGCTTTGAGGTCGTCCAGAACTTTTTCAGGAACACACAGTTTTCCGTAGCCTGTAGCCATTTCCAGTCCGGGCTTGGAGGAACCATGGAAATCGGAACCGCCGCTGATGCACAGGCCGTATTTCTTAGCGAGGGAATGCATATGGCGTTCTTCTGCCTGATGGTAAGTGCTGTAAATGGCTTCAATGCCGGCCAATCCGTCTTCGGCCAGAGTGTTTACAAGCGTGTCCAGGGATGCATCGCTCATATGATAAAGGGGCGGATGGGCAAGAACCGGCAGACCGTTCGCTTTCAGGATCAGTTGTACTGCCTGGGAGGGAGTCACTTTTTCCCTGGGGACAAAATATTTGGCGCGGTCGCCGATATATCGCTCGAAAGCCTCAGGAATGCTTTTGATATAACCGTGATCCAAAAGATATTTTGCATAGTGCCCCCTTGTAATGACCGATCCGGGGAAGGCAGCCTGTAATTTTTCATAAGAAATATCGATGCCCGCTCCCTGTAGATTGGCGCACATTTTCTGGTTTCTGGCAATGCGGGAGTCTACGAACTCCTGAAGCTGCTGCTTGAAAAAGGGGGCTTCATATTCGATATAAAGTCCAAGTATATGAATATCTTTGCCATTGTATTCGGTGGAGAACTCGATGCCGGGGACGACTTCGAGGGGTAATGCGGGATCGCCGGAAGGAAGAAGGGGGATTTGTCCCTCTTGCAGACGAAGATTATGCGCTGCCGCCGCGCCCATGGCTTCGGAAATTCCCTCCGTCGTATCGTGGTCGGTGAGGGCGAATGCGGAAAGTCTTTTTTCCACTGCAAGCTCTACCAGGCGGGAGGGTGTCAGGCTTCCGTCGGATTTGTTGGAATGTACGTGAAGATCTACGATATTCATTGCCTATTGGTCTCCTTTCCCTGTGAATGGAAGCTCCTGTCTGACAGTGGGTCAGACAGGAGCGGATAAAAAATTTTAGTTGTCGTCTTCCGTGTTTTTATTGGTATAAACGGTACGTTTTCTTGCCATTTCATCGCTGGCAAGATATTCGTCATAAGTGGTGATCTTATCTACCAGCTGCCCGTTAGGAAGAATTTCCATAATGCGGTTGGCGGTAGTCTGGACAAACTGGTGGTCATGGCAGGAAAAAAGTTCCACGCCGGGGAATTTGATCAGGCCGTTGTTCAGAGCGGTGATGGATTCCATATCCAGATGATTTGTAGGTTCGTCCAATATCAGGCAGTTAGCGCCGCTGATCATCATTTTGGACAGAAGGCATCTGACTTTTTCACCGCCGGACAGAATGTTTACTTTTTTCACGCCGTCTTCTCCGGCAAACAGCATACGCCCTAAGAAGCCGCGGACATAAGTAACGTCTTTGACGGGAGAGTAGCCGGTCAGCCAGTCCACGATCGTATAGTCATTATCGAATTCTTTTGTGCTGTCTTTGGGGAAATAAGCCTGTGAAGTGGTTACACCCCATTTGTAGCTGCCTTCGTCCGGCTCCAGTTCGTCCATCAGGATCTGGAAAAGAGTGGTCTTGGCAAGCTCGTTGCCGCCTACAAAGGCGATCTTATCGTTATGTCCTACAGTAAAGGTAATATTGTCAAGGATTTTTACACCGTCTATCGTCTTGGAAATACCCTCTACGGTAAGGACTTCATTGCCGATTTCGCGATCCGGGCGGAAATCCACATAAGGATACTTCCTGCTGGAAGGCTTGATTTCGTCCAGTTCGATTTTTTCCAGCGCCCGCTTTCTGCTGGTTGCCTGTTTGGATTTGGAAGCATTGGCGGAGAAACGGGAAATAAATTCCTGCAATTCCTTGATTTTCTCTTCCTTTTTCTTATTGGCTTCTTTCATCTGGCGAATGAGGAGCTGGCTGGATTCATACCAGAAATCATAATTGCCAGCATAGAGCTGGATCTTGCCGTAGTCGATGTCGGCAGTATGGGTACACACTTTGTTCAGAAAATAACGGTCATGGGATACGACAATGACGGTATTTTCGAAATCGATCAGGAAATCTTCCAGCCAGGAGATAGCATCCAGATCCAGGTGGTTTGTAGGTTCGTCAAGAAGAAGGATATCGGGATTGCCAAACAGAGCTTTGGCAAGCAGAACTTTTACCTTTTCATTACCGTTCAAAGTATTCATAATGGAATTGTGGAGTTCCGTATTGATGCCAAGGCCGTTCAACAGCATGGCAGCGTCGGATTCCGCTTCCCAGCCGTTCATTTCGGCGAATTCGCCTTCTAGCTCGCTGGCGCGGAGACCGTCTTCATCGGTGAAATCTTCTTTGGCATAAATAGCGTCTTTTTCTTTCATGATCTGGTAAAGGCGTTCGTTGCCCATAATGACTACATCCATAACGGGATAGTCGTCATATTTGAAATGATCCTGCTCCAGAACGGACATACGCTGCCCGGGAGTGATGAAAATATCGCCTTTTGTTGTTTCCAGTTTGCCGGACAATATTTTCAAAAACGTGGATTTACCGGCTCCGTTTGCGCCGATAAGCCCGTAACAGTTTCCTTCGGTGAATTTGATGTTTACATCTTCGAATAATGCTTTTTTTCCTAATCTTAATGTTACATTGTTTGCACTGATCATAGGGGATAAACCTTTCTTTATTTTTCTTCTATACTATTATTTGCTTGAAAGTTTTGCCGGAGGCGTATGCCGTTGGCACAGGCCGCTATTCCTTATTGTACAGAAAATTGCTGAATTTGCAAGAGGTTCTTATGTTTTTTCAAATGAATTTTGACAGGCCGGAAAAGCGGTATGGCGGGAGGCGGAATGGAAGGATCGGTGGTTGACGCTGGGGGCGGACTGTTCTGACGGTTGCGTACAATCAGTTATTTTACTTATGAAATGGCGGATGATCAGGGGAAAATTGCCATGGAGGGCAATTTTAGAAAGCATGGGCAGGATGCCCGTTGCTTTCGACCCGTACGGCATGATATTATTTACCCATTTCATTAGTAAAATCTGATTGGAAGCTCCGTCAGAACAGTCCGCCCCCAGCGTCAACCACCGATCCTTCCATTCCGCCTCCCGCCATACCGCCTTTCCGGCCTGTCAAAATTCATTTTCGGGATGTTTTTAGCTATTGTGAAGCTTTTGGCCAGGTGATATACTGAAAAATAACAGAGGGCTTATCGGAGAAAGAAAGGGGCTGAAATCGTTATGGGGACTATGAAATTAAATTATAAACGGACATTTTTTATCGGGCTTGCATTTCTTTCCATTTCGGGTTTTTGGCAGATGTACGACAGCATTATTCCGCTGATGCTGCAGAACACTTTTCATCTGGGAGAGACGGTGACGGGGGCGCTGATGGCGATGGATAATGTGCTGGCTATTTTTTTGCTGCCTTTGTTCGGCACGCTGTCGGACAAGGCGGATACGAAGATCGGAAAGAGGATGCCTTTTATTGTAGGCGGCACGCTGCTGGCAGTTACATTTTTGCTGTTGCTCTCGGCGGCGGATAAAAAGCAGAGCCTTGTGATGTTTCTTTCTATTTTATTTTTACTGCTGCTTTCCATGGGATTGTACCGTTCCCCGGCGGTGGCATTGATGCCGGATCTGACGCCGAACCGCTTAAGGAGCAAAGCGAATGCTGTGATCAACCTGATGGGGGCGGTGGGCGGAGTATATGCCCTGATCATGATAAAGCTATTGGTAGGGGCCGGGGAGAGGCCGGATTACCTCCCTTTGTTTATAAGTATCGGCGGTTTGATGATGGTGGCAGTTGCCGTGCTGTTTGCTACGGTAAAGGAAAAAAGGATTGCGGAGGAAATAAAAAAGCAGGGGGCGGAAAGCGGAGAGGGAAAAGAGGACAGAGCCGTTCCCCAAAAGACGGCGATGCCGAAGGAAGTAAAACGCAGCATGATTTTTCTGCTTATATCCATCTTCCTTTGGTTTACGGCATATAATGCGGTGACGACGGCATTTTCCAGGTATACGAGAGTCGTCTGGCATATGGAGGGCGGAAGCTTTGCCGATTGCCTGATGGTGGCGACGGTAGCCGCGATCTGCAGTTATATACCGATTGGAAATATTGCGAGCCGCGTAGGAAGGAAAAAAACAATTTTAGCGGGCATTGCGCTGATGAGCCTTTGCTATTTTGCCGCCGTGTTCGTGGGGGCATATCATCCGCTGGTCAACATTGCCTTTGCGGCGATCGGGGTAGGATGGGCGGCCATCAATGTAAACTCTTACCCGATGATCGTGGAAATGAGCAAGGGGTGCGATATCGGGAAGTTTACGGGAACTTATTACACTTTTTCCATGGCGGCGCAGATATTTACTCCAGTGCTGTCCGGCTTTCTTCTGGAGAACGTTTCATACAGGACGTTGTTCCCGTATGCGTTCCTCTTTTCGATGCTGGCCTTTGTGACAATGATTCAGGTGCATCACGGGGACTCGCGGCCGGAAAAAAAGAAGGACATGCTGGAAAATTTTGATGTAGATGATTAAAATACGAAGGTGAAGGAAATGACGATTATTTTTACTATAATAGCAGTGCTGGCGGCTCTGTATCTGTTGGCGCTTATGCCGCGGATGTGCCATAAACCGGACAAGACTCCTTTCCAGGGCGTCCTGTATGCCCACAGAGGCTTGCACGATAACAGGGGCGATGCGCCGGAAAATTCCATGAAGGCATTTGAAAAAGCGGTGGAGGGCGGTTATGGAATCGAGCTGGACGTGCAGCTTTCCAAAGATAAGGTTCCGGTTATTTTTCATGATTTTACATTGGAGAGAGTCTGCGGAAGGGAAGGAAAGGTATGCGACTATACCTATGAAGAGCTGAACAAATTTTCCTTGTATGGAACGGAGGAGAAGATCCCGAAACTGGAAGACTTTTTGAAGATGGTGGATGGAAGGGTGCCTCTGATCGTGGAACTAAAGGTGGAATGGACAGATATTTCAGTATGCCCGCTGGCGGATGGAATATTGAGCGGCTATCATGGGGCATACTGTATAGAATCCTTTAATCCTTTGGCGCTGATCTGGTACAGGAAAAACAGAAACAATATAATGCGGGGGCAGCTTTCCGATGCTTTTTTACAAGAAGAGGGGTTGAAAGGGCTTCTTTATTTTGTGTTGGAGCATATGCTGCTGAACTTTATGACCAAGCCGGATTTTATCGCATATAATCATAAGTATTACTGGACGCTGTCGAGGCAGATCTGTAAGAAATTATACAGGAATCTTGCGGTAGCATGGACGATAAAGAGTCAGAAGGAGCTGGATGCGAGAAGAAAGGATTTTGATTTATTCATTTTTGACAGTTTTATTCCGGAAGAATAGAATCATGGAGGTTAAATCCCAAGTTTGTGTCTGCGCGGCATCCACAAACTTGAAAGCCAGGATGGCTTTGCGCAATAAAGCCGCGCAGAAATGGAGTAAAAGATGAGAAAAAATATTTGGCTGGCAATGGCCCTTATATTTGGAACGATGGCGCTGGGAGCATGTGGGACAGGGAACGAAAATAAAAATATGGAAGAAGTTTCTCAGGAACCGGAAGAGGAAAGGCAGGAAGAGCAGAAGCCGGAGGATGCGGCGGCGGAAGAGGAAACCGCGGAGGCTGGAGGAAATATTTATGTGGAAGTAAAACAATCCAAAATGGAATTCGAGGCGGAAGACGGTACGGTAGTGCTGACGGTTGACCGTACGGTTCCGGTTGTTACCATATCGAACCATGCGGAAAGCGCGGAAGCTATTAATGAATATATTAACAGCGCTTTTCCGGAATACGATGAGGAGATGTTGGAAATAGCAAAAGAGACTTATGCGGATCTTGGAAAAGAGAACTGGCGCGAATATGCGTCAGGGGAAACTTTTGCTTCGGAGAGGACGGATTCGGCGGTGATCAGCTTTACCGCTACCTATTATTGGGATATGGGGGGAGCGCATCCGAACAGTGGGAGGTGCGGATTGAACTTTAGCACGGAGACCGGAAAAATACTGACACTGGAAGATGTCGTGATAGATAAAGAAGCGGCCACAGCGGCAATTAACGATTTTATTTTGGAAGAAACAAAAAAGGAAGAATATGGAGGAATGTTTTTCGAAGGATATGAGGAGAGCATTGGAGATATTTTGACGGAAGACAGCTGGTATCTTGGGGATGAAGGATTTCATATTATTGTGAATGAATATATTATCTCTCCTCATGCGGCAGGGATCATGGACTTCGTGATTCCCTACGGGGAAGCTGGCTTTTTAAAGGAAGAATTCAGAAAATAGGCGGTGCGATATTCATAAAATGGGAAGAAAAGCCGATATAAAGAACAGGAAACAGGAAATTTGACAGAAACAAAAGGATTTGTTTCGAACATTGCAGCTTCAGGGAGGATACGGGATGGCGACAGTAACGATTAATTTGGCGGGAATAAATGGAACCCCGGGTTATGGCATTCATGCGGCGAACGACTCCAATACGGAAAAAGGAGACGGCAGCCAGGTAAAAAACGGATCGGTTTTTATAGGGAATAAGAAGGGCGGAATTTCTGATCTGATTGAGCAAAAGCGGGCACAGGCAAGAAAACAGGCGACAAAGGTACTGCGGGATCAGTTTGCCAGGGATAATAAGATAACGGATAATATGAATGAGATGCGGGTCAGGAATGCGGAGATTATGGGGGAACTTAACGGTCTGGCCGAACAGAAAAAAGGTTTTATGGAGGAGCGGGACGCCCTGCAGGAGAAATTCGGAATTGACCCGGACAGCCAGGAACAGAAAGATCTGGAATTGCTGCGCAAGGCAAATAATTATTTCGAATCGGGCAATCTTGCCATATTGACCAAGGATGAGCTGGAAAGGCTGGCGAATATGGGAGAAAGGACGGAATACCAGCAGCGGGCTTTGGAATACGATGCGATCATAGAACATATTACAAGTATAGAAACAAAGCTGAATGGAGAAAAAATGGGGAATACCAGTTCCATTACGGCTGCCAAACAGGCGATTCTGGAAGCGGGCGGCAAAGGAATCCGGGCGGCGAAAGAGGCGGCGGAATCTATTCTCGATGCTGCTTCCGATTCCATTATCGGGATGCTCTGGCAGGATGCCAAGAAACACGTGGACGAGGAGATGGAAAAACTGGTCGAGGCGGCGAAGGAGCAGGCGGAGAAGAAAGAAGAGCAGGAAGAAAAACTGGAGGAAAGCAAGGAAGAGAAAGAAGAACAGGAAGAAATGACGGAAGCTATTCGGGAGACCGCATCGGAACAGGAGAAACTTCAGGGCGAGATCAAGAAGATACTGGCGGAAGCGGAACTGTTGGAGGAGGACATGAAAGGACTCGTGGTAAACGGTGTTATGTAGCGCGCTATACTGTAGCGTTATATATAAGGAAAACGGAAGACCAGGGAAATTGGTTCCACGAAATAAGGAAAGCTAGGGAGAGCGCAGATAGAGGACGGAGTCCGAAGTATCTGCGCTCGTTGTCAATCAGAGGGTAGGAGGAGACAGCATATGCATATTCATGATTTGGAAAAGAACTATGGTTATGAAAAAAAATGTGGGAGCGGCAGGTCATATTGTGATAAGACGGCAAAAGAATATTTGCAAGAGAACAGAGGCAGACAGGGGAATCCGTTTTGGGAGCAAATGAACCGGAAAGAGGGGATCAATGAGCGCTATAGGAAGGAGTATGGCGGCGAGGGGGAAGAATGTTCCGAAGAGGATTGGGAGGAAAAGCTGAAAAAATGGGATGAGGAGATGAAACGGGTCAGGGAGAGAAACCGGAGGGAGAGTAAAAGGCTCCAGGAAGAACGGCTCAGGAAGAGACGGATACAGAGGAAATTGTGGGAAAAACTGGCGCTGAAAAAATATCTGGCCAGACAGGATGAGATTATGCAGATGAATGAAAAAATATCTTTGGAGCGGGCGGTAGGAGAAGATGTATATATCGAAAAAGCTCCTTTGAGTAAAAGCCTGAGCGTTGCTGAAATCATGGCGATTTGTTCGGAACTTTAGATATTTTATAATGAGGAGGCGGGAGTGCGGATATGATTACGAACATGATAGGAAAAGGAAAAACAGCGGCACCGGGTATGACGGAAGAAAAACAGCGGATGCCGATTGAACAGCAGCTGATGGAGTATGCACGCAGCATCAGAGAGGAAGGGCTGCGGGGGGAAACAAAGGAAGCCTATGCAGCAAGGGTATATGCGAAGGCACGGTCCGGGCAGAAGCTGACTGCGGATGAAATGAGTTTTCTTGCGAGAACCAATCCAGAATTGTACCAGAAAGTATTACGTGCCCAGAGGATACGCAAGGAAATGGAAAGCAGACTGAAAAGCTGCCGTTCCAAACAGGAGGCGCAGGAAGTATTTTCTGCTTTTGTCGGGAGCATCAGCGAGAAAGACCCGGACAGGGATATGATTATCCAGGCATTGAACCAGGCGTTCCGGGAGTTTCAGGAAAGCGGCGAATACCAGAGGCTGCCGGAGACGGAAGAAGAGGCAAAAGAAAGGATGCCGTTAGAGTTTGTGCGAAACGGGAACGGATATCAGGAAGCATACATAGCGGAGGGGGCGGAGGAATCCTTTGAGGCGGATGCATAGATGGCATCCGGATTACGAATTTCGCTGAAAACAACAGGAAAATTCATAGACAAACTTCATAAAAAAAGGTATACTGTTACAGAGACAACAGTTGAAAAATCTTAGATTTTTTAACTGTAAATATGGAATGCAGAAGAGGGATGAACTATGAGTTATCAAGAGATTGCTTTTGAAAAAAGGATCAAAGAAAATATTAAAAATTATGCAATAAAAAATCTGTATGCCATGGATCTGTTGGAAGAATATCTTCAAGTTCTGGCCGGTTCTTATGATATGGAAATACTCCTTACGGGCCGCCATGGGGAGAAGATATTGGAAGTGGGAGATTTTGCAGGGTTTCAACCGGATGTGGAAGCGGAACCGGGGGAGAAACTGCGCATTGCGGATCGCACTGTTGCCCATATTTATGTAAAATATGACAAGGTACAGGAGGAAAAAAGAGAAGAGGCCGGGAAAATGCTGAAAGCATCTATACGACTCCTGACATCTTTGGGAAATGAAGTATATATGCACAGGGAATCCGCCGCCTATATCGATGAGCTGGAAGTAAGGCTGGGGAAGGGAAGGCAACAAAGGAGATGCGGTGAGACGGAGGATGTCCTGACCGGAGTTTATAATAAGAATTACATAGAAAGTAAAATGCAGGTATTGGAGCGTTCCGAAACAATACCGGTAGCAGTGATCAATATAAATATTAACGACTGGAAATTTGTATATGACAATTTTGGAGTCGAGAAGAGCGACAGTCTGATCCAACTGATTGCTTCTATTATAAAAAAAGAGGCGAAAAGCGAGTATATGATCGGAAGGATCGACGGGGACGTATTTCTTGTGCTGATTCCCATGGCGGAAGACGGGGAAGCAGAGGATTACTGCCAAAGGATACAGGATGCATGCCTGGCTTATGATGAAGATGAGGCGCTCGCGCCTTCCGTAGCGACAGGCATCGTATATAAGACCAATGTGGAGGAACTTCTGGAAGATAAAATATCCGATGCGGAATATGAGATGTTTAACCACAAACTGGAAATTAAAAGCGCGCCGGGGTATCAGGAGAGACTTCGAAGAGGGCTGAAAAAATAAGAGGGATTTTTAAAGAGGATTTCATGTACGGTGAGTATATGAAATCCTTTGTGCGATAGGGCATTATAATTTCCTATAAACTTTATAAAATAATTATTAAAAAATGAAATATATTAAAAGTGAGTAAATAAGAGTAAAATAAAGAAAAGATGAGAAAAATAAAGAAATGGAGATTCTTGCCTTTATAATTGCATTTGCAAACCGTTGCATATGAATTTAATATATGGGTTAGTGATTAGCACTCAATGAAAAAGAGTGCTAATAAGACGAAAAAAATGAAAATTGACATAAGGAGGCTTTTAAAATGAAATTAGTACCTTTAGGCGACAGAGTTGTATTAAAGCAGTTAGTAGCAGAAGAAACGACGAAATCGGGTATTGTCCTTCCGGGGCAGAATAAGGAGAAGCCGCAGCAGGCGGAAGTAGTGGCAGTGGGGCCGGGCGGAACGGTGGACGGCAAAGAAGTGAAGATGGAAGTAAAAGCCGGAGATCATGTCATCTATTCTAAGTATGCGGGGACGGATGTTAAGATTGACGAAGAAGAATTCATTATTGTAAAGCAGAGCGATATATTGGCAGTGATCGAATAAATGAAGCGGTAAATATTTTTGCTTTATAAGAGACAGCGCCGTAAGGCGCATGCATTCACTTTATTCAGACAAACAGGAGGTTGTTAATCATGGCAAAGGAATTAAAATATGGGGCAGAAGCCCGTGCAGCATTGGAAACAGGCGTAAATAAACTGGCAAATACGGTAAGGGTGACATTGGGTCCCAAAGGAAGAAACGTGGTTTTGGATAAATCTTTCGGCGCTCCGTTGATTACCAACGATGGCGTTACGATTGCCAAAGAAATCGAATTGGAAGATGCTTTTGAGAATATGGGAGCACAGCTTGTAAAGGAAGTGGCAACGAAGACAAACGATGTGGCTGGCGACGGAACTACGACAGCGACCGTACTTGCACAGGCAATGGTAAATGAGGGAATTAAGAACCTGGCGGCAGGCGCTAATCCGATTATCTTAAGAAAAGGTATGAAGAAGGCGACGGACTGCGCAGTAGAAGCGATCGCAAAGATGAGTTCAAAAGTAAGCGGCAAAGAACAGTTCGCGAGGGTTGCGGCAGTTTCTTCCGGCGACGAAGAAGTAGGAACGATGGTTGCGGATGCTATGGAGAAGGTATCCGGCGACGGCGTAATTACGATTGAAGAGTCCAAAACGATGCTGACAGAACTGGATCTGGTAGAAGGTATGCAGTTTGACAGAGGATATATTTCCGCATATATGGCAACCGATATGGATAAAATGGAAGCGGTGCTGGATGATCCTTATATATTGATTACGGATAAGAAAATCTCCAATATCCAGGAAATCCTTCCGTTGCTGGAGCAGGTAGTTCAGTCCGGCGCAAAACTGCTGATCGTAGCAGAGGATGTGGAAGGGGAAGCTCTGACTACATTGATTGTGAATAAACTGCGCGGAACCTTCAACGTAGTAGCGGTAAAAGCTCCCGGATACGGTGACAGAAGGAAAGCAATGCTGGAGGATATCGCTATCCTGACAGGCGGCCAGGTGATCAGCGAAGAACTGGGGCTTGATTTGAAAGAAATCACTATGGATCAGTTAGGACGTGCGAAGTCCGTAAAGGTACAAAAGGAAAATACGGTTATCGTTGACGGCGAAGGCGATAAAGAAGCAATTCAGGCAAGGATCGCCCAGATCAAAAAGCAGATTGAAGAAACTACTTCTGATTTCGACAGGGAAAAATTGCAGGAGCGCCTTGCAAAACTGGCGGGCGGTGTTGCAGTGATCCGTGTAGGTGCTGCGACGGAGACAGAAATGAAAGAAGCAAAGCTTCGTATGGAAGATGCTTTGAATGCGACGAGAGCGGCAGCAGAAGAGGGAATCATCGCAGGAGGCGGATCCGCTTATATCCACGCAGCGAAAGAAGTAGAAAAACTGGCGGAAAGCCTGGAAGGCGATGAAAAGACAGGCGCGAAAATCGTATTGAAAGCGTTAGAGTCTCCTTTATACCACATCGTTGCAAATGCAGGACTGGAAGGTTCCGTTATCATCAATAAAGTAAGGGAATCCGAGGTTGGCACAGGATTTGACGCTCTGCGTGAAGAATATGTGGATATGGTGGCGGAAGGCATCCTTGATCCCGCAAAGGTAACAAGAAGCGCTCTTCAGAATGCGACCAGCGTGGCATCTACGCTCCTTACCACAGAATCCGTTGTGGCAAATATTAAAGAAGATGCGCCCGCTATGCCCGCAGGCGGCGGAATGGGCGGTATGATGTAATAGAATTAACTGAATAACAAAATTAAAAGGATAGCCGCGTCGATAATTTCCAGTTATTGGCGCGGTTGTTCATATTATCCAAGCTGGTGAAAAAATATTTTGAAAATAGTATTTGCTGATATTGGCCGGGAAAGCGGTTGTCATAGGCGGCGGGAGCGGTTATAATTAAGAAGGAACTATCATTGGGGAAGGCATGGCGCTTTCCATATCCGTTTTTTAGAAACAGGCCGGGAGTGATAAGCAGGGAATGCAGAAAACATTGGATGAAGTCAGAAAATTGTTTAAAAAGGATAGGTTTGCGACGGAAAGCGGAGCCGTTATCGATGAGATCGGCGAACGATATGCGAAATGCAGTCTGAAACTATCGGATTCCCATAGGAATGCCCTTGGGGCTGTAATGGGAGGAGCTATTTTTACATTGGCCGATTTTGCGTTTGCAGTGGCTGCCAACTGGCAGGATCCGGGGGTGGTGTCCCTCAGTTCCAATATTGCTTATCTGGGAACTGCAAAAGGGGAAAAGCTGACGGCCCGGGCACAATGCATAAAAAACGGGCGCACCACGAGTTATTACAATATTGATATTGCGGATGAGCTTGGAAACCAGGTAGCTGTCATGACAGTGACCGGCTACAGGAAACCCCTTGCGGGGCATTAAAATCCGTTGACAAGAAAATAATATATTGATATGATTTTTATGGAAACCATTTATTTACCGGCGCGTTGTTCATGGCGGCGGAAAACGGGGATAAGGGTGATCATATGAAGAAAAAGATAATATTGATGGTGGATGATGTACAGCTTAACCATAAGGCGGCAAGCCTGGTTTTACAGGATACGTATGAATTGTATGAAGCGTTGTCTGCAAAGGAAGCCTTCGAGATTATGGAAACGGTACGGCCGGATTTAATTCTTCTGGATGTAATCATGCCGGGGATGGACGGCTATGAAATGATGAGGATTTTGAAATCGACACCTTGCTATAAAACAATTCCGGTGATTTTCCTTACGGCGGAGACGAGGGCCGAGTCGGAAGTGGAAGGATTCAACTGCGGAATCGTGGATTATATCACCAAACCCTTTGTTCCCATTGTTATGAAAAAAAGAATTGAAACTCAGATTGCTTTGGCTGAGTATGAACGGAGCCTGGAAGAAAAAGTGGCGGAAAAAGTAGAAGAGATCGAGAGCATGTATGATCTGATGACCATTAGTTTTGCCGGACTGGTGGAGTCCAGAGACGGCGTAACGGGAGGGCATCTGAAAAATACGTCTTTATTTTTCAAATTGTTTATTGAATATTTGATGGAGCTTCCCAAATATAGAGATGAACTGCCTGAGAGCCTTGTAAGAAGGGCATGTCGCTCGGCACCGCTTCATGATGTGGGAAAGATAGCGATCGAGGATGCCGTGCTTCGAAAAGCAGGAGGCTTGAGCAAAGAAGAATTTGAACAGATGAAAATGCACTCTGTCATAGGAGGAGATATTTTTGCTTTTATTAAAGGAAGGATTCCGGACAGGGAATTTGCCGAAGTGGCGGAGCAAATAGCCAGATGCCATCATGAGAAATGGAATGGAAGCGGATATCCGGATGGACTGAAAGGAAAGAACATCCCATTGGTGGCCAGGATCATGAGCATTGTGGATGTATACGATGCTTTGACATCAAAAAGGCCATATAAGGAGCCGTTCAGCCATGAAAGAGCGATGATAATGATCGCTGAAAAAAGTGGCATAGAGTTTGATCCTGAACTGGTGAATGAGTTTTTGAATATAGAGGACCGGATCAAAGAGTGCCTTCACGTGAAGGAACAGATGATTACGGAGCAACAATATTTTATGGTACATTGCAATAAGAATTTTTAGGCGGCGTCTGTGGCCGGAATGGGGATAAAAAATGAAAAGATTGGAAGAATATGTAAGGAGTATACCGGATTTCCCGGAGGAAGGCATTATTTTCAGAGATGTGACAAGCGTTCTCCAGGATGCGGAAGGTCTGCAGCTTGCTGTGGATACCATGCAGGAGAAGGTAAAAGATTTGGAATTTGATGTGATTGTCGGGCCGGAATCAAGGGGATTTATTTTTGGTATGCCTATTGCATATAATTTAAAAAAGCCCTTTGTTTTGATACGCAAGAAAGGAAAACTTCCTTGTGAGACGGTTTCCATTGATTATGACCTTGAATATGGCAAGGCAACGATCGAAATGCATAAGGACTCGGTACGGGAAGGGCAGAAGGTATTAATTGTAGATGACCTGATCGCCACCGGGGGAACGACGGAAGCGATGGTCAGATTGATCGAGTCCCTGGGAGGAGAAGTAACAGGGATTGTAGTTTTAATGGAACTGGCAGGATTAAAAGGGCGTGAACGGCTGGGAGGCTACCGGCTGGAATCCGCGATCAGGTATGAAGGAAAATAATGTAGATAGGGGTTTTGGACTATAAAGAAATAAGAAAGCAAGAAAAAATAATGGCCGGAGATGTGTATGACAGAAGAAAAGGATCATGTAACAACTGAAAAAAAAGGTCTGATATTTGACGATGGCAGGATTGAATTGATTCAGGAATTCCAGAGTCCCGATCAGCTGTATCAGGATCTGATTGCCCGGGTAAGGAAATATCACCCTTCGGATGATATTTCTTTAATAGAAAAGGCATATCGGATTGCTTATGATGCCCATAAAACGCAGGTCAGGAAGTCAGGAGAACCTTATATTATCCATCCTCTCTGCGTGGCGATTATCTTGGCAGACCTGGAAATGGATAAGGAAACGATTGCGTCCGGCCTTCTGCACGATGTAGTGGAAGACACGATTATGACCGATGAGGAGATAAAGGCCGAGTTTGGCTCCGATGTAGCTCTGCTGGTAGATGGTGTTACGAAGCTGCAGCTTTTGCAGTTGTCAGGGGACAACGAAGGGAAAACGGCGGATAAGCTGGAAATGCAGGCGGAGAATCTGAGGAAAATGTTTCTTGCCATGGCGAAGGATATCCGGGTTATTATTATTAAACTGGCTGACAGGCTGCACAATATGCGGACATTGAAACATATGCCGTCGGAAAAGCAGCAGAGGATAGCGAAGGAAACCTTGGATATTTATGCTCCTATTGCCCAAAGACTGGGGATTTCCAAGATTAAGGTGGAGTTGGATGACCTTTCTTTAAAATATCTGGAACCGGAAGTTTATTACGATCTGGTGGATAAGATCGCCGTCCGTAAGAGCGAACGGGAAAGATATATCCAGAATATTGTCAATGAAGTAAGTAAACATATCGAAAATGCGGGTATTAAAGCTCAGATTGACGGCCGCGTCAAGCATTTTTTCAGCATTTATAAAAAAATGAAGAATCAGGATAAGACGATCGACCAGATTTATGATCTGTTTGCAGTACGCATTATAGTGGATACGATCAAGGACTGCTACGGGGCGCTGGGCGTGATCCATGAGATGTATAAGCCGATTCCGGGGCGTTTTAAAGATTATATCGCTATGCCGAAGCCGAATCGTTACCAGTCGCTGCATACCACATTGATCGGTTCTAACGGGCAGCCTTTTGAAATACAGATCAGAACCCATGAGATGCATAAAGCGGCGGAATACGGAATCGCGGCCCATTGGAAATATAAAGAGGCGGCCGATGGCAAGAAAGTGGAGGCCCAGGAGGAAGAAAAACTCACCTGGCTCAGACAGATTTTGGAATGGCAGCAGGATATGTCCGACAACAGGGAATTTATGAATCTGTTGAAGAACGATCTTGACCTGTTTTCTGATAGTGTATATTGTTTTACCCCAAGGGGAGAGGTGAAAAATCTTCCGGCAGGATCTACGCCGATCGATTTTGCCTATAATATTCACAGCGCGGTGGGAAATCGGATGATCGGAGCCAGAGTGAACGGAAAATTGGTAACGATCGATTATGAAATACAAAACGGCGACCGCGTGGAGATTTTGACTTCCCAAAATTCCAAAGGGCCCAGCATGGACTGGCTGAATGTGGTAAAAAGTACTCAGGCGAAAAATAAAATCAATCAGTGGTTCAGGAATGAACTGAAAGAAGAAAATATTATAAAAGGCAAGGAAATGATGGCTTCCTATTGCAAGACAAAGGCCATCAATATGCAGGAGATCATGAAGCCGGAATATATGGACGGCATCATGAAGAAGTATGGATTTAAGGATTGGGATTCTGTCTGCGCGGCGGTCGGACATGGCGGCCTGAAGGAAGGGCAGATTATTAATAAGCTGCAGGAATTATACGACAAGGCTCATAAAAAAGCGATGACCGATGAAGAAGCGCTGGCTTCGGTTGTCGAGAACCAGGGAAAGTTTGTGCGGGCAAAATCCCAGGGAGGCATTGTCGTAAAAGGAATTCATGATGTAGCGGTGCGCTTTTCCAAGTGCTGCAGCCCGGTGCCTGGGGATGAAATCGTAGGATTTGTCACCCGGGGCAGGGGAGTGTCTATTCACAGGACGGATTGTATTAACATCATCAATATGCCCGAGATAGAGAGGGTAAGGCTGATCGATGCGGAGTGGCAGCAGTCGCCGGAAGAGGTGACGGGAGAAAAGTATTTTGCCGAGATCAGGATTTTTGCAAACAACAGGAACGGCCTTCTGGCAGATATCGCGAAGACGCTGACGGAGAAGAATATCGATATTCTTTCTTTGAATACGAGAATAAGCAAACAGGGTATTGCTACGTTGTCAACGTCCTTTGAGGTGAGGAGCCGGGAAGAACTGAACCGTATTATCGATAAAATCAGCGCGGTGGAGAGCGTCGTCGGCATTGAGAGGACGACGGGCTGACAGAGAAAGGAGCGGAGAGGAAATGGCGGAACTGAAAATAGGCAGGATGGTTCTCGGGATTTGCCAGACTAACTGTTATTTTGTATATAGAGAGGGAAGCAGAGAAGTTATTTGCTTTGATCCTGCGGATGCGGGAGACCATATTTATGAGACGCTAAAAGGAAAGGGTCTGGAGGTGGCGGGCATTCTTTTGACACATGGGCATTTTGACCATATATGGGGCAGCAGGAAACTGAGAGAGTTGAGCGGTGCCAAAATATATGCCTGTGAAGAAGAAAAAAACGTATGTGAAGATGCGGTGAATAACGTGTCGGAACAGGCGGGGCGCGCTTATACGGTGAAGCCCAACCATTATTTGAAAGACGGGGAAGAAATAACGATCGCGGGTATGACTTGCAAGCTGATAGCGACTCCCGGGCATACGATCGGAAGCTGTTGTTATTATTTTGAGGAAGACGGCATTCTGATCAGCGGAGATACTTTGTTCCAGGAATCTGTGGGAAGGACGGACTTTCCTACCGGAAGCATGGGCAGCCTCGTTCGTTCCATTAAGGAAAAATTATTTGTGCTGCCTGATGAGACGAAAGTATATCCCGGCCATGGGGATATGACGGATATCGGTTCGGAGAAGAAATATAACCCTTTTTTGCAATAAAAATGTGGGAAGAGGAAAAGCCGCGCAGGAAATGGGGTTAAAAATGCAAATAGTGATAGCGATGGATTCGCTGAAAGGCTGCCTGACTTCCATGGAGGCCGGAAAGGCGGTGGCAGAAGGGATACGGCGTGCGGATCCGGAAGCGGATATAAAAGTAATGCCCTTGGCGGACGGGGGCGAAGGCACGGCGGACTCTCTGATTATGGGGATGGGCGGAAAAGAGCGGAAGGTAAGGGCGACGGGGCCTTTGGGCGCTATGGTGGACTGCGGATATGGCATGATCGGGGAGAACAGGACTGCGGTTATGGAAATGGCATGCGTTGCGGGGCTTCCACTGGTGCCGCCGGAAAAAAGAAATCCGATGGATACCACGACTTACGGGGTAGGGGAAATAATTAAAGATGCGATCGGAAAAGGATGCCGGAATTTTATTATAGGCATCGGGGGAAGCGCTACCAACGACGGCGGGATTGGTATGCTGCAGGCTCTTGGGTTCGGATTTCTGGATAAAGACGGGAGACAGACGGCGTTTGGGGCGAAAGGACTGGCCGATTTGGCTTGTATTACAGATACCGATGCGATGAAAGAATTGAAAGAGTGCCGGTTCCGCATTGCCTGTGATGTTTCGAACCCGCTTTGCGGGCCCGATGGCTGTAGTGCGGTATACGGACCCCAGAAAGGCGCGGATGCATCCATGGTTGCCCGGATGGATCGGTGGATGGAAAAGTATGCCCTGCTGGCGAAAGAAAAATATGCGGAAGCGGATATGTGGAAGGAAGGAACAGGAGCGGCCGGAGGGCTTGGCTTTGCCTTCCTCACTTTTTTGAACGGAACTTTGGAACCCGGAGTGAATATTATATTGGACGAGACGGGAATAGAACGCCATCTCAAAGAAGCAGATCTTGTCATAACCGGAGAAGGCAGGATGGATAAGCAGACGGCTATGGGAAAGGCGCCTTTGGGAGTGGCGAGGCTGGCAAAAAAATATGGGAAGACGGTTATCGCTTTGGCGGGAAGCGCGGAGGAAGGATGCGGACAAGAGGAAATTGACGCATATTTTTCCATTTTACAGCAACCGGCGGCCCTGGAAGAAGCGATGGAACCGCAGACCGCGGAAAAAAATCTGTCCGTTACGGCAGAACAGGCTTACAGGCTATGGAAGGCGGGAACCCGCTATTTTTCAAAACCATGCACCCAGTCGGCTTTTAAAAAGTAAATCAAAAAAACGATGGAGCTGAGCGACCAGGTAAGGGGATAAGCCCAGAAAATAACGTTGATCACCGGGATAAAACGGACGATAAGAGTGATGTAGGATACCCGGACGATACACCAGAAACAAAGCATAGTAATCATGGGAACGGAAGCTTTTCCGGCGCCTCGCAGAATACCGGCGATACAATGGGAAAAGGAAAGCAAAAAGTAAAAAAGCGTGACAGTTCTCGCCTGGGTTGTGCCGTAGGCGATGACTTCCGGCGTGCGGTTGAAGGCAGAAATAAGGATGGGAATGGTAAAGTAGATAAAAATACCTACTACCTCCGCCATAGTGATAGAACAGAGGATGCCGAACCGGGCGCCTTTTTTTGCCCGTTCATACTGTTTTGCCCCGAGGTTCTGGCTGATAAAGGTGGTGAGGGCGAGAGAAAAACAGGTGATGGGCAGGAAACCGAAGCCTTCGATCTTGGAATAAGCGCCGCACCCGGCCACCGCCATTTTGCCAAATTTGTTAATATTGCTTTGGACGACCACGTTGGCGAGGGCAATGATAGAGTTCTGGAACCCTGCGGGGAGGCCGTTGGCGATGATCTGTCTTAACATAGGGAGGTCAAAACGGATCAGCCGCAGAGATACCTGGTAATCTTCGGGACTTTTGAAAATCAGGCGGAAGAGGCATAAAAAAGCGCTGATAAACTGAGAAAGGATGGTGGCGAAGGCCGCCGCCCCGACTCCGAAACCGAGAACGCCAACAAACAGCAGATCCAGCAGAATATTAATAACAGAAGATACGATCAGATAGACAAGAGGGTGTCTGCTGTCGCCTACGGATTGCAGGATTCCCACGAATACATTGTACATAACGAAGGAGAGGGAACCCATAAAATAGATGCGGAAATAAACGGTAGATTCCGGCAGCACGTCCGCCGGTGTTCCCATCCATATGAGGATATGGGAAGTGAGGAGGACGCCGGCTATCGTTAGAAAGATTCCGGCGGCGAGTCCGAAAGCAATGGTCGTATGTACCGCTTTTTTTACTGATTTCAGTTCCCTCGCCCCGTAATATCTGGCGATGACTACGCCGGCGCCTGCGGCAATGCCGTGGAAAAAACCAACCATGAGAAAAATAAGGTTCCCGGAGGAACTTACGGCAGCGAGCGCGTTGCTGCCGAGGAAGTTGCCTACGATAAGGGAATCGGCGGTATTATATAATTGCTGGAAAAGGTTTCCCAGAAAAAGAGGAAGGGCGAAAGCGATGATTTTTCTCCCGATGGAGCCTTCGGTCATTAAGGTTGTCTTTTCAGCTGTTGCAGTCATTGTGATACCTCGTTTCTTTTGGATGTATGCTTATCATATTATATAAGATTGGAATGTATAAATCAAATGTTACTATTGTGGAAAGGGGCTTTGGAAGGATGGAATGAGAAAGATAGAATGAGGGAGGAAAGGCGGCAGGAGAACGGCGGGACGGGGCAGGCGGAAAATGGTTTTCCGTGCTGGCTGCGGGAAATGGATTTTCTAAATATTCCGGCCAGGCGGTGTCGGCCGGACGCAACCGCCAGCAATTCGCCGTCCGGGCTCATAGCTGGCTTTTGGTGACATCCGTGTCACCAAATTGCTGTTTATATACGGAATATTAAGAAAATCTCATTTCCCTGCGCAAAGCAGCGGTAAAACCATTTTCCGCCTACCCCGTCCCGCCGTTCTCCTGCCGCCTTTCTTCTTTCCTGCCAAGCTTTGCTGTGTCCTATCCTGCTAAAATTGATTTCTGCTTGTTGCTGGCGGTATATGTTTGATTTTTATGGGGTTCCGCACTATAATAAAAATAAATGAGGAGAAAACAGATGATTACAATATTGATCAATAAACCGGAGTTTGAATATGATATCCATTCTCTTGTCAAGGCTTTTTATCCGGAGGAGGATGTGAAGGTGTACTGCGGGGAGGAAGCAGGGGAAGGCATGGTCTTTCGCATTGACTTTGAGGAAAACGGGATGAGGATGCGGCTGGGAGAGGAAGCAGAGGAAGAGGGTGCGTGGGAGGAATGCGCTGCCGATGCGGGTCGGGGAGAGAGGAAAAATGTTCTAAAGCAGTTGATCTATGGGACATTATCCGAACATTTGAATAAAGAACTGCCTTGGGGAACCCTGACGGGAATACGTCCTACGAAAATTTCTATGGGCATGATAGAAGAGGGGTGGACGGAGGAAGAAATACTGGAGGCTATGAAGAGAACTTATTTTATCAGCGACGCAAAGGGCCGGTTGAGTATTGAGATTGCGAAACGGGAGACGGAGATTTTGTCTTCCCTGCATTATAAAGACGGATACAGCTTGTATATCGGGATACCTTTTTGCCCGACTACATGTCTTTACTGTTCTTTTACTTCTTATCCGATTGTGTCATGGAAAAAGCGTGTCGGGGATTATTTGGATGCCTTGGAAAAGGAGATGGCATATGTGGGGGAGGCATATGGAGACAGGATCGTGGATACCGTTTATATAGGGGGCGGTACGCCGACCACCTTGGAGCCGGAAGAGCTGGATCGGCTGCTGGCAGCGGTATATCGGTATTTTGATTTGGGCCGTGTACAGGAATTTACGGTGGAGGCCGGCCGGGCGGACAGTATAACGGTGGAAAAGCTTCGGGTATTGAAGAAACATGGGATTACGAGAATATCCATTAATCCGCAGACGATGAGAGAGGAGACTTTGCGCATCATAGGGAGAAAACATTCGCCGGAGCAAGTAAAGGAGGCGTTTGCCCTTGCCAGGGAAGAAGGGTTCGATAACATCAATATGGATATTATTTTGGGGCTTCCCGGAGAGACGCAGGAGGATGTAAGGTATACGGCGGAGGAGATCAGGAAGCTGTCCCCGGACAGCCTGACCGTGCATTCTCTGGCCATTAAAAGAGCATCCGGGCTAAACCAGTGGATCGAAAAAAATGGAATGGCCGCATTGAAAAATACGGACGCCACGATGGGGATCGCAGCGGAGGCGGCAAAGAATATGGGGATGGAGCCCTATTATCTGTACCGGCAGAAAAATATGTCCGGTAATTTTGAGAACGTGGGTTATGCCCTTCCGGGAAAGTATGGCATTTATAATATTTTGATTATGGAGGAAATGCAGACGATCGTGGCTTTGGGCGCGGGATCCATTACCAAGCGGGTATACGGGGACGGACGGATCGAGCGGTGCGATAACGTAAAGGATGTAGCCCTATATATAGAGAAAATAGATGAAATGATAGAACGGAAGAAACGTTTGCTGCTGAATGGGTGATCGGACTTTTCAGGAGAGTAAGACAGAAGGAGATATGAGATGGAGAACTACGAAAATAATTTGTTTAAGACTGCAAATAAATTGCGTGGAAAAATTCCGCCATCGGATTATAAATTTTACGTTTTGCCATTGGTTTTTATTAGATACATGTCGGAAAAGAATAAAAGCAATGTTTGGGAGAAAATCGTTGATGAGAGCGGCCAGGAAGGAATAGCAACGCTCTTGGATCAAGAACTGAAAAAAATACTGCCCGGATTTGACCAGGTAAAGAATCCGTATGAAAATATATATTCAGAAAGTAATTTACCGGTCAGGACGATAAAGGAATTGGTCGATTTGATTCATGAAATTGACATAAATGGCCAAGGGAAAAAAGTGGATTATTTAGGAAGAATTTATGAGTATTTCATAAGTAATTTTGCGGCAACGGAAGGGAACAGGGGAGGAGAGTTTTTTACACCCGCTTCTGTTGTGGAACTTCTTGTACAGATGTTGAATCCGCAGGAAGGAATTGTATATGATCCGGCTTGCGGAACAGGAGGAATATTTATACAATCCAATAAATATGGAAAAAAAGGGATGAAATTTATTGGACAAGAACAGAACTGCAAAACAATTATGCTCGCGTATATGAATGGTGTACTGCACGGATTGGACTTGCAGATGAAAAATGGCGATACATTGCTTGATGACCGTTTCCATGAACTAAAAGCGGACTATGTCATTAGCAATCCTCCTTTTAATATGAAAGATTGGGGCGCTGAACAGTTGCCGGAGGATGACCCGAGAGTATTTGGAAAAATAAATAAAAATAATGCCAATTATATGTGGATGCAACATTTTATTTATCATTTAAAAGAAGATGGGAAAGCTGGTTTTGTTATTTCCAACGGGGCGCTAACGAGTTCAAATGAAGCAGACTTCGATACAAGGAAGAAAATGCTTGAGCAGAATATCGTTGATTGCGTTGTCCAGCTTCCTGATAAGATGTTTTTAGGCACGGCTATTCCGAGCGCATTGATTTTTTTGGATAAGGCAAGGGGAGAAAGGGATAAAATACTGTTTATCGATGCGGGCGACTTTGGAAAAAACATTAGTAAGACACAAAAAATATTGCCGGAAAGGGATATTACCCGAATCTGTAAATTATATCATTCTTACAAGCAGGGCAAAAAGATAAAATATAATAAAAAAGGATATTCCTGGGTAACTGCCGTTTCCGATGTGATTGGAAACGGATGCAAACTGATGCCTGGAATATATACGGGGGTGAAGGAGGAAAAAACAGATCGTGAAGCGAATGAAAAAGCAATTAGTGATTTGAAAGATCAACTGAGAAAACAAATTGAAATATCGCTTCAAATGTCTGGTGCTGTTTTTAAGGAGCTGATTGAATGAAGAGATGGCATTTAAAAGAAGTTGCTGAGATTTATAGCGGCGCAACTCCATTGACGAAAAATAAGTCTTACTATGAGAATGGCAGTATTGCATGGATTACGCCCAAGGACCTGTCGGGATTTAAACACAAATATATTTTTTCAGGTCAGAGAAGCATTACCGAAGAAGGATATCAAAGCTGCTCTACCAAACTTTTGCCAAAAGGAACGGTGCTATTTTCATCCAGGGCGCCTATTGGATATGTAGCTATTGCTGGTCAGGAACTTTGTACCAATCAGGGATTTAAAAGCTTTGTATGTAATGATAAATTTTTATCAAATCAATATTTATATTATTATTTGACGAAGAACCGGGAAAAAATTGCCGCGTTGGGAAATGGAAGTACATTTAAGGAAGTATCGCGCAAAACTTTAGCCGATTATGAGATTGAACTGCCTTCCATAGACGAACAGAAACGTACAGTCAAAGAACTGGTAATGCTGGATGAAAAATATGAGGATAATTGTAACCTTATTGCCAGCCTGGAACTTTTGATGGAACATTTATACTATAAATTCTTCGAAGATGATACGAGGAAATATGATGAAATACATGTAGCGGATGCAGTTGAAATTGTAACCGGCGGGACTCCCTCAACAAAAAATGAAATGTATTGGAAGAATGGGGTGTATGATTGGTATACGCCAACGGATGTAACAACCTGCGGAAATCTCATAACTTTGTCGGCCGAAAAAAAGATAAGTGTTTCGGGGTTGGAGAATAGCGGGGCAAAATTGGTTCCTGCCAATTCGGTCATTATGACAAGCAGAGCGACAATTGGAGAAGCAGTCATTAATCTGAATGAGGCGACCACCAACCAGGGAATGCTGTCTCTTGTCCCAAAGGATAACAGAGTTACGGCTCTTCAAATATATTTCTGGATGAAACGGAATAAGAAATTTATAGCTGCTAATGCCAACGGAAGCATATTTAAAGAAATATATAAAAAGGATTTGGGAAAGCTGCCGGTCAAAGTACAGGAAGAAGCAGGAGATTTATTTGAAAAACAGACAAAGAAGCTGTTTGGTTTTTATGAGAGCTTAGTGAAGGAAAACAATATTATTTCCCAATTAAAAATGAAGATTTTAGAAACAAAATTTTAGACAGCGAGGTTAGCACATATAGTGATAACCTCGTTGTTATTTAGGAGAAGGATCGCCTTTTGAAATTCGAATCCAGACATCTCCATTTTGCGAACGTATAAAGTTTTGTTCTGCATTTGCGTAACCAAGAAACCGCCGCTCCTGGCCATTGTGAATTTCGATTGTGAGATCTGTTTGGAGCAAGCTATGGTATGAAAAACATTGGCGCTGCCCCAAACGAGTGTTGCAGGTAGCGTGTCCCCATGCGACCTGTGTGGGAATGTTTTCCAATGAAGAATAACATAGCGGAACCATATGGAAAAGATTTACTTTCGTCGAACGTGTAGAACCGGCTTGCTCCGTTGAATTGGTCAGACCCTCTTCATCATCAAAGGAAATCAGTTCGCTCAGTTCTTTGTGCATGATGACACGCTGGCATAGCGGACATGTCGTTTTACCATTATGTAATATGTAGTTATTTTCGTAATGGGGCGAATGAAGTAAATGATGTTTTTCCAAAATAGCCTTTAAATGTTCAAAATCATCTTCTTTATAAGGAGAGTTTTCGGTTTTGATTATTAGCCAGGCAAGAACGGCTTGACATAGAAAATTGGTATTTGCATCTGCATATTCAGGGGCAAAAATACCCTGTGCAGGTCCTTCAAATAAATTTTGTTTTTTATTTGTACCACTGTTGGAAATTCTTAGCAAATAGTGTCCGCGGTCAATGATGTCCCCTCTTCTGTCATTGGAAGGGATGCAATGGGTTTTTGTTTTTTTATCATATTTTAATATGGAACGTATTTGCCAGTCGGGAAGCGGCGGCAATGATTCAAAATCTTCATAAGTTCGGTATAATACAAAGGCATTGCTGCCGACCACGATAGATGGATCATTTATAAATTCTTCTTTCACAATATGTTTTTCTGAAAAATACTGTGAAGGGAAAAACCGGATCACATATCCATCTTTATAGTTGTCCAAAGTCACCTCAGAAAGCTTTTCATAAGGAATGATGACTTTGCTGTTTCTGTTGACATGATTTTGATAGCCGCCTTTAGCTCCGCCACGAGGCGTACAATAGCCGGCTTTTTGGATTTTATTTATGTCATCGGTGCGGAAAAGGGCTTCCCATGCCTTTTTATAAATAAAAGAATGTTTGCCTTTATGATGTATCGGCAGATTGCAGTCAGGATTTGTACATAAATGAACCATTGATTTACCTCGTAATAGTGTATGATAAAATATTATATCAAAACGGGATGGAAAAAGA
>Ga0137308_100735_pt1 | contig 45472 bp, 52 predicted proteins | sample Inofrocosms_June_FD_97181 | JGI IMG/M metagenome (GOLD analysis project Ga0137308, IMG submission 97181) | Mouse cecal microbial communities from Vienna, Austria - N-Acetylneuraminic and N-Acetylglucosamine D2O microcosms_June | ecosystem: Host-associated > Mammals > Digestive system > Large...
AAGCACCGTAAAACGTGTTTCCGACCTCGCACGTATCCTTATGCAAAACGGCTATCTTTCCGGCATGACCTCCGGCGAAATGCAAAGATTGTTGTCGGCAGTCAAAAATGCCACAGCCATGCACGATATTGCAGATAGCGTACAGAAGATTATGGACATCATGGTCGATAATCAACTACGCAACGGAGAGGCTTCGCTTCGCCAACTCCTTGCTATCCGTGGAAGTAAGGTCGATGCAAGAGGTGTCGAGGTACAGGGCGCTCTTGATGTAGACGGCCAACGCACAATGGAGGTTGTAAAAAAAGCAATCTCACTCACAGAGGACGACATCACCGACCGCATAGCCGAGGCTCTGAACAGAATGAGTGACCCCGACCAAACCATTGCCGACCAAGCCGCTATTGAATATGCCGGCCTCAACATGGCTCTCGACTACGTTCAGAACATTGCCAATAGCAAGGCCGAGGAAAAAGCCTTGCGCGACAGCCTTAAAACCGCTAAGGAAGATAGGGACGCCGGGCGCATGACCGATGATGCCTACAAGCAGTTCATTGAAACTACCGAGGACGCTATTCGCAAGAATAAGATTGAGCGTACTGAGGCATACTTCAACCTTGTAGGCCGCTTGTCAGACTCCCTGCGCGGCAGTATTGAGAATGCAAAAGCCTTCCGCGAAGCCGAGAAAGTGCGAGTGAACAAAATCCATCATTATGCCAACTCCGACATGGAGGGGCGACCGTCCAACGAACACCACAAAGATGATTGGAAAGACAAATTCATGAACAATGGCTTTGTGCAATTCCTGTTCGCGCCGCTGGGCACCTTCGACCAGATACTGCGCGTGATGGGCAACAAGAGTGCGAGTGGCGAGGGCTATCTGTGGAGCCACTTCATGCGCGGATGGGTAGACTGCCGCAACAAAGAGCTGCAGGGAGTAAGAGCCAAATTCTCGCAGCTTGATGAAAAGGCCGCGGAACTGTTTGGCAAAGGCAAAACGTGGGGCGACCTCATCCGCATGGAGGGCAAACTGCCCAAAGCCAGCGTAAGATTTTGGGACGGCGGCGAGATGCGAGGCCATGAGCTGACGCAGGGGAATCTTCTCTACATCTACATGACGGACAAGATGACAGACGGGCGCATGAAACTACGCCGCATGGGCATCACCGAGGATGACATTACCAACATAGAGCAGATTCTCGACCCACGCTTCAAGGCACTCGGCGACTGGCTTCAGGAAGAATTTCTTGTGGGCACCCGCAACGAGTATAACGAAACTCACAAGCGGATGTTTGGCGCGAGCATGGCCGCAATAGAGAACTACTTCCCCTTGAAAATATTGGCAAACGCCCGAATCGACAAAGAGGAAGATGTCAATCAGCAGAACCGCCCGGACGGTATCACCACCAAGACCGGTAGCATCATCAAACGCCGAGTGAACAATCTCGCCCTCGACATTACAGGCGCAGACGCATTGAGCGTAATCCTCGACCATATCACCCAAATGGAACATTGGAGTGCATACGCTGAATGGAACCGCGACCTTAACACTCTGCGCACATACAAGCGTTTCCGTAACCAAGTAATCAACATGACAACGGTCTACGGTGGAGGCCGCAAGCTATGGGAGAACGTCAACAACCTGTTTCTTATGGCCGCAGGTGAGTATCGTCCGCCCATTGCAAACCTTGATAAGGGCATGGTAAATGTCGCCAAAGGTGTAACTGCGGCCAAGGTCAGCTTCAGAATGTTCACAGCATTGAAGCAGTTCCTTTCCGCACCCGCATACGCCCCGGAAGTAAACCTCAGAGCAATTGCCAAGAGCATCGTAAATCCTTACGGAGATTTCAAATGGTGCATGGAAAACCTGCCTATCTTCCGTGAGCGTTGGCACTCGCGCATCAGTGGCGACCCCCGACTCCTCAAATCTGATATGGATTGGAAGATGTGGCGCAGCCGGATAATGGAAATATCCTCTCGCATAGGTATGACACCTAATGCCTTTGTCGATGCAGTAACCGTCAGCATCGGTGCAAGGGCAATGTATGAGACACGCCTTAAACAATACCTCAAAGAGGGGTATCCGGCAGACGCAGCGGAGAAGATAGCCATGCAGGACGCAACCATTCTGTTCAATCAGACGCAGCAGTCCTCGGAATCTCCCTTCCTCTCGACCATGCAGGTAGACCGTTCATGGCTGAGCGTGTTGTTTACCGTATTCCGCAACTCGTCAATGTCATACACTCGCCAAGAATTTGACGCAATGCGCAATCTGAAACGCAACCTGACACCCGGACAGCGAGCCAAGAGCATTGAGTTTATGACCAAGCAGATTCTGCGTGATTGGGATATTGACCCCGACAGCGCAACAGATGACGAGAGCCGCAAAGCAAGGGAAGCAGCCAAGAAGCGTTTCGGCAGACAAATCAAGAAAGACGTGATGCGAATCGCCACCTTCGGTTTCATCCTGCAAGCCCTTTGGAACCTCGGTCCATATCTTCCCTACATCTTCTTCGGCAATGAGGATGATGAGAAAGACAAGATGTGGGATGACGCTCTTACACACGCATACTTCGGAAGCGTTGAGGGACTGACCGGCGGCGATGTGATGAGCAGTTTCGGCAATATGTGGGCAAGCGGAGAATGGAGCAGAAACCAACTCAGTAAGGATATGCCGTTGGCAAGCGACATCAACACCATTGCCAATAAGTTTATTGGTGGTAAAAACGCCGAGGCGGTCAATGACATTCTCAACCTCCTGGTACAATCCGGCATAGGCATGAATCCACAGAGCCTTACCGATGCTGCTATTGCCATTACCGATGCTTGCGGTGATGACCCGGCATTGAGCCACGAGGCTGCTATCTTTGTGATGAGAGTGCTGCAAGTACCACAGAGCCAACTCGACAAACTCTACTTTGATGAGATAGGTCTGAACGGCGAGGAGGCAAGCAAACTGACACCGCAACAGTTGGCGGCGCGCTATGCCGAATACAAGGTGAAGCGTGGCACCCCTCTTGCTCCATGGTTTTGGGGCGATGAGGAACGTCTCGGCAAATACGAAGAGTTGGCCAAGGACAGAATGACCGAGCGATTGGAGAGCCGTGGCGATGCCGCAGTAAAGGAAGCCTACGCCGACTTTGAGGCTCGATATAAGGCAGTGAACGAGAAGGCAGAAAAGGCAAGGGCTATGATTAAGACCGATTATGCCGCCGCAGCACAAGCACACGCGGCATTACAACAAGACCCCGACTTTACACTTTATCAGAGGTTCGGCAGTCTTGACAAGCAACTCGGACGTATCTCAAAAATGTGGCTCACATCAAAGACCCCGGAAGAAGCTGCCCTCATTGCATCTACAATCCCAGCGTACCGTGCCGGCATGGTGAAAGTCCTGCAAGCCGAAACTGTGGAAAACCAACAATCGGCCATGTCAGAACTGACAACCTTGATGAACGAGTTTTACTCGAAATATCAAGCCATGCAGCCACAATCTCAGCAACTCAACAGATAAAGTTGGTAATGTGTCGGTGGTGAGTAACTTTGCCACCGACACAAATTTATACTCTCGATATGGCTATCAAATTAAATAGACTAAGTAAAGTCAAACCTGCGAGTGTTGAAGATATGGATAGTATCGCAAGGGCACAGGCGCAGGGCGATGATATGCGCAGGGCTACTGATGTTCTGTTGCAAGCACAAACCCTATATCAAAATATGCATCGCTTTCGCCGTGAACGAGAGCGGAATAAGCGATATAACTACGGCGACCAATGGAGCGACATAGTGTGTGTGAACGGAGTGAAGATGACCGAGGAGCAGTACATTATGAAGCAGGGCAACATACCGCTGAAGAATAACCTCATACGCCGACTTGTGCGTAATGTTATCGGTGTGTATCGAAGTCAAGCGACAGAGCCGACCTGTTATGCGCGTGACCGTGACGAACAGAAATTAGCTGAAACGATGTCCACGGTATTACAATATAATATGCAGCTCAACCGCATGACCGAGTTGTATGCGCGAACTATGGAGGAGTTTTTAATCTCCGGTATGATTGTTCACCGCAAATGGTTCGGTCGCATGAATGACAAAGAAGATTGTTGGACGGAATATGTTCAGCCCAACAACTTTTTCATTGACAACAATATGCGCGATTTCCGCACATGGGATTGTTCCTGCGTAGGAGAAATACATGATGTCAGCTTCGAGGATGTGTGTCATGAGTTCGCCAAATCCCCCACCGATTATGCGAAACTCGCACAGATATACCGTTCTGCAAGAGAAAAGATTGTTCTGACACAAGCGTGGGAACAGTTCGGTTACTCTCAGTCCCCAGAAATGGATTTTCTTGTGCCGCGTGATGAAAGCCGGTGCCGTGTGATTGAGGTATGGCGCAAAGAAACAAAACCTCGCTATTGGTGTCATGATTATAACAACGGCGATATATTCAAGATTGAGCTTGAGGATTATAAAGAAATGGTAGTGGAAGAAAACACACAGCGCATCATGCAGGGGTTGGCCGCAGGTATGCCGCAGGAAGATATTCCACTAATCCGTGCCGAGTGGTTTATGGACTCTTTTTGGTATTATTACTACCTCACACCATTTGGCGATATTCTGAAAGAGGGAGAAACACCATACGACCACAAGAGCCACCCATACGTTTTCAAGCCATATCCTTTCATTGACGGCGAGATACATTCGTTTGTCAGTGATGTAATCGACCAACAGCGATACACCAACCGCCTCATAATCCTCTACGATTGGATTATGAGAGCATCGGCCAAAGGTGTGTTGATGATACCGAGCGACTGTATTCCAAAAGGAATGTCGCCGGAGGACTTTGCAGATATGTGGAGCCGCCACGATGGTGTTATTGTCTACACTCCGTCAAAGAACCACCGTGACCTGCCTCAACAGGTTCAAGCCAACTCTACCAATATCGGCATTAACGAATTGCTCAACTTACAACTCAAATTCTTTGAGGACATATCGGGTGTGAATGGAGCATTGCAAGGCAAACCCGGATATGCAGGAATGTCTGCGGCGCTCTACAATCAGCAGACACAGAATGCAACCACATCGTTGCTTGACCTGCTCGACACGTTCAGCGAGTTTGTGCGCGATGCCGCATATAAGGACGTTAAGAATATGCAGCAGTTCTACGACCAAAAGAGAGTATTCAACATTGCCGGTCGCGTAGGCACTCAGATTGAGTATGACCCCCGAAAAATCCGCGATGTTGAGTTTGACCTTTCAATCGTGCCGAGTACCGCGACACCTGCTTATCGCGCTATGGCAAACGACTTCCTTATGCAGTTGTGGCAACAGCAAGCAATCTCGTTGGAGCAACTTCTACAAGCCGGAAATTTCCCATTCGCAGACGAGTTGTTGCAGTCTATCCAATCGCAGAAAGAGCAGTTGGAAGCCGGACAGGTGCCGGAGGGTGTATCACCTCAACTTATAGCACAGGCACAGCAGGGCGCAAATATGAATGCCGTAAACCAACTGCAAGGTGCCATGCGCGGAGGTCAGCCACAAGCGCAAACCGCATAGGTTAGAATGAAGCCGCCGATACAACTTTAGGAACATATTTCAGATTGTTGCTGCCGCGAGTTACGACTTGCGGCAGTTCCATTTCATAGAAACAGATGTGCAGGCCTATTGCTCGTGTCATAAGCAAGTCGTCATGAGTACCGGCCTTTGCTCCGAAAGAACCGTTAGGCTTCTTCTCATAGTTCAAAAACTCGTCAATACAACGCTTGTCACGCTCAATATAAAGACCCTCACGTATAACCTTCACAAGCGTTGAGATAATCATCGGCTTAGTGGCAACATTAGTGTGGAAGCCATAACGAACAGGCAAGCCTTGAACAATCGCGTCCTCTGATTGCTTGCGAGCATACAGGTTTGGATAGATGTCTTTTATCTGATTGAGTATAGCCGTGGATTGGTCGCCGTCCACGTTGCGCTCCTTATCGTGTGTTTCGAGCGTATTACTTTCAATGACGAGCAGGGAGTTGTCGTAGAACGCAGCTATCTGAGCAGCTTTCCATGCCAACAAGTCCATATCAATGTGGCCGTACCATTGAGCGACAACAGACGGTTTGCCACCGTCCATCATCAACAGACGGTCGAATACCACAATCACAGACCAGTCGGCCTTATTGGAGCGACCGCCAACGTCCACGACAGTAAGGTAGCGGTTTGTCACCTCCTCCGGGTCATTAGGATTAACAGGGTCGGGCAAATTCCAAACCCACAACATACCCTGTGCATCGGCCTTGAACCGCAAATCGCGCAGAGCGTCCTCGCCCTCATCGCCGTGCGCATATATGTCGCCCACATAGCGAGGAGGCTTCTTTGTAGTCGGCCGCAGAGCCTCCACACAATACTTGTCGAATACAGCAGAGCCGGAGTTTACAAATGCCTCTACATCATCAGACGGATATTCGGAAGCCATTGAACCGTGGTCGTGATACTTTGCTCGTTCCTCAACATACCAATGAATGCCCTCCAATGTAGCACCAATCTCCCACAACCACCAAAGATACTTGCCACACTCCTCGCGGTCTGAGGGCGCAGAGCCGTTCAGCCTATTGTCGTACAACCATGTAGCAAACTTATATAACTCCTCCTTATTCTCAAATGGAAGTTGGTACAGCTCGATGTCAAACCACGAAATAAACAGAGGCTCAAACTGAGATTTAATTTCCGGGTCTTTGGCTGCAACATACTCGTTATGGAAGAAATTACCTACACCGTTGGCCGTGCTTTCATATACAATCATCGTATAAGGTCGATACAGGACACCCGAACAGGCAGAGCGCACAATATCCTCCGGCTTTTTGCCGTCAGTCGCTTTCCACAAACCGACCTCAGAAAGATGCACAAGAGCATAGTCACCACCACGACATGAGTCCGGCGACTCGGCAGAGCCTATTGAAATTGTTGCGTTACGTTGTGGCACAAGCTGAGTAAGGCCGGAGCGACCTACACCGACAAGTTTTTCCTCGTTCTCGGAGTATGTATCTCCTGCCTCATGGAGCATCGACACAGGGTAAGCCTCAATCATCTTCTTGAACATACCCTTGATTGTTTCAGAACCTTTGTTATAGTTGGATATGATTAGAGAGTTGAGGCCGGTGCGATGAATGAGTTGCAACCATGCCATATAAAGCTGTGATGTTGTAGAGCCTCCCCATTGTCGTGCTTTGAGCAGAATTATTCGTATTGGCTTTTCTGCAAGCCTCATACGTTCAAGCATCTCAACGAACCTACGTTGAGGGTATGACAAACGGAAAAGACAGTCGGGCTGACCGACCTCCTTGTTTTTGATGTAGACGAAAGTCGCAGCCCAAAACGGAAAATCATGCAACGAGCGAAGCCGGACAAAACTAATGATAACAGCCTCCCTGTCCTCTTGTGTCGGCTCCTCAACTCCCATATCATTTCGCAGGAAACCGTCAATGCCATTGTTCTTTATCAGTGCCTTGACAAGTGGATTTCCCACCATTGAAGTAGGTAGCCATTGCGACTGCATCGGAAAGTCCTGTATATGCACAAAGACACGCTCACCGACAGAACCCTCGCCGGTGATAGGATTGAACCGCGAAAACATTTCATCGCGGCGCTCGTCGTTTTCTGCGACTATGTTAGAAACTGTAATTCCCTTTTCCATTGTCGTACCAGCCATTGCGGATTTTGAATAACCTTTCAAGTGCTGATGAAACCTCCATATAGAATTTGGGCGCAGGAGAATTGACAACCTTAAAGACTAATTGACACAGGTGCCAATCGGGGTGCTGTTCTTTTAGAGCTACCACCCTGCGGTGTATTTCCTCAAACATTTCACGCTTTGTCGGGCGCATTGTTTCCAACACCGGCTTTCCTCGCATAATAGCTGACACCACCGCCGCCGCACGTTCTTCCGATACCCAAAACCGAGGAGAAGGAGAATTAACAATCTTCTCGCCGATTTCGTTCAACCGAACAAAACTCGCTGCATCTACCTGCTCTCGATATGCCTTTAGCAACGCTGCATTGCGTTCGCGAGTAAAGGCCAAAACACTTCCGAAAGACTTCATTGCGCTGCACTTTAAGGTATTAAACTCAATACAAAGATACAACATAGCAACTCAAAAGATAACGATGCCGACCCATTTAACACCCTTAACTTTGCCATAGATTAAACACCCATGTAACATCAATTTGAAACTATGGCTGAGGAAAAGCAAGTTAAGAGCAGACGTGACCAATTTGGCGAACGACTGAAAAAGAAATACCCCGACAGAGAGTATGCCGATGATGAAGCCTTATTCGGCCAAATCAGTGACGATTATGACGAATATGACAACAAGTTATCGGGCTACGAGGAGCGCGAACGCAAGCTGACTGATATGCTTGCGAATGACCCCCACAGCGCTCAGTTCATTACAGACATGGCGCAGGGCAAAGACCCGTGGACATCACTCATTAACCGTATCGGCATTGACGGTGTAAAGGAAATGCTCGATGACCCTGCAAAGATGGACGAGTATTCTGCAAGCAACAAAGAATACATCAACCGCATGGCCAAGCAGAAAGGACTTGAAGAGGAGTGGGAAAAGAATATGAAAGCCACCCTTGCTATGCTTGAGCAGAAACAGCAGGAACTCGGTCTTACCGATGAGCAGATAGACGCTGCCGCCGATTGGATTAAGGAGGTTACGAATGACGCTGTAATCGGTATCATCAAACCCGAAACAATCGACATGGCTCTCAAAGCTATCAATCACGATGCAGACATCGCCGCCGCAAGTGAGGAGGGCGAAATCAGAGGCAAGAATGCCAAAGCTGAGGCAAAGCTTCGCAAACCTAAGCGCGGTGACGGCACTCCGACTTTGGGCGGAGCCAACAATGCACCTGCGCCCTCTCGTGATAAAGGTTCAATCTTTGACATTGCAGACGGAGCGCGATAATGGGTGAACATATCAAATTTGTCGAAAAGCCTCTGCAACCCACCAAAGGTAGTGCAGGACTGAAAACGCAGCTTCCGGGATGCGCGACAACCGTCAGCAATCTTGCATCAGCAACAGGCGGCATCAAGCCGGGTAACATAGTATCAACCGATAAATAGACAATTTACATTTAATTTTATAACGCTATGGCAGAAATCGAAAACGTAACTGTAGGTTCGGGAGCGGCAGTTCCCACCTCTCCCGGCACAGCCGGGGTGCAGTCCCAAGCACCGGGTCAAGCCACTACCGTCAGCACTGTAGCGGGCGCAACAGGCGGCATAGCACCAGGCAATCTCGTAGAAACAGACATTGACGACCAACTGTTCCGCTTCCAAAGCGAGGACACGGCACTCATGTCGCTTATGCTCAAAGCAAAGAAAGTCAAGGTCAACAGCCCCGAAGTTGAACACTTCATGATTGACGAACAGCGCAGCTCCCTCACAACGGACACCGCAGTCGCAGCAAGTTCAAAGGCTCAGTTCGTACTTCCCCTTGCGGCAAGCGACCAAAACATTCCGCGCGACTATCACACACTTCTCGTCCCCGATGTGGACGGCTATGCTCCCGATGGCAAGACCGTTACCCCCGGCAAGAGCCTCATGCTCTTTGTTACAGGCCGTGACACAACCACCGACAACCCCGTAGTTCGTGCAGTCAATGGTCCGAAAACAAACGAGACCGATGCTTTCTGCACAACTCCTGCTATTCCTGCCGGTTCAAAGGTGAAACTTCTCGCCAATGCGATGTATGAAACGCAGAAAGAAGTAGACCCCGACCTCATCGTGCCTCGCCCCTCTATTGTATATCTTCAGAAGCGTGGCATGAACCAAGTTGTTTCCGACTACTTCGAGGCACAGAAGAAGCACATTCCGTTCACGCAGAGCCTCATCGCAGAACAGGCAATCCTCAATTTCAAGCGTGCCGGCAATCGCACCCTGTGGACGGGTATCAAAGGCAAGCTCCCTGTCAAGGTGCCCAAGCTCGGCGAACAGATGGTTTACTTCACCGAGGGTATCCGTTGGCAGTTCAAGCGCGAACTGCAGCACGCAGGTTCATGGACTTACGAGAAGCTCATTGCCCTTGCCAAGATGTATTTCACCGGCGAAGATGTTCCCAAGACCGCCCTGCTCCTTGCAGGTAAGAACCTCCTTGAAGAATTGCAGTGCATCGACTTCAGCAAGCACAAGGAAATTCAGATTGTCACCAAGACGAACCCTATCGGTTGGACTGTCACAAGCATTCACACCGTGTTCGGCGACATCGACATCAAGCGTGAGCCTACTCTTGACACTCTCGGCTATTCCAACTCCGGCGCCCTCATAGGCGAAGACCGCCTCGTCCACTACATCTACTCGCAGCAGCACGAGTTCAACGACCGTGTGGAGGGCGAAGAAGCTACTCGCAAGGGTATCGTTGTGTGGGACGGCCTCGCACTCAAAGGTGCTTGTCACATTTGGATTGACGGTGAGGGCGAAAAGGCAAATGCCGGTGCCACCACCTACACCATTTGGGAGAGCGAAGAAGCTCCTGCCGGTGCCGACCTCGTTGAAGGCCGCGTATATCTGCTCACACAGGACTGCCCCGGCATCAATGCCGCCGCACAGAACGGTCAGATGTGGCAGTACAAGGGTGAAACAGGCGGTTGGGTAGAGTTCACAGGTGAAATCATCGCAGACTAACCCGTATCATCAAATTAAACAGGAAAAGTGGCGGAGGGCGGCCAACGCCTTACCGCCACTTTTTTCATTCAACAAATCTCAAACCCCATATAAGACAATGGAAAAAATCACTTATGGCGCACCCCGACTTGTTGATTGGGTCGCACAGATTAAAGCCGGAGCCGCTACTGTAAGGGTACATTTCACCGGCGGAGCGCTTACTTCGTATGGTGTTACTCCTGCCGAGTACACCACGGCCAATCCTTTCATTCAGAAAGTGATTGAGCAAAGCACCTATTTCAAGGAAGGTCGCATCATTCTTTTGCGCAGAACCGCATTGCCCGATGTTGCGAAGCCAACAAAAGCCGCAAAGCCGAAGCCCAAAGCACCGGCACCTAAACCCCAAACAGTCGTTCCGACTCCCGAAGCTCCTGCGCCTGCACCTGCCGAGGTTGAGGCCAAAGTCGAGGAGGCCAAAAGCCTTGCACCGGCTCCTGTCCCCGAAGCAGAACAATCCGCCGAGGAAGCAACAGCGTCAGCCGAAGAAGTCGCAAACGATGAGGCGGCAGACGGCCTCACAATCGTTGAAGCAAGCTGCCTCCAAGACGCACAGGCATACCTGCAAGAGCAATTCAACATTTCTTCCTACAAAGTCCGCTCCTACGATGCCGCGCAGAAAGCCGCATCAGAGCATGGTGTTAAGTTCGTTGGCGCAGCAAAGTTCGACACCCTTAACGGCGGCGAAAGCACCGAGAGCGAAAGCGTAGAAGAATAAACTACATGACGCTATGGTATATAACATTCACGATGTAATGCGCGATGTGCGCGTATGCCTCGACCAAAATATGACGAGTGAGCAGTTGTTGCAGACTGACGACATAGACACTCTTGCGCTTGACGATATTGTGAGAAGCAAGATTTTGGAAGCTGTTGTTAGAGTGCATACAAACGCACCGACATACCTTTTGGAACAGGGTCACAATTTCGGCGATGCCATATATTGGGGCGACCTCGAAAGCGGTTGGGTTCTGTTGCCGCATGACTTCATGCGCCTTATCGTCTTTGAAATGAGCGATTGGGAGAAAGCTGTATTCACGGCAATAAGCACCACAGACCCCGAATATGCATTGCAACGTCAGCGCATAAAAGCATTGCGAGGCACAGCACAAAAGCCGGTCTGCGTAATCACGATACGACCCGAAGGCCGCGCGTTGGAGTTCTACTCCTGCAAAAGCGAAAGAGCGTATGTGCGCCGAGCGCAGTATCTCCCTTATCCGAAAATAGACCGCGATGAGGGTATAGACATCTGTGAACGCTGTTACACAGCCGTGGTTTATGCTGCCGCGTCATTAGTATTACTCACATTAGGCGAGTCCGAGAAATCATCGGCGCTCTCCGAAATTTCTAAAACAGCACTACAATGAGTTCAATTCCAACAAAACAAATAGACGGTGATGTTGCGGTTGGGCGCAATGTATCGGCCGGAGGCGATGCCAACATTCAGGGCAATGCCCGTATAGGCCACGACCTAATAGTTGAGGGTTGGCTTGAAGCAAAGAACATCAAGGGTGTGAACAAAGGATTGTTTGCGTCCGTTGCTGCCCTGCGCGAAGCTTACCCGCAACCGCATGACGGTTGGTTTGCCGGTGTTTCCGCATCGGACAAAGACATTGCAGACCTCGAACTGACCGTTCAGCAGGGCAAGGCTCTGTTCAGAATGTATGTCGGCAGTGGTGGTGATTGGGTGTGTGAGCCTATCAACAAACTTTATGAGATTGTTGTGGACAATGAACAGGTTGATAATCTCCGAGAGGATTTGTCTACTTTGCGCGGTCAGCACGAAAGTCTTGAAAAGCGAGTTGATGCACACGACACTGAAATCAGCGGTATAAAGACACAGCAGACAACACTCGGCAATGGTATAAACACCAACACAGGCAATATCGCGACACTAAAAGGTCGTGTTGATGTACATGACTCCTCCATATCCAAGAACGCAGCCGCAATCAAATCCATTACTGACAGCAAAGGTCTACCAGGAGGCATAGCCCCCATTGGCGACAATGGCCTCATTCCAACTCGCTTCATACCTGGTGCGATGGATGATGTCAAAGAATTTGACGGTTTTGTGACTATTGTTGCGACACCCGAAACTCAGTCAATTACGGGAGAGGTAGATGTGATGTTTAACAGCGTTACAGGCTGCTTTATAGCAAAACCTCACAGATTAGACATTACAGTCAATTATTACAGCAATTGGTATAATGCAGACTCTTTCGGCGAAATTTCGTTAAACGGCAGGATACCTGCAAGCGACAAGTTGTATGTAGACAAGACCAACAACAAGTCATATCGTTGGAGCGGTAGCAAAATGGTAGTTACCGGAACTGACCTTGCTCTTGGTGAAACCTCCTCAACGGCTTATCCCGGGGATAAAGGCAAACTAAACGCGGGAAATATCGAGCGGCTGAAAAAGGCATTTTCAATTACCACATTTGTCAATATCAACGAGCTGTTTGAAACAACCGGCAGTATGACATTCTCCGATGTCGCAACATACCTTGATAACGTTACAGAAGTAATTAAACCTGGTAGCGTTGTTACATATCTTGATAGTGAAGTCGGTTGGAAAGCTATGCAATTTGTGGGCAATGACCCAGACAACGGCATTGGCGCGGATGATAATTGGAAAGCCTTCGGCAACGGTTCGTCTATTGGCAATTGCTACAACGTAACAGCCGCCCGACTTGCCAACGGCGATGAGCTACCCTCCAATCCTCCGACATACGACACCAAGCAGAGTGCAATCGAATATGCCATTGCGAAAGGTGCTGTAAGTATTGGTGTGCAAATAACCTTTGCCGCAAGTGCCAAAGGTTGGCGCACATTCCAATACATCGGCCTCAGCGATGATGCAGACAGTTATGCCAATCTTGACAATTGGCTTGATGTAGCCGGACAGAGTGCAGGAGAAGAAACAATTCTCAACATCAATGAACTCTGCAAGGAGCAGACCGGCAGTAGCGAGTATTCTCTACTGAGCGCCGTCGCCGCCTTGCGTAAGCTGTGTGATAGCAAAGGTATCGACTACTTCAAGGACGGCCTTGTAATCACATATTGCATCAATGCAGGTGAACACGTTTGGGAAGCCAAGCAACTTCTTGACAAAGCGAGTGCTGACAATGCCGAGGCATGGAAAGACTTCGGCGGTGGCGGCACCGACCTCGTTGCCAACGATGTGCCGACCGATGGAGGCACGGACGCTTTCAGTACCGGCGGCGCATACGAGCGTATAATCGTAGACTTCGAGGAAAGTTTCAGCGAGGACGGCAATTCCAAGACCTATCAGCCGGTCAATGCCAAACGCAAGCCAATCGGTAGTCCTCTTACAGTTCCTCTCGGCGGTGGAGGTGGAAGCACCGATGCAACCTCATTCGCTGTCAGATTTGAGAGTCAGACAATCTATGGAGCCGCCGGAGGCAAGATTGTAGGCCGTTTCGCTGCCCGAAGCGTAACGCGCATGGGCGAGGAGGAAGTTGTCAATAACATCACCGAAATTTCTGTGAGCGATGCCAACACAGGTGTATTGCTTAAAACAGAAATCCTCACCAACGAACGTAGTTCGGCCACTCTCCAAGATTTTAAGTTCTCGGTTGATTTTACTGATTGGTTTGACGGAGCCGGACAGCGCAGCTTTGTTGTGGCTGTAAAAGACCAAGAGGGCAATGTGCGCCGCGTAGACGTTAGTGTGAACTGCGTAGACGTGACTGTTGAAATCTCCAAAGCCCTGCATGAGTGTCGTGTGTCGGCAGGTGCAGGTATGACAACTCTTAACAGCTTCTACATATTCCCTCGCAATACACTCGGTGGAACAGGTGGTGGTATTGACGCTATCATTGAAATCCTTTGGGATGGAGAATGGCGCGAACTTGGCCGTGCGAACATTCAGAAAACATTCTCGCAGGACATCAGCATCAATCCGAGCAATGTTCTTGGCGGTGGTGAGAAAATGCAACATGGCTCTTACCTGCTCCGTATTCATGGCTACGCACCTCAAGCAAAAGTAACCGGCAACTACGTCTACACGTCTATCATGTGTGTGGATAGCTCAAAGACAACCGAGCCGATTGTTTCTATCCACTACGATGCAAAGACCTTTGACGATGAATTGAACAGTACTGTTGCGCTCTATGACACCGCAAATCTACAAGTGGCCGCATACACAGCGGCAAGTGTAAGCGGAAACACGCAGGTGTCAGTAAAGGCCAACGGTGAAACAATTCAGACGTTCAATGCCGCTTCGTCCTCGACCTATTCCGTTAAGTATCAGATACAGGGATATACCAACGGCGATAACATCGAGTTTATTGCTGAAGGCAGATGGACTGAGGCCAACGGCAAAGTTCACACAGGCAATAGCCATCCGATAGTTGTCACGGTAGACGGAAGCGCAATTGATGTGCAGATTAAGAGCGGTGCCGCATTCGGCTATGACTTTGCCCTGCGCACAAATGCGGACGTGGACAAGACGATTACCGACAAGGGTGTGACAATGGCCGTCACCGGCGCAAATTGGCGCACAAATGGCTTCGTTTCCTATCTCGGTCAAAACGCTTTCCGTATCGCGGAGAACATGAGGGCTACAATCCCTTACTATCTCTACTCCAAGCAGACCAACGAAAGCGCGGGTAATGCAATCCAATTCTCCTTTGCTACTGACAACATCAAGGACAAGGACGCATTGCTCATGCACTCCTATGACCCTGCCACCGGCACCGGCTTCTATGTGAAAGGCAACGTGGCCGGCATATACTGCGCCAAAGGTGTGAAGCATCAGCGGCAAGAGCGCAAGTTCCGCAGTAAGGAGAAAATCACAATGGCCGTGGTCGTTGAACCTGCAAGCAGGGCAATCCAACGAGGAAGCGAAAAGTATTCCACAATCAAGATGTATCTCAATGGTGAGGAGGTCGCTTGTTTGGGTTATATCCCCGGACAAAATGCAATCTCTCAGAATACCCCCATCATGCTTGACGGTAGAGAGGGTGACTTTTATCTCTACTACGTCATGGCATACGAGAGCTACTATGAGTGGTCGCAAGCATTCAATAACTACCTTGCCAAACTGACCGATGTAAATGCGATGATAGCCGAGTTTGAGAGCGAAGATGTTCTTGACACAATCAACCGTCCGAGCCTCGACAAACTAAAAGCTAAGGGTATGCCGTACTATGTTGTAGTTGCGCCGCAGAAAGTGTTTGATGAGTTTGACGGAGATACCAACACCTCCACAAAATTCACCTGTACGCTTTTCTACTTCAACCCCGAATACCCGGAGCTGAACTTCAAGGCTACAAATGTTCAATGGCGCAGACAGGGAACGACATCAGCTAAACGACCTATCAAGAATGACCGCTTCTATCTCAACAAGCCGGTGAATAAGGCCGACAAGATTGTCATCACGCTTCTTAACCCCAACGAGAACACAGAACTTGGGCGCAAAGCCATTGCCCTTGCCGCAAAGAACTTTGTGCTTGTGCGTCCCGATGCAATCCCGGTACAGATTATTACCGTCAAGGTAGATTACTCCGACAGTAGCAATGCCAATGACTGTGGTGTGTGCGACATGATGAACAACACGTTCAAGGCTATGGGCAGCGCCTATCAGACACCTGCACAAAGAGCCTATGACGGTACGTTCACCAAAGGCGACCTGCACATTGAGGGTTGCAAGATGGACCACTCCACCAAGAACCACCCAATTGCCGCTTTCCGCTCCACCAATGAACAGCTTACCGATGCGTGGTTCCACGCAAAGGGCAATTGGAAAGAGGACAAAGGCGAACAGCTTGCACTCGGTTTCAAAGACACCCCTGGCTATAACAAGGGCTGTCTTAACTATGGCGACTTCATAGAGTTCTTTGGTCGCCGTGATGAAACGCTCTCGCAGATTGAAGCGCGTTTTAAGACGACTGAGGGATTAGACACCGATGCTGTCTACCTGCTCAGCCAATACTGCGGACGTGACTATGCGTTTATGCGCCACAACGGTACAGCATGGCAACGTAGCACCGGCTCCATGAAGCAGGTCGGCGGCCAATGGGTTGTTACCGGCGATGTGTTGAACCCGGTAGTCGGCTTTGAGCTGCTGTCCTATCAAGGTTTCTGTTGGTGGAAAGGTGTGTCGAGTATTGACGACATGATGAAAATGGAGGCCGATAAATCCTCTTGGGTTCAGAAGCTCGTTAATAGCGGTGACGTTTCGGCGGATACATTCCCGAAGTGGACACAATACTTTGAATGCATGGTCGATGACGACCAATTGCAGATTGACCTTGCGTATGGTAGAAAAGTACCTTACGAACTATTCCGTATGCTGAGGTTCTGCCATGACTGCGACATGATTGCCGCTGTTGATGGCAAAGAAAACCGTTGGCAGATTGTCGAGAACACGACAAAGGTAAATAATTGGAAAAACGACCTGTGGCAGTACGCATCACCTCAGAGCCTCTATGCCTACACGCTGTTTACCGACTACCTTGCCGCTACCGACCAACGCGCCAAGAATATGCAACCAATGTGGTTCTTGGAGGACGGTCAGAGCGTTACCAATGGTGTCTATTCTGCCGAACACGCGGTTAGAATGTATCTCAACAAGGTCTATGACTGCGACACCTGCAACGGTAAGGACAATGACGGTGGTTGCACCGTAGACCCGGAAGCAGACCCCAACCGTATGACGGACGACAACTACGTCAATCCGTATGCCGGTTACGGTTCAATCCTGTTCAACAACGTGGCAATTGTGCCTACCGTCTATCTTGATGCGACACACAGCGGAAATCAGCAACTTTCACTCGAAACAGTTGCGGCCGCAATGCGCTCAGCAAAGACCAACGTGGACGGTGTAGACATGATACCGTTCTCTCCGGAGGGTGCGCAGTATTTCTTTGTAGAGAAGCGTCTGAAATTTTGGAAGAAGCTCATATCTTCCTATGACGGAGAACGCAAGTATATTGAAAGCGTTGTCAAAAGCGATGATATATACTTCTATGCTCTGCAAGGTTTGGGGCTTACAGCTCTGCCGCAGTTCATTGAACAGCGTTGGCGCATCCGTGACGGCTACTATCAAACAGGCCAATTCTTCAGCGGAGTATTGAGCGGTCGTACATCGTGCGCAAGCAGCAATGCACGTATCCGCATAGTGGCCGCAAAGACCGGCTACTTTGGTGTCGGCCACGATGCAAGCGGACAACTTGACGAGGTTGTGTTCCTCGAAGCAGGACAGGAACATTACTTTACCAAGTTCAGTCACACGGAGTATGCTCTGTTATACATCTACCAAGCCGACCGAATTGCAGAGATAGACCTTAGTGAGATAAGCCTTGACAGCAGCTTCAACTTCCAAGTAATGACTCTCGCCGAGAAGATTGTAATCGGTAGCGAGAACCGACAAGACGTTTCAATCGGCTCCGCCGTACCTATCAGCTCAATGCCCCTCGGCTCTCTGCCGTTCCTGCGAGAGCTTGATGTGCGCAACACAACCGTAGCAAGCATTGATGCAAGCACCTGTCCTCGATTAGAGATAATCAGAGCAACAGGAACACCTCTGCAAAACTGCTCCGTTGCTGAGACATCGCCCGTTAGCGTGTTGGAACTGCCAGATACCATGACCGAAATCTCTCTTGTCAATCTTCCTAATCTCTCTTATCCGGGAGGGCTGACGATTGCAGGACTGAGCAATGTAACCAAGCTCATGATTAGCGGTTGCCCGAAGATTGATGCAATGGCTATGATTAAGAACATCGTAGCCGAAGCAGGACATATCAAGAGTATCGGCCTACGCGATGTGAACATCACCGCAAGTGTTGAAATTCTGCGCTCGTTGAAAGCGACCAATGCTTTCGGCCTCGATGAGAACGGCAACGACATTGCCGCCGACAAAACCGTTGAAGGTATCGGCAAACAATGCTCCGGCCTCACAGGTCGTTGGATATTGGCAGAGTTGATAGAAGATAACGATGTGGACGGAGTGGCAGGTCTTAACAGCCTTAAAGCCTACTTCCCTGCGCTTGACCTCTACAACTCGCAGTTCTCATTGGTGAAATGTTCAGATGTGGTAGATGCACCGGGTGAAAAATGGGGCAACCTCGATAACCTCACCGGTGCTTTGTTCTCCGCTGCCTATAAGCGGTCGGGACACCCATTGCGCATCTTTGAAAACACATGGGCTTGCCGAGCAGACTACAATGCCAAAGCACAGCGTCTTGAACTGCGCCGCCTCAGCCGTGCCAACTTCAATTTCATGCTTGACGGCAGCGAGATTGACCTTACAGACGTGGCCGGTGCCGGTTACGACATCATGCACTTACTCGGGCATGGATGGTACAAGGGTGTAAACGACTACAAGAACCAAGACAAATACTATGTGTGGTCAAGTTGTGACAACGAGCCGCTATCAACGGCTAACGTCAGAAACATACACCGCCTCGACGACCTTTTGTATTCAGAAAGTCAAGGTGTGTATGTCGATGCAGACACCACTGTCGGCATGAATGTGGCAGACCTCCTTGGGCAAGGCTCAAATGTCAATGTATACCGCGTAGATGTTGAGGGCATGAAGCAGGTGCGTTGGCCGGGCATGAACAATCAGACAATGGGCTGTGTATTCACTGATGCAGACGGCAATGTTGTCGGAGTGTTCCAAATGGCAGTAAGTAATACCAACTTCGACTTCACAATTGGCAGTTACATATTTGAAAAAGTGCCGCAGGGCGCGAAGTGGTTCTACTTTACCACATTCAAAGACCTTGATGAGAGCGAGGTTCACACGGTGGATAGCGAAAGTATTGAAGCCATTGAGCCGGAATGGACAGAAATTAAATCTCCTAAAGCTCTCAACGAGGAAATTGAGAACGGTTCGGTGTTCGGTACATACCCGATTACCATTGACGGCCTCGGCCTACCCCGAAGTATCAGCAGTGGCCGTTCACGCAGAGGCACCGGCACATCGACTATAAATCCAAACTGGCTTTATGATGATGAAGGTAACGCTATAGAGCTACCTACAGGTACAATCAACTACTGCATGAAAGATTTCCAAAACCTTGCACGGCTCAGAGGTAAAGGCTATCAGCTCCAAGATTATGAGCAGCACAAGGAAACTTCAATCTTGTGGTGGGCATTGAATGGTCATAGTGATGAACAGAGCATTGTCGGTCGAGGACAGCATGACGGACTCCTCAACCAAGCCGATAACATAGGCATGGCCGACACACAGAGTAGCGGTAATGTGTGGAACTCAATACTCGGTATTAAAGGCTATGTTGGTTGCGACTCGGAATGGATGGACAACATCGCGCTCAATGTGACTTCTTTCAAAGAGTTTTTCAAGAACAAAGGCGTTGAGGTTGCATCATTCCCGATTGACGGTGTCGCGCATATCTTCAACCCGATTACAGGTAAGGAACGCATCGTACAATGCCTCACCTCCGGCGGCGGTAACTGTGTTGTACGCCTCGTTCACGGAGCAAAATGTGATGTGCTACCCTCGCGCACCATCGGCGACACAAGCCAATATATTGTTTCGTTCTGCGCAGGTTATTGGTACACCCATTCTCGCAGCCGCGTTGTTTTGCGGTCGGGCCACCATTCGGATGCGCACGGCGGCCTCGCTTATGCGAACGCGAATAACGCTTGCTCGGACTCGAACACGGGCTGCGGCGCTCGTCTGGCCTTCCGAGGGCGACTAATCGTACTCTCGTAACAGCGACTTCTCGCCGCTCGTCCTTTTCGTTTGGTGCAGAGCTGGGGCATAGCCCCGGCTGCTGCACCTTTCAATCTCGCGTAAGCGAGTCGTGATTGAAAAATAATTCGGCAAAGTTGATTGATATATCAACTTTTTGTTGTAACTTTGCGTTATGAAATCAGAACGGAAGATATTGTTTTATAAGGACTATTTCATCTCTTTCTACCGTGCTCTTGAAGCAGGGGCGCAGAAGAAAATTGATTATGTTCTTGGAATGCTCAAAATACAAGAGCGTGTTAATGAAAGGTTCGTGAAGTTCATCCGTGATGGCGTGTATGAAATCCGTGCATCGCATAACGGCAATATTTACCGGGCATTTTTCATTTTCGATGAAGGCAACATAGTGATGCTTCTGAATGGCTATCAGAAAAAAACACAAAAAGCACCGGAGTCGGAAATCAACATGGCTTTGAAACTAAAAAAGGAGTATTATGCAGACAAAAAGTAACATTGGCAGCTTCGATGCCATACTTGATGAGAAATACGGAAAGGTCGGTACACCCGAACGTGATGCTTTCCATCGTGAGGCTTACGCTTATTGTGTTGGTCAGATTATTCTTGATGCAAGGAAACAGGAGCGAATGACTCAGAGTGACCTTGCCAAGAAAGTAGGCACAGACAAAACCTATATTTCACGTATTGAGAAAGGTGCGATTGAACCCGGAGTTGGACTTTTCTTCCGTATCATGGACGCGCTTGGACTCAAAGTGGAGATTGCGCGACCACTTATGTAAAATGAAATAAAGGCGGACTACCCTCACAGCCGCGTTGTTTTGCGGTCGGGCAACAATTCGAATGCGAACAGCGGCCTCGCTTATGCGAACGCGAATAACGCTTGCTCGAACTCGAACACGAACTACGGCGCTCGTCTGAACTTACTAAGGTTAAATCGTGTGACCCTGCAAGACAACGAGATTGTCACCGCATTCCGCGAAGGGTATGAGCCTCGGCAATAGCAAATAGGCCTCACACGGCAAGTTTGGAAAGCCGAAAAATGACAATAACCTTACAAAGTGGAGTGTCGCTTAGGCGACCTCCACGGGACCGGAAGGCTCCAAGCATTTCACAATGGAAGCCGGAGGACGGCAAAAAGCGTTTTCCGGGCAAGGTTGTTCCAATTCGTAGCATAGCGAATACACCGATTGAGATACACGATTACGAGGCAGACCTCACAACTGCACACGGCGATGGTCGCTACCTTGTAAGTTTCCGCAATATTGCGGACGGTACGTTCAACAAGTTTTTCACGGCAAGCAAGGAGATGCAGAATATCCTCGACCAAATAAGTGACATCGAGGACGGATTTCCTTTTGAAACAACTATTGTCATGGACTACTATGACGGAAAGACGTTGCCAAAATTTACATAAGCCCAAAAGATAAAGATACAATCGCGGAATACAGCGTTACCTTTGCCATATGAATAAGATTTACGGCACACCGGTAAGGCAGGACGGCTTACAAAAAGTAGGCCGCAGAACTTTTACGCTCTTTTACGGACTATACTCCGATGAGCATGGAGGTACTTATGAGTATCGCTATACCTTTGACCATAAACCTACATGGGAGGAGGTGGAGGCTGTGTTGGTTGAAGCTATCAACGAGCATACCAAAGAAACTATTATAAACGGTTTTATATGGAATGGTATGCGCGTATGGTTGTCTGACGAAAACCAACGCAACTTTATGATGATGGAGAGGCTCACCTCAGAAGCATATCCTCGCACGGTAAAGATAAACGAGGACTCCAACGGCAAGCCTATCTATTACACCTTTGTCAGCGAGGAGGAGTTTGCGGCATTCAGTAAACTCGCCGCACAACACGTTAATAACACACTGGCCGCAGGTTGGAATGAAAAAGACGACCTTACCCCAGCCACGTTTGGATTTTGAACGCTAAGTTAGGATTTCATATAATGCGATTAGGAGCCACGGACTGCGCAGCCGTGGCTCTCTTTTTGTCTAACTCAAAAGATAACGGGAGCGAGAACCGACTACGGCCTACCTTTGCATAGTATAAACCAAATGTTAATTATCATGACAAAGAAAATTTGCAATGACAAGACCGGGAGCGACAAGAAGCTCCACGTCTTCTGTGAGTTCGTAATCGCCGCCTTTATCGGTGTGCTTGTGTCGTTCATTCATTTTCCCCCGGCAATCATTGCCGCCGTCATTGCCTTTGCCGTGGCTTTCGCTTTCGGCATCTACAAAGAGGTAAAAGACAGCAAGCAGAAAGGAAATCATTTCTGCGTGTGGGATTTGGCATGGGATATTGTCGGTTGCCTTGTGGGTGCCGTCTTTGTTTTCCTTGCCAACTACTACACATGGCATGACATCGCCAACCTCATCGAATAAACCATAACACAACACAGACATGGAAACAATCGTACCACTTAACAAACTCTACCTGTTCGTTGGGGTGTTCCTTGCCGTGTGCATATTGGTGATAGCAGCTATTATGCTCGACCTTTGGGACGGAGTACACACGGCGAAAAAGACGCATCAGCGCGTACACTCCCACAAGTTGAGAGTTACCATTGCCAAGATGAGTGAGTATTGGCGATTTATCATGATTGGCTTTCTCGTGGACTGCCTCGGTATATTCTTTTCGTTCTACATCATGCCCTTTGTGGCCGTGCTGTTCGGTGCCGGGCTTATTGTCGTTGAAGCGAAGAGTATGTTTGAACACGCGAACCGGCGAAAGAGTCACATGAGTGATGTGCCTAAAATACTCAATGACATCATCGCGGCAGTAGACAAAAAAGACGCTCAGAGGATATTTGACCTATTGAGCGCAAGTAATAACGACTCAGCGCATCATTAACTCACATAGAATATGAAAGTATTATATTGCTGTCCGGTAAAAAAAGACAAAATATATTCTCTACAAATCATGTCAAAGTTTTACCGGACAACAATAAAAGTATTACTCGACAACGGACATGGCGACCCGCCCATCACCGGCGGCAAGCATAGTCCCGACAATCGTCTGAAAGAATACGTCTATTGCCGCGAGATTGCTCAGCGCGTAAGCAGGGAATTGACGCTTCGCGGCATTGATACTATACTTCTTGTGCCGGAGAAAACCGATACACCTCTGAAAGAACGTGTGCGCAAGGCCAATGGTTGGGCGCAAAAACTCGGCCCCAAGAACGTAGTGCTTGTGTCAATACACAATAATGCGGCAGGGGCAGACGGCCAATGGCATTCTGCTTCCGGCTTTTCCGTCATGGTCAGCAAGAACGCATCTTCCAACTCCAAACGACTTGCCCAAATCTTCACGGAGAATGCCACCGACATGGGGCTTATGGGCAACCGTTGTGTGCCGCCCGAAAAATATTGGGTTCAATCCCTCGCAATGACACGCGACACCATTTGTCCGGCGGTTCTGACCGAGAACCTTTTCCAAGACAATGAGGAGGAGGTGAAGTTTCTGCTTTCCGAGGAGGGCAAACAGGCGATAGTAACCCTGCACGTCAATTCAATCATTCAGTACATCAACACTATCAAATCATGAACAGAGAAACGGAAATAGTTGCTAATAAACAACTGCGTAAAGACATTGACGAGATTGTCCAAAGAGTTAAGGAACTGCCTGCCTCTCGTGAGCGCAGCCTTGCCATTACCAAACTCCAAGAGGGTGTAATGTGGCTCGGCATGGATTTGAAACGTCTGAACTGTGACAACCCTTATCCGTCAAGTAAAGACCCCTCTACAGGTTCTACCATTGAACCCACAGCAGACGGCCTCAAACTCTAACATCAACAAGTCATGAAAACGAAACACTATATCCTGTTAGCACTTGCAGGACTGACAGCATTCCTTGCCGGGTTCATCATCGGCAAAGACCGCACGGAGAAGCCGCCCGGCACCGTGACGGAAACAAAGGAAACGACCGTGGACACCATTCCGTACTACGCACCGATGCCGCAGTCGGAGTTGGCGTTAGGCACACACCGTTATACTCTACCGACATATCGTTTCCTCGGTGGAGGTGTAGGAGGCGAACCTCGACAACGTGACGACAAGGACAGTATTTGTGAGGACAGCATAATTCACTCTACCGTTTATGGCGTCGGCGCCGGAGGCGAACCCCGATGTAGCCAAGACAGCGCAATCGTGGAACTCCCGATAACACAACGACACTATGCCGACAGCACTTATGAAGCATGGGTGAGCGGCCCGGTAGACCCACGGCTCGACAGCATCAGAGTATTTGCACCAACAACAATTATCACCAAACGAGAATGGAAGCCTCCCAAGCGTTGGCACATAGGAATAACAGCCGGTTATGGCTATGGGGCAAAGGGCTTTCAGCCGTATATAGGTGTCGGAGTAACTTATTCAATAATCAGTTTTTGACATGGAGATAACACTATCAATCAATAAGGAAGATGTGATGCAGGAGATTGCAGTCACCACCGCCTACACCGGCGGCAAGATGGACAATGACGAAAATGCTCTGCACCGCATATCTACTGTTGATGAGGACGAGAACCACCTTGAAAGATTTTGGGAGGAGAGCCGAGCGGACATCTGCCAAGAGCTTATCGGCCTTGTCACTTTTGAGGGAATGGTGCGTGATGCTATCGTCACACCACCTGTAGACCCTGTTCTCCCTGTAGACCCCATAGCCCCCAATTCTGCCGCACTTCCTCCCATTTTGCAAAGGCAGCATTACGAATTGAGGCTTGATGTGTCTAAATCCTTTGACGAGGCTCTGTTGCCGAGTATGCGACTCAGCCTGTTCAGTTATTTCGTGCAGAGCATAGTAGCCAAGTGGTACGTCTACACAAACAAAGGAGAAGCCGGTGATTATGCTGACAAAGCAAGCACCCTCCTTGACGATATTCACCGCAAGGCCGTGTATAAGAAAAAGCCGACACGTCCCACCTACGATGATTAAACTAATAAATAATACATCACAATGGAACAGAAAAAGACCATTACAGTAACGCTTGAGTCGAAAGAAATCAAGTTTGACGTGATGAATAAGTCGCATCTTACAGGCCAAGCGCGAAACGCAGAAGGCAAGGACTACCGTGCCACTGCGTATATGCAAGCGAGTGAGGACGATGAACACGCTTATCAGATACTCCGTGCCATCAGCAATGCTTTCTCCCATCTGAAAGTGGAACTCGGAGAGTATTTGCATGAGGACGGTTCTACCTCCAATAACCGCATAAACAAGACGGTCGAGGACGGAGGAAAGCTACAGCTTGTTTTCTTGCTCCCCTCAAATTTCAACAACTCGGCATGTGACAGCCTTGGCGGTATGCTCCACGAGTATATTGTAGACCGCACTCTTTCGGAGTGGTTTGTAATCACCTCCCCGAATGACGCGCAGAACTACTCCAACCTTGCCACCGATGCACTCGACCGAGCCAAGCAAGCCCTGTACAAGCGCGAAAGGCCGACACGTCCCACTTATAACGATTAAGCCATGTATCATATCGGTTGCAGCGAGGACTGCTATAATTCAGATGCCGGGGACAGCAAGGCCACAAAGAATGTGACGTTGGTGTTTCATCGTGCGCAGTTGCTTTACGACATAAAGAACTATGCCTATATCGAGGGGCATGTGTGGGGCGAGGAAAACCAACACGCACAGCACACCCTCGTTGAAATCGGCGAGGAGGGCAATGTCGATAGGGTGAACCGCATTTTAGGGGTCGTTCATGCCGCAGCCGTTGAAATGCTTTATCCCTACACAAAGCAGGAGCCGATTGACGACGAAGTTATTTGTGACCGAATGTGGACACCCGAAGATTACCAAATCGTCATGAAAGTGCCGGCCACGATGTCACGAACCACCCTGCACCTGCTCAACAAACTAATCCATGAGTTTATGGTAACTCGTGTGATATATGATTGGTTGAGCATCACGCACCCCGAAGCCGCGCGTAACTGGCTTGAAAAAGCGTTGGAGGCGCAGGAGGAAATCAACAGCATCAAGAACAGCCGTACAGGAGTGCTGAGGCGACCCTCGCACCCATTCTAACGTATTACTTGCCGGGGCAACCTGGAACTATCCCGACAAGGACGAGAGCCGAGACGCATCACGCGCCCCGGCTCTCTTGTTAATAACAATCTTTTCTACCTAAAACTAAAACCTATGTTATCTTGGTTGATTGGTCTGACGTGGAGTAAACTGCAACGAGGCTCCGAACAGGCTCTCTGTTGCTGACAGCGAAGTGACACACGCGATACGGAAATACTTGTAAGGTGTGCCATGGAAGCCGCGCAAGTAATGGTCTTTGCTCGACCATACCAAGTGCCAATTGTAGAGGTCGCGAGAGCCATAGAGGACGGCTTGCACATTGCCTTTCTGAAAGTGTCCTCGCTGAATTACCGTGTCCATTGTTTTGAGAATGTCGGGTGTTTCGAGTTTGAGCGGACGAGTAACGAGCAAACCTTTTGTTTCCACTCCTTGCATGGCCGAGAAATTCAACAGCGCCCCATTATGGTCTACAGCCAATGCCTCCGGGTAAGAATTGATACCGGCCTCAATGGTGGAATACATCATGCCCCATTCCTTTGATTTTAGAGAGTAGACGTATGCGTAAGTGTAATTGGGATTATAGACAATCACACGTTGATGCACATAGTCATAGAGCATACCACATTCGGAAATAAAATCCAAGAACGGAGCAGTCGGCAGACAAGTGTCTGCATCATGGCCAAGCATGGAGTGTAATTTATCCATGCCGGGAAGTTGCAGGACGTTGAACGGTTCCTCCGCATTGATTACATCGGTTATACATTGAGTCTGTGAGCCGGATATAAGCATAATGCCTCGGTCGGTTGCAAAGAGAACCGCACTATCCATTTGTAGAGGCTCAGTATTTTCAAGAATAACATCGCGCGTAATAGGCTGTCGAGCGGAATATGATCCGGTAGATGATACTTCCAAAGCCCAAACGCCTTCATCAGTAAAGGCGTATAGTGGGAATTGTCCGAACTGACCCTCAGAGAGAGCTTTGGCCGCTGTCGATATTGCCATAATGCGCCCGGTGCCCACGGTATTTATGCCGAGCAACGGGAAGATATACGGATTATTCACCTCGGACGTATAGACCTTATTGAACACATCAATAGTGCGGTCTGCAATTGATGATTGCGGCGGTCTACCTTGTGAAACTCCGGCAGGTTCGTCCCAACCTCCGAAGTAGAACGAGCCATTGAGAAAGCCGTGAGGCTCCAACGGGACAACAAGGTGCGCCATATCGAAATAATCTGTACGGATAATCACCGCCTTATACGCATTGACATTCGGATAATAAAAGAACAGTAACGGAGCCTCATGCCCACAAGAGCCGGAAGTGCCATATACAATGATGTCCTTGCCGTCTTGCTTGATGTAGACGGCCACCAATACACCGACAGTTCTATCAATAGTTGTTTGTGGCGCATCGGACCAATGAGCAACATATCCGTCCGAATAATTGAATAAAGAAAAACCATCGAAACCTTGAAACAACTGCTTTTTTACACCTGAGAGATTAAGGCGAGAGTTGTAGGCAAACGCTTGATGCGGTATTATTTTATCGTGGCTGTCGTAATCGTCAGTCATTACCTCACGAGTTACAAGCGATTGTAGATAGTCCTCCTTAACCGGTATAATGGTACGTCCTGTTTTAAGTTCCTCAACACGTATGCTATGCAGGAAATAGAATTGCGAACAACTGCGTATATCTTCCTTAACTGCGTCTGCACTACGTTTGGGAGTCACCAACACGCCTCCGGGTCGCAAAGAAAGATTATCAGGGGTAAAAGTAAATGCATAGAGTTTGCCAAAGTTGTTTTTCTGATAGCGCAGAGGGTATGTTGTCGTGCTTGCAGCTTGGTTTGTGTGCTTGCAGACGCTGAAGCTCGATAAGTCCTCACCGCCATTGATAAACTTTTCGCATTGTCCGTTTTGGTCATATGTATAGATAGGTTTGGAAATGAATATATCCACCGACTTAATAATGTCGCTCCAATTTTTAAGCGAGTTTAAGTCAGATTTAAGCGCGTAGTCGAGAGTATGCACAGGAGCAACGACACGAAGAACAGCACTTGTATATGTGTCGTCTTTGCCATGAAGATTGAACCAAAATACACGAGGTGTATTCTCGGAGCTACATATCATAAGGATAGGTGCTGAATGCCGGGTCAGAGAACCGTCATACAGGCGATACGCATATCTTACGAAGAAAGGATATATGAATTTGCCTTTCTGTGTAGACTCCTCAGCAATGAATTTGTTTATCTTGGCTAAGACTTGATTGGTGATATTGGTTTTCTGAGTATCGTCAAACTCAGAATAGATATTGTTCTTGTGTATGCTGTAGTTTATGGTAAACTCGTCTGTTCGTTTCATTTCACCTTGCAAACCAAACGAAAGTGAACATTCGGGCATGGAGGTGCCGAGATACAAATAGCCGGACGTGTCACCTTTCCAAAGGAAATAGTGCATACCGTCAGAACAGAGAATGAGCAAGGTATTACCAATAGAGCTGAACTGATAAATATCAACCCCGGAGAAAGAGCGTAGGACAGTTGGTGTTGAGGCCGTATCTCCATAGGTTGAGTTGTCGAGCCAACTAACCGTTTTTCCTTCCAAAAGGATATAGTGCTTGTATGCCGATGTTCCGTGAATGTAGACAGCCTTTTGAGAAGCAGACAGGCCGATAGATGTTGGTATCGGTTGCAGAAGTGGCTTCAATTGGCTGTCCTCGCTGATGAGATTGAGCGAAGTAGTAAGCTGACCGTCCGAACATTCGTAGTCGGACGGTTGAGCCGTGTAGCCGTTGTATTTAATATCTTTAATCATAATGAGCAACGGTATATGATTGTTATGTACTTGGTGTTGTCGCGTTCAATCTCCGTTCCGCACGGACAGCGCAGTCTATCATTGACACCTGCGGCCACAAGCATAGCAGTAGCCAAAGCTTTTGAGCAGGTGCGGAAAGTTCCCTTACCGTTAGCAGTTGCCCACACTCGTCCATCGTGCCGGCCGACATAGTTGCCGGAGCAGAGTTTGACATATAGATACATTTCGCCATACTCCTGCACGATGTCTATAACATCGCCGGGAGCGAGTGACAGCTTCCGGGCGATGTGTGCTGATATATCAATCTTGCCGGAGGCATGGAATGATATGTCGTGCTTGCGTGAGTTGGGCAATATACTTTTCATAATTGGCAAAATTAGTTTTAATGATTGGTACGCCCACTTTAAGTTGTGGGAGAGAATAGATTTCGCTCTTTGGGTTTCTGTTGAGTGTAACCCATATCGCGCACACGCTCAATCTCGTGGTCAATCTCGGCTTCAAGAGCCTTAGATTTGCGCAGAGCGTCATTTGACCGTGTTCGGAAAAAGTCTTTTTGAGCCTCACGCATGAGGGCTACCTTTTCAAAGAATACTCGTTTGTCCATATTATGCTACTTTTTAAGATGTTTTTCTATTTCTCTGCATAGAGCCTCACACCATGCACGTGCGATTGTAACCTCAACGGCATTGCCGATGAATTTCTTTTGGTCTGCTTGTGTACCGATAAGCACATAATCTTCAGGGAAGCCCATTATTTTTTTGAGTTCGGGTATCTTCAACATTCTCATCTTGATGTCAACAATGCCGTAGAGAGCCATAAATTCCTTGATTTTAGCTGTCATTGGGCTATCGGTTGAATAGACCTCAATAAACACCTCGCCCTTTTCCGCTATGTTCTTACCCTCCGGCGCACCTCCAAACTGTTTAGACAAGAAAGCTACCGAAGCAAGTGCAAGACGGCCTTGCGTTGCTACCGTGGGGCATGGACTATCAAGAGAGGGAGGCACATATTTTCCTGTTTTCTGATTAACGCTGTTGTACTTTACCATGAAAGCGGATTTTCCACCGGCCACGGTCTTTTGACAACGGACGGCCATTTTCGTCAAGAGACCCCCAAGACATAAACTCCTCGACATTTTCAATCTGAATATAATCGGGGTCGATTGCCTCAATGTAGCGAAAAAGATGCTCAGCAAGTGTGCGGCTGTCTGCATCGCGTGGTTGGCCTCCTTTCGCTTTACTGAAGTTAGTACATTCGAGGGAAGCCCACAGAACGATAAGAGCCTCCTGGTTGTCTTTACGACACTCTGCAATGTGAGAAATCAGAGGAGATAACTCCAACGTGCGTATGTCCTCCGTGAAATGCAATGCGTTGGGGTGATTGGCCGCATGAGAGGCTATCGCCTTTGCATCATGATTGACACAAGCGATTACATCTGCACACGGCTCATCATGCAGTCGTGCGCTATTGACACCTGTAGATGTACCGCCGGCACCGCAGAATAGGTCGATGTATAACAGTCGCTTCATTTTTTTATGTTGATAGTTGGTTGGCACGGTACTTCTGGAATCTCGTAAGCGGGTATGCGATTGACAGAGGCCAATCGTTGGATTAAACATCCCTCTGCAACGAGCGCGGATAAGGCATCATTGATTGTTTGATGCAACTCTGTACTGATTGCGTAGTCGGGTGCAATCCCGCGTTGCTTCTTGTCGGCGATGACTTCCTTGACCAGAGCGAGGGTAAGTTGTTTTGTTGTTGATATTGCCATTGTTTCTCTTCCTTCATAAAGCAAATCCAATGTGTATTTGCTCGTTTGCCGGACTTATGTCCAAAGATTGGCTTTTGGTCGGTAAGTTTCAACACTTCGGACACCCTAATATCGGTTTCATTCCATTTGAAGATTAGGAAACCTCCGGGCATAAGCACTCGGAAACATTCTGCAAAACCCTTGGCCAAGGTCTCACGCCAATCAGAGCGCAATGTGCCATACTTGATTCCTTGGAAACCGGTGGGCTGTTTCTCCTTGTCTTTGCCCCACCAACGTAAGTGAGGCGGGTCGAACACAACCATGTTGAATGTATTGTCGGGGAATCTCATGCTTGTAAAGTCACCAACGACATCCGGTGCTACCTCAAATTTTCGTCCGTCACATAGAGTTGTTTCCTCTTTGCGTATATCTTGGAACAAAACACGAGGGTCGTTCTTGTCGAAGTAGAACATCTTGCCTCCGCAGCAAGCATCGAGAATTGGTTTCATTGGTTCGATTTGGTTAGTGATTTGAATATTTCTTCATTCTGCCAAGCTCCCTCTTCTTTACTAACCTTACGCCAGCCGCAATAGAATTTATCACGCAGAAGTTTGGGAATGCGAGCACGTTTGGCTGCTGCCATGAGTTGTGCTCCGGTATATGGGAAATCAAGACGTGCAAACTCTTGATAATCCAATTTCGCTTTCAGTATCTTTTGGGCAAGTCTCGCTTTCATTTTGCACCTCCTTCCTTTGTAGACAAAGACCTCAGCAGTTCATCTTCGCCATGAAACACGCCGTCCTTTACGCTTGCAGGAGCCTTGATGTTGTAACCAAGCCGGTCGGCAAGTCTGCGCATCTTGAATGTTGCTAACTGTTCGACACGTGTCACTCCATAGATTTGTGCCATTTGAAAGCACATAATCATTACGTCTGCTATTTCCTCACAGACATCTCCGACAGTAGCTCGTCCACGTGAGAGTTTGCAGATTGCGTTCTGCAATTCTGACATTTCCTCAAAAAGCATCATTGTCTGAGCCTCTTTTCCGTAGGTGGATATTGCGAGTTTGATTATTTCGTCAAACTCCTTGTCACTCATCTTAGGGAGCGAACTTAACACCGGTTTTCCGTAAGGAACTTCCGGGTCAAGTGTTGTAGTGTTATTATTTTCCATTGAACAAGGCACTTTGATAAAGTATTGTATATATTATTTTGAGTTGAGCATGTCGCAAAGTTCCTCAGCTTCACGCAGGTTGAATTCATCATCCTCATCTGTGAAAACCTTTATAGTTGTAGTGATTAAGTGGCCTCTTTTTGCAATTCTACGGCAAACTCCCCAACAGCCGTTATATTCGCGGTATTCGCGATTGTCGGTTTCTACTCGCTGAACCGAATAAAATGCATTAGGGTCGATGTTTGCCTCTCGATATGCGTTGATTTGGATTTGCTGCGCTTTATTTGTACGAAGCAGACTGTCGGAGCGATAATAATGGCGAACAGCCACCATAATTGCTAAACCGAGAAATAGTGCCAAAATAATGGCGATGATAGTAAGTGTCATTGTTGATGTTGTTTAGAGGTTATCGAATTCCTTTTGTAGTTGTGCCAAACGAACTGTGGCACGAGTACGAATAAGTTCTGTAAGATTGGCCCTAACGGCCTCTATATCCTCGTTTGTTATTACACCCATATAGCGACTAAAGGATATCCTCACAAAATACTTGTCTTTTACCCGTTCTATAAGTTCATTTAGCCGGTCTATTTCTTCTTTGAGAGAGCATGCGTGATTCAGTGTATCGGTTGTCATGGTTGTTATTTCTTTAGGATTTTTCCGAAGATTCTTTCTGCTGCATCAAGTGCATCTAACATGGTTTTACACGTCAGTGCAACCTTTGCCTTGATGACAGAAAAGTTATTGTTGTTATACTCATGCGCAACCTTAGTAATGCAAGCGGCTAAGAGGGAGTACTTGTCAAATTCTGACAACTCGGATTGCTTTAAGATTTCAAGTATCTGCTTAGATACAGATTTGTATTCGGGTGACATTTTATCCATATTATTACTTATCGTCTACTCTCGCCGGAGAGTGGAATTACATTGTAGGTTTTGAATCGGTCAATGGTGCGACCGTATGGGTCTTTGCCGTTGAACACTTTGGCGAGGTCTGCAGTGGTTAGGTTGGTTGTGAGGTGTGCAAACTTCTTGTCGGCACCGTCACACTGAATGGACCACAACTCGTTACGGGCATGAAGGAAGTCGTTAACCACCGTTGTAGTGTCAATGCCGTAGAACGGTCGGTTTTCAAGGCCTATGTCGTTGAGGCAAAGGTGGAACGGTTTAATCTGAAAAGCCTTTGAATTATCCTCGTTGTAGGTATAGAGGTCTATGTTATTGCAGAGCGAGAAGTGGTTGACCATTTGAGTTACCGATATACATTCAAACTGCATGGGAGAGTTTATGTATTTTAGGTATGCGGAAAAAACCTGCATCAACAGAGTTTTGCCCACGCCGGCCTTACCTTGAAGCATGACATTTTTGTGTATCTTATAGCCACGCCCGGGAAAGACTTCCTCTGCAAGTGGACTTTCATGAAAGTAGTACATCAAGAAGCGGATAACCTCATGGTTGTTATCGTCAACAACAAACTCGCGGCGTTGGGAGCGCAGTATTTTGTTGGCAATCTGTTTCCATAGCTGAATGTGAGCATTGAATACAGCAGGGTCTGCAATGTTGACTTTAGACTTTTGCTCGGCATCTATTTCCTTCTGCACCTTGCGCGTTACGTTGTCGATAGCTACCATAGCGCAATAGTCCGGTTTATTCTGCTGTCGCAGAGTATGTAATACAGCCCTGTCCCATTCGATATTGCCGGTTGGAGCGTAGTTGTATTTAGCAAGCTCATCGCGGAGGGTTTGTGGATAATTACTCATACTATTGTAGTTTTAGACATCTGCGCCACCGAAACCACCGTCAAAGGTATAATCTGCAGGAGCGTGTGTCGGTTGATTGTTAATAGGTTTATTTGCTGTGTCTCGATGCTTAATTCTCATGGAAGAAATAAGATGTCGCGACCAATCATTATAATCTCTATGCTCTGTTCGTGACAATTCCCATTCTGCAACTACGGCTTGAGCCAATGAGCGCAGATGAGGAATGCCGTCAGGTCCCAATCCGAAGTTTTTGCAGAGCATGTTCAAGTTCTCTTGATGATTATCTGCAAAAAATTCGGCAAGCATCTCCGCATTGTTGCCCGATGCCACAACAGGCGGTTTAGTAGGAGCCGGTTGCACAGGTACTACAGGCTGAGGTGATACCGGTGGTTTGGGATTGACCGACTTCGCAGTTTTCTTACCTTTGTTGGCTGTAGTCTTTTGCTGAGGCATATACAATAGAGAGTATTTATCAATCCGGCTCATACGTTTGTTGAGGCGCTGAATATTGCAATAGCGCACTTGAATACCCTTAGATGTTAAGACCTGTTCCGTGTCATACATATTTTTATCGAATAACCCCAACGTCAGGCAGGTTTTAATAACCTCCAATACATAAGCCTCCTCAAAGCCCGACATTTCCGAGCCAATGAAAGGCAACTCATCGTCCCACTGCATGAAGTACCCATTCTTGTAGATAAGACAGAGCAGGAGAGCATATACTGTAACAGCTTTACCACCTTGACGCTTGATTAACTTGCGAATGCGTATGTCTTGAAAGAAGTCTATATCAAAAGGGAAATACTCAAGCCCCGATTTTGCTATTCGTGCCATAGCCGTATTGATTAAATTTCTACGATTGATATTCCGTGGACATGGAGCATCAATTTTCGTTTGATTTTATACTCTTTTGTGCGGACTCCCTTTGTATCCTCGACAACGGTCTTACCGTCTTTGCTGTAGACAAAATCGGCATAATAGGCACACTCCCTTTCCAAGAGATTGCCGGCAGTGTCGCGTTGCGCAGGGATAAGCACATACTTTACTTGCTCACGGAGATTAGAGATAAGGCCGGCGCGTTGCATCAGCTTCAGTTCGTTGGCTCTGCTATGTTCCTTTTTGGAGTCGTAGCCGCCGGACTTCTTTGCACCATACTTGTTGCGTTTTTTTGTGACCGGTGCAACGCGCAATGCCTTAAATTCGTCAATCGTCATCGTCCTTTGGTTTGGATTTATCGACAATGACTGTTTCCGGGATAACCGTGCCGTCGGCACCGTGAACCGACATTGATACCTTTGTACCATCCGGCACCGCATTGCGGAAATTCCTTGCAGCGCGTTGCACACCTTTGTCAGCGGCCACCTTTTCGGCCACTTCCTCAGCGGTGTTCTGTGCCTCCTCCGGGACTTTGTACTTGTAGACATCAACAATCTTTGTTTCGTTGATACCCTCAATCTCATAGTCGGCCAGTGTTCCTCGCATACCTTCGTTGAAGTTGGCGAGAGCTTCAGCAAAGTTGGAGGCTTGCACGAGGATATAAGAGGCACTCCTTTTTTCTGCCGCTGTTTTCTCGTCTATGGTTATGAAATTGACCTTGACCTTATAGAACTTGTCGCCGCCCTCGCTCCAAAAGATTTCAGAGATTTTGGTTTTGCCGACATTGAGAACGTTGAAGTCGTTGCAGAATGGAGTTATCTCCTCAACGACACGAGCCTCAGCCTCTGTGCAGGAGAGCGCATCAACGAGATAGGGGTCGGTTACCTTTACGGACTTGCCTGTTTCCGTCAGCTTCTCGTAACGGACTTTTACTTCAATCCACTGTGCCATTGTTCATGCGATTTTTGAGTTGATTACTGAGTTTGAATTTCACGATGCGCTGTGCCGGAACTACAACCGTAGTACCTGCGTTGATGTTACGAGCCTTTTTCTCCTTTGTGGTTTTGACTTCCATCGTGCCGAAGCCACGGAGATAGACGTTTTCGCCACGGTCGAAAGCGTCCGAGAGAATGTCCGTCACACCGTCTACGACATGGAGAGCCGTAGATTTCGGCAGGTCGGGAATACGCTTGCAGAGTTCAACTGCGATGTCATTCTTTGTCATGATTAGCTGATTTTGAATGTTGTTTTTTAAGTTTTCGATTTATTTTATCTTTAAGTTGGCCTATTGCCCAAGCGTGAGTGCTGTTGCGCAGACCATTCAACGACTTGTAATGTTCTATGGCAATATCGAGGCAGGACATTATGCGCTCAATATCTGAATTGCTGATTTCAACCATAGTCGAGGAAAGAGTTTACAAGTTCATCGAAATACATTTTGTCGGTCGGTATATCATCATCGGAGGCCATTATCTGATTGGCAATGCTCCGCTTTTTGTGAATGATATTGTAGAGAACCGGGTCAATAGTGCTACGGCCAATGAGGTAATAGCAGGTCACGTTATTCTTTTGGCCGATGCGGTGGGCGCGGTCTTCGCACTGACAGCAGTCGGCATACGTCCACGGAAATTCCACAAAGGCCACATTGGAGGACGCTGTGAGTGTCAGACCAACACCGGCAGCTTTAATGGAGCAGATTATTAACTGAGCTTCGCCGTTCTGAAAAGCATCGACAGCGGCCTGTTTCTCGGCAAGGCTATCATCGCCGGTGACACGGACGGCATCGGGGAATTGCTTTTGCAAAGCCTTGACAATCTCTTTGAGTGAGCAGAACACGATGAGAGGTTTGCCGTTGGCAAGGTAGTTGCGGATAAAGTCGGTTGCCTGTTTCACCTTGCCTTTTGAGGCGAGGGAGCGAAGCGTCATGAACTTTACCAAAGCCTCCATGCGCATTTTGCGCCGGATTTCGCGGTCAGTACATTCGGTATATTCGCGCAGGTAAGCGGCGAGGTCGGCGGCAGCGAGGTCGTATTCATCGCGGTTGGATATTTCAACGTAGAGGTCGGTTCGCGTTTTGTCGGGGAGCTGCGTCAGCACCTTTGCTTTCTCTCGCCGTATCATACAGGTATCATACAGTTTGTCGGACAACTCGGATAGATTTTCATTCTCTCCGTAGTCGGCAAGGAATTTGCCACGGCCACCGAAGTCAGAGAGCAGTCGCCCCATGATGGCGAGTTGTGCAACGAGGTCTTGTGCGTGATTGACAACCGGGGTGCCGGAGAGCAATATGCGCCACTCCTTACCCTCGACAATGCCACGAGTGAACATTGTTTGCTGTGCCGTGGGGTCTTTGAGCCGGTGAGACTCGTCCATGATAACGGACTTGAAGATGTTGATGTCGCGGTTGAATACAACATCTTTGAGCGTGAATGTTTTGCCGCCCTTGATGTCCCACACAAAGAACTTTTTCAGACTCTCATAATTGACAATAGCAACATGGAACATACCCATGCCGAGGAGATACGGCCACGATGTGCGAGTGGCATTGTCAAGCACAAGAGCCTTTTTGTCGGTGAACTTCTCAAACTCACGCTGCCAATTTATTTTCAGCGAGGAGGGGCAGATTACCAAACAGGGGTAAGCTGAGGCAGTATCGACAATGCCGATAGACTGCAACGTCTTACCAAGCCCCGGCTCGTCACCAATTAACAGGCGGTGACGTTCGAGGCCGAACAGAATACCCTCACGTTGGTACTCGTATGGCTCTACTCGGAGGTTATGTTTTAACTCTTTCATATTGTTATTATTCACACAGTCCATGATACAAGGACACACAAGACATTATTGGCTCAGTATCGTCCCATAGTGTCGGTTGGTTTTCATTCCGAAGTACATAATCTGATATTTCTACAAAAGATGGACTTCCGTTTTCGTGTTGATTGCAGAACCTTTCCAGGATTTTGCCCTTGCAGAAGAATGAAGCTTCACTTCCATTATTGCGTTCTGAGTTTACTTCGTTTTCAAGGTCTATAACTCGTTGCTTATATTGTTCATCGCGAGCGACTATCTTAATCTCATTCAGTCTTGCAAAAATGCATGGAAAGCAACCAACTCTTGACGCACCTCGTTCGTAAAGTGGATTAGGACGTTGCCCATGAGATAATATGTAATCAATTACTTGTTGTGCTGACCATGAAAATATTGGACGTAATACCGATGCATCATGACTTTTGCACCATTCCTTAACGTCACGCTTACGATATAATCTTTTTTTGAAGTTATCGTCAAAATAGTCCTTAAAATAAGAACATTCTACATCGAATTTGGCCCTCTCCGCGCTTTCTTTTGCACGTATTCCTTGGATGATTATGAGGTGGTTTTCTTGCTTAAGTATCCAATCTATCATCGGCCATATTTTCAGTTGTACCGTACACATACGGTTTTTTGCATCAGGAAACCATTTCATTCTTTTGCACAATCCGTACATACCATCAACAGACTCATTTTTGAGTATTATAAGGTCGACACCAAGTTTAGATGCTACCTCCTTTACATGAGAATATGTTTGCTCATGCTCCCACCCGGTATCACAGAAAACAGCCGTGACGTTATTAGCCCCGAAGTCTTCACAAGCTTTTATTAGACAGGCTTGTGAGTCCTTTCCTCCAGAGAACTGAACTATAACTTTTACTTTATTCATAATGCGAGGCACCAATATTGAAATGCTAATTCAAGATACTTATCTCTGCCACGGAGATACACCGGGTCGTCCCTGCGTATGCGTGTGGTAAATACGTTGCAGTTCTTTTTGCTGATGGCATAGATGAAATCGCAGTCGGAATGTGCGATGTCCATATACCATGCCCGGCTCCTGTCCCAATCGAAGAAATCAACTGCATCGTCAAATTCCTTTTGTGTTGCGGCTGAACAGGTTTTGAGGTCGCCACCAAATTTGTAGAGGTCAAGCCACCAATCCCACTTACAGCGCGTATCGAGCGTGAAAGGGAAGCCACCATACTCAAACGGCTGTGCTTGATTGACCATGTAGCGCTGTGTTTCGGCTTCAGCCAACACCTTTGCGAGAAAGGGGTCATGCCGAGCAGTCATACGCAGGGAGCGATACATTTCCTTTGCATGGCGAAACTCATCATCGGTGTATTGCTCATCATCTACCGTCAGTTGGTAGTAGTTCACTCGCTCCGGCTCGGTGATTATCGCGTCCACGAGATTGCCGAAGCGAAACGCGGCCTCCTTTACACCCGGCGGCATAGGCACTGGGTGTAAGAGGTTCTTTAGAGCCGTGAGGTCAGAGTTGCTGACCTCTGTACGGCTGTAATATGCGTCCGGGTTTTGGCTCATGGTTACTTGGCTTTAACCTCGTCCTCGTATTGGACATCAGCGATGAACATAGCGTTGTCTTTGGAGTTTGCGGCGGTATTGGCAAAGGTGATTTGCTTCTTAAACTCCTTGCAGAGTTCTTCTAAGGTCTTTGTGCAGCCCTCTTGTGACCACCAAAAAGCAACAATCTTCATGATGTCCTCGGCAGAATTGATAACCACCTTTTTCTTAACCTGTGTCTTAGGCTGATATGCCACAGGTGTAGCGACCTGTGCGCCGAAAAGACCGTCCATTTCCTGTTTCTTTGCGGCAAGCTGCTTTTCAGCGGCTTCCTGTTTCTCTCGCTCAGCGCGTTCCTTTTCCTTACGAGCGGCCTCAGCGCGTTCCTTAGCCTCCATTTCGGCCTTGATGCGGGCGGCTTCCTCGGCTGACGATTTGGCGATGCGCTCAAGCTCCTTTTTCTTTGAGGGCATACGGTCGAGAATATCATCGCGTATGCTTTGCACCTCAAAAGGGAATTGCTCCTTGAAGCGATTGACGAGGCCGGCCATCACGTTGGCTTGTATAGCGCGGCATTCGTCCGGGGTAAGTTCGACAGGACGATGTGCGCCGCTTATTACCGTCTGACACCATGTTGCAGGAAGTTCGCAACTGAAATTCTTGATGCCATCGTAGACAATCTCGTAATTGTCGAGGCTTATCTGCTTATCCATGTCGGTAAGCTCGTTGATGCTCTTATTGACAAGAGCGTTGAACTGGCTTACATAGTCGTCATTGACATCAGCGCGATAGCGAATTTTGGCATTCTCCTTTGCCTGTCGAGCGGCATCTTCGCGGCGGCGGCGATCCTCCTCCTCATGCTTTTTCTTGGCATAGGCATTGCGGTGGGCTTGCAGTTGATTGGGGATTGAGTCTGCTTTGGTGGGGTCTACATCATTCTCCATTGAGGTGTAGACCTTACGGATTTGGTCAAAGAGTTGCGTAACAGGTGTGCGCTTGCCGTTCATCTTCTTGACGGTCAGCTTTGCTTTTTCGATGAACTTGGCTATCTCTATATCGAGAGCGTCTGTCATGCCCTCCTTTTTTACCCGGAGCAACAGGGCGCTGCCTACTTCAAGGCACCGGGTATGAGATAATTGGTTCTCGCGGTACGACTGTGGAGCGAGTTCGGCAAGGGTCTGCACGTTTTTCTGCTCGAAGATTGTTAATGCTTGGGTGTTATCTGCCATGATTGATATATTTATGGGTTACACGGTTTTGTTTTAGCGTATTCGGTGATGATACCAAGCCGAGTGCAATAGTGTCCGTTGAGAGTGTTACGCACAAGCGGACACCCACTGCAAGGCTTGATGTTGCTTTCAGAAGCCTTCCTCATCATCAGTGTTTACAGTTACGCCCTGTGGAGGCTCGTTGTTACCGAATGGCTGAGGCGCAGGTTCGGGAGCATTGTCGAGGACTTCGCCGGTGTCGTGGTCTACTCCGTAGATTTCCTCATCGGAAAGCTGAGCCGGTTCGTCTACCTGTTGTGATTGTAGTTCGGTGCCGCGACCGATGCGCACTTTCGGGTAAGACTTGAAAGCGTGTTTGATACACTTGGCCATGAGGAAGCCGGGGTCGATGTGGACAACACCGTTAGCGTCCATGCCGTAGAGTTCGTTGGCGACACCTCGGTTCTGCTTCTGCGAGTAACCGGCGAGGCGGCACCAATCTTCGGGGAACATTACCGAGTAGTCGATTGAGCCATCGGCGCGAGTGATACGCAGGTAGCAAGCGGTGATATTGTGGCCGGTGTGAGGCAGGTTGCAGGTATAAGACACAGATTTGCGACCGTCCACGTCATTGAATGAGAAGCCGTCATTGTCGTAAACGAGTACAGGATTATCGGCATGACGTATTTGGCCGGCACGAGTACGCATCACAAGTTCGCCATAGGCCGACACTGTGAGGACGCAACGCCCCTCCCATTGAGCTTTTTCTTTAGTGCCAACATTCACGTTGCGCCCCATGAGGTATGCGAGTGCGCGTGTGCCGGGTTCAAGAGAGAGTCCACACACGGCAAGGTCGATGAATGCCGTGAAGATGCTGAACTGTGTAGCGCGTTGCAGTTTGCCCTTGTCGTTGTCGCGGAGAGCCTTGTTGAAGTAGATACTCTCACGCTGATAAGCGGCTTCACCGTTACCCCAAAGAGTTTCGTAGATTTGCGTGAAACGTTCACGCACGATAGGATGCTCAACGATTTCGAGCGGCTTGAGTTGGTTGATTTCCTCAACCGTCAGTTGTAGGTTGCCCATGATTGATGGAGTTAAATTGTTAAACATTTGCGGATTGCTTGATTGAAAAATGGAGGCTGCACTTTGGCTTAGGCTGACAGCGCAGCCTCCGAGGTTATCAATCATGTAGCAACTACCGCTACTTGTAGCCTCTGAGGGAATCGAACCCCCTCCGACAGAACCAAAATCTGTAGTGCGACCGACACACCGAGAGGCTGAGCCGTCAGAGCTTTGCTATGTAAAAGCGTATCCGCTCTGATGTATTTATGCTTGTGGGGTGGTCATAGGAAAACTCGTTGTCATTTCCTTCGGCATTCTGGAAATAGTCAAGCCTGTCGGTAACGCGTAGCCACATTTCATTGAGTTTCGCTTTCGCGGCGAGTTTCGCCCTGTGATTGCAAGCCTCCTGCGTGAAGCGGTAAATAACACGAGGATTCTTGCCGTCATTGGTCTTGTATATTGCGTAATCCATTGTATCTGTCTTATTGGTTGAGGTAATCCTGTTCTGTTCTCTGAAGGAGGCGTAGGTCTGCCATGCAGTATTCAACCTTGCCCGGACGTTTGGAGGGCTTTACCTTTCCTGTGCGCCTCCAACGGTCAACATTCTTGCGTCCGAAGATTGAATAGGCCGTGCGTTGGGAGATATACTCCGGGTCGGCTGCATCGCTCTTAATCACTCGTGCCAACCGTGCTGTAAGGTCGGTCATGAATGTTTCATAGCTGACGAGCCTGTCAGAGAATTGTATGTGTACTGTTGGAGGCATAACGAGATTTAGAGTTGAGTGGGATTAGGTTTGTCCATTACTTCATCGCACATCTTATCGTATGCGATAAACCAGGGGTCTATCTTGCTCCAACGCTTGTAGAGCCGGGCGATGAGAAAGACGGTGCCGATGCCAATAGTTTTGTCGATGACAAAGCGGAAAGTCCATGAAAGGAGGTCTGCATCCTGTTCTTCGCCGAAGATGAGCAGAAAAGCCACCATGCCGAGGGAGAAGAGAATTGCTATGCGGATTATTGAGATTGTCTTATTCATTGTGATAGGGTGTTAGAGAGTTTCTTGAACTAAGTCGTAGAGTTCCCAACGGATGTTGGTGAGCCGCTTTCGGGCTTCCTCTGTGTCGGCAATGGAGATAAGGACATCTATGTTGCGATAATCCCAACGGCGGAAGCCGCTTGCCTTCTCGATAAGTTTCTTGTCGAAATCTGTCATGGCATATAGATTTAGTAAGGTTCTACTCCTGCCTCAATGAATGCGGCCTCTTCATCGACCGAGCCGCACCACGTGTCGAGGTATTCATTCGTGGCTTGATAGGTGTTGTCGTTGAGGTCATAGCCACGTGCAGCGCAGAATGACGACCAAGAGATTTCAGCGCGGAGGCTGTCGAGGCTTGCCTGTGTTGACTTACAGCCGGTGAGAAGTACGGCCATAAATGCGAAGATGATAGTTGCTTTTTTCATGATTGATATTTGTTTTAGAGGGTTATTTCGATAAATTCAAGGAGATTGTCTGTGCGCATACTGTTTGCCTGTAACTGTGCAGACTTAACTCCATTTTCCTGCATCCATCGTTTGGCACGATTGACGGCAGTAGCTTTGCTTGAGCCATCTGGGATAAGCACTCCCAAGTCTTCGTAAGCCTCATTCATGAGGGTAAACCAATAGCGTTTCATAATCTTCTTAGTTGTGGGCGACCTCGTAAGTCACACCGTTGTCAGTTGATGTTACTTTGTACTCCTCGCGTCCTGCCGCTTTGTTGAGGCGGCTGACGGCTGATTTAGCACTCGCCATAGAACCGGCTTCGCGACAATCAAAAGTCACGGTCACTCCGGAGGGAATGCTCTTGATGCTATCTGTCAGAGATACACGTCTGACGAGATACTGATTTTGCGATGTAATTTCTTTGGTTTTCTGCATAATATTTAGTAAATTTGCGGTTAGACTCAGCGAGTTGCGTTGCTATACCCGAAGTATTGTAATGCAAAGATATAACAATACTTTTGAATGAGCACAATAATACTTGTATTTTTAAGGATTATTAACATTTAGCCACAATAAAACTTATGCTAAAGGAAAAGATACAAGGGCTACTCACTGACCAAAGAAGGACAGTGAAAGAGCTTGCAAAACATATCGGCATGTCCGACACGGCGATTCGCAACATCTATCAACGTGATAGCTGCGAGTTAGCCACCCTCCGAAAGATTGCAGAATTTTTCGGCGTGGCTGTTACTGACTTGCTTGAAGAAAAAGACGTACGGATAGACATCAGAGACGTAGACCGCAGTTTCAACCCCGGTCAGAATGACCCGGAGACGATTCAGAGACTTACAGACATCATTGATGAGCAGCGCAAGCGCATAGACCAACTGACAGACAAATTACTTGAAATGAAATGAGATGGATTGTGGCTATATTGGTGCTATATCTCACATCATGCACAAACAGCAAGCGCAGCGAGATTGGGAAGTTCGTTTATGTGGATTGTTTCAATACGGTACACACAAACCGCAACTGTGCCGCCAATTTAGTTGACGACCCGAAAACCAAAGATGAACGTATGGCGGATATGCAGGGTATTCAATTCATCGACACGTGTTACTTAAATATGGGCGTTTATTCAAATTTTTCTTTCAGTGAACATAAGTTTTGCCCAAAATGTGTAGATGATGAAGCGTTCCAACATCTTTCATTGATAATAGAGAGAAACGAGAATAAAGCTCAATAAACGCCTTTCGGACGCTCAGATGATAAACTATACCGCCAAAGCCACAAAAGCGATTGTAGCGCGTCCTACGAGCCAAATAGAGGCATAATTTGATAAGTGATATGAACGAACAAAACATATACAACGAACCGGCTACCTTGACAGCCGAGCTGCAAGACGCCGCATTTGAGTATCTGCTACTCAATCCCGGCTCCGAGTTTGGAGATTGGAGCAAGGGTTTGATTGAAGAATACCCTGCCGAGGTGGTAGACGCACTCGGCAACACCCCCAATGAGGTAAATGCAGACCTCGCCGACCTGTGGGAAACTGATTACACCGACCCCAAGACCGGGATAGAGCAAAAGTTTAGCGAGTGGGCAATGTCATTCGCTAACGAGCACGCCGTAGGTATTTACTACTTCCTTGTAGACGCTTGCACGGACTTAAAACGCATGGGACGTAAATTCTAAATCTAACAAAAATTCAACATACTCGACAAGTGGGTCAATATCACTTAATTCTATTGGCGGCGCAGGCAGCGATAGAGGACTAATCCTCCATTGACATAACTACTTATTTCAGGCTGTAATCTACCGATTAAAAGGTGATTACAGCCTGAATTGCGTTTAGGCGGTTCGTACACTTGACCGCAAAAAACGAGTCAAATGCTCAATTCTGCTTACACCACGCTTACACCAAATCACCCCTCCGCTTACACCTGCTTACACCATGTTTACACCTCGCAAAATCAGTTAATTATGACGACACTGAAAGCAGTCGTGAGAAAGGCCCGGTCAGATGGCTTTTTTCCAGTGTACATACGAGTTGTACACAACAGGAAACCCGGCTACATCAAGACAAATAAGATTGTTGATGCAGCCCACATTGCGCCAACGCCATCAAAATCCAGATATGGGTTACACTCATCGCAAATCTGCTGCTGTCAGTACTTCAAAGCAAACTCGAAAGACGTTGGAGCTTCTCAGGGCTGGCTACAATCGTCAGAATTGTGCTGATGTATTACCTGAATCTCGAAAAGTTCCTCAATCAGCCCGATGCAGACCTGAAAATCATGCTCGCCGAAGCATCGGAATCGCCTCCCGAAGTTCCTGAAAACTGCTGAGGGGGCTTGTCAAAGACAAAAAGTAAGCCCAACTTCTGCCGTTCAGGAAGTTGGACTCACTCTTATATGGTTTAGCGGACAGTAATAATTAGATATAGGCCGTTTGCTGTTGGTAAAACCGTAGTCTGGTGGGGGGAATAGTTTCTTGATAACTTATCAGGGATTAGTCGTGCTGTTGTTCGCGACGGGCTTTGCGGCGGTAG
>Ga0137308_100738_pt1 | contig 45304 bp, 39 predicted proteins | sample Inofrocosms_June_FD_97181 | JGI IMG/M metagenome (GOLD analysis project Ga0137308, IMG submission 97181) | Mouse cecal microbial communities from Vienna, Austria - N-Acetylneuraminic and N-Acetylglucosamine D2O microcosms_June | ecosystem: Host-associated > Mammals > Digestive system > Large...
TTATGAACCGATGGATCTACAATGATAATATTATAAAATAATATTATTTCCAGCAAAAAGACAATTTGAAATATAATTCCGCTTGAAAATATATATTTTTTCCTTATGACTTTATTTTTCTTCATGGTCTACTTATTATTCTATGACTCAAACGGATTGTTTTCGGGAAATGTTGTCGTATTAATATTAAATGCGCTAAGATCGTACAAATACATATAAGGATATCTCGTCCATCCCGCAACAGAAGAAGCCGTGCCCTCAGAATATTGGGTTGTTGTAAATTGTGCATACCCTTTTGCATTTTTAATTGATGTGGCAGCAGCAGAATTTACTATTGTTTTTGTATTTGCAATAGTTGAAGCTATTGGTCCTACTATTGGAATATATCCACAAATTGCAATAATAATATCGCCGATATTCACTTCAAGTTGCCCTAAAACATAATAGTAGGAGTCATCAAAGTCTAGATATGTATTCGCAATACCTACTCTCCTGCCACCTACCAGCGTTTGATACTCCATCATTCCACCAAATGGAGCATATTTATTAGTGTATTCATCATCAGAACCGTAAGGAACAATAACTGGAACTGGGTTTGTCGTACTGTAGACATACTCATGGACATCTAATACATCTAATGCATCTTGATCTTCCAATTGTTCATAAATTCCCTGGAAAGTAACCGAATCAATATAAACATCAGATACGGCAAATGCATTGATAGATGCTATCATTGAAATACATAGCATGGTGGCAATTACTCTCATAGCCTTGTTCCTCATAGCAAGATTTCTCCTTTCCTTTTATCATCATCTTGAAACTATGTCGATCACTGTTAGTGTTGACTTTAGTACCTCACCGTTCCGGTCACGGTAACGGCATAGTTTTCATTGTTTCGGATAGCTAAGGTATATTGACCAGCTACATCCAGTTCAATCGATTTGTTGAGACTCCCACTGGTACATTGAATGGAGTAGAACAAGCCATCTGAAGCAATATATCCAAAATCAATTTTCGCGGACTTAGGCATATAGGTACAGTCGTACTTTATGGTATCACCTTTTGCCGCAAAAAACGGTTGTGTAATAGGAGTAATGAGCTTTGCCGGAAGGCTATGATCTAAGCGACCGGAAACTCGAGGCATAACAATATTATTGCTCGGAGTTTCTGTTGCAGTTGCTGGGATTAAGGAACAACTAAACAAAAGCATACAAGCCAAAAATGCAGTAATTAGCCGTCTGCGCCTCACGAAAAACACCTCCTTTCAAAATTTATTTAGGGAGGTAGCAAAGTGATACCTCCGCCTATCATTGAGTTGTCTATCACCTCACCTTCCAATTCTGTACTGTGAACAAAAACTTCGGGGCGTTTCCGGAAGAACAGTGCACCCACCAGAATACCCGCCACCAGAACCGCAGCGGCCAGCAGGGCCCACAGGCGGTAATTCCTGGACCGAGAGACAGGAACCTCCACAATCTGAACTTCCGGCTCTGGCGGTATCCAATCATCCTTCACCAACGCATCCACCGACACACCCAGCGCGTGGCTTAGCCGGGCCAGATTTTCGGCGGAGGGGCGGACCTGGCCGTTCTCCCATTTGGAGATGGTTTGGCGGGAGACATCCAGCAGCTCTGCAAGGGCTTCCTGCGAGATACCCTGCTCTGCCCGGATGCTCCGAATCCTCTGCTTAATGCTCATTTTTAGATATCCTCCCCGATGAATACTACCAATATATGTTTACATTTGTTAATTTTGACAGAATAGTGGATGTAAACAATGGTTTACACAGTCTGGTAATGTGTGTTAATCATAACATTCCAAACTATTGGTGTCAATGAATGGACAGGCGGCGATAAAAAGGGCGTGCCCCTGCCAGGGACCGGCGGAGGAAATTTCCGTGCCGGTCTCTTTTTTCTGCTTCCTTCGTTGAAAGCGGCCCCCGCCTGTGGTAAAATAAGGGGGACTATTTGCAGAAGGAAGGAGTTCCCCATGAGGACCATATCCGCCGCTGAAATCACCGCCGCCGTGGCCCGGCTGTGCATCCGGGCCAACACCGTCCTGCCCGAGGACGTAACCGACACCATGGAGCTGGCCTGCTTTTGGGAGACCTGGCCCCTGGCCGAGGAGACCCTGAAGCTGCTCCAGCAGAATCAGTTGGACGCCTGGAAGCGGAATCTGCCTATCTGTCAGGACACGGGCATGGCCTGTGTCTTTGTGGAGCTGGGCCAGGAGGTCCACATCGACGGAGACTTTGAGGAGGCCATCCACCAGGGGGTCCGCCAGGGGTACACAGAGGGCTATCTGCGCAAGTCCATCGTGGCCGACCCCCTGCGCCGGGTCAACACAGAGGACAACACCCCGGCCTCTATTACAGTGCGTATTGTTCCCGGAGACCAGCTGGCCGTTACTGTGGTGCCCAAGGGCTTCGGATCGGAGAACATGAGCCGGCTGGCGATGCTAAAGCCCGCCGACGGGGTGGAGGGCGTGAAAAATTTCGTGGTGGAGACCGTCCGGCTGGCCGGGCCCAACCCCTGCCCGCCGGTGGTGCTTGGGGTGGGCATCGGGGGCTCCTTCGACAAGGTGGCCGCCCTGGCCAAGCATGCCCTGCTCCGTCCCCTGAACGAGCCCAACCCCGACCCCTTCTACGAAAATCTGGAGGACGAGCTGCTGAAGGAGGTCAACGCCCTGGGCATCGGCCCCCAGGGGTTCGGCGGAAAGATCACCTGCCTGAACGTTGCCATCGAGACCGCCCCCACCCACGTGGCCGGCCTGCCCGTGGCGGTGAATGTGAGCTGCCACGTCACCCGGAGAGCGACGGAGGTTTTGTAACAATCTGTGGGGCCCGTCCACCTGGGCGGGCCATATCCTGATGGTCGGTTCTCAGTAGAATGACCCGCCCAGGTGGGCGGGTCCCACACCCAAATCACGGAGGGATTTTCATGCAACATAAACTGACTACTCCCGTCACCCGGGAGGACCTGGCCCCGCTGAAGGCGGGGGACACGGTGCTGCTGTCCGGAACGGTGTACACCGCCCGGGACGCCGCCCACAAGCGGATGATGGAGCTGCTGGACAAGGGAGAACCCCTGCCCTTCCCGGTGGAGGGCTCCGCGTTGTACTACGTAGGCCCCACCCCGGAGCGGCCGGGGGAGGTGATCGGCTCCGCCGGGCCCACCACCAGCGGCCGGATGGACGCCTACTCCCCCCGGCTGCTGGACCTGGGCCAGGCTATCATGATCGGCAAGGGGGCTCGGAACCAGGCCGTCAAGGACGCCGTCGTCCGCAATGGCGCCGTCTATCTGGCCGCCCTGGGGGGCGCGGGGGCGCTGATGGCGGCCAGCGTCAAGGCGTTGGAGGTCATCTGCTGGGAGGACCTGGGCTGTGAGGCGGTCCGCAGGCTGGAGGTGGAGGACATGCCCCTCACCGTCATCCTGGACCCCCACGGGGGCGACCTGTACCAGAGCGGCCCGGCGGCCTATCTGGCCAGTCTGGAGGAGAAATAAAGGTCCGTTTTATGGGACAGGACCTGTGATAGAATACACACACTCAACTAGGAAGGAGAACGACTATGAATCAGGAATTTTTAAACCAGCTGGAGCAGTGGAACGAGGAGGACCAGTACCAGAAGATCATCGACGCCATCGAGGCCCTGCCGGAAGAAGCGCTGAACTTCACCCTCACCAGCGCCCTGGCCCGGGCCTACAACAATCTGGCCATCGACGTGATGCCGCCGGAGGACCGGCCCCTGTACCAGCGGGCCCTGGACCTGCTGCTGCCTCTGGAGGGGCAGCTGGAGGAGGCGGCAAAGCAGGACCCGGACACGGCCCACACCTGGAATTTCCGGGTGGCCTACGCCTACTACTACCTGAACCAGGAGAGCCAGGCCCTGCCCCACTTCGAGAAGGCCCTGGAAGCCCGCCCTGGGGACGAGGATACCCTGGAGTTCATCGACCGCTGCCAGCAGTGCCTGGCCCTGCCCCTGTATATGAGACCCTTCCGGGGACGGACCGAGGAGGGCTGGAGCTCCTTCCTGGCGGGGGAGGGGGAACTGCGGGCCCTGATGGACCAGGAGGACCGGGAGGCGGTGGGTGAAAAACTGGTGGACCGGTGTACCGAGCTGCTGGCCCCCGCCTTCGCCGACGTGGCCTTTGAGCTGGGCCACAACGGGGAGAAATACGAGCTGATCCTGATCCCCGAGGGGGACCGGACCCGGCTGTTTCAGCTGGCCTACTTCCAGAAGCGCGCCCCCAAGGAGCTGCTGGACAAGTGGAATATTCTGGTGGGCCGCACCCGGAGCAGCGGCTTCGGCCTGCGGATGAACGGCCAGGACATCACCCCCGAGGACGTGCAGGTGTGGGCGGAGAAGACTGAGGACAACGGCGTGGGCCTGCGGCTGTACTGCGAAAAGCTGGCCCCCCTGTGGAAGGAGGACCAGAATCAGGTCTATCACATGATTTACATCCTGCTGGACCAGTCCCTGGGGGAGCTGGCCGCCATGCGGTATGTGGATTATCTGGACATTCTGGACACCCCGGCGGAGGGGGCGGCCATGACCCTGGACCAGCTGGCGGATTTTGTGGCCGCAGAGGTGGACCCGGAGGGCTGGCCCCAGGCCAACGACCCGGAGCTGGCCGGGGAGCGGTACACCGCCTATGAGGGCAAGCCCTCTGAGGAGGAGGAGTGGCCCCTGCGGGCCGACGTGTATGTGGGGGTGACCTGCTGCGTGCCCCTGCTCAAGGGCTATTTCCAGGGGGATGACTACTACATGGACCGCCTCCACCGGGACGGGGTGGTCCCCGGCTTCTTCTACTACCCCCTGGACGGGGTAGACCGGAAGGAGATATTAAACCTGCGGGACCAGCTGGAGCAGGCTATCACCGCCCGGTGCGGCGAGGGGATCGTCACCTTCACCGGCGGGGCCACCGGCACCTGCTACGGCTATCTGGACTTCATCGCCTGGGACCTGAGAACCCTGCTGGACGCCGCAGTGGAGGTCTTCGCAGGAGCCCCGCTGGACTGGGCCGCCTTCCACACCTTCCGTTACAACGTGAACGGTGTCGGACTGAAGGCAGAGGCCAGCGAGGAGCAATAAAGGCCCCTCTCAGAGAGGGCGGGGGAGCTATGAAACTCCCTCAGCCGCCGCCTGCGGCGGCACCAGCTCCCTCAGAGAGGGAGCCTGAAGCGGATGGGAGGAGAAAAAATGAGCATCGGGTTAACATTCACCGGCAAAATCGACAGCCCCAGGGCGCTGCTGGAGGGGGCGCAGGCCCTGGCCCGGGAGCGGGATTACGCCCTGCGGGCGGGGGAGGGCGGCCTGAAGGTGGTTATGTGCCCTCTGGGGGGCGAGCTGGGCCTCCAGTGGCGGCCCGAGGAGGACCCTGCCGGCCCCTGGCTGGTGCGGGGGGGCTGCAGGTCCACCCCGGCGGGGGCGGGGCTGCACCGGGCGGCGGTGGAGCTGCTGGACCTCCTGCCCATCCGGGCACTGACGGTGGAGGACGAAACCGGCTTCTACCGTCACCGGGACTTTCAGCGGATGAAGGAGGAGCACTTCTACCCCTGGCTGCGCACCCTGGTGGACGTCTGCCGGCAGGAGAGCGGCAAGGGGGTGTCCGGGATGCAGCTGTGCTGGGACCTGGAGCAGTACGCCCCCCGGGACATCCCCGACACGGTAATCACCCCGGTGGGCCGCTTCCGCCTGTCTGAGCTGGTGGAGCTGGAGGCTCTGGGCATCGAGGCCCTGGCAGGCCGGTTCTTCCTCTGGAACGGCCGCACCCGGGACGCCCGCTTTTACCGCAACCGGGCCATCAACGCCCTGTGGGAGGACTGCTGCTTTGCCCCCTCCGCCCGGAGCGGGGAGGACGCCGCCGGAAACGCTGCCATCCTGGACGACCTGGAGCGGGCGGCACAGATGGACCCCTCCCTCCCGCTGCCCCGGAGCGCCTATGAGGAGGTGTGCGCCCTGGCCGGTCGGGCCCCTGTCCTGCCCGACGGCCCGGCGCTGACCGAGGAGTTTTCTCCCGGCTACCGCAGGGACCTGGTCACTTACGGGGTGGGGGCCCTGCGCCTCACCCTGCCCGGCGGCTGCCTCCAGGGCTGGGAGCCCTGGCAGAACGGCGGCGGCGCCCACCTGTGGACCGACGGGAAGGGCCCCGTCTGGCGGGTGAGCGCCTACCGGATGCGGGAGGGGACGGCCCAATTCACCGAAAACCTGGACGCCCTCCACGGCGTGGAGGGCCGGATGCTGAAGGGGGGCGCTCTGCGCTGGGGCTGGAAGGAGGTCTTCGAGGACGGAGAGCGGCTCTATCAGGTGGAGTGTGAGGTCATCGCCGGCCCCGACCTGTACTTTATCACGGTCACCTGCGCCGGCCCGGGGGAGCTGGGCCCGGTGGCAGAGCTGATCGGGAAGGTATCGGTGGTGAGCAGCGCGGCCCGGGAGGAGACTGTCCGGGCGCAGTAGGGGCGCACCCTGTGCGCCCGTGTGTTCCAAAAGCAGTGCAAAAACTGCGGGCGGACTGTGTCCGCCCCTGCGGATGTAATAAAGAGGAGCGTGAGGCAATGAGCATCGGATTTACCTTCACCGGAAGGGTGAAAAAACCGGAGACCCTGCTGGTGGCCGCCCAGAGATTGGCGGAGGAGCGGGGCTACGGCGTCTACCAGCGGGAGGATGGGCTGAGTCTCTCCCTGTGCCCGCTGGACGGCCGGGTGTACATGACCTGGAAGAAGGAGGGCGGTCTGCTTGGACAGTGGACGGTGGAGGGGGAGTGCGTCTCCACCCCCGCCGGGCCGGGGCTGCACAAGGCGGCGGTGGAGGCGCTGGACGCCCTGTCTATCCAGAAGCTGCATGTGGAGGACGAGACGGAGTATTACCAGCACCGGGATTTCGACCGGATGCTCCGGGAGCACTTCCACCCCTGGCTGAAAACCATCGTGGACATGCTCACCGGCCAGTTCGGCGATGACCACACCAATGTGTGCATGTGCTGGGATCTGGACGGCTACATGCCCGAGGACGTGCCCGGCACGGTAATCACCCCGGTGGGCCGGTTCTCCGGCAGGTGGATGCGGGAGACGGTGGAGCGTCAGGGTATTGAGGCCCTGGCGGAGCGGTTTTTTCTGTGGTATCACCCGGGGAAGCGGGACGCCCTCTACAACCGGCAGGTGGCCCTGAATCTGCTGTGGGAGCACTGCTATTACGCCCCCTCCTCCCGGAGCCGGGAGGATGCCAGCAAAAACGAGGTTGTCTGCAAAAATCTGGAAATGGCCGCCATGCTGGACCGGAACGTCCCCCTGCCCCGGAGGGCCTACGAGGAGATCTGCCAGCTGGCCCGCCGGGCTCCCGCCCTGCCCGAGGGACCGGAGCTGACGGAGGAGTTTGAGCCCGGCTACCGGAAGGGGCTGGTCACCTGTTCCATAGGCCCCCTGCGCCTTACCCTTCCCGGCAGCTACCGCTACGAGCGGGAGCAGTGGGAGGAAGGAAAGGGCTGTGACCTGTGGTGCGATGAGGCGTCCCACAGTCCCATCTGGCGGGTGAACGGCTACCGCCTGAGCCAGGGGGAGGCCGATTTCACCCCCTCCCTGGACGGCGACAACGACCTGACCGAGCTGGAAATTAAGGACGGCGCTGTCAAGTACGGCTGGCGGGAGCTGAAGGAGGACGGACAGCCCATCTATCAGGTCCGGGCAGAGGTGGTTACCGGCCCCTTCCTGTTTGTCGTCACCGTGACCTATCTGGAGCCGGAGGACCGGCCCGGCATTGAGGAACTGGTCAGGAAAATCACCGTCCAGACCCAGAGCGTGGAGAAGCAGACCATTCAGGCCGACAAATAGGCGTAGGAAGCGGCCTCCGGGCCGCCCGTACCCGCGCCCCGGCGGGCTGGGACCGTCCGGCACCCCCGTGGCGTAACGATTACCGGCGGGGCGGCGCAGAGGCCGCCCCCACACATTGACGAACAGGAGGAGAACAATATGACAAATCAGCAGCAGGCAGCGGTAGCCGCCATGACGGAGTGGCTTGCCCACCCCCAGGAGCTGGGCAAGGCCCCGGCCAAAATCGAGATCGCGGGGGAGTTTGACCTCCACGACTGCCACTACTACATCCTTAAATACAAAAAGTCCCTGCTGGGCAAGTGGCTGGTGGGGGTGTGCGGCTTTGAGGACGCCGAAACTCTGGAGCCCTGCGGCCACACCTTCAGCCAGATGGAGCCCTACGACCCCGCCGACGCCCAAGAGAAGTGCCAGGCCATGGTGGAGATGATCCGCCAGTACTGGATGGACCGGGCCAAGGAGGAGACGGAGCGCCAGAGCTCCGCCGGGCCCTTCGCCGGCTTCGTGCTGCTGTCCACCCCGGAGTGGGACCTGGACGCCTTCAAGGCCCAGCTGAAAGCGGACTGGGACATCGACTATCCCCCCACGGACGGAGAGCAGGTTGAAGAGAACGACGACAAAACCACGGCGGTTTTCGATGTGGACAGCATGACTGTGGCCGTCTCATTGATGGAGGCCCCCGTCCCCGACGGCGAGGCGGAGTATTGGGCCAACAGCAACTTCATGGAGAAGGACGCGGCGGTGTCCGCCGCCAAGGCCCACCAGGCCCACGTGATGGTGGCGATCCTGAACCAGATGAGCGAGGGGCGCACCCGCCGCCAGCTGGGGGAGCTGTATGTGAAGCTGGTGTCCACCCTGCTCAAGGCCCCCAACGCCCTGGGGGTGTATACCAACGGCACCGTCTGGCTGCCCGACTACTTCATCCAGGTCTCCGAGGACCTGAAGGAGGGCAGCCTGCCCCTGATGGATCTGGTGTTTGTGGGCCTGGTGCGGTATGAGAAGGGCATCTGCGGCTGGACCAACGGCCTGCGGGCCTTTGGCAAGGACGAGCTGGAGATCCGAGACAGCCAGCAGTCTCCTCAAGATGTCCATGAGCTGCTGCTGAACGTCTCCGGCTACCTGATCGAGGAGGATGTCACCCTCCAGGACGGTGAGACTTTGGGCTACACCGCCGAGCAGAAGCTCCACATCACCCGCTCCGAGGGGATCAATGTGGAAGGCATGTCCCTGAAGATCGGGTTTTAGGAGGATCACTATGGACGACTTTTTATCGCTCCTGAACAAATGGAACCAGGAGGACGAGTACCAGAAGATCATCGACTGCCTGGAGAAGCTGTCCAACACCCAAAAGCTGGACTATACCCTCACCTGCCAGCTGGCCCGGGCCTATAACAACATTGCCGACCTGGATAAGCCGGAGGCCAAAGGACAGCTCAAGCGGGCAGAGGAGCTGCTGCGCTCCGTGGAGGCGGAGGGGACGGAGGACCCTCTTTGGCACTACCGCCTGGGCTACTCCCTGTTCTACCAGGACCGGGAGGAGGAGGCCCTGACCAGCTTTGAGCGGGCCCTGGAGCTGGACCCCGCCGACGAGGAGGCCAAGGGCTTTATCCAGGAGTGCAAAAAGTACATCGCCGCCAGGGAGTGCCACCCGGAGATGTACGAACAGGAGGACTGGGACGCGGTGGAGGCCCACCTGGAGCGGTACTTCGGTCCCTGCGACAACGTGTTTCACGAGATCATGTCCCCTGATATCCACGTGGATATCTACATCATGAAGCCCACCCCGGAGCGGAATTACTACGTCCTGTCCACCTTCGGCATGGGGGCCCACCGGATGAACGTTCCCGAGGAGCTGGCGGACAGGAAGCTGGAGCGGGCGGAGATCATCGTCACCCTGCCCCCCGACTGGAAGGTCACCGAATCGGGGGAGGAGTGGTACTGGCCCATCCGCTGGCTGAAAATCCTGGCCCGGCTGCCCATCAACGAGGATGGCTGGCTGGGCTGGGGGCACACCATTGCCAACCCGGACGACGCCCCCTTCGCCGACAACACCAGGCTGTGCGGCCTGGTGCTCACCGAGCCCCAGGGCTTCGACGAGGATGCGGTGTGCTGTCCCCTCCCTGGCGGGGACGAGGTGAATTTTTACCACATGATCCCCCTCACCTTCGAGGAGATGCAGTTCAAGCTGGCCCACGACGCCCAGACCCTGCTGGAGCGCTTCACCCCGGAGCAGCTGGCGGTGGTGGACATCCACCGGGATAGTGTCTGCCCCGACGCGCCGGAGAAGCGGTTTGCCATCCCCCGGGAGGAGCTGAAGGAGCTGTATCAGGGGGAGGGCCCCCAGGGCTGCATCGCCACCGACCGCATCGTGGTGGACGGGGCCCCGGTGGGCTACTGCTGGCGGGAAGAGCCCGACTCCGGCGATGAGGCCTGGGACAGCGGCTGGCGCTTCACCGCCGGGGACGAGAGTGACGCCTACATGGACGACCCGGACCGCTCCGGCGTCTACGCCCTGAACACCATCTGCAACTGCGACCCGGATGTGATTCCCCTGCTGGACTCCGAGGCCGGCACCGCCTGGAGCCGGGGGGAGGATGGCGTGTTCCGGCCCGAGCTGTATGATGAAGATTGACTCAATGTCACATCATTTAGGGCCTGTTTGAAAAATGTCAACAAGCCCAAACGCCGGCTCATTTTCTACCATGCTTTGCCAATTTTCCTTGAAATACATCCAGTATTCCCGCGTCAAATTGGCTTCGTCTGGCGAAAAAATTTCTCGCCGCCGGGCACTTTTCCATTTTTCAAACAGCGCCTAATCAAGGGAGGAACAAAATGAAAAAAGATGAACAAAAGAAAGTCATATATGTTTTCACAGTTTGCATAGTAGGTGCTATCGTAATTTGCCTCATACCTTATTTATTTCATCTATTCTCAAATTGAACAGGAGGACACAGACATGGACATCAAAGGAACACAGACCGCGGAAAATCTCCGCAAGGCCCTGGCTGGGGAGTCTATTGCCCGCAACAAGTACACCTACTTTGCCATGGCCGCCCGGGCCAACGGGGACGAGGAGATGGCCGCCGCCTTTGAACAGATGGCCCAAAATGAGATGATGCACGCCAGGTTCTGGTTCGAGCTGCTATATGGAAAGCCCACCGACACCAAGGAGTGCCTGACCCAGGCCGCCATGGGGGAGTACGGCGAGTGGCACGACATGTACCCCGATTTCGCCGCCCAGGCCCGGGCCGAGGGGCTGGAGGATATCGCCGTCATGTTCGAGAAGGTGGCCGCCATTGAGCGCAATCACGAGGGCCGCTTCATGACCCTGCTGGCCAAGCTGTCCAGGACCCCTCCGGAACAGGCCCCTGCCCGAGAGGCGGCGCAGGATGCGCCCGCTCCCCGACAGAAGAAAACCGGCTACCGCTGTCAGTTCTGCGGCGCGGTGTTTGAGGAGCGGCCCGACGTCTGTGATACCTGCCAGGCCATTGGGGCCTTTGAGTTGGTGGACTACTACGAATAAGAATGTGAGGCCCCGGCAGTTTTTGAACTGCCGGGGTTGACTTTTTCTTCCGCCTCCTGTATAATCCAAACTGTCTCAAATAAGACAATTTGGAGGGGTTGCTTTGTCTCTCAGCCGTTCTGAAATTTCCCTTCTCACCGCCGGCCCTCTGTTCCGCGGGGTCAGCGAGGAGCTGCTCCAGGCGCTGGCGGGGACGGAGGGGGCCAGTCTGGTCCGGTTTGACTCCGGGGTGGTATACAGCCCCCGGCACTTCCGCCGCTCCCTGGCGGTGGTGCTGTCGGGGCAGCTCCAGGTGACCAAGGGGGCGCTGGCCGTCAGCGTGCTGGGGCCGGGAGACCTGTTCGGGGCCGCCGCCCTGTACAGCGACGAGCCTGAGTTCGCCTCCACCGTCACCGCCAAAGGCCCCAGCCGGTGCCTGATGCTGGACCAGCCGCTGGTGGACCGCCTGCTGGCTGAACACAGCCAGATCCGGGAAAACTATCTGCGCTACCTCACCGGGCGGATCCGGTTTCTGTCCGGACGGCTGCAAGCCCTGGCCCAGCCGGGGGTGGAGGGCAAGCTGGCCCGCTACCTGCTGGCCAATGGGGGCAGCTCCTGTCCCGCCACCGAGCTGTGCCAGCGGCTGGGGGTGAGCCGGGCCTCCCTTTACCGGGCCTTCGCCGCCCTGGAGGACAGCGGCCTCATCACCCGAAAGGGCAAGACGATTACCGTCATTGACCCCGCCGGGCTGGAGACGGTGCTGTAAACGCTGAACGATCGGGTTAAAACCTGTAGGGCGCGACGACCCCGGCGCGCCGTATCCAACCACCGCACAAACCGCCAAAAAACGGGCCGCCGAGTCGTCGGCCCCTACAAAAAACCTCAACCGAAAGGATGATTACCATGAAACGCACTCTATCTCTGCTCCTCACCGCCGCCCTGTCCCTGTCCCTGCTGGCGGGCTGCGGGCCCAAGACCCCCGCCGGGACCTCCAGCTCCGCCGCTCCCGGTTCCAGCTCCAGCCAGCCGGACGGTTCCGTCTCTGAGCCGGGCGGCAACGCCTCTGAGGGCTTTACCCTGCCAAAGGTCATGGTCCTCTCCGGCCCCACCGGCGTGGGCGCAGCCAAGCTGATGGCGGACGGAGACTATGCTCAGGAACACCTTGAGGAAAACGGGATGCCCATGACCCCGGACGGCAAAGTATATGTAGTGGATAATATCACAGTGGTCACCGACAACACCCAGGTCCAGACTGCTCTGGCCAATGGCGACGTGGACATCGCCGCCATTGCCACCAACGCCGCCGCCTCCCTCTACGCCAAGACCGACGGGGGTATCCAGGTGCTGGCCGTCAACACCCTGGGGGTGCTCTACATCCTGGAGAAGGGGGACACCGTCCACTCCATGGCCGACCTGGCGGGCAAGACCCTCTACGCCCCCTCCAACACCAAGGGGGCCAACCCGGAGCACATCCTGAACCACCTGCTGACCGGCAATGGGGTGGACCCCTCCGACGTAAATATTGAGTGGCTCACCCCCCAGGAGATCACCGTGAAAATGACCTCCTCTGACGCGGGCATCTGCATGCTTCCTGTCCCTGCCGCCACCGCCCTGCTGGTGAAGGACAGCGGCGTCCGGGAAGCGGTTTCCCTGTCCGACGCCTGGCAGGACCTGGAGGGCTCCCCCCTGCCCATGGGCTGTGTGGTGGCCCGCACCGAGTATATTGAGGAGAATCCCCTCGGGGTGGAGGCCTTCCTGGCCGCCTATGAGAAGTCCATCAACTATATCAGCGACCCCACCAACAGCGCCGACGCCTCCGCTCTGGTGGCTCAGTACGAGTTCGCCCCCAACGACCAGGTGGCGGCCAAGGCCATTCCCCAGTGTTCCCTCACCTTCATTACCGGCCAGGAGATGAAGACCACCCTGGAGGACTACTACACCATCCTGTTCCAGACGGCTCCCGCGTCCATCGGCGGCGGCCTGCCCTACGACTCGTTCTACTATGGGGTGGGCTAAGCCCCTGAAAAAGCTGTTATACGCCCTGCCGGCCCCCGCCTTCTGGCTGGGGGTCTGGCAGGTCTGCGCCTTTCTGGTGGACCGGAGGCTGGGCGGCCGGGGCAACGAGCTGTTGCTGCCCTATCCCGCCTCAGTGTGGAGCGCCCTGGCCGCCATGGCGGGGACGGGGGAGTTCTGGGGGGCCGTGCTGACCTCCCTGGGCAGGATCGCCCTGGGCCTGGGCTGGGGCGTGACCATCGGGGCGGTGCTGGCCGTTCTCACCTGTGCCTCCCCCTGGGCGGACCGGCTCCTTTCCCCCGCCGTCCGGGTGGTGCGGGCCGCCCCGGTGGCCTCCTTCATCCTGCTGGTGCTGCTGTGGACCGGGCGAAACCGGGTCCCGGCGGTGATCGCCGCCATGATGGTCACCCCCGTGGTGTGGGACAACCTGTCCCGGGGCATCCAGGCCATCGACCCCAGGCTGCTGGAGCTGGCCCGGTGCTATCGGTTTTCCCGGTGGAAGCAGGTGGTCCTGATCTATCTCCCCGCCCTGCGGCCCTACATCCTCACCGCCCTCACCACCGCCACCGGTCTGGCCTGGAAGTCGGGGGTGGCGGCGGAGGTCCTCTGTCTGCCCGAGCCCTCCCTGGGCCAGCGCATCTACTACACCAAGTACTACCTGGACATCCCGGAGCTCTTCGCCTGGACGGCGGTGACGGTGGCCCTGAGCATGGTGCTGGAGCGGCTGCTCCGGGCCTGCGTGGCCCGGTGGGGAAGGGGGTGGGGGCGGTGATCCGGTGCAGAGACCTCACCGTCTCCTTTGGGGACAGGACGGTGCTGGACCGCTTTTCCTTCGACGTCCCGGCTGCCGGGGTCACCGCCCTCAGCGGACCCTCGGGCTGCGGCAAGACCACCCTCCTCCGGGTGCTGGCCGGGCTGGAGAAACCCCGGAGCGGGGCGGTGGAGGGGATTGTCCCCCGTCAGACCGCCTTGCTTTTTCAGGACGACCGCCTGCTCCCCTGGCGGACGGTGGAACAGCATCTGACCGATGTCCTCCCCAAATCCCGCTGGGGGGAGGTCCCCGCCCGGCTGGCCCTGGCCGAGCTGGAGGGGGAGGAGCACACCTTCCCCGCCGCCCTGTCCGGGGGGATGGGCCGGCGGCTGGCCCTGGCCCGGTGCCTGGCCCTGGAGGCCGGGCTGTACCTTCTGGATGAGCCCTTTGCCGGGGTGGATCTGCCCCGGGCCCTGCGGATTCTGGAGCGTTTGAAGGCTCTCCCCGTCCCTGTCCTGCTGGTGAGCCATGAGCCGGCAGTCCTCTCCGCCGCCGATACCGTCATAGAGCTGGACGGCCCGCCCCTGCGGACCTGTTGACCTGTAGGGGGCGCCGCCCTCGGCGCCCCGCCTGCCACAAGCCACAAAAATTGAAAATGGGCCGCCGGGAACGGCGGTCCATTTGTATATTAAGGGGCAAGGCTTACAGTGTTCCCCCCAGTGTTTCAGCCAGCTCCAAAAAGCGTTTGACGCAGCCGCTCTGGTAGGGGTCGTTTTCCCACACCAGAATGGGGTAGGATTTGGCGGAGAACTCCAGCACCGGCTTGGTGTAAACCGGGGAGCCGGGGTGGGCCGCCACGATGGACCGGGGCAGAAAGCCCACCCCGAAGCCCGCCTGCACCATCTGCATCTCCATGGGGGTGTCGTAGCAGTGGCAGGCCACGCTGGGAGCAAAGCCCGCCCGGCGGCACTCCTCCAGCAGGTCCCGGCTGTAGTTCCACAGGTCATCGCTGCGCAGCAGGCACATGGGCACATTTCGCAGGGCCTGGATGGGCACCGCGTCCTGCCCCGGGGCGGGGTCGGTCTCGGGGCACATCACCAGCTCCAGGGGGTCCTCCCCCAGCACCCGCTCCCGCAGGCCGAAGGACCGCCCCGACTGGCTGCGCAGGAACAGCACATGCAGCTCCCCACGGCCCAGGTCGTCCAGCAAATCGCCGGGGGCCCCCATGCGGACATAGAGCTCCACCTGGGGGTACTGGGCGTGGTACTGCTTCAGCAGCTGGGTGGCGGTCTGCACGTCGGAGTAGATGACCCCCAGCTTCAGCTGGCCCCGGGCCCCGGCCTCCACGTCCCGCACGCTGTCCGCCATGGTCCGCAGGCTCTGGAACATCTGCCGGCTGTGCTGGTAGAGGCACCGGCCCGCCTCGGTGAGGGCCACCCCTTTGTTGGTGCGCAGGAACAGGGTCACCCCCAGCTCGTCCTCCAGCAGGGACAGCTGGCGGCTGATGGGGGGCTGGGCCACATGGAGCGCCCGGGACGCTCCGGAGATGCTCCCCTCCTCCGCCACGGCGGCGAAATATTCCAGCTGCTTGAAGTTCATAGGCGCCCTCCATACTTTTTTTATATAGCAAATATATAATACCGGTGCTTTTCATTTTATCAGATTTTTGTTAAAATACAATACATAGAAAGCAGTTCCCAGCGGAATAGTTAAAATTTTTAAGAAACGGAGGAACCAACCATGAATCTCGCAGACGCCATGACCATCAAGCTGGACTACGACCTGCCCGAGTACCCCGCCTTTGAGGAGGGCTACCGCCGGGCCCCCCGCCGTGAGTCCCACCTGTCCGAGGCCGACAAGGCCCTGGCCATCAAGAACGCCCTGCGGTACATCCACCCCGACCATCACGCCCAGATGGCCAAGGAGTTCGCTCAGGAGCTGGAGGAGCACGGCCGCATCTACGGCTACCGCTTCCGCCCCGCCGGCAAGCTCTACGGCAAGCCCATTGAGGAGTATAAGGGCAACTGCACCGAGGCCAAGGCCTTCCAGGTGATGATCGACAACAACCTGGACTTTGACATCGCCCTGTACCCCTACGAGCTGGTCACCTACGGCGAGACCGGCCAGGTCTGCCAGAACTGGATGCAGTACCGCCTCATTAAGAAGTACCTGGAGGTCATGACCGACGAGCAGACCCTGGTGGTCATGTCCGGCCACCCCCTGGGCCTGTTCCACAGCCACAAGATGGCTCCCCGCTGTATCATCTCCAACGGCCTGATGGTGGGCATGTACGACAACCAGAAGGACTTCAACCGGGCCGCCGCCATCGGCGTGGCCAACTACGGCCAGATGACCGCCGGCGGCTGGATGTACATTGGCCCCCAGGGCATCGTCCACGGCACCTTCAACACCCTGCTGAATGCCGGCCGGCTCAAGCTGGGCATCCCCGAGGACGGCAACCTGGCCGGACGGCTGTTCATCTCCGCCGGTCTGGGCGGCATGTCGGGCGCTCAGGGCAAGGCCGCTGAGATCGCCGGCGCCGCCTCCATCATCGCTGAGGTGGACGACTCCCGCATTGAGACCCGCTACACCCAGGGCTGGGTGAGCCACCGCACCGCCGACCTGGCCGAGGCCGTGAAGATCGCCCAGGAGCACCAGGCCAGCAAGCAGCCCTGTGCCGTGGCCTACCACGGCAACATCGTGGACCTGCTGGAGTATGTCTACAACAACAACATCCACGTGGACCTGCTGTCCGACCAGACCTCCTGCCACGTGCCCTACGACGGCGGCTACTGCCCCCAGGGCCTGACCTTCGAGGAGCGCACCAAAATGCTGGACGAGGACCCCGAGCAGTTCGCCAAGCTGGTTGACAAGACCCTCCAGCACCACTATGAGCTGGTGTGCAAGCTCCACGACAAGGGCACCTACTTCTTCGACTACGGCAACGCCTTCCTCAAGGCCGTGTATGACACCGGCGTCAAGTCCATCTGCAAGAACGGCGAGAACGACCTGGACGGCTTTGTGTTCCCCTCCTACGTGGAGGACATTCTCGGTCCCTGTCTGTTCGACTTCGGCTACGGCCCCTTCCGCTGGTGCTGCCTGAGCCGCAACCCCGAGGACCTGGACAAGACCGACGCCGCCGCCGCCGAGTACATCAAGGCCCACAACCGCCGCTACCAGGATTTTGACAACTATGTCTGGTGCCGGGACGCCAAGAAGAACAAGCTGGTTGTCGGTACTCAGTGCCGCATCCTGTATCAGGACGCCATGGGCCGCATGAACATCGCTCTGAAGTTCAACGAGATGGTCCGCAACGGCGAGATCGGCCCCGTCATGCTGGGCCGCGACCACCACGACACCGGCGGAACCGACTCCCCCTTCCGTGAGACCTCCAACATCAAGGACGGCTCCAACATCATGGCCGAGATGGCCACCCAGTGTTACGCCGGCAACGCCGCCCGCGGCATGAGCCTCATCGCCCTCCACAACGGCGGCGGCACCGGCATCGGCAAGGCCATCAACGGCGGCTTCGGCATGGTGCTGGACGGCTCCGAGCGGGTGGACACCATCCTGCGCATGTCTATGCCCTGGGACACCATGGTGGGCGTCTCCCGCCGCAACTGGGCGGGCAACCCCAATTCTATGTCCACCGTGGCCGAGTACAACGAGATGTACAAGGGCCAGGACCACATCACCATGCCCTACCTGGCTGACGACGCCGTTATCGCTGAGGCCCTCAAGAGCATTCAGGGCTGAGGGGTCGAACTCCTGTATTGGCCCGCCCAGGTGGTCGGGCCCCACAGGAAACAGGGGCAGGGCCGCCACAGCCCGCCGATTGTGGGGCGGGACGACCCCGGCCCGCCCTGACCACTCAACAACTCACCTAACGGCGCGCCGGATCGTCGCGCCCTGCCAAAATAAACCATTGTAAAAGAGGGGGCGTCCCAGACGTCCCCTCTTTTGGAAAGGAATGACAATATGAAAACCATTGTCACCAACATCGGTATGCTGGCCACTCCCCAGGGGTCCGGCCCCAGAAAGGGCCCGGAGCAGGGGGAGATTCAGATTCTCAGGGACGCCTGGGTCCTGATGGAGGACGGCGTCATCGCCCAGGTGGGGACGGGTCCCGCCCCGGCGGCGGATGAGACCATCGACGCAGGCGGGAGCCTGGTCACCCCCGGCCTGGTGGACGCCCACACCCACCTGATTTTCGGCGGCTGGCGGCAGAACGAGCTGGGGCTGAAGCTCCACGGCAAGTCCTACCTGGAGATCCAGAACGCCGGCGACGGCATCCAGTCCACCACCAACGCCACCCGCCAGTCCACCGAGGAGGAGCTGACCCAGAAGGCCGCCCAGGCCCTGGATGAGATGATGCACTTTGGCGTAACCACCTGTGAGGCCAAGAGCGGCTACGGCCTGGCCACCGAGCACGAGCTGAAGGCCCTGCAAGTTATCAAAAATCTGAACGACCGCCACCATATGGACATCGTCGCCACCTTCATGGGGGCTCATCTGGTGCCCGCCGAGTACAAGGCCAACCGGGCGGAGTACATCCGGCTGGTGTGCGAGGAGATGATGCCCAAGGTGAAGGAGCAGGGCATCGCCAAATACTGCGACGTGTTCTGCGAGGCGGACACCTTCACCGTGGAGGAGTCCCGGCAGGTGCTGGAGGCCGGGCTGAAATACGGCCTGCGGCCCAAAATTCACGCCGACGAGATCGAAGCCATCGGCGGCTCGGTGCTGGCCGGCGAGATCGGGGCCATTTCCGCCGAGCACCTGATTGTCTGCCCCCCCGAGGGCATCGAGAGCATGGCCAGGGGCGGGGTTGTGGCCTGCCTGCTCCCCGCCACCAGCTTCTATCTGGGGGCCACCTTCGCCCCCGCCCGGGACATGGTGAATGCCGGCGTTCCCGTGGCCATGGCCACCGACTTCAACCCCGGCTCCTGCCCCTGTCTCAACCTGCAATTTGTCATCAACCTGGGCTGCCTCAAGTACAAGCTCACCCCGGAGGAGGTCCTCACCGCCGTCACCCTCAACGCCGCCGCCGCCATCGACATGGCCGGTCAGGTGGGCTCGGTGGAGCCGGGCAAGCAGGGCGACCTGGTGATCTGGGACGCCCCCGACCTGGACTACATCTGCTACCGCATGGGCAGCAATCTGACCAAGACCGTCATCAAGAAGGGCGCGGTGGTGGTTGGCTGATGGACCGCACCGACTATCAGATCCTCAACCTGCTCCAGGCCGACAGCCGCACCACCCTGAAAACCATTGGGGACCGGGTGGGCCTCACCGCCCCCGCCGTGTCGGAGCGCATCCGGCGCATGGAGGAGAAGGGGGTCATCAAGAGCTTTTCCGTCAACATCGACCGCACCCTGCTGGACAGCAACCTCACCGGCTTTATCCTGGTGGCCGTCTTCCCGGAGAAGTACGGCGCCTTCTGCCAGTTCTGTGAGGATACCCCCGCCATCACCGCCCATCACCATCTGGTGGGCAAGCTCAATGCCCTGCTGCGCTTTGCCGTGGCTGATACCCGGCAGCTGGACACCCTTCTGGCCGCCATCAAGCAGTACGGCGACTCCCAGACCTCGGTGGAGCTGGGGGCCTGCTTTGAACAGAAGGATGTGCCGCTGCCGAAATAGAAGACGTTGCAGGCACGCGCAGGCCCCCTTGCGAAAGGGGGCTGGCATTTGCGAAGCAAATGACTGGGGGATTCCGTACAACTGAGCCGTACTAGTCATCGGAATCCCCCCGCCACCGGACTTTGTCCGGCGGCCCTCCCCCCTTTGGCAAGGGGGCCTTTATATTTCAAAAGGTCATTTTTCAATTTTACCAACAAATCGAAAATAGATGTCTACTACCTGATACCGGACACCGTTCTCTTTGTAGCTCTCCCCGATTTCGATACGGTCAATCAGGCGGTGTATAAGGTCCTGGTCCAGCTCGGTTATGTCGGCGTACTGCTCCGCAAGCTCTACAAACTGCGTTGCGTTGTCCGTCTCCCGTTGTAGCTCCGTGACCTGTATTGTAACAGCTTCCAGGTGTGCGGTCAAGTCGGCCCGTTCCCTGGTGTAGCCGTCTGTCAGGCTCTTATACACATCATCGGGCATATCCCCCAGAACATTCTTTTCAAACGCTTTCCGTATCAGTTCCCCAATGTCGGCAAGCCGTTTTTCCGTCTTGGCCTGGTCCTTCCTGGCGGCGGCAAGGGCGGCTTGCTGTTTCCTCTGGCCTACACCAGACAACCGGGCAATCAGGCCGTCACGGTCCCGCCTCGCCTCCTCGGTCACTTCCCGGATACTTGCCAGCACAGAGGCATAAAGCACCTTGTACGGTATCCGGTGGCTGGTACAGCCGTTTTCGCTCTCTTTGCCATACTGACGGTATCGGCGGCAGACATAGCCGTCCTTGGTCTGCGTGATGGACGTGCCGCAGTCGGCGCAGTACAGAAGCCCGGAGAAGATATTTACCTGTCCCGTGGTGCTGGTCTTTTTGTGGCGGCTGGCGACCTCGTTGGCAAGGTCCCACATGGCTTGGCTGACGATCGCCTCGTGTGTGCCCTCGGTGACGATGTACTGCTCCTCACTGGTGGCGACCACCTTCTTGCTCTTGTAGCTGACCTTGCGGCTCCTCCCATACACCAGCTTGCCCAGGTACACCGGATTGCTGATGATACGGGTCAGTGTGGCGGCGTTCCAGTCCGTGGGCCGGGAGGTTGCTGTCCGGGGCGTGCGTTGTTTCACCGCTGACGGGGTTAGAATACCCTCGCTTGCCAGTATCCGGGTAATGGCCCGGAAGCTCATACCGCTGGCGGTCATGGTGAAGATACGGCGGACAATGGGCGCTGTCTCGGGGTCCGGTATCAGCTTGTTTTTGTCGTGGGGGTCCTTGGCGTAGCCATACACACCGGAGGAAAGATACTTCCCCGCCCTGGCTCTGGCGGCTAGGGCTGAACGGGTCTTGTTTGATATGTCCTTGACATAGTAGTCATTAAACACGTTCTTGAACACGGCGCAATCTGTGCCCGCTCCCGTGGCGCTGTCGTAGCCGTCATTAACGGCTATCAACCTTGTGCCCAGCTCAGGGAAGACAATTTCCTGATAGCGTCCGCTCTCGATGTAGTCACGACCCAGCCGGGACAGGTCCTTGACGATTACGGTATCAATGCTCCCCGCTTCAATGTCCGCTAACATCTTCATAAACTGCGGACGGGCGAACGTGGTCCCGCTGATATTGTCGTCGTAGTATTCCCGGCAGTTAGTAAAGCCCTGATTGTCTGCGTACTGATGGAGCAATAACAGTTGGCTTTCTATACTGTCTGATACGCCCTCACCACGGAATTGGTTCTGTCGATTGGCCCGGTCCTCGGGGCTCCTTCTGGCATATATGGCGGCTTTGGCGGTAGCTTGGTTCTGCAACATTTTCTGCGCTCCTTTCGTCTTCCTTGCAGAACCGAAGCACTCTTAAGATACCACTATTGTACCATAAAACCGCCTATATTGCAAGGATTATCTTATTTTTCAGCCGTTTTATCGTCTAAATATCCGTTGAAGATTTCTTCAACGTCTCCAGTCTTTGCGAAGTGATGACGTACTAGAACAACCCTTTTTGCTGTCACCACTACTTTGGCGTACCCATGCGGCGTTGATGGTGTTTCCATGCTTAGGCCGCTGTCCTTCGCCTTTGCAGGTTTTTTCTGGCCTTGCATCGTCTTTCACCCTTCTTTTTTTATTTTTTTGAAAAAGGTGTGCCCTGCGGGGCACTCGTGGGATTAAAAGGGGCCCCCTCTGGTCCTGCCTGCTTCTCCTTTTACTCTATCTCTAGCTGTTTCGCTTCCGCCGCTTCCTTGACCCACTCAGGCTCTGGTGGAGGCGGTGGGAAAATGTAGTCCAAGGCTGGCCCGTGGTCGATGGGCTCCCCCTCTGTCCGATACTCTATCACCCGATGTATCCGCCGCAAAAATGCACGCCATGTCGCTGGCTCTATGCATTGGATATTCGGGTATTGCTCCTTCAGGTCTATGTTGCTGATGATATACACCGTCTCATAACACGCCTGTCGGTTGGCGTACCTCGCCGGGAGCGCTAATGGATAGCAGTCAAGGTAGTCCAGCATATCCCCGATTAAAAGGCTACTTCTGAACTCGTCAAAACACATCACTGGCTCTTGTGCGTACCTGTCGAATGGATGGTTGTAGTCCGTCACTCGGTACACACTTCCAAACCCGTGTTGCTCCATCACTCCACGGGTCTTGCCTGTCGCCGTGGGGCCAAATATGTACGTTACCTCCAGCTCCCGCCGTTGCTCTCGGTAGCGGGCTTCCAGAACATCTTGACGTATCTTGTCCATCTTCCCGATATGGGCGGCTAGCTCCGGGTTCTGCTCCATTACTTCGGCGTTGCTCATTCCCTCCTCCGCTATCAGGCGGTACAACTCTGCTATATCCGTCCTCGCTCCCTGGCCCGGTTCCTCCGGTGGCTCGCCGCTTTCCTCAAATGTGCCGGGGACGCTGGTATCTGCCTTGGGGTCATCCGCCCACTTGCCCGATTTCTGGACGTAGGCCCGGTTCTCCTGGATGGTCCCCTTGGCCGCTTCGATGTGCGCCTCCGGGAAACGCTTCTTGACCGTGGAGAATTTTCCGGGACTCTTTAGGCAGAAGAACAGGTGCGAGTGGGGCGTGTGGGTGTCAAGTCCAGTTTCATCAGCTACACACCAATATGTCAGAGACTTGAACTGTTCCAGGACCTTCTTGATTGCGTCATGGTCAAGGCCCTTGTCCTGGGGATTGTTGATGGTCAGTTGCCATTTACGGCTCTGCTTGTCTGCCATACCCTTTTACCTCCTTCCGGGTATCTATTTTTTTCTTGGGCAACTTCGTTGCCGGTTTTGGTATTTTATGGAATTTTTGGCTACAGATGTAGTCTAGAGGGGTAACACTTCCCTCTAGACTACCAGCGGGGCCCCTGGCCCCGCCCCGGGCCGGGCTTGCGGCTTTGTGGCAAAGCCACCGCCGCCGCCCGGCCCGGGGGTTTACCTGGTTACCAAGTCAGCGATTGCCGCTTTCACCAAGTCCATTCGCCGTATACGGGGTGCCACGACCTCGTATAGCCCCTTCCCGTCTATGTAGGCCATTCCGTGGCCCACCCCGCCGCTGTAATCCTCGGGAATTTGCTTATACATATCCCCAAAGGTCATTTTTCGGGCATCGTCCGACGAAAAACGGCCCCACCATACACGGACACCTAACTGATCTCTGGCTCCCCCACTGGGCATGATACTCTGGTCCGGGCGTTGGGTGCATAGCCAGGTATAGCCCCCCACCCCTCTGGACATGAATAAAGCATTCATCAGCCACATCTGGCACTGGGAAGCTAATTTCTTATCCGCTATGGTGGTGTATGATATGAAGCTACTATACTCGTCAAAGACGGCCAGTATAGGGGACCTGTCCGGGTTATCCTGCAAGCGGCTTTCGATTTCCTCGCTAAATGCCCGGAGACCGTCAGCGCACTTGTCATGTGCAAAATACCTTGCGTTTGGTACGTCTCGAAGATATCGAAAATCGTCTGAGCCCTTAAAGTCCATGAGATACAGCCGGGTGGAACGGGGCATATACTTTTGCACTTTAGCAAGGCAAAGCATGAGGTGGGTGGACTTCCCGGACCCGCTATTTCCAGAAATTAAGAAGTGGTGTTGGGTGCTGCTCCCGGCTTCCCACCCTATGTAGGATGGGGAGCCGGAACGCACTGACCTTGCGTCCAGGAATATGGGGATACTTGGAAGTCTCTCAAAAGTCTCGGTCATATGTATCGGCCTCATTTATAGGTCTAGTAGTGGACCTCATTTGCATAATCTGATGGCGTCTTGTATTAAAAGCAGGATGGTCTTCTGGTAGTACCCAGTAGTAAAGAATTACACTAATATAATTGTCCAGGACATTAGGAACAGCAAAGCATGGGCAGTCAAAGCCATTAAAAATTCTCATGTATTCCTTAAATTTCGCCTTCAATGCCCAGACAATCTCAGCTTTGTTGTCTTCTGTGATGGCGCCCTTAGTGTAGAAAGAAACATCTATATGTGGTGGTTGCTCTAAGTAAGCGGAGTATATCTCTATTGAGGACAGGTGGTCTGCGTGGTCTTCGGCGGTACGTTGTAAACTAAGATATAGGAAAATGGTACAATAATTGAGCTTTACTGGCTTCGGTTGGATGAACTTTTGGAAGCGCTCGACCATGCCGGGTAATTTTTCCTTGATACACCCCCAAATTTTTCCTAAACCATTCTTCGTAACAGGGATGAAGTTTTTCCGCATTTCTTTGAAGCCGTCTACAAAACACTCTCGCCATATCATAATCAGCGTATCCTTAAGCGTGGTATTGTTCTTCTTTGAATACCTCAACGCCCCGACAAGGATAAGTAAAATGCTGAATATGAGCGAAAAAATCAATGTACGTTCATCTGATGTCATAATAACCTCGCTTTCTATCGCCGGGGCCGTAAGGCCCCGGCTGTGTTCAAATTACTTGCTCTTGCTGACGAACGAAATACTGCTTGCGGTAATGGTTGCCATAACCTTCCCGTACTCAATTTTTACTGGCTTCACCAGAGCGTCGTCACTAAACTGCACTTCGGGTCTTGGACTCATCTTTTCCAGGTCCTTAGGGTCGATTATCGGACCAGGACCGGAAACCCGAACAGTATACTCGTCCAAGGTAGCCATGTCCACGACAGTATAATCATATCCGTCTATCTTGTCTGTGCGTTTGCCGTCCTCGAATTGGTACTTCTTTTCTACGTCCTTCAATACGGTTGAGCCCACAAGAAGCTCCGCCAGAGGTCGGGCAAATTTTGTGCTTTTTAATGTTGTCATAGTTTCACTTCCTCTTAATGGTGGGCTCTCCACCTGGGCGTCCCCAGGCGGAGGGCAAGAGTGGATAAGTACTATAAACAAGGGCCCTTGTTGTCTTTATATTACTATGAACATTTTCCGATGTCAAATTGCCGTTTTTACGCAAAATTATAAGCAATTCATAACTTTTTAACATTCTTTCAACTGCTCTCGGGTACTGCATGAGTCAGCATCTAAAATTTAAGCTGACGCTGAAAATTGCTCATATGATTTCTGTTCATCTTTTGTTCATCTTTTTCACACGTTGAACAGTGTTGATTTTGGTAATTTTTCAGAGGGGTTTGGTGCTCTCTTTCTTTTTTTAAAATCTAATTTCGGCAAAATAACGAAGAAAAGATGATATTTACTTGTCATGCCCATTATGGTGGATGTATTCGAACAACTGATTGACAGCGACGACTTTTTTAAAAGTGCACTTTTAAGTTTCGTTCATCTTCACCATGCAATCGCCGCACAAAATGTTGACACGCTAACAGTCCGCAGGACAGCGGACACGAAACAGACAAGAAAAAATAAATTGCGGAGCGCCCATGCCTGTCATGACATGAACGCTCCGCATTTTCGATTTTCTTGTTATTTTACTTTGCAAACGCCCGATAGAGGAAGGTCACAATCTGGCCTCGGGTGCAGGTGCTATTGGGACTGAACTGCCCGTTTCCGGTGCCGCTGGTGATATCCTGCTCCACAGCCCATGCTACAGCCTGCGCATAGTCCGCATTGGTGGGTACGTCAGAGAAATTAGATGTGCCAGTCTTGGGACTGCCTGCCAGTTTCCAGAGGTAGGTCACGACCATAGCACGGGTGCAGTCGGCCTCAGCGGAAAAATTGTCAGTCAAGCCCTGTTCCTTGGCCCACTGTGCGGCGGTAGCGTAATATTGCGTGCCGCTCACGGTTCCGGTGGGTTTCGGCTCACCCTTGGCACGCCAGAGGAATGTCAGGATTTGACTTTGGGTACAGGTCGCATTGGGAGCGAAAGTTGTTGCAGAAGTGCCAGCGGTGATTTTCTTCTCCACAGCCCACAGCACCGGGTCAGCGAAGTAATCACCCGTTTTCACATCGGTGAAGCCGCCCACGGTGGGAACGGTGGGCTGGGTGGTGTTGCCCTCCACGAGGATGGTGCAGTTCCAGCTTTTATCGGGGGTCATAATATTTACGATTGTGTTTGATCCATATATGTCCAGTAGGAAGTCAGGGCTCATCTTCAGTTCTGTTACCGGGGAAACGCCGCCGGTGTCGGTAAGGTCCCAGCTTCCATAACCATCGGGAGTGCGTCCCATCTGCTGCAAATAACCGAGGCTGGGCATATAAAAGAGCGTATAGGTTTGCGCATAAAAGTCACGCACAGGACCGGCGGCGTTGGCCGGCAGGAACGTAGAAGAATAATCCTCAGAGGTTATGTTCCCTATCAGCTGGTCATACACGCCATCCCCATCCGGGTCCGACCACGCCGTCATGTAGAATTCCTCGAAGCTCTCTCCGCCCTTGGTAAAGACCACCTCATCGCCCTTTGACAGGGCATACACATTTTCCGCCGTCCACTGGTGGCTGTCTGTTTTGGTCCAGATGTTCCCAATCATATCAAATTCATCGTCTTTAAAAGTGCCGGAGATGACCCAATCGCGGACGGTAAAGGTCTTTTTTCCAAGTGATATCTCAGCGTCAGTCTTGCCAACTACCTCCACCTTCCACTTGGATTCCGCCGCAAATGCCGGGATAGTCAGCCCCAGGCACATCACCAGGGCCAGCGCAAGGGATAGCAATTTTTTACTCATATCGTTCTCTCCTTCGTTTTTTAGGGGTTTTCTCCCCCTGTCTTAATGGTTCAGCCTTTGGGGGTGGTACACTCCCGGCCCCCGTAGGCGTTCCCATCAAGACAACAAAAGCGGCGCAGGGGTTTTAATCCCTACACCGCCGAAGCTACGCACACAAGCCATTGATTTCCCCATTGATTATTGCCGGGAAAACCGCTATAATGGGCTTTGGGCGCAGATAATTTCTGCTGTGTGGGACTGTGGCTTAAGGGAGCCTCCTGCATAGGGCCTTGAGGGGCGGCAACCCCTCTTGGCCTGCCTTTTATGCTTCTGCTGTCTCGTAAACATATTTTACACTATTTCGACCTTATACGCAAGCGGTTTTTTTATTGTTGTTGACAAAGTGGCGTGTTGAGTGTGTCGGCGGCTGGGTGGCCCGCCACGGCTGGCGGCTGGGCGATTGTCGGTAGCTGGGCGCAAGGCGGGGAATAAGGTGGCACGCTCCATGGCAATTCTGCGAATTGCCGTCGCTTTGATGGCCTGCGGGCCATAGGATTTTTTGAGCGGTCAGCGGTGGGCCGCTTGGAGGTATGAAAAAACAGGGGGCCGGGGTTCGGCCTCCCTGTTTAATCAATCTTAAAAGTGCCGCAGTTCTGCGGTTTTTGAAAGTGTCCTTTTGTAATGCAAAGGGGGCTTTTTGGTGCTGACTGGTACGTTTTCGCTCCAAAGGCCCCCTTGTCAAAGGCTGCGCCCGCAGGCGCGTTTCGAGGCCAACCGCCGCAAAGCGGCGGCTCTTAAAAAAACCGGGCCGCTCCCTTGGGGAGCGGCCCGGTTCCAAATTTCTTTCGCTTAGAACAGGCCGGAGATAACGCCGTTCTCGTCGATGTCGATGCGCTCGGAGGCGGGCACCTTGGGCAGGCCGGGCATGGTCATGATGTCGCCCGTCTTGGCGACCAGGAAGCCGGCGCCGGCGTTGACCTTGACCTCGCGGATGGTGACCTTGAAGCCCCGGGGCGCGCCGATCTTGTTCTGATCGTCGGAGAAGGAGAACTGAGTCTTGGCCATGCAAATGGGCATCTTGTCGAAGCCCAGCTCAGTGAGCTGCTGGATCTGCTTCCTGGCGGCGGGCACAATGGTCACGCCGTCAGCGCGGTAGACCTTGGTGGCGATGGCGTTGAGCTTGTTCTCAATGGTGTCCTCGGCGTCGTAGACAAACTGGAAGTGATCCAGGCTCTTGTCCTCGGCCAGACGGATGACCTCCTCGGCCAGGGCCTTGCCGCCCTCGCCGCCCTTGGCCCAAACCTCAGACAGGCGGACGTTGACGCCCAGCTCCTTGCACTTGGCCTCCACCAGGTCCAGCTCGGCCTTGGTGTCGGTGGGGAAGGCGTTGATGGCCACCACGCAGGGCAGGCCGTAGACGTTCTTCACGTTGTCCACGTGCTGGAGCAGGTTGGGCAGGCCCTTCTCCAGGGCCTCCAGGTTCTCGTTGTTCAGCTCGGTCTTGGGCACGCCGCCGTGGTACTTCAGGGCCCGGACGGTGGCTACGATAACCACGGCGTCGGGGTGGAAGCCGCCGGCGCGGCACTTGATATCCAGGAACTTCTCAGCGCCCAGGTCGGCGGCGAAGCCGGCCTCGGTAACGGTGTAATCGGCCAGCTTCATAGCGGTCTCGGTGGCCTGGATGGAGTTGCAGCCGTGGGCAATGTTGGCGAAGGGGCCGCCGTGGATGAAGGCGGGGGTGTGCTCCAGGGTCTGGACCAGGTTGGGCTTGATGGCGTCCTTCAGAACGGCGGCCATAGCGCCCTCGGCCTTCAGATCGTGGGCGGTGATGGGCTTGCCGGAGCGGCTGTAGCCCACAACCATCTTGGCCAGACGGGCCTTCATATCCATCAGGCCGGTGGACAGGCACAGCACAGCCATGATCTCGGAGGCCACCACGATGTCGAAGCCGTCCTCACGGGGCACGCCGGAGGCCTTGCCGCCCAGGCCGCAGGCGATATGGCGCAGCTGGCGGTCGTTCATGTCCACCACCCGCTTCCAGGTGATCTGGCGGGTGTCGATGTCCAGGGCGTTGCCCTGCTGGATGTGGTTGTCAATCAGGGCGGCCAGCAGGTTGTTGGCGATGCCGATGGCGTTGAAGTCGCCGGTGAAGTGGAGGTTGATATCTTCCATGGGGACAACCTGAGCGTAGCCGCCGCCGGCCGCGCCGCCCTTCACGCCGAACACGGGGCCCAGGGAGGGCTCACGCAGGCAGACGATGGTCTTCTTGCCGATCTTGTTCAGGGCGTCGGCCAGACCCACGGAGGTGGTGGTCTTGCCCTCGCCGGCGGGGGTGGGGCTGATAGCGGTTACCAGAACCAGCTTGGACTTGCGGGGCAGACTCTTCAGGGCGTGGATATCCACCTTGGCCTTGTAGCGGCCGTAGAGCTCCAGCTTTTCGGAATCGATGCCGATTTTGGCGGCAACCTCCTCGATGGGAAGCATAGTGGACTGCTGAGCAATTTCGATGTCAGTCATGTTGGTGGGCCTCCTGCTTTCTATAAAATTTTTTGTGTGTTGCCCCGGACCTTCCGTCCGGCGTTTGACTGCTGTCATTATAACGCACAATTCAAATTTCGTAAACAAAAATTTTTTGTCACATTGGGACAAACACTTTTTTTTTGAAAGTAAAATGGAATTTTTACAAAATGAGAGGTCCGTCGTCCCCTCAAACCCTTCTGCCGCAACGGTTCTTTAATAAACTAGCGCAACACTTTGCTAACTCATTAGCGGTCGACCGTGATACTGTACAACCAACTTTTTGCTTTTCACAAGATTTTTGTTGATTTTCACAATCGGATGTGGTATGATACTGTTGTCCTGAGACCATGCCGGGGAGGGGCCATCCAACAGGCATACTTGTCCCTGGGGGACGGATCCGGCAGGGCCTCAACGTTCGGAAGAGGAAACATATTTAAGAAAGAGGGGTACATTTTAATGGCAAGTAACGAAAAAACCCGCGCCGTCCGACTGCCCAACGTAGTTGAGGCACTCATCCCCATCGTTGTGATGATGGGCCTGATGATCTACGGACTGAACTTCACCGACAGTCTCTATGTGGACGCCCACATGCCGCTGGCCGTTTCCATCGTGGTGGCCTGCATCGTCGGCGGCGTCTGCGGCCACAGCTTCTCCGACATGCTGGCCGGCATGATTGAGCGGCTGAACGCCACAATGGAAGCCATCCTGATTCTGTGCACGGTGGGTCTGCTGGTCGCCTCCTTCCTGATGTCCGGCACCATCCCCGCCCTGATCTACTACGGCCTGAACCTGCTGACTCCTCAGCTGTTCCTGCCGGTCGGCTGCTTCCTGTGCGCCATCGTCGGCCTGGCCTGCGGCTCCTCCTGGACCGCCACCGCCACCATGGGTATCGCCATGCTGGGTATCGGCGCCGGCCTGGGCATCCCCGCCCCCATCACCGCCGGTATGGCGATCTCCGGCGCCTATGTGGGCGACAAGTTCTCCCCCCTGTCCGACACCACCAACCTGGCCGCCGCCGTGTCCGGCACCGGCCTGTTTGACCACGTGACCGCCATGGTGTCCACCACCGCCCCCACCTTCGTGATCGCTCTGATCGGTTACGCTATCCTGGGTGTGGCCACCAGCAGCGGCAGCTACGACCCCACTGTGGCCAAGGACATCCAGACTGTGATTGCCTCCGGCTTCAACATCAATCCCTTCCTGCTGGTCCCCATCCTGGTGGTTATCACTGCCTGCGTGATGAAGCTGCCCGGTCTGGTAGGCGTTGCCATCTCGATCTTCACCGGCGTTATTTTCGCCGTGATCTTCCAGGGCGTGGGCAGCTTGGCCGAGCTGTTTGACATGCTGCACTACGGCTATGGCTTCGGCGTGGACACCGCGGACGCGGCCCTGGTCGCGGCGGAGTCCGCCGCCCTGAACGTGAGCGAGGACGCCTACATTACGGTCTGCGACCTGCTCAACCGCGGCGGCATGGACCACACCATGGGGACCATCAACCTGATCCTGCTGGCTGTGGCCTACGGCGGCGCTCTGGAGCGCTGCGGCTGCACCGAGGCTCTGTTCGGTAAGCTGAAGAGCCGCCTGAACTCCGTGGGCAGCCTGGTTTTCGCCACCATGGCCACCTCCCTGTTCTGCGACGCCACCATGTGCGACCAGTTCCTGAGCATCGGCGTTCCCGCCCCCCTGTATGTGGAGAAGTATGACGAGCTTGGCCTGAGCCGCAACATGCTGTCCCGCACGCTGGAGGACTGCGGCACCCTGTGGGCCGCCATGTTCCCCTGGACCGGCTGCGGCGCTTATCAGCAGGGCGTGTTCGGGATGAGCCCCTTCACCTACTTCCCCTTCGCCTTCGTAAACCTGCTCAACCCCATCTACGCCGCCATCACCGCCTTCCTGGGCCGCAACATCTTCTGGGCTGACGGCTCCTACACCAACATCTTCGGCAAGACCAAGGCCGGCAAGCCCGCCGCCGCCCCCGCCGAGGCCCACGAGAAGGCCCTGAAGGCTCTGGAAGCCCGCCGCGCCGCCGGCAAGGCCCCCAAGATCAACGCCTGATCGTCTCTGACGTAACTTTGTGACAGCTCCGCCCCCGCAGGGGGGCGGACACCAAAAGGTCTTTTGGTGAAGAAAGGAATCTGCCTGTGAGCGCAAAACCTCTCCCCTGGGCCGATCTGACCGGCCCCATCTACCTCCCCCGGGAGCTGAAGCCCCGAAAGCCCTACATTGTCTACAGCTGCTGGGCTATGGTGGCGCTCCTGCTGGTGGGCGGTATCTTCACCCGGTTTAAGATCGCCCTGATCTTCGGCGTGCTCTACAGCCTTACCCTGCTGACCAAAAAGGATGTAGCTGTAACCGAGCGGGGGCTGGAAATCTTCTATCAAATGAGGATTACCACCAACTACAACTTCTGGCCCTGGGCGGAGATCAACGCCATCGTGGTGGAGGACCGAAACCACCCTGAACTCATCGCCCTCCATATCGGGCGGGGCAGCGCCAGCAAACGCTTTTTCTTCACCCGGCCCGACACCGAGAAAATTCTGGTGCTGGCCCGGGAGAAACACCCCGGCGTTCCCATACGCCAGGCAACCGACAACCCCCGTTCCGGCGGATTTTCCCGCGAGAGTAAGGGGCTGTGAACCTTCGCGGCCCCCAGAGGGACCCCCTGCCCTTTGGGGGCCGCGCCCTAATTTGTTAACAATCGGCATCTGCCGAAAAATATATAAAGTGAGGTAATTCCCCATGATTATGAATCCTTCCGCCATCGAGAACGTCGTCCTGGACGGCCATAGCCTGAACCTGGAGAGCTTTGTGGCCGTCGCCCGGTACAACTCCACCGTGGAGCTGGCCGGCTCCGCCCTGGAGGCCATGAAGAAGTCCCGGGCCCTGGCCGAGAAGATCGCTGAGGAGGGCCGGGTGGCCTACGGCATCACCACCGGCTTTGGCGACTTCCAGAAGGTGGCCGTCCCCGAGGAGATGAGCAACCAGCTGTCCACCAACCTGATTCTCAGCCACTGCACCGGCGCCGGCGAGCCCTACACCGAGGAGGTCGTCCGCGGTATGCTCCTGCTCCGGGCCAACGCCCTGTGCGGCGGCGTGTCCGGCGTGCGCCCCCTGCTGGTGGAAATGATGATTGAGATGCTCAACAAGGGCGTTCACCCCTGGGTCCCCCAGAAGGGCTCCCTGGGCTCCTCCGGCGACCTGGCTCCCCTGGCCCACATGACCCTGCCCATGCTGGGCAAGGGACAGGCCTACTACAAGGGCGAGCTCATGTCCGGCGCCGACGCCATGGCCAAGGCCGGCATTGCCACCCTGGACACCCTGGTGTGCAAGGAGGGCCTGGGCATGACCAACGGCACCTGCGCCATGACCAGCGTGGGCTCCCTGGCCCTGTATGACACCATCTGTGCCGCCCAGCTGGGCGACGTGATCGGCTCCCTGGACTTCGAGGGCCTCACCGGCCTGCGCAACGCCTTCGACCCCCGCATCCATCAGGTCCGGGGCCAGAAGGGCCAGATGCTGGTGGCGGAGAATATGCGCAAGCTGCTGGAGGGCTCCGAGATTCTGGACAACTGCCAGAAGGACCGGGTGCAGGACGCCTACGCCCTGCGGTGCATCCCCCAGCTTCACGGCGCCGTCCGGGACGCTCTGGACTACGTGCGGGATAAGGTGGAGATCGAGCTCAACGCCGTCACCGACAACCCCCTCATCTTCCTGGAGGACGAGGCGGTCATCTCCGGCGGCAACTTCCACGGCGAGCCTATGGCCATCCCCTTCGACACCCTGGGCATTGCCTGTTCCGAGATTGCCAACGCCTCCGAGCGCCGCACCGAGCGGATGGTCAACGCCGCTCTGTCCAACGGCCTGACCCCCTTCCTCACTACCAAGCCCGGTGTCAACTCCGGCTTTATGATCGTGCAGTACGCCGCCGCCTCCATGGTGTCGGAGAACAAGGTGCTGGCCCACCCCGCCAGCGTGGACTCCATCCCCTCCTCCGCCAACCAGGAGGACATCGTGTCCATGGGCACCACCGCCGGCCGCAAGGCGGGCATGATTGTCCAGAACACCTTCTCCGTGCTGGCCGACGAGCTGCTCACCGCCTGCCAGGCCATCGACATCCGCCGCCAGCTGAACACCCACGGCCAGGGCATCGCCCCCGTCCATGAGGCCATTCTCAAGCACGTCCGGGAGAAGGTGGCCTTCTACGAGATCGACCGGGAGATCTGGCCCGACATCCTGGAGGTGGAGAAGATGATCCGCAGCGGCGAGCTGCTGGACATCGTGAAGGAATTTATCCCCGACTTCCAGTAAGCCGTGACGCTGCACGTACTGCGGGCCGACCCCGCGGGCAATATCACACTGTTCGTCCTGGACCCGGTCCCCGTTGGGGACCGGGCCGGGGTCGCTTCCCGGCTCATGGAGGGCTCCGACGTGGAGCAGGTGGGCTTTGTCTGCCCCCCGGTGATGGGGGGCGCGGGCCGGATGGAGATGGCCGGGGGCGAGTTCTGCGGCAATGCCACCCGGGCCTTCGGGATGCTCATGGCCCGGCGGCTGGGCGGAGTATCTCAGGTGCTGGTGGAGGTGAGCGGCTGCCACCGGCCGGTAACGGTGGACGTGGATCTGGCCGCCGGCACCGCTCGGGCCCAGATGCCCCTGCCCCGGGGCGTGGGCCGGACGGAGGTGGACGGCTGTCCCGCCACCATGGTGGACCTGGTGGGCATCGCCCACCTGGTTGTGGAGGACGTGCCCCCCAGCCTGGAGTTCTTCCAGAAGGCCGAGCCCCTGTTTTGGGATATCCCCGACCTGGACGCCTACGGCGTCATCTTTTTGGACAGCGCAAAGGGGGCCATCACCCCCCTGGTGAAGGTGCCTGCGGCGGACAGCCTGGTGTGGGAGGGCAGCTGCGGCTCCGGCTCTTTGGCTGCCGCCGTGGCCCAGAGCCAGAACGCCCCCGACGGCCCCTTTGTCCGCACATATATTCAGCCAGCCGGGGCGGTGGAGGCCGCTGTGCTCCGCCGGGACGGCGAGGAGGTGTCCGCCTGGATCGGCGGCCCGGTCCGCTTGGACGCCTCTGCTACAGTACAGCTCTAAAGGAGGGCGGCTCAGCCATGCCTCGCATTCGCAACGAGCCCAACGATTCCATCGACACCCTGTTTCAGGCCGTCCTGTCCCTGCGGGACCTGGACGAGTGTTACCGCTTTTTCGGCGACCTGCTCACCGTGCAGGAGCTGGCCGCCTTTGCCCAGCGGCTTCAGGTGGCCCAGATGCTGGCCCAGGGCAAGACCTACGAGGCCATCCGCGCCGAGATTGCCACCAGCAGCTCCACCATCACCCGGGTGAACACCGAGCTGCGCTACGGCTCCGGCGGCTACAGCATGGTGCTGGAGCGGCTGCAGGGCGGCCCGCCAGGTGAATAAGCGATGAAAGAGCCCGCCTTACGGCGGGCTTTCCCTATTCCTCCAGGATATCCTGGGTGATCTCAATGAACCGCTGGCCAAAGTGGGACAGATACCGGCTTTTCCGATAGCCGGCCACCAGCTTGCTGAAGGTGGAGGGGTCGGTGAGGGGAAAGAGGTCCACCCCTTCCGAGTCGTGGGGGGGCGTGGGGATGGCCCGGAGGAACAGCTCCGGACAGATGGTGATGCCCACCCCCGCCTGGGCCATGGCCAGGGTGGTGACGGTGTTCTCCGTCTCCAGAATCAGCTGGGGCTTGAAGTAGTAGCGGCTGAAATACTGGTCTACAATGTTCCGGGTGCGGTTGCCCCGCTTGATGAGGACGAAGGGCAGATGCTCAAAGGCCTGGATATCCGCCCCCTGGGCGTACTGCCGGCGGACCTCCTCCGCCTGGGGGCCAAAGAGCTGGTCGGTAAAGGTGCGGGGCACCACCATCACCAGCCGCTGCTCGGTGAGGGGGATGGCGGCCACCCCCTCCATGATGATGGGCTGGAAGCAGATAATCAGGTCGGCGCGGCCGTGGGACAGCTCGTCCTCCAGCTGGGTGGAGTTGCCCTCAAAGAGGGAAAACTCCACCTGGGGAAACTCTGCCCGGAACCGGGGCAGGATATCGGGCAGCAGGGCCAGGCCGCAGGTGTGGGAGATGCCCACCCGCAGCACCCCCAGATACTGCTTGTTGATGTCCCCCACCTTGGTGAGGTACTGGCTGTGCAGGTCCAGAATCTGGGAGGCGGTGTCCACCAGCAGCCCCCCCGCGTAGGTGAGGGACAGCTTGGGGGAGCGGGTGAACAGCTTCACATCCAGCTCCCGCTCCAGGTTGCCGATGTGGTTGGACAGGGACTGCTGGGAGATGTACAGCCGCTCCGCCGCCCGGGTGATGTTCAGCTCCTCCGCCACCATAAGGAAGTACTTTAAATGTTGAAAGTTCACAAAAACACCCCACCTTTTTTGGTGTATAAGTCATTATACCACAACGAAAAGATTGTGGCAACCCTCGATAAAAAGATACTTCCCAAAATCATAAAAATATGGCATAATATTCAGCAGAGAACGGTATGGAACCGGGCTGCGGCCCTAAAATAATCAATAGGAAGGAATGTTGGCTTATGAAATGTCTCATCATCGACGTCGTCTCCCCCGCGATCTCCGAGGAACTGGGCAAGTATATGGACGTTGCCACCTGCAAGGAGCTCCCCCCCTCCAAGGACGAGCTGAAGGCCGAGATCGGCGACGTGGACGTGCTGATCATGCGGGTGGACCCCAAGATCGACAAAGAGGTGCTGGACGCCGCCAAGAACCTGAAGGTCATCGGCGTGTGCTCCGTGGGACTGAACCACATCGACACCAAGTACGCCGAGGAGAAGGGCGTTAAGGTCTTCAACGCCCCCGGTCTCAACGGCAACGCCGTGGCCGAGCTGACCATCTGCAAGATGCTGGAGCTGTCCCGGCACACCATCCCCGCCCACCGGGACGTGACCGTCAACGAGAAGTGGGACAAGTACGCCTTTGTGGGCCGTGAGCTCCGGGGCAAGACCCTGGGCGTGCTGGGCTTTGGCCGTATCGGCCAGCGTGTGGGCGAGATCGCCCGGGTGTTCGGCATGAAGGTCGTGGCCTACGACCCCTACCTCCCCGCCGAGATCTTCGCCAAGAACGAGGCCACCTCCATGAGCATCGCCGAGGTGTGCAAGGTATCTGACTATATCACCATCCACATGCCCCTCAACGACGAGACCAAAAACCTCTTTAACGCCAAGTCCATCGCTGAGATGAAGAACGACGCCGTTGTTCTGAACATGGCCCGGGGCGGCATCGTCAACGAGCAGGACATGTGCGAGGCCCTGAAGGCCGGCAAGATCGGCGGCTACGCCACCGACGTGCTGGAGAACGAGGTGGCCGGCGACGGCCTCACCGCTGACGCCAGCTTCCGCTCCCCCCTGTTCGACTGCGACAACTTTGTGGTCTCCCCCCACATCGGCGCTCAGACCGTGGACGCCTCCCGGGATATCGGCGCCCACATCATCAACAAGGTGAAGGAAGCCCTGGAGCTGAACTGAATTTGTTTCCCTCTCAGGGGCCGCCTTTGGCGGCCCCTTTTTGATTTCCAAAAAATTACGGTTGAGCCCGGCGGGGACTTCGTGTTATACTGACCAGGTACGACAAATGGGAAATCCTTCCCCCAAACACCGACATAGAGAGCGAGGCACATCATGAAAAAACGATCCCTGGCCGCCGGCCTGGCGCTGGCGCTGTCCCTGAGCCTGACTCCCCTTCAGGCCGCCAACACCACCTATCTGGACGTGGACCGCACGGTCTGGTACTCCACCCCCATCGCCTTCTGCCAGCAGCACCTGCTGATGGATGGCCCCTCCCAGAGGAGCTTCGCCCCTGAGGAGCCCCTCACCCGGGCAGTCCTGGCCGAGGCCCTCTACCGGCTGGAGGGCTCCCCCGCCCTGGAGGAGTCCGACGAGCTGCCCTTTACCGACGTAGCCGGCCACCCCAACCTGCCCGCCATCCGCTGGGCTAAGGAAAACGGCGTGGTCAGCGGCTATGAGGACGGCACCTTCCGGCCGGAGAGCTCCATCACCCGGGAGGAGATTGCCGTTCTCCTCTGGACCAACCGGGCGCAGCAGCAGCCCGCCGGCCAGGCCCCCTACACCGACCGGGAGGCGGTGTCCGACTGGGCCCTCCCCGCGGTGGAGTGGGCCTATGAGGCCAGGATGATGGCGGGTAACACCGACGGCACCTTCCTGCCCCGGAACAACACCACCCGGGCGGAGGGGGCCACCATCGTGATGAACTACGCCAAGGCCTTCTACGGCATGACCTACGGCTACCCCCTGCCCGCCCCCCGGACCATCCGCTCCAACACCTACAACAATGAGCTCTATCAGCTGGACCAGGAGACGGGCTACCTCTCCTACCGGGGGACCTCCTCCGTCCGGGGCATCGACGTCTCCGCCCACCAGAAGGTGATCGACTGGAGCCGGGTGGCCGCCACCGGGATGCGCTTTGCCATGGTCCGGGCGGGCTACCGGGGCTACACCCAGGGCACCATCCAGAAGGACGAGTACTTCGACGCCAACATGTCCGGCGCGCTGGCCAACGGCATGGAGGTGGGGGTCTACTTCTTCTCCCAGGCCCTCACCCCCGCCGAGGCGGAGGAGGAGGCCTATCAGCTGCTGGAGTGGATGGAGCCTTACCGCGTCACCTACCCGGTGGTCTTCGACTGGGAGGAGCAGGACAAGGAGGATTCCCGCACCCAGGGCTGCGACGGCAACACCGTTACCGCCTGTGCCCTGGCTTTCTGCAAGGTGATTGAGGACGCGGGCTACATACCCATGACCTACGGCAGCCCCCGTAAGGTGTATAACGGCGGCCTGGCCCTGGAGTATTTGCAGGACTACCCCTTCTGGCTGGCCCACTACACCATCGACACCGCCCCCACCAGCTTCCGCTACCACTACAGCATGTGGCAGTACTCCAGCAGCGGCGCGGTGGACGGTATCGACGGCCGGGTGGACCTGAACATCTGCCTTGTCCCCAGCTGGGCCAGCTGGAACTATACCGAGCCGGATTACAGCTGGCTCATGCCCCGCTGAGCCCTTCGCAACCGTCGGTTGCGGAAAGTTCCAGCCCTCCCTGGTGGACCGCAACCGCCTTTTCTGCTAAGCTGGGGCCATAATAAAGGAGGTATCCCGCATGAAGCTGAACGAAAAGATCGCCTACTACCGCCGGCAGGGCAAGCTGTCCCAGGAGGAGCTGGCCGCCCGGGTGGGGGTGTCCCGTCAGGCCGTCAGTAAATGGGAGCTGGGCGAAGCGGCCCCGGACATCAACAAGCTGCTGGCCCTGGCCAGGGCCTTCGGCGTGACCACCGACCACCTGCTGGACGAGGGGGCGGAGCCGGAGCGGCCCGCGTCTCCGCCTACGGCCCAGGAGCCCTCCGCGCCCCCGCCGCCCCCTCAGGCCGCGCCGGGGGCCGGCCTTCCCGGCTTTATCGGGCGGATGGTCCGCCGGTGGGGCTGGCTGGCCGGGGTGTACATCGCCCTCCAGGGGCTGGGTGTGACCCTGGTGGGAGCCCTGGCCCGGTGGGGATTCGGGAGCATGTTCCGTACTCAGAACCAGCTGATGGGCGGAATGGGCGGCTTTGGCCTCTCCGGCGGCTGGACCTATGACGGCCCGCCGGAGCTGGAGGGGGCGGTTATGGATGCGCTGGGGGTCGCACCCCAGGCGTCGCCCTTTTCCGGGCTTGAGAGCTTTGTCATGGGCTTTGCCACCATCATCCTGCTGGTCGGCATCGTGATGATTGTGGGCGGACTGATTCTGGCCTATGTGCTGTGGAAACAGGGCAAAAAAGGGGATTAAACCCCCGCGCAACTGAAAGTTGACAGGAAAATCTCCAAACGCAACACAAAATCGGTGGAGTTGCGGGCAGTGTTGGGGTATGCTGAGGCCATCCCAAACCCAAGGAGGTATATGTAAAAATGGCATTTTCCGACAACCTGCAATTTCTCCGCACCCGCCAGGGCCAGACCCAGGAGCAGCTGGCCGAAATGCTGGAGGTCTCCCGCCAGAGCGTGAGCAAGTGGGAGAGCGCCCAGAGCTATCCGGAGATGGATACCATTCTGCGCATCTGCGACCTGTATCAGGTGGACCTGGACACCCTGATGCGGGGCAGCGTGGAGGACAGTCTGGTGGAGGACACCGCCCAGTACGACAAATTTATGAACCGCTTCTCCAAACGCATGGCCTTCGCCATCGGGGGCATCATCGCCGGAGTGGGGCTGTGCGGCCTGCTGGAGGCGAAGGGACTTGACGAGTACCGCACCTCCGCCGTTCTGCTGCTGATTATCGCCGTCTGTACAGTGGTGATGGTAGTCAGCTGCCTGCAAAACGACAATTTCCGCAAAACCTACCCGGTAATCTCCGACTTCTACACCCAGGAGCAGCGGCAGGCCTTCCGGCAGAAATTTATCTGGTTCATTTCCGGGGGCGTGGGAGCCATCCTCTTTGACGTGGCCCTGCTGATGCTGTTTTTTTCCAGATTCCCCGAGGAGGAGCCCTTTGAGTCCTACGCCATATCCATTTTCCTGCTTATCGTGGCCGGTGCGGTGACCGCCTTTGTCTACGCCGGTATTCAGGAGGAGAAGTACAAAATCGACGAGTACAACAGGGACAACAACCCCACCCCGGAGGTGAAAAAGCGCAAGGGCCTTATCAACACCATCTGCGGGACGCTGATGGTGACCACCGCCGCCCTCTACGTGGGCCTTGGCTTGGCCCTGGACCTGTGGCGCACCGCCTGGTGGGTCTTCGCCGTGGCCGGCATCCTGTGCGCCGTGGTCTACATCGTGCTGGACCCCTACCGAAATGAGGACTGAAGCCCTTGCCAAAGAACGCACCAAAAAGCCTTCCCCCTTGCAGGGGGAAGGTGGCACGGCCGCAGGCCGTGACGGATGAGGGTGCGCGGCGGGCTTTTGCCTCTTACCGTAAGAACCGCTTACCCGCCCCGCCCCCTCATCCGCCCCCTGCGGGGGCACCTTCCCCCCGGAGGGTGGAAGGCTTGCCCTGCGGAGGACGGAGGGATAGGCTCCTTTTCCCCGCAAGGGGGACGCCGCATCCGTAAGGCGGCAAAGCCGCCAACGGCTGCGCAGTGAAAGGAGCTGTCAGCCGCAGGCTGACTGAGGATTGTATTTTGCCGAAGGCAAAATGTATGAAATAATCCTAATCTTAGTTTACTTCGTATGTTTTGCTTCGCAAAACGCAATCCTCCGCCCCAGTGTGCCCACTGGGGCACCTCCTTTCAAAAGGAGGCTTTTGCGCCTTCTGTCTCGCTGCTACTTCTTTGACAAGCTGAACAGCTCCCTTTATGGGGGCTGTTTTCAGTTCTCCAAAAAAAGTTCTCCAGACGACTGAAATAGTCTTGACAGGGGCGGACTACTGTGATAGTATAAATATAAACTATCGTGATAGTCTGGATAAGGAGGCCTGTTTATGGACACGAAGCTGTTTGATTCCGAGCGTAAGGTGATGGAGGTGCTGTGGGAGGCGGACGCGCCCCTCACCGCCAAGGAGGTCGCCCAAAAGCTGGGCGAGACGGTGGGCTGGAACAAGAACACCACCTATACCGTTATTAAAAAGTGCATCGACAAGGGGGCCATCCAGCGGCGGGAGCCCAATTTCCAGTGCTTCCCCCTGATCCGCCGGGAGGAGGTCCAGACCGCCGCCGCCGTGGAGCTGGTGGACAAGGTCTTTGACGGCTCGGCCAGCCTGCTGTTTGCTTCCCTCCTCAGCGGCCGGCAGCTGCCCCCGGAGGAAGTTCAGCGGCTTCGGGCGCTGATCGACGAGCTGGAGTGAGGTGGCCGCCATGACCCTCTTGAATATGAGCCTGGGCGGCGGGGTGCTCATCGGGGTGATTCTGGTGCTGCGGCGGGCGCTGCTGCACCGCCTGCCCAAATGGACCTTCCTGCTGCTGTGGGGGGCCGCCCTGTGCCGCCTGCTGGTGCCCTTCACCCTGCCCTCCCAGCTCAGCGTATACACCGGGGCGGCCTGGATCGCGGAGGCCGTCCGCCCTGTGGAGGAGACCCCCGCTCCCGTTCCTGTGCCCGCCCCGGACCTCCCTTTCATCATATGGGGGGACAGCCCCGATACCCTTCGGGAGGACAGCTGGACGCCTCCCGCCGTCCCTGTGCCCTCTGAACCGCGGCGGGAGCCCCTCTCCCTGCTGGCCGCCGTGTGGCTGACAGGAACCGCCCTGTGCGGGGTGTTCTTCGGGGCCGCCTACCTGTGGACCCTGCGCCGCTTTTGGGACGCCGTCCCGGCGGAGGCGGAGTTCCTCCGCCGCTGGCTGGAGGAGCACCCCACCCTGCGGCCCGTACAGGTCAGGACCTGCGGGGCGGTGAACGCGCCTGTGGCCTATGGCCTGATACGTCCTGTTATCCTGCTGCCGGAAAATACCAACTGGACTGACGAGGACCAGCTCACCTACATCCTCACCCACGAGTATGTCCACATCTGCCGGGGGGACCTGCTGTGGAAGCTGCTGCTGACGGCGGCCCTGTGCCTGCACTGGGTCAACCCTCTGGTGTGGGTCATGTACTTCCGGGCCAACCGGGACCTGGAGCTGGCCTGTGACGAGGCGGTTGTCCGGACCCTGGGACTGGACAGCCGGAAGGGGTACGCCTACGCCCTGCTGTCGGCGGCGGAGAGCGGGTTTTCTCCCCTCTGCCTGACCTACACGACAAAAAACCACATGGAAGAAAGGATTCGTGCCATTATGAAGATGAAAAAGAAATCCGTGGCGGCCATTCTCGCCGCCCTCACCCTGACGGCCGGCGTCACCGCCGTGTTTGCCACCTCAAAGGCTCCGCTGGATGTGGATAAGCTGCCTTCCGCCGTCCAGACCAGCCAGGGGAGCGCTGCCGACCCGTCACCGAAGCCTGCCCCGGGGGACAAGTCCGCCCCCGCCGACCGCGTCCACCCCGCCGCCTCGGAGGACATATCTACTCCCGTTACCCCTGCGGACACATCTGCCCCCGATGACCGCGTCCACCCTGTCACTGACCAACCAGGCGATACCCCAACTGAGAAAAGTGATGTCTGTACGATTTGTACACGTTACTACGACCTTCCAGAAGGGCACCTTCATCCCGACGCAAAGACCCCCAATCCAGCCAACTGCTGGGGGATCCCCGATGGTCCTATCGCCGCGGACACAGAGATTTTTGCCCACAATGAGGAGGAGTTCCGCGAGATGATCCGTCAGCTTCGGCTCATGGGTTATAACGGCTATGTCGGACCTATTACTTACAAATGTGGCAAATACAGTGCTGTGATTGATGCCTATGACGGAGTGCGGCGGACCATCACGCCTCCAGAAGGGATTATGCCCGACTGGACTTACCCTGTGAACAGCAAGGGCATGACCTATGGCAATCTTTTGATGGGGTGCCATATTTTGGGCTATTACCCGGATTTGTTTTCGGCGGTAGCAACAAACGGAGCAGAGGGCTATATGACTGCCGAGGACGCACTGCATGGCCAGGGTAGCCGCTATCCTGTTTATGATTTGGAATATGAGAATATCGTCGGCTATTTTGAGACAGGAAACCAGATCAGCAGCGAGGTCCAGGAGAAAATCGACGAATTGAAAAACCGCTGGAACGTGCCCGCCGACCCTATCCCCGAAATGACTGAGATCCGGGTCGAGACCGAGGAGGAGCTGAAAGAACTGCGGCAGTATCTTACCCAGATGCGCGGTATCCGAGAGGGAGACATGGCCGAGGGCTTGATACGCACTGGCGGCTATGTTATCCTGATCACTTATGAGCAGACCGAACGGGAGGAGCGCCTGGCAAATGGTTATCCCGTAAACAGCAAGGGAGAGACCTATGGCAATTCCAGAGATTCCAGTGTTATGGGCTATGAACCGGACCTGATTGCCGTACAGACAACAAGCGGAAAAGGCGGCTACGCGTTTTTGAAAGAGATACGCTATGGCGACTATCAGGGGGAGACAGAGACCCTGGAAGGGAGACTAGCTTTCGGTGAGTGGAAGAAGACCCAGCCCAGTCACCGCCTGGTCAAGGTCTATGATGCGGACCGGAACAATATCATCGGCTATTTCCCCGTCGGCAATGGCATGGCCAACGTTTCCGACAGCGAGGAGCTGGAGATGATCGCCACCCAGCTGCGGAATTGGGGCCTCAGCGAGGAGAGGGTCGCCGAGGAGCTGGGGTATTACAAACAGATCAGAGGCATGTGGTGAGCAAAAAACGGCCCCGCCTCTCGAAATGAGAGGCGGGGCCGCCCACACCCTTGACACGCCGGGGAACGCTATGGTATAATCGCAGGTGTGTAGGGGAGCCGCTGAGCTTCGGCGGTTTGGCCAACACAGAATATGGGTTTATATTAAGAAACCGTCACCGTGCCGGGTGGCGGTTTCCGCTTGCCTTAACCTTGACCTGGATTGTCACAGTAAACCCATGGATATGAAACGTGACAGTCATGGTAACTGGCATTGGGCCTCACCCCCTCTCGGAGGATTGACCAAACCGCCTTCGCCTTTGCTGCTTTTCCCTTATGTCGAATTATAGCAGAAATTTTCTCAATGTCAATAAAACGGGCCGTCCCAGCCGGGGCGGCCCTTGAACTATGTATGGGGTTACATGGCCTCCTCGTCGATAACCTGGGCCTTGATAAGGTTGGTGGAACCGCTCTTGCCCAGGGGGACGCCAGCGGTGATAACCACCGTGTCGCCGTTCTCCACCAGGCGCTCCTTCAGGGCCACCTCGGCGGACAGGGAGAAGATGCGGTCGGTGGAGTTGACCTCCCCGGTGAGGTAGGGGGTGACGCCCCAGGAGATATTCAGCTGCCGGCGCACCTTCTCGTGCATGGTGAGGGCGGCAATGGGGCAGGCGGGACGGAACCGGCAGATCATCCGGGCGCTGCGGCCCGAGCTGGTGGCGGTGAGGATGGCCTTGGCGTTCAGGTCCTTGGCGGTGAGGCAGCAGGTGTGGGTGATGGCGTCGTTGATGTTGGAGGCGGGAAGGACCCGCTGCTTCTGGAACTGCTTCCAGTAGTCGATGGCGCTCTCCGTCTCGGTGACGATGCCCACCATGGCAGTGAGGGCCTCCACCGGGTACTTGCCCCCGGCGGTCTCGCCGGAGAGCATCACGCTGCCCGTGCCGTCATAGACGGCGTTGGCCACGTCGGACACCTCGGCCCGGGTGGGCCGGGGGTTGCGCATCATGGAGTCCAGCATCTGGGTGGCAGTGATGACAGGCTTGCCCTGCTGAAGGCCCTTGCGGATCATCTGCTTTTGCAGGATGGGTACCCGGGCGGCGGGAATCTCCACCCCCAGATCCCCCCGGGCCACCATGATGCCGTCGGCGGCCTCCAGAATCTCGTCCAGATTGTCCACGCCCTCCTGGTTCTCAATTTTGGCGATGATCTTCACGTCGTCCCCGCCGCAGTCGTGGAGGACAGCCCGGACGGCCTCCACATCCGCTGCCCGGCGGACGAAGGAGGCGGCGATAAAGTCAAAGTCGTTTTCCACGCCGAAGCGGATGTCGTCGATGTCCTTCTCGGTGAGGGCGGGCAGCTGGATATGGACGCCGGGGATGTTGATGGACTTGTTGGCCGACAGGGTGCCGCCGTTCTCCACGGTGCAGACAATATTTGTCCCCTCGATGCGCTCCACCCGGATGGCTACCAGGCCGTCGTCAATGAGAATCTCCTGGCCGGGCTGGAGCTCCTCATGGAGCTGGGGGTAGGTGACCGACACCAAGCCCTGATTGCCTGTCACGTCCTCGGTGGTGAGGGTGAAGGGGTCGCCGGGTTCCAGGGTAATGGTCTTGGTCTCGAAGCTTCTGATGCGAATTTCGGGGCCCTTGGTGTCCAGAATGGTGGCCACCGGCCGGCCCATGGCGTCCCGGACAGACTTGAGCATGTTCAGCCGCTCCAGGTGCTCCGGGTGGCTGCCGTGGGAAAAGTTGAACCGGGCCGCGTCCATGCCGGTGCGGATCAGGGTGCGGATCATGTCCTCACTGTCCACCGCGGGGCCCAGGGTGCAGATAATTTTTGTTCTT
>Ga0137308_100739_pt1 | contig 45254 bp, 41 predicted proteins | sample Inofrocosms_June_FD_97181 | JGI IMG/M metagenome (GOLD analysis project Ga0137308, IMG submission 97181) | Mouse cecal microbial communities from Vienna, Austria - N-Acetylneuraminic and N-Acetylglucosamine D2O microcosms_June | ecosystem: Host-associated > Mammals > Digestive system > Large...
CCTTTAATAAGTCTTTACTTATTATTTCTTTTAGAATTTTCAGGGTTGTTTTACTGTTCAGTTATCAAGGTCCTTTGCTGTTGCCTTTGTTTGCGCCAGCGTGTTAAATATTACCACACCTCTTCAATCTTGTCAACAACTTTTTTTATTTATTTTATATAATATTTATGCCCTTATCTTTATTATAATATACTACTATAATCCAGAAAATAAGCATAAAAAAACACAGTAACTTCTACTGCGTCAACGGAGAAAGAGGGATTTGAACCCTCGCGCCGCTATTAACGGCCTACTCCCTTTCCAGGGGAGCCCCTTCAGCCTCTTGGGTATTTCTCCTCGTGCTGGTTGTACTACACAGTGTCTATCTAACTTACCATCTTCCATGATAAGCCTTTTTCTTATTTAATAATACATACACCTGCAAAATAAAAGCAGGTCATAAAAACCTGGCAGGTCTCTACTGGCTACATATATATAACTACCTATACTATAACCATTATTTTCATTAAACGGAGAGAGTGGGATTCGAACCCACGCGCCCTTGCGGACAAACGGTTTTCAAGACCGCCTCGTTATGACCTCTTCGATATCTCTCCATATTATATTTTGTTTAGCGCCTTTCCCTTACAGCGCTTTGCTAGTATAACATCATTTTATATATTTCGTCAACCCCTTTTTTGAAATTTTTTTAATTTTTTTTCAAAAAATATAAATGTATTAACCTTAAAGCGGCACCAAGCCCCAGAAAACCGTTATTCTGAGGCTTACCCTTAAGAATGTCTGAAAGCTAAAAAAGTACAAACCATAAGAATAAATTCTTAAACGCATCCCAGTTTAAGATTTGGTACTGCATTCAAATCCAGCCCGCTTCTTATTCCAGCCATAAAGTTATAATAGCCCTGGACTGCAATCATAACAGCATTATCTGTACAATATACAGGTGATGGATAATATAATTCTATTTCATTAATTTTGCAGCTATCCTGCATTGCAGCACGAAGAAAAGAATTGGCAGCAACTCCTCCAGCAACCGCAATTTTATGGCTGCCATATTGCTTTGCAGCATTAACAGACCTGCTTACAAGTACATCTGCCACTGCCTGCTGGAAAGATGCTGCTACATCAGCTACATTAACTTCTACATTTTTCATATCACAACTGTTTAAATAATTAAGCACTGCCGACTTAAGGCCAGAAAAACTAAAGTCAAATTCACAGCCATCAACCTTAGCACGTGGAAAATTAATTGCAGCCGGGTTGCCGTTCTTTGCTACCCTGTCTATCTCAGGTCCTCCTGGATAGCCCAGGCCAAGTGCCCTTGCAACCTTGTCAAATGCCTCACCTGCTGCATCATCATGTGTATGTCCTATTATATCAAACTTATTATAGCCAGATACCTGTACAAGATGTGTATGCCCCCCTGATACAACAAGGCACAAAAATGGTGGTTCCAGGCTGCTATGCTCAATATAATTTGCTGCAATATGCCCTTCAATATGATGTACACCCACAAGCGGCTTACTTGCTGCATATGCTATTGCTTTTGCAGTGCCAACCCCTACAAGAAGCGGGCCTGCGAGACCTGGTCCATACGTCACACATACAGCATCAATTCCAGACAGTGCCACACCTGCTTCTGCCAATGCCTCTTCTATAACATAATTTATTCTTTCAATATGTTTACGTGATGCTATTTCTGGTACAACACCACCATAAAGTGTATGGATATCTATTTGTGAAGATATAATATTTGATAAAACTTCCCTGCCATTTCTTACAACAGCAGCTGCTGTTTCATCACAAGAACTTTCAATTCCAAGCATTAATATATCATTTGACATATTTCCTCCACGCACTATAACCATAGTGCCTCTATCTTTTAATTATTTTTCCTCACTATCTTCCTCATCCTGGCTGTCAAGCTGTTCCCATCCTAATATCTTCCACTTACCTTCACCATCATCCCTGCACATAAATTTCTCATAGACCTTTGTACGTTCCGATTTCTGTTTGATAAGGGCATTACACATTACATAAGCACACTCTTTGCCATCAACTTCACCATATACAGTAGAACTATTAGACTCAACTGAGTACATGGCAATATTCCTTTTGTTTTTCCTGTAATCTTCCCTGTCACTTTTAAAACTGCTTAACATATTTTCCCATGAATTTTCTTCCCTTGCAAGGAATTCTTCATCATACAGTTTACGCAGCTGTTCCAGCAACTTTTCAAACTCTTCATCATCCATTTTTTCATTATACATGCACTTATTAAAACGCCAATATAACTTCACTACTTCAGCAGGAGTTTCAGGATATTTTGTATCAAGGTCTTTAACAAGAAGTTTCTCTACCTCTGTCCCTGGCTCTTTCTCTTCTCCTGTATCTTTGGACTGCCTTGTTATAACATAATAAACCACCAGCACAACTGCTGCTGCACACAACATTAAAACAAAAGCTGTCACTATCTTTTTTTTCTGCTTATCCATAACTGTACCTCCTTAATATCTATGCCTTTTATACATTATACAACATACCAGGGGTATTTGCACTATTTTCTGGTTACTCTTCTTCTGGAAACCCAAGGGTAACACTTCTGCAGTCCTTTGCTGCATATGCATTTGCAAATATCTTCCTGGCATCTTTTATATAATCTCCAGGCCTTAATAGTGACGGGCTGTAATGGGTAAGCCACATTTCTTTGACCTCTGCATCTCTGGCAACCTGTGCTGCTTCGCAGAAAGTCATATGTTTATTTTCAACAGCTTTGGATGCCTTGCCCTCTTCCCCATACATTCCTTCACATATTAATAAATCGGCATTTTGGGCATTTTTAATTAGGCTTGGTACTGGCCTTGTATCTGTACAATATGTAACTTTTATACCTTTCCTTGCTGGTCCTGTAACCATTCCAGGAGTAAAAACCTTTCCTTCATGTTCTACGGTTTCCCCTTTTTGCAGGCGGCTCCACAATTTCAAAGGGACTTCATTTTCTTTTGCAAGTTCTGGATAAAAACGTCCGCCACGTGGAACATTTATTGTATATCCATAACATGTAATATTATGGTTCACTTTAAATGCCCTTATATTATATCCATTAATCTCTATGTCCTGTTCTGCCCCAGCAAGCTCAATAAACTCAAGTTTAAATGGAAGTCCAGGGGCAATTACAAGAAGTGAGTCCACTACCTTTTCAAGCCCTTTTGGTCCTATAAGGGTAACAGGAGCTGTACGTTCAGAATTACCCATAGACAGCAAAAGACCTGGCAGCCCGCTTATATGGTCGCCATGGTAATGTGTAAAACATATTGTATCTATAGGATTAACACTCCAGCCTTTTTCACGGATTGCAATCTGTGTACCTTCCCCACAGTCAACCAGAAGACTGCTGCCGCCAAGCCTTGCCATAAGGGCAGTAAGCCAGCGGCCTGGCAGTGGCATCATTCCACTTGTTCCAAGCAAACATAAATCTAACATATATTTCCCCATTTCTTAATGCTGGCAATACCAGCAATAAATTATAACTCTGTCACATCTATAACCTCAGGAGGTATTGCAAATTTTTCTACCATTTTATCATAACATTCTTCACAAATTACAAAAGAATGGAGGGTAGTATCTTTTTTTGAAAAATACCCCCACTGCTTCCTTGCCTCAAATGCATCCTCTAATAGTATATTATTTTCCATATGGAGCTGTCTTCCACATACATTACAAAATATCCTTTTATTCATGGCAGTTCCTCCTTAGTTTATACATAAATTATTTAAGATAACAGAGAAATAATCTGTACCTGGCGTTTACCTTATCCAGAACAAGTTTTTTTTTAAACTTATGATATGGTATATAATATATGTTTTATGTATATTTGTATAGTGGAAATGCATGGCAGGCAGATTATGCATTTTAGTGCACATATTTTAAAAAATCAATCCCTATTAGCATTAAGTACCAGCTTTTTTTCCATAACTATTGCATCTGCATATGGGTTTGAATAATAAGCTTTTCTTCTTCCAATTTCCTTAAAACCCATTTTTTTATAAAAATCTAATGCAGGAAGGTTGTCTTCCCTGGCTTCAAGCAAAACCCCTTCTGTCTTAAGGCTTATACAACGTAAAATACTCTCTTCTAAAAGCCTGCTGGCAATATGGCAGCGCCTGTATTCTTTTTTTACAGCAATATTACATAAATCTGCTGTTTCATAAGATGTTATAATTGTACAATACGCAATGATACATCCATTAATTTCTGCAACCATATAAATATTCCCTGTCCTTAAACATGCTTTCTTATAAGCTGTAAGGTCTGGATGTGCACCAAAAAAAAGACTTTCCATAGCAATTACTTCATCTAAATCTTCCTGGCGCATACTGCGTATACACACATTTTCTATATTTTTATAAACATCCATAATTACGCCTTGCCCTTTACCAGACGCTCTTCACGTTCACGTTCAGCCTGTGGCTTACGTAGATAAAAAGGCCTGTACTCTGCTGCACTTACGTACTTTCCCTCACCATAATATATAATTCCAAGAGCGGCAACAGAAGCAGCACTCTGTTTTACCATATGGCAAGGTGCAAATAAATACTTTATCCCCATTTTATCCTGTATAACATCCTTATATACATCCACACCATCACCAAGGAAAAGCACTTCTCCGCCAGCTTGTTCCAGTTCCAGCAAAATATCACTTATATTAACTGCCTTCTGTTCTATTATATTAACAAGCTTTCCATTATCCATATGGTATGCTGCAGTATATACCTGGTTTCTTCTTGCATCCATAAGCGGGCATATTATGCCATTATAACATGCTGCACGGTATGCAAGCCCGTCAAGTGTTGGAACAGGTATAACTGGTTTCTTTAATGCAAGCCCAAGCCCCTTTGCTGTTGCTGAACCTATCCTTAACCCTGTAAATGAGCCAGGACCTGATGCAACAGCTATTGCGTCAATATCCTCAAGCGGAATTTCTGACATCTGTACAGCTTTGTCAAGCATTGGCAGCAATGTCTGCGAATGTGTCTGTCTGTTATTCACCGTAAATTCTGATATAATATTATTATCATCTGCTACTGCCACAGATGCAGTTACTCCTGAACTGTCTATTGCTAATACCTTCATTGCACTTTACCAGCCTCCTATATCTATATGCCTGTAATCAAAACCTTTCTGCAAATCCTTCTCAATGGTTACTTTTATACATCCCTCTGGTATAATCTCCTTAACCAGCCCTGCCCATTCTACAAGACATACACCATCACCAAAAAAATAATCCTCATATCCTATATCATCCATCTCTTCTATTCCTGCAATCCTGTATACATCAAAATGGTATAATGGAATACGCCCGGTATCATAAACCTGGACTATAGTAAAAGTAGGGCTGCTTATAGTTTCTTCTATACCAAGCCCCTGTCCAAGCCCTTTTGCAAAAACAGTCTTACCTGCGCCAAGGTCACCATCAAGAAGTATAATATCACCCGGATGGCAGGCCTCACCAAGCCTTCTGCCTGCTTCAAATGTATCCTTTTCACAAAAACTTTCTATAACCTGGTCTTCCATAACATCCTAATCCTCTTTCCTGTCTGCCCCAGAAACACTTTCCTCTTCTTTTATATTATCCTCTTCTTCTGGTTCATAATCCTTATACTTGTCCATCATATCATTTACAATAGCCAGGGCTGTATCAAACTGTCCCCCACACTGGCTTTTAGGAAAGATAAATGCCCTTACTGGTGACATATAAAGATACATTGCATTTCTGGCCAGTTTCTTTTTCCTTACTTCATACCATTTCACAAATGCCTGCTGCCCGTCTTGTGAAATTTCTATTCCTTCTTCTGAAAGCCTGTAATGCAAGACATTATTAATACTTTCATTCCTCTTTACCTGTACCTTTGCTTTCCAATACAACATAAATGGCTGGACAACTGTAAATAACAGGCCTATTATTATAAGTGCCATTATTGTTGTTTTGTCAAGATACTTATACCTTATAGCACATATGGCAAGACTGCCAAAACTGATGACAAGCCCAGCTATCCCCGATATAGCCGAATACGTATGGTGCATTGAAAATACAAAAAGTTCAGCTGCTGTAAGCCTTATATCAAATTCTGCTTCTTTCATAATCTAATTCCTCTATTGCAAATTTCTTATTAACCCCATAAACAGGATAACATTCTTTATGTTACAACAAAACTGTAAAAAAAACAACACATCCACTTAATTTTTCACGTCCATTTCATAAATTCCAATAATTTCTATTATCCGTTTTTGTGGGAACAGACAGTTTCCTATGACAGCTGCCAGAAAAGGATAAATAAAAATTATTATATGAAATTTTATGAAATGGACATGAAAAACAAATATAACGTATTCCATATTTTATTTTATTATGATACAATTATTATCCATAGACATTGTATAATTGTAAAAATATTACAAAAAGGAGCTGGAAATGGATAATATAGATAATATTACAAAAGAAGAGCTTGCAACTTTTATTGAACGTGAAATAGATTTTGAAAAATTATCTGAACTATGCGGACATATAACTGATGCAATCACAGAAATACTTAATTCATGCGGAATGTATTTCCGTATATTTTCCCGTGTCAAATCACCAGGCTCAATTGCATCAAAACTTAAACGTGGCAAATATGGCTCTGTGGGTAATCCTAAAAAGATGCAGGACCTTCTTGGGCTGCGTGTAGTATTATACTATTATGATGATTTAAGTATATGCAGGGATATTATGGAAAGTACATTCCAGATGGTTGATACATGGTCACGTAACACATTTAATTCTGATGAGTTCAGGGCAACAAAAATAAATGGCGTGTTCAGGTTTCCAGCAGAATACTTTAAACTGTATAAAAAGAAACACTGGACACTTCCTATTGATACAACATTTGAAATCCAGTTCCGCACTGTATTTTTTGAAGGATGGCATGAAATAGAACATGATATGCGTTATAAAAGCCTGCTTTCTGATGACCAGTTCTGGAAAGGAAGTGAAGAACTGTCACGCATGCTTAACTGCATACTTGCCAACCTTGAATTAAGTGACTGGACCCTTGTACAGCTTTTCGACCAGCTCTCATACAACCATTATAAAACAGGCAACTGGGAACTTATGCTGAAAAGCAAATTCAGGATTAAAATTGATGCCTCAGAAAAACTCCATCCAGACATACTAGAGATATTTAATAATAATAAAAAAATTGCCAAACAATTTTTTAAATGTTCAAGACGTAAACTTATTCGCAGCCTGCTGGCACTTGACCACCCACATGTGGACTATAATCTTATTATAAAACTTCTTAACAGCCGCATTGTGCATAACCCTGAAATAGAAGAAGCCTGCCAGCATATAGAAACCCAGTTTGATGAACATACCTACCAGAGAACTACTTTTGCACGTCTTGAATCAAATATATTATTCCACCTTGAACTCCCTCTTATGCACAAAGAAACACGGTTGTTTAAGTCAGAGTTTAACAGTTCTGCACTTATACTTTACAGATGGGTACGTTTTAAACTAAACCCTGTATTTGAAGATATGCCAGAGGAAATATCATCATATTATAACAAACTTCCTGGATACAACCTGAAAATAGTATATAAACCAGAAGAAATGCTATACAGCATGAAGATAAATTACATTGACAGCAAATCCGCAGGCACTATGTGGCATGTACATTCCTCAATAGCTTTACTAGAAGACCAGAAACTCTACTTTTACCATATGACATCACGTGATATGCCAAGAGGCATGACACAACGTTCTACATTCTGCAAACCATCATTTATAAATGACCTCGCCAATAAAACCGGTCTTGTTGATATTTACCGTTTAAGTTGTATGGCACAGTTTATTACAAACCAGGAAGAATACAATAAAATAAAAGAATTTATTAAAAACCCTGCAAGGACACTGCCTATAATAGTTATAATGCAGAGAAACAATGCAAGTGACGGATTTTATACAGAAAACAATTTCAAAGACGGATATGATATGAACACATTTTACGTAAATGGAACAAGGCTTGCCAAAGTTATCGGAAGTTATTCACATGTATACATGGCCGACCGCTGTTTTTCAGAAAACTTTGCCCAGGATAACAATATAGCGCCTGGCGTTTCAGATGGCTGTACATGTATATTCTGGCCTGCAACAAGCAGAAAAGAACCTGAAATATTTACACATGACATGATTTGTGACACACAATTTGACTTTAACCGCCTTATTTTCCATGATGAAAACATTCCAGAAAAAGCATTCCGTCATAAACTTGTACAGATAATCAAGGATGATAATGTAAGCCATTAAGAAACTTAACCTAAAACTACTTCTATTTTCTTATGGTGGTTATTCTTATCAGAAGACTTCCTAAGAACTGTTACTGTTATAGTATCGCCTTTATTATGTTTCTTTAATATATTATGGAAGACTGACAATGAAGAAACCTCTTCACTGCCAACTTGTGTAATAACATCTGCTACCCTCATTCCCCCTAAATATGCTGGGGAATCTGGGTATACAGAAGTAATATAGATACCCTCTTCTAATTTATGTGCCAGTGCAGTTTTGGCATCCACGTCGTGGCCTTCTATTCCAAAATATGGGATTTCTTCTTCTAACACCATACTATTAATAATGTCAAGTATACTTGATATTCCTATAAACCCTATCCCATTCCTTCCTGTTACCCCTTCACATGGACTTGTAATAAACCCTATAACCCTTCCTTTAGTATTAAGGACTACACCATTACATCCTTCTGTATACAATATATTTGTTGCAAAAACAGAAACCAGGTTATCTGTTACAGGCATATCAATATCAGGCTTTATAATATTACCTGTCATTACAGAATATATTATTCCATTTGGCGCACCTGTAACTATTATATTAGAACCTGTTGGAATACTCATTGTACTTCCAAACTGAGGAATTACAATTTTCCTTCTCCTCTGGCCACTGACATCCTTTTTAGCAATAATTATTACTGACAGGCCAATATTGCTGTCACCTGAAAGATATTCCGCATCAACAGTTTCACCATCATCAAATTCAATAGCAACAGCCTCTGGTACAAGAGCACTTTCAGAAGCAAGTATATAATAATACCTGCTTGTTTCTTTTATAAACATACCACTTATATCTGCATTGGAACTACTGCTGTACTGGTACCATGCGGACTTTTTATTTTTATTAATAACACGCACAAGAGATTCTGAAAAAGCATCACCAATAGATGAGAGTTTTTTGGCCACTCTGTTATGCTCTTCTATTACTGCCATATCACCTTTAGAAACCTCATTGCTGCTGCCCGTTTCTGGCACATTTGTACTTTCTGGGACAGCAGTAGAAATATAAGACTTTACAGGCGGAATATTTCTGTCTGCTGAAGATGCACTGCTGCCTAATTTATTATTAACATTCCAGAAAACAATACCTGCAACACCCCCAAATATCACTGCAAACACTACAGATTCCAGAATTTTCCCAAAAAACCTTATTACACGTCTTTTTCTTTGTGGACGTATCTGTTCCTTAATAAAATTATATTTTTCCTCTTCATGCTTTTTTGCATTAGTTTCTTTCTTTTTAATTATATACATAAACAAACATCCCTTTTACAAACATAATTATAATATTTATCTAAATATTATTACAAGATATAAGTATTTTCAACAAAATATTTAATTAATTTATATTTTTTTAGTATAAATGTAACATATATATATGAATATATTATGAATAAGTTGTAAAAAAACAACTCTTTATCTATTGATAATTTATAATACTCTAGTGTATTATATTACCATAAATCTTTAAAAATGGAGGTGTTCTTATGAATAGTAAAACTTTGCATACTTTAGAGTATGATAAAATTATAAAAATGCTTGAAGCACTCGCTCTCTCACCACTTGGAAAGGAGTATTGCCACAATCTTCTTCCGCAAAGTGACAGGGAGTGGATTGAAGCAGCACAACGGGAAACATCAGATGCACTTACCCACATACTTACACAAGGGGAAATATCTTTCAGCGGCATTTCTGATATACGGGGAAGCCTGAAACGCCTTGAAATAGGTTCAGTGCTTGGAACTGGTGAACTGCTTGCAATATCTTCACTTCTAAATACAGCAGGCAGAGTTAAGGCTTTCTTCCGCCAGAGCCTTAATGGCTCTGATGAAACAGGTGACTCATTAAATGAAAGATACCAGCTTATAGAACCTCTTTCCATGCTTATGCAGGAAATAAGGCGCTGTATCCTTGCAGAGGATGAGATAGCAGACGATGCAAGTCCTGGTCTTGCACAAGCAAGGCGCAAACTTAAAGCAGCAGGTGACAAGATACATGAGCAGCTTGGAAGCATATTAAATGGCAGCAGCCGCAATATGCTACAAGACGCAATTATCACTATGCGCAATGGCAGGTACTGCCTTCCAGTTAAAGCAGAGTACCGTTCTTCATTTAATGGTATGTTGCATGACCAGTCCTCTACTGGCTCTACCCTCTTTATAGAACCAGCAGCAATAGTAAAGCTGAATAATGAAATACGTGAACTTGAAATCAAAGAACAGCAGGAAATTGAGAAAATCCTTGCAGATTTAAGTAACCAGGCAGCAGAACAGATTTTTTATATTGACCAGGATTTCCGTATACTTTCAGAACTTGACTTTATATTTGCTAAAGCAATGCTTTCTAAGAAAATGCGTGGAACTGAACCTAAATTTCCTGAAGAAAACTATATTGAAATCAAAAAAGGCCGCCATCCACTTATAGACAGTAAAAAAGTAGTGCCTATAGACTTAAATGTTGGCAAAAATTTTTCACTTCTTGTTGTAACTGGCCCAAATACTGGCGGCAAGACAGTATCACTTAAAACTACAGGGCTCTTTACACTTATGGGACAGTCTGGACTTCATATACCTGCATTTGATGGTTCATGTTTAAGGATATTTAAAGAAGTATTTGCAGATATAGGGGATGAGCAAAGCATTGAGCAAAGTCTTAGTACATTTTCATCACATATGGTAAACACTGTTTCAATCCTTAAAGAGGCTGATGAAGAAAGCCTTGTCCTATTTGATGAGCTTGGTGCTGGAACCGACCCTGTTGAAGGTGCTGCGCTTGCAACTGCTATACTTACAAACCTTCACAACCGTGGTTCAATAGTTATGGCAACTACACATTATAGTGAACTTAAGCTTTATGCCTTACAGACTGCTGGTGTAGAAAATGCATGCTGTGAATTTGACGTAACAACACTACGCCCAACATACCGCCTTTTAATTGGTGTACCTGGCAAAAGTAATGCATTTGCCATTTCTAGCAGGCTTGGTCTTTCTGATGATATAATAGAAGACGCAAAGATGCATGTTTCATCTGACGCACAGCAATTTGAAGATGTTATAAGCAGCCTTGAAACAACAAGGGCACAGCTTGAACATGAACGTATAAAAGCATCTGAAAGCAGAAAGGAAATATCTGCACTAAAAAAAGAACTGCGTGAAAAAACAGAGAAGCTTGAAAGTTCTAAAGAACGTATATTACAGAATGCTAATACAGAAGCTTCAAGAATTCTTAATGAAGCCAAAGAATATGCAGATGAAACTATACGTAAATATACAAAATGGGCACAAAGCGACAAGCATATACGTGAAATGGAAGCACAGAGGGCAGATTTAAGAGACAAGCTTAATAGCAGCCAGGCTAAAGCATCTATTAAAAAAAGTGCACCAAAAGCAAAAACTGTTAAAGCATCTGACCTTATGATTGGTACTGATATAAAGATTTTATCACTTGGTTCTACAGGTACTGTAAGCACCCTTCCAAATGATAAAGGTGATTTATTTGTACAAGCTGGTCTTTTAAGAACTAAAGTAAATATTAAAGATATAGAAATTATAAACATTCCTGAGGGCAAACCTGCCAAATCCGGCAAGAAAAACTCTGGAAGTGGCAATATCAGGATGGATAAGGCATCTTCAATATACCGTGAGGTAAATCTTATAGGCATGACTGTTGATGAAGCAATGCCTGTGCTTGGCAAATATCTTGATGATGCATACCTTGCACATATGACACAGGTAACAATAATACATGGCAGGGGTACAGGCGCTTTACGTAATGCAGTACATGGCCACCTTAAACGCACAAAATATGTTAAATCTTTCCGCCTTGGTGAATTTGGCGAAGGTGATATGGGCGTAACTATAGCAGAATTTAAATAAAAGAGGTAATAAAATGCTTGAAAAACAGAAAATATTAATAGTAGATGACGATGAAAATATTGCAGAACTTATATCACTTTATCTCACAAAAGAATGTTTTGATACTATGACAGCAAGTGATGGTGAAGCTGCACTTACAGCAGTAAAGACATATATGCCAGACCTTATACTGCTTGATATAATGCTGCCAGGCATTGATGGCTATGAAGTATTAAGGGAGCTTAGGAAGTCTTCTTCCCTCCCTGTAATAATGCTTTCTGCCAAAGGAGAAACATTTGACAAGGTACTTGGCCTGGAATTAGGTGCAGATGACTATATTATGAAGCCATTTGATTCAAAAGAAATGGTTGCAAGGGTAAAAGCTGTATTACGCCGTTTTACACATGAGAAAACTACATCTGCAGCTGGAGAACTGCCTAAAGAATGTGTAACACTCCCTAACCTTGTTATTAACCAGACAGATTATTCTGTAACATACAATAACCAAAAGATAGAAATGCCTCCAAAAGAGCTTGAACTGCTTTATTTCATTGCATCACACCCTAACCAGGTGTTTACAAGGGAACAGCTTTTAGACCATATCTGGAGTTATGATTATATCGGGGACACACGTACAGTTGATGTACATATAAAGAGACTGCGTGAAAAATTTAAAGACCATCCAGACTGGGATATTAAAACAGTATGGGGCATAGGCTACAAATTTGAATATCATGGGAAACGGGGCTGATAGATGAAATTCTCACTTAGAAAAAAATTCTTCATTTCATATATATTTATTATAGTAACAATACTAATACTTTTAAATACATATGGATACTCACTTATGTATAATAAATTGCTAAATGAAGCTTGTTCATCACTTTACAACGAGGCCAGCATGATTTCAAGGGAATACCTGGCAAATACGTACCTTGCAAGCAGTTCCTTCCCATCATTACGGCATTATTTTACATCATTCCAGGAAATAACAGATGTACGTATATTAGTAACCAGACCAGACAGTGAAATAATAATTGACTCTGATAAAATATATAATTGTGAAGGGAAATACCTTAATGACTATGATGACACATTGCTTTCAAACCAGACAGTCTCAGAAACGGATTTAAACCATATGTTACCAGAAAAAGCAGTTGCAATTATTTATCCTGTAACATTTTCCATGGAAATTATTGCTTATGCTGTACTTACAAAACCACTACAACCAATAAAAAATGCTGCAATAAGATATATTGATACTATAGTATTATGTTATATAATCTTTACCAGCCTTCTTATGCTTGTAATGTTCTATTTGTATGTACAGACTGCACTGCCCATAAAAACAATGACAAGGGCAGCAAAAAAATATGTAGCAGGACAATTTAATTATCCCATGGGAAGAATTACAGGAAACGACCAGTCAGAGCTTGCAGGTGCAATAAAATATATGGCTGCCAAAATGTCAGATATGAATGATTACCAACGTAAATTTATTGCCAATGTATCACATGATTTCCGTTCACCACTTACTTCTATCAAAGGATATACGCAGGCAATGCTAGATGGCACAATACCACCAGAAATGCAAAATAAATACCTTGATATAATACTTTTTGAAACAGAACGCCTGACAAAACTTACAAGCAGCCTGCTTACATTGAACCAGTTTGAAAATGGCGGCATACCAATAGATATATCTGTTTTTGATATTAATTATGAAATAAAAAGATGCTCTGAAACATTTGAACAGAGATGTACTGATAAGCAGATTTCAATAGAACTTACATTTGATACCAAAAAACTAATGGTTAAAGCTGATATCAGTAAAATTGAACAAGTTATACAAAATCTTTTAGACAATGCAATTAAATTTAGTTACAATAATTCCGTTATCGAAATACGCACTACAGAACGTAACAGAAAGATATTTGTATCAATCAAAGACCATGGAATAGGAATCCCTAAAGACAGTATAAATAAGGTATGGGACAGGTTTTACAAAACAGACCTTTCACGTGGCAAAGATAAAAAAGGAACAGGACTAGGACTTTCAATTACGAAAGAAATAATAGAGGCACATGGTGAAAATATAAATGTAATAAGCACAGAAGGGGCTGGGACAGAATTTATATTCTCACTTCCATCAGTATCTTCTTAAACATTTATATAAAGACTCTATTACTCTAGGGCGTGTTTGAAAATTCATTCTCACGGTCTGCACTACCCACTTTGCAGTATATTTATACCAAATCCAGTTAACGCCGCCCATATGGCTGCTTTTAATTGGTATAAATCTCCCACAAATTGTGTTACACACACCACAAAAAGCAATTTTCAAACACCTATAAATCCGCCATTTACAGGAGGTACTTAATTAAATGATATACACATAAAAAACACTGGTGCCCGGGATTGTACACCAGTGTCCCCGTTATATCAGCCTGCTACAGGATTATCAAATATAACCTTAATCCTTTTAAATAAAACTTCCTGAAGCACTGATATCACTACTATCTCAACCATAAACATCAGACATGCCTGTGGCACCCTTACCTGAAGTATTCCTGCAAACGGGCTTCCATACAACATTGATATCCAGAATGAATTAAGTACCATACTGAATATAAAATTATTAACAGCTGTTGCAAGTATTGTCCTTGGAAGTGTAACTTTTTTATGTAAAAATACACCCCATACTATACCTGTAAGCAATGCAGTAATTGTCATCCCTGGAAAATAAGGTCCCGTAGGAAATATTACTGCACCAAGGAAATCTGCTGCCGCACCAACTACAGCTGACTCCACAGGTCCAAGTATAATTGCCGCCATAACAAGCGGCAAAAAACCAAAACTAATTTTCAAATTCCATGTCTGGATTGAAAGAAATCTTACAAACACTATCTGGAGTGCTATAAGCAGCCCCATAAGTGCGATATTTTTTACTGGAATTTTCTTTTTATTTAATAACTCTAACATAAAGCTTCATGTCCTTTCTTAATGAATGGAACAGATAGCAGAAAATGAAAAAACACCAAAAGAAACAATCCCGGTAATAAAAGTGTTTATTCCATTTATTTCTGACAGCGGATGCGGTTGCCACACCGCAAGACTAAACTTTTCGTCCAAAGGCAACTTCCCATCCTTTGGCACTTAACGCATGGCATCCTACTCTGTTCATCTATATATTAAATTTTGCGATGTCTTGATTAATACTATTTACTGTAATCACATCTTGCATCAAGTATCTGGGCAACTTCATATTCATAATCATCAATACTTTTCTGTATACTAAATGCCTCTTCTATATCTATATCATAAACATGGCCGTTCTTATAACCTATAAGACGGTTACGTCCACCCTTTACAATAGTGTCAACAGCATATGCACCCATAACAGAAGCACATACCCTGTCACGTGCTGTAGGGCTTCCGCCACGCTGGAGATGTCCAAGTATTGTAGCACGTGTTTCAATGCCTGTAGCTTCCTCTATACGTTTTGCCAGACCATAAGAATGTCCAATTCCTTCAGCATTTATAATTATCTGGTGTGTCATTCCTGACTTGCGGTTATTTCTTATCTGTTCAATAAGCTTGTCATAATTATTATCAAACTTCTCAGGAAGGATAATCTGTTCTGCACCATTAGCAATGCCACACCACAGTGCAATATATCCTGCTGAACGTCCCATAACTTCAACTACACTACATCTCTCATGGGAATTAGAAGTCTCACGCAGACGGTCAATAGCCTCCATAGCTGTATTTACAGCTGTATCAAAACCAATAGTATACTCAGTATAAGCTATATCAAGGTCAATAGTACCTGGAATACCAATAACGTTTACACCATATTTTGAAAGATTTTTTGCACCTGTAAATGAACCATCACCGCCAATAACAATAAGAGCCTCTATTCCAAGCTCTTTACATATTCCAGCAGCCTTCTGCTTTCCTGCCTCTTCACCAAACTCTGCACTCCTCGCAGTAAAAAGGAATGTACCGCCGTGCTGGAGTTTCTCAGAAACATCATGGAATGTCATTAAAGACAGTTCTTTATTAAGAATACCATTATAACCTCTTCTTACACCATAGACTTCATATCCTCTTGCTATTCCTGTACGGACAACAGCCCGGATAGCAGCATTCATTCCTGGTGCATCTCCTCCGCTAGTTAAAACTGCAATCTTACCCTTTGATTCACTCATTGTCTTCCTCCATTTCTTCCGTCTATAACGGGAACTAAATATGTACGTTATACTTCCAACGTCTATATAGCAATTTCCAATATATATATCCCCCAGCCCTTTTATCTGGTAATATCCCCAGAAGGGAGGACTAAATATTATTCAACCAGATGTCCATAATCCAGATTGCCTGCAGGCATGCATATGCTTCCTGCCTGTTTGTAAACCAGCCCTGTAAGGCAGCCCTTTAAAAAGCTTATTTAATAAGGCCAGATATTTACAACTCAACCTATTCTAGCGTTATTTTACAAGTTTTTCAACATATTTTTCTAATTTAGCTTTTTTTTATTGATAATCACCAAAAATATAAAAGTAATTATGTCTATATTTCACTATCAGACCCCTGTTTTATTATATTTTTTTCTAAACTATTTTACATTTTCCAGTTTAAATAATGAAGCTGCCCCTCTGTTTCCATTCCAGGAAAATTATTCTGGCGGAGTGCCTCATACAAAACAACTGCAACTGCATTTGACAAATTCAAAGAACGTATATCACCACACATAGGTATCCTTATTGCTGTTTCCTGTGACTCTACAAGTATCTCTTCTGGTATGCCTGCACTTTCCTTGCCAAACATTATATAAGAATCTGTTCCATATACTACATCTGTATAATTCTTTTTTGCCTTAGTAGTTGCCATATACATTCTTGATACTGCCAAAGGGTTTTTATAAAGAAAATCTTTATAACAGTCATATACCTGTACATCCAGGCTGTCCCAGTAATCAAGCCCTGCCCGTTTCAATGTCTTGTCATTTATCCGGAAACCCATTGGCTCAATAAGATGGAGCCTTGTACCTGTTGCACAGCATGTACGCCCGATATTACCAGTATTGGCAGGCATTTCAGGTTCAAGAAGCACAATATTCAACATTTCATCCCTCCTGGATGTCTAATGGCATAATGGTAACATTATACCACATATTATATTTTTTATACTTTATGATGTTTAATAAAACGCTCTATCCGTTCAAGCGCACCTTTTAAATCTTCTATTGAATATGCATAAGAAATCCTTAAAAAGCCTTCCCCACAGTTTCCAAACGCTGTCCCCGGCACAACAGCAAGTTTCTCTTCTCTCAGAAGTGTTTCTGCAAATTCATCAGAAGACATGCCAAACTGCCTTATGCAAGGAAATAAATAAAATGCACCAAATGGCTCAAAACAGCTAAATCCCATATCCCTTATTGCCTTTATAAGAAATCTTCTGCGCTGGTCATATGCATTCCTCATATTTTCTACATCTTCATCACCATTGCGCAACGCTTCCACAGCAGCATACTGGCTTGTAGTTGGTGCACACATTATTGCAAACTGGTGTATTTTAAGCATCTGGCTTATTATAAGTTCTGGCCCACAGGCATAGCCAAGACGCCATCCAGTCATTGCATATGATTTTGAAAAACCATTTATAACAATAGTCCTTTCCTTCATTCCTGGGAATGATGCTATTGATACATGGCGGCTTCCATATGTAAGCTCTGAATATATTTCATCCGAAATAACAAATAAGTCATGATTAAGCACAACTTCTGCAATTCCCTTTAAATCTTCTTCTGTCATAATAGCACCTGTAGGATTATTAGGAAAAGGCAGTATAAGTATCTTAGTCTTATCTGTCACTGCTGCTTCAAGCTGCTCTTTTGTAAGCTTAAACTCATCTTCTTCCTTAAGTTCAATAATTACAGGCACACCATCCGCAAGCACTATACATGGCTCATAAGAAACATAGCTTGGCTGTGGAAGTATTACTTCATCACCCTCATCAAGCATTGCACGTAGTGCCCCGTCAATAGCCTCACTTCCTCCAACTGTCACATATATTTCACCACAAGGGTTATAATTAAGCCCAAAACGCCTTTGCTGGTAATTTGATATTTCTTCTTTCAGTTCCTTAAGCCCGGCATTTGAAGTATAAAACGTTCTTCCCCTTTCAAGTGAATATATGCCTTCTTCCCTTATATGCCATGGGGTGTCAAAATCAGGTTCACCAACACCAAGGGATATTGCATCTTTCATTTCACTTACTATATCAAAAAATTTTCTTATGCCAGATGGCTGTATTCCTTTTACCTTTTCTGATAACGGGTTTCTCATGGTGTAACCAACATCCTTTCTTTGCCATCATGCTCTTCTTCCATTGTTATCCCATGTTCTTTATACTTCTTTAATACAAAATATGTTGCTGTACTATTTACATATTCAAGAGTAGAAAGTTTCTCTGAAACAAACCTTGCAACTTCTTTCATACTTTTTCCTTGTATTATTACAGTAAGGTCAAAACCACCTGACATAAGGTAAACACTCTCTACTTCTTCAAACTTATATATACGTTCTGCAACCTTATTAAAGCCCATATCACGCTGTGGGGTTACATTTACTTCTATAAGGGCTGTAACCTTTTCGTGGCTTGTGTTATCCCAGTTGATAAGTGCAGGATACCCACAGATAATTTTATCATCTTCCATTTCTTTTATTTCCCTGGCAACAGTTTCTTCATCTGTACCAATCATAGCCGCAAGGTCCTCTAACGAATAACGGCTGTTTTTACTTATTATATCTAAAATTTCTTTCTTCATAAAAATCCCTCCGTTCTGTGTTATCCTGGATAAGACCCATCCAGCAGAATAAATTTTAATCTTATCAGGTAATACAGATATCTGCCTGTCTATTTGTATATTTTATATAATTCGTCACTTACGGCTGGTCCAAGATACCTGGTATCTTCACCATTCACAACAATACGCCCTTTTCCTTCTGTTGCCCTTCCAATAACTGCAGCTGGGATTCCTTTTTCTGCAAGCCTTTCAACTAACAAGTTGCCATTAGCACATCCAATAAGCATGCTTCCACTTGAAATTAACATATAAGGGTTTATATCAAACACTTCACATATCTCAACTGTTTCCTGCCTTATAGGGATTTTGCGCAAATCAGCCATTATCCCTGTACCAGACGCCTCACCAATCTCCCAGAGTGCGCCAAAAATCCCACCTTCCGTAATATCATGCATAGCTGTAGCTCCCATACATGCAGCAACTGCTGCTTCTGGTACTACAGAAAGATAATCTTTAAATGAAACTGCTGTTTCTATAAGCCCGGCTGGAAGTGTTTGTTTTAATATATCTGCTTTTTCACTTGCAATAATTGAAGTACCTTCAAGCCCTGCCCATTTTGTCATAACAAGCTCGTCACCAGCCTTTAATCCTCCAGTTGGTATAAAGCCCCCTTTTTTTACCTTACCAATGCATGTAACATTTATTACAGGTCTTCTTACAACATCTGATACCTCTGTATGCCCGCCCATAACTTCTATGCCAAGACTGTCACAAGTTTCTTCAATCTCTTTTATAATCTGGCGTAAAGTATCCTCTTCTGCTTCTGGAGGAAGTATAAGGCTTACAAGTATCCCAACTGGTTCTGCACCACTTGAAGCAATGTCATTTGCATTAATATGCACTGCAAGCCTTCCTATCCCCTTATCAGTTCCCGTTATTGGATCAGTAGAAAAAACCATTATTTCATCACTGCCTGCTGCCATTGCACAGCAGTCCTCACCAACTCCTGGATATATTAAAATATCTGGCCTGCGGTGGTGTATCTGTTTAAAAACAGACCTTTTCAGTATATTTTCTGGAACTTTCCCTATCTCCATAATAATCCCCCATGCCGCTTCCTGCGGCTCAAATAGTAATATAAACCTTAGTACATAAAAAACAGTTTACTGTCTTAGATATATTTCCCTGTCTGGAATTTAATATTAACTGGCTTTATTTTTATTGTACTATTCAGCCTGTTATTTCCTGTTCCCCTGTCCCATCTGTCTGGCTGTTTCCATCTGGAACTTCTGTTGCCACAGGTTTTTCTGTTGGTACTGGCTTTTCCGTTGGTACTGGCTTTTCTGTTGGTACTGGTTTCTTAGTTGGCACAGGTTTTTTAGTTGGTACTGGCTTTTCCGTTGGCACTGGCTTTTTAGTCGGTACAGGCTTTTTAGTTGGCGCAGGCCTTTCTGTTATTTCTGGTTTTTTAGTTGCCTTTGGTTTATCTGTTGCCTTTGGTTTCTTAGTTTCTTCTGGCTCTTCTGTACCTGATGGCTTAGGAGTAGATGAACCTCCCTGGTTTCCAACTGTTACATACTGTGGCTCAGCATTATATGTGCTGGTATTTACCTGTTCTCTCTCCTTTTCCACACCATCTATATATATAACCTTCCACAGCCTTGCCTTATATCCTACATGTGCAGACTGTGTAACTGCCCTGTAAGAAGATGGCAGGCTTTTATCTTCTGTAATAATATCTGCACCTGGCTGTATTGTTTCAAGAACCTCAGACACATATTCTATCTTACGGTTTTTATCCCTTGTTTCCTCACCATATATTTTAAAGCTTAAATAGCCTCCGTCAGCACTTGCCTTTATATACACAGGCGCATCTGTATTATTTTTAAATTTAAAATCCTTATAATCACCAGAAATCGCCGCATCCCTTGACACATCCACATAAGCAACAACCATTGAATGTGGTGAACGCTCAACTACTGAAAGTTCTGCATTAAGTACAGCATTATACAAAGTAGTTGATACCTGGCATACCCCGCCACCAATGCCATCCACTACCTTGCCACTTGAATATTCTGGTGCAGACTGGTATCCATTTGCCTCTGTACGGTCTTTAATAACCTTAATAGTTGAAAATGTCTGTCCTGGATAAAGTATTGTACCATTAATATACTTTGCTGCAACTTGTATATTGTTAGCACGTGTTGATGATGATGACGCAAACGAAGTAGAATATGAACCAATCATATCTTTACACTTTGATATTGTTTCACGTGTATATCTAGGACGGACAGTTTTAACAACAGCTTCAATTTCAATAGTACCATCATACAGGCTGCCTTCCAATGTACTTATAATCCTGCTAATTGTTTCATCAACCTGTACTTTCTGTCCTGTACGGTCTTTTGTTGCTTTAAACTTTCCATTCTTCTTGTATTTTAATAAAGAATTTTTAGCCTTTACATTAAATACTGTACACTTATCCTCCACAAAATTCCTTAAAACATCATTATCAACTGTAAAACTTAACTTATATTCTATATCTCCATCTGTTTCCCCGCCACCAGGTTTAAATATATGTCTAATAAAGCTATACTGGTTACCTTCCTGCAGCGCTTCTTGTGCAGAAGCACTGTCATCATATGAAAAACCAAGTTCTCCAAATGTTGTATCGACCGTATTGTCATTTATAATAATCTTTACCGGCCGCACCATCAGTTCCTCAACATATTTGCCAATAACTTCTTTTGCTTCTTCTTCTGTCATTCCCCCATCACCAGTACCAACAATAGTTACACCATTATCTGTAACTTTGTCATTATTCTTTTCTTTTGAAGTAATACCTATTATTGATGCAACACCTATTATTACTACACACCCAATAATAAAAACTCCCGCTAAAACTTTATTTTTTAAACCCATAATATGCACCTGAACCTTTACTTAAATATGTATTTTGCCGCCAGCATATAACATCTGGCATAATTACAACATACAGTCCATTTTATCATATATGAACAAATGTGCAAGCCAAAGTTTTCTATTTCATTTGACTTTTTTTCGTATATTCTGTATAACTAAATATATACAAAAAAGCTATCACCAGCATAACAATTTCTGTTTTAAATTAATTCACTATAAAGTGAAATAAAAACCTGCATATATATGCAGGTTTAAAAAATTAAAAAACTGAACCAAGTACTACAGGCACTACCATTGCAATAATTAAAATAATGCATATTATTGCCGCAATCTTACGTTGGTTCTTTCTTTTGAAAAAGTTCACCTAATATACCTCCAGTCCTGCCGGCATAAGGAACTGTAAAAACTTATCAGCAGTTCCTGACCTCTGGTATATGATGTTTAATGGACATGGGATAATAACACTATATACGAAAGGATGATATTTATATGCCTGTTATATTTATATGTTTTATTTTATTCATAATGTGGTTCCGCGTCAAGTCAAAAAAGGCTAGTAAAATGGAACAAAATTCTAAAGAAGACTTTCTAAGAAGGGAACACGAAGCCAACCTTACACGGAAAAAAGATATATCAAACCTTGATTATATTGTTATTCCAGAAGAAGACCTTCCTTTTACGGAAACAAATGATGAAGAAGAAGCAATGTTACAGGATAACCTAAGAAAAGCAATGTCCAAAAAAATCCTTAACCTGTCAGGTATAAGTAACACAGACTTAAAACTGGAATATGGATATGCTAATCTTGAAGCACTTTCCCAGTATGACCAGAATTTTACAAACCTTCTGCGCTGCCTTGATAAATGGGCAGGATTTCTTTACAAAAAAGGTGAACGGCAGCGTTCAAAACAGATACTTGAATATGCAATCTCAATAGGCAGTGATATCACAGGGACATACACTACACTTGCCCAGATTTACCTTGACGAAAACGAACCTGGAAAAGTGCAGCCACTAATTGACACTGCAAAAAACAGCAGTTCATTTATGAAAGATTCCATAGTATCAAAACTTACACAGCTTATACAGAATTATACATCCTGACATTATGACTTTTTCCTATAAAAACCTGATGATGGACACTCCTCTTTCAGGAAACATATTTCACATTGCGGGTTTCTTGCAGTACATATGCTGCGTCCCAATGTGATAATATGTATATTGTACAATATCCAGTGGTCTTCTGGAAGCACTTTCATAAGTTCATATTCTATTTTTTCTGGGTCTTCTTCATTTGTAAACCCAAGCTTTTTAGATATTCTTTTAACATGTGTATCAACAACTATACAAGGGTGGTTAAAAACATTGCCCCTTATAACATTAGCAGTTTTTCTTCCAACACCTGCAAGTGAAACAAGGTCTTCTATTGATTCTGGCACTTCAGAATTAAATTCAAGTACAAGCCTTTTTGTACATGCAATTATATTTTTGGCCTTATTTCTATAAAACCCTATAGAGCGTATATCCTGCTCAAGTTCTTTCTGGTCTGCCATTGCAAATGATTCCAGTGTAGGATATTTAACAAATAAATCTTTTGTAACTATATTTACCCTTGCATCTGTACATTGCGCACTAAGAATTGTTGCTATAAGAAGCTGCCATGCACTGTTATGTTCCAGATAACATCTGTATTCTGTGCCATATTCATTGTCAAGCAGCTGGATTACCCTGTTTACACGTTCTTTTTCTGTTTTTGTCATACGTTTTGCCATATAATCCATGCCTTTCTGTATAATATCTATTCATACCATATAGCATTTACTCCAAGAACATCTGGAGCTTTTTCAAAAAATCCACATTCTGTAATTTTATCACAATCCCCATTTAAAACATGCCTGCATGCCATTCCTTTTTTATGGAAATCTTTAACCTTTCCATTCTCCTCTTCTGCAATATATTCAACTGGCATAAGACAGCTATATCTGTCAACAGGACAAAAACCCTCTTCCAGCCATTTCCTTGTCTGCATATATTAACCTCTTTTCTAAATTACCCCCATCTCTTTTGCCTGTTCAAGCGGAAACTTCATAGCATGTCCCCACTTTTCTGTTTCACTGGCATAACATTCACAAACCCAGTTATATGCCTGGTCAAGCCCGTCTTCATCATAACTGAACTCATTAGATATCTTATAACTATCAGGAGTCTTTTCATAACAAAAAGGTTCTGGCCATATATATACCCGCAATTTCTTGCCATCCTCCCCATTATCTTCCTGTTCTATCTGGTAACGCATACCTTTATAGCTTGCTTTCAGCTTTGCTTTTTTATTATAAAATGATTTAATATCATAAAATGACTTACGGCTGTTCATATTAATCCCCTATACTGCCTATGGCAGCCCAAATAATAATTAAAAATCCTATAATTTACGTTTTAAAAAGATTGATTAAAGTATATAATTATTTCCAATCCTGCACCTTTTCCAGCTTACAGAATTATAACACTTTTTACATTAATATGCCACTTTTATTTCTTTATAAAATTCTGTGCAAAAAGCATACATAATATTGTACTCCTTCCTATTACCTCAACAGTAGCAATAGTAAGTACAAATGCCACTGCTGATGGCACAAGAAAAAGACCATATAGGAAACAATACTTTTCCCTCCAAAATTTAGTATCTGGTTTACAGCCATTGGAATAAATCCCATAAAAACTATAAATAAAATATGTATATTTTTACATGAAAATCCTGGACAGTATTTTCTTTGTATTGAAACTGGCAATAAACAAAACATAGAAATAATAAATAAATATAACAAAAACCACCAGAACACCCTTTTTACAAGGCTTCTAGTGGCTTTCCAGTAACAGGGGTGGAAGGAATCGAACCATCCTCTGGAGTTTTGGAGACTCTTATTCTACCGATGAACTACACCCCTATATAAAATTATAACATCCCATGCGACTTTGTTATTATATTATGGATTAAACCACTTGTCAAGTAAAAATATTGAAGTTATAACATTTTTTTAATAAAAACCATAACAACCTGTATTTCTCTTGAAATAAAAGGACTGGAATAATCCAGTCCTTTTATATTATTACCAGATAAATAACAATCTTTAAAACACATTTACCTTAATATTATTAATACTTTGCATCAAAGTTCCCAAGCATTACTGGCTCTTCATATTCAAGTTTATATGAAGAAGGCTCATCTATAACATCTTTAAGTTTATACCTGGATATTTGCATTTCCAGGCCTCTTACCTGCCCTGACAGCTGTTCACTTGCAGATGCACACTGCTGGCTCGTTGCTGAATTTGTCTGTACTACCTGTGATACCTGTGAAAGAGCCTGGTCTATTTGTGCTGTTGCAGTTGCCTGGTTATTTGAAGACTCTGCTATAGTAACACTAAGCCCTGTAACCTTATCAATCATTTCAGATACAATAAGAAGTGATTTAGCTGTCTCTTGTGCAAGCTCTGAACCTTTCCTTATTTTTTCAATAGAATCTTCTATCATCACAGAAGTCTGGTTTGATGCTTTAGCTGAACGCCCTGCAAGATTTCTTACTTCTTCTGCAACTACAGCAAAACCTTTACCATGTTCACCTGCCCTTGCTGCTTCAACAGAAGCATTAAGTGCAAGTATATTAGTATTAAATGCTATATCATCAATAACCTTTATAACTTTCTGGATATTTCCAGAAGCTTCATTAATCTCTTCCATTGCTGCAACCATTTCATTCATACGGATATTACTATGCATAATATCTTCCTTTGTTTCCTGGACAATACTATGTACTTCCGTAGCCTGTGATGCATTATCCTTTGTCTTATTAGCGATATCTGTAACCGAAGCAGATATCTGCTGTATTGCGCTTGCCTGTTCTGTTGAACCCTGTGCAAGTGTCTGGCTCGCTGCTGCTATCTGTTCTGAACCAACTGTTATCTGCTTTGCAGCATTTCTAATAACTCCAAATGCAGTATTATTATCTTTTATAAGCTTTTCTATTGCATTTCCAACAACATCATCTGAAGATGCTGGCACATAATCTATATTAAATTCTCCATTTGATAACTTTTCAAGTGCATCTGCCTGAAGCTTAAGATTATCCACCATATCACAGAAACTATTATGTAAAACTGCAATTTCATTTTTATTATTACTGTCAACCTTTTTAATTTTATGACCTACATCACCCAATGATATCTTTTTTGCAATTTTTTCAATTTTTAACATAGGAACACATATTGTATTTGACATTATACGTGCCGCAAATATTATACTTAATAAAATAAATATCAGTATTACCAGCATTATAATAATAGAAGCCTCATGCATTTTCCTTACTTCATTAAGTATTGTATTAGCTTTTTTATCAAGGTCATTGATAAGTTCATCAATTAAAGCCTCTGCCCTGTTTGCAGAATCAATGCCATTATTATAAAGATGTCTTCTTGCATCTGGCAGGTTATTTTGCGAAACATACATAAGGCACTGGTCAACATCAGAAAGATATATCTCAATATTATCATGTGCCTCTTTATATTTAGATAATAATTCATCATCTATAAACGCTGCTTCTGCTTTTTTACAAAAAATTTCTATGTTATCCCTTGCAATATTTATATCTTCTATTGCAGAAGATTGTTTTTCAAGATTATTAGCATATAGATAAAGAACATTCCGCAAATCAGACTTTACCTCCTGGAAATATGCAAACCCCATTGATACATCACCTTGTATTTTACCATAATTATTGTAAAGTTTTTCACTTGATTCAAATTCTGTCTGTATTATATGATAATTTCCAGATGCAAGAACCAGGATATACACAAATATTGATGCAAAAGCAATGTGTATAGTAGTTGCAATTTTCAATTTACTCATATTAAAATAGTCCTCCTCTTAATAAAAATTTTGTTTTATAAGTTTAGTACATTATTTCATATCTTTTGTAACCAGAAGTTAAAAACTTATACTTTTACCAGCCTGGATTTCTACTAGAATACTGCCATAAACTACAATATAAATTGATACTGCTGTAATTATAACAAGTATCTGTAAAAATTTATCCATTTCAAAATCCTTTTGTCTTTAACCATTTTAGTAATATAAAAAATTTTTATCATACAAAGATATAGATTTTTTCATATATTACTGTATAATGGTAACATAACATATAAAAAATAGCAAGGAACAGATTTATGAAAATATTAATATACCACTGGAATTCATACAACCAGAAAGATGTAGAAGAAGCCTTTGTAAAAACTGGCAATTATATAACAATTCTTGAGAGAAAAACAGAAAATATCGAAGAAGATATGGCATATGTATACACTGTAACAGATATGCTTGAACAGCAAAAACCTGATATGCTGTTTTCTGTCAATTTTTTTCCAGTTCTTGCACAGGCATGCCATGAAACTGGCATTCCCTATGTCTGCTGGAATTGTGACAGCCCTCTTCTTGCAATGTACAACAATGCTGTATTTTATAATACAAATTTTATATTTACATTTGACCGTTCCAACTATGAAGAGTTTAAAAACCTTGGTGTAAACCATATTTACCATCTTCCACTTGCTGCCAACACAGAACACTTTAAAAACATATTAAAATGTAATAATACAGATATTGTATTATCTAAATATGATATATCATTTATTGGAAGCATGTATGAAAACAATTCTTTTGACAGAATTGCATCAAGCCTGCCAGACTATTTATGTGGATATTTTGATGGTGCACTCTATGCACAATTACAAGTATCAGGAGGCAATATATTAGAAAAACTCCTTACACATGATATATGCAGGCAGCTTGAAGAAATAACCGACTACAGGAAATCACCAGATTCTTTTGCAGATATACGTACCTTATTTTCAACAACTGTACTAGGATTTAAAGCAGCATCAATGCAAAGGGAATTCTATCTTAACAGCCTTGCTGCATATTTACAAAAAACCCTTTCCAATAAACATAAATGTTTCTTGCACCTTTTTACTGGAAGCAATACAGACTTACTTCCATTTATAAAGTGTCATGGAAAAGTGGATTATAATACAGAAATGCCAGTTATATTCAGACAGAGCAAGATAAACCTTAATATGACAATACCAAATATCAAGACCGGCATACCATTACGTGTATGGGATATATTAAGCTGTGGTGGGTTTCTTATGACAGACTTCCGTATAGAACTTATGGATTTCTTTATACCAGGTGAAGATATTGTAGTATTTGAGGATGCATATGAACTAGAAGACAAAGCAGGCTTCTATCTGTCACATGATACCATAAGAAATAAAATTGCACAAAATGCATATAACAAAATTTCAAAAGGACACACCTGCCAGAACAGAATTGAAAATATTTTACAAACAATATCAAAAGAAATATAACTATATCCAGTCCAGCCTGGATATTATGAAAGGAAATATTAAAATGACAAATAATAAATATATAAAAGAAGAGAACCAGATTTATACAGAGAGGTTTGACCTTGCTTATGGACGGGTTATATTAATAAATTCTGAAACAAATAATGCAAATACCTTGCCGCTTTCCAAGGAAACCGCTGCATACTTCCAGAAGACATCACATTTCCTTATACAGGTATGCGAAGCTTATAAACTTGTTAGTACAGGTGAAATAAACCAGTTGGATATTCCAGAACTAAAACATCTTAACAAGTCACTATATAAAGATATTGAAGGTGACAACTATAACCAGAGTTATGCAAACCCTGCTTTTGCTGTAGAAAAGCTTGGTGATGGCATTGGCACACTTCTCTGTGTACTATATACAGAATTGCGTGGAAATATTGCATATGCCTTTGAAGAACGTCTTTTTTATTTAACAACATCACTGGAATTATATATTGAAATATATAACCTGCTTGAAGACAATAACTGTACTGTCAATGAGCTGCGTGATGCTATATATTATCACTTCTTTGACTATGCTGATATTACAGCAGCTGATAAAATACGTTCCCTTACAGACCCTGGAATGTCATTTGCCACAGATATTATTATGGAAAAAGACCTTTCTACACCTGCATATCTTTATCTTTTTGGAGAATACATTTCTGAAAATGAATATAAAACTTCAGAATATTTAAGCACACTGCCAGAAGATAAAATAAAAAACATGGCATCAACATTTACACAAGGGTATAAAAAGGGATTTGATGCATACCATATTGATATTTCTAAGAAAAAAACTGTAAATATACGTTATGCCCTGGGCTTTGAAAGAATTATACATGAAGCAATACTGCAGTTTAAAGAAATGGGGTTAGAACCTTGTATATACAGGGCAGGGGCAAGCCTTATAAACCGTTCTGCCGGTGGCAAAAATGGTTATTATGGCGGATGTCCTAATAAACAATACAACTATGACCACCGTATGGATGAAGCTGTTATATTTGACAAAGCATTTGCAGACCGCCGTTTAAGCGCACAGCGCCAGGCTTTTGAAGATATGGCAGGACTTGCAGCAGGATATGCTGGCCCTGCAGTTATAGAAACATTTGGCGGAGACAATTTCATTGTTGCAGATAAGAAAGAAATCCCACGTTTTAATGAAAAACAACAGAAACAACGCACAAGTTACCAGGCAGCTTCATCGCTGCTGGTTAATGAATTTATACCAGGAGATACTATAAGTTTTACAATAATATCATATCCTGTGCCAGAGATTGGAAAAGATTATGAAAAAATATTTGATGATACTATAAAAGTAAATACCCTGGATTCTGCAATTTATGAAAAAATCCAGTCATGCCTTATTGATACACTTGATATGGGGGATTATGTAACTATAACTGGACGTGGAGAAAACACTACAAATATTACTGTTGCACTTTCACCTATAAATAATCCTGAAAAAGAGACAAAATTTGAAAACTGCCTTGCTGATGTAAATATTCCTTTAGGTGAGGTATTCACATCACCTAAGCTAAAAGGCACAAACGGGCTGCTACATGCAGTATCAATATACCTTGATGGTCTGCAGTATACAGATTTAAAATTAAATTTTAAAGATGGGATAATTACAGATTATTCATGTAAAAATTTTGAACTAGAAGAAGAAAACAAGCGTTATATACATGAAAACCTGCTTCACCAGCATAAAACACTTCCTATGGGCGAATTTGCTATTGGCACCAATACCACAGCATACCAGATGGGCCGTAAATACAATATATCACACCTTCTGCCAATATTAATAACAGAAAAAACAGGTCCTCACTTTGCTATTGGGGATACATGCTTTTCACATGAAGAAGAATTGCATACATTTAATCCTGATGGCAAAGAAATGAAATGCAAAGAAAATGATTATTCAATGCTGCGCACTACAGACAGCATGAATGCTTATTTTAACTGCCATACAGATATAACAATACCATATAATGAACTTGGAGATATTATAGTCCATACAAATAATGGTACTTCTGTTAAAATTATTGAAAATGGATACTTTGTGCTTCCAGGTACAGAAGAACTAAACAAAGCACTTGGTGTATATTGAAAGCCAGGCGGATTGTAAATATCCGCCTGGCTTATTTTTTATAACATGGATTTTTAAGTTCACGTGATACCATAATAATTGATGCCAGCCCTGCCATACAGTCTGCCACAGGCCCAGCATACATAATACCATCTATACCCATAATTAGTGGTAATATAACCAGTAAAGGCAGCAGGAATATTATCTGTCTTGTAAGAGAAAGAAAAATGCCTCTTTTAGGTTTACCTATTGCTGTAAAGAAATTTGATGATATAGGCTGCATGAAATTTAAAAATGTAAAAAACAAAAATATCCTGAAATAATTAACTGCAAACTGGAAATATTCTTCGCTTCCATCACCAAATACTGCTATTATATTTCTTGGAAATACCTGGAACATAATAAATGCTATTACAGATAAAACAGCACCATAAAATACCGCCCTTAAATATACACTTTTAACCCTGGAATATTTTTTAGCTCCATAATTAAAACTTGCAATAGGCTGTAATCCTTGTGAAATTCCTATTAAAAATGAAAAGAAGACCTGGTTTACTTTTGTTATTATACCTACACATGCAATAGGTACTGCCTCCCCATATACAGATAATGAACCATAGTATTTTAAAGATTTATTCATTACAATCTGTACCACCATCATTGCAACCTGGTTACTAAATGGTGATGCTCCAAGCGAAATAATTTTTGACAGATATTTTCCTTGTGGTTTTAAATGTTTAATCTCTATTTTAACTGTTTTATAGTGGCAAATATATATAACTGCTATTGCTGCTGAAACTACTTGTCCTATTATAGTTGCAAGCGCTGCACCTGCCATTCCCATACTAAATCCAAATACAAATATTGCATCAAGTATTGTATTAATAACTGCACCTGCCATATTACAAACCATAGTCATGCCAGGGCTTCCATCTGCCCTTATAAGATGTCCGCCGCCTGTAGCAAATATAAGAAACGGAAAACCTATAGATGTAATCCTTGTATAAGTCATGGCATAACCAATTACATCATCAGGTGAACCAAAGAATTTAAGCAGCGGTGTCATAAATATCTGTGTAAATATACATAACAAAGTTCCAAGCACAAAAAGCATGGTTGCCGGATTTCCTATATAATATGCTGCTGTTTTCTTATCCCCTGCACCCATTGAAAGATTAAATGCAGAAGCCCCGCCTATACCAAAAAGCAAAGCTATGGCAATACATGTAATTGACAGCGGAAAAGCTATATTTGTAGCAGCATTGCCAAGCCCTCCCACACTTCTTCCTATAAAAAACTGGTCAACAATATTATAAAGCGCACTTACAAGCATTGCTATAATACTTGGTACTGCAAATTTAATTAAAAGCCCATTTACAGGCAATTCACCCAGAGGGTTTTCTACTTTTGGCATTTTGTCTTTTTGCTTATCTTTCTGTTCCACTTTACTACACTCCTCATATAATTATTTTTCATTATAATTAGAGTATACATATTTTTCCTATAAAATTCAAATAATTACTGCTAAAATTCCTATACAGGCAAGATAAAAAGCGCCTGTACCTATAAGTACAAGCGCAACTTCCTTAAAATATTATACTTATTACAAAGACTTCATTATCTCCAATGCTTCTAAATCTGCCTTTTGTGCAGCTTTTATTAATTCACATGTCTTTTTCCTTGTTTCCTTGTCTGCAAGTTTTTTTAACATGTCATCCATATCCTGTCCACTATCTGGATTATATAAAGACTGCATTTCCATAATTGTGCCACTGCATTTTCTAAATAATCCGGATATCTTTTTATAATCACTACATCTGCCAGCATCTTTTTCTGCAAGTTTTCCAAAATATAAAGAAGCACAGTTCCTTCCATCAGAAAGACAAGCTATTGCATCATTCTGGCACAGCATTTTTTCAAATAAAAGTGTATAGTTACCTCCTACAGAAAAATTACTTTCATCTTCTATTGCTTCTATCCATGCATTATAGGCATTTATTCCCTTAGCATAACCACAGTCCATCCTTCCAGATAACGCCTTAATGCCATTTCTTATAATATCCTCTGATGTAAACTCCCTGCCTTCAATAGCACCTATACACATAACGGCCTGTGTATCTGTATTTTCCCACCAGTTACTACAAATAAAATAACCACTTTCATCAATTTTAATTCCAGATGAAAACTCTGGGTCTTCCTGGAAGAAATTCCATCCAAGCAGTTCCTCTCCATTATTACGGTATCCAGTAATTATACATGCTTCTGGCGGACCAATAATTCCTAATGCAATACATGGATATCCTTCATCAATATGTTTTTTAATAAATGAAATAAAATCCTCCTTTGTTGTATCTTCTTCTCTTCCAAGAAAAGAAAACTCTCTTCCTAATGCCTTTGCACCAATTCCATATACTTCGTTACTTTCTTCAAAAGTATGGTAAATATCAACATTACTTAAATCCCAGTCTTTGGTATTCCATACAAACCTGAAAGCTGCCCCGCATGATACCATTGTAAAATAGTATTCCAGGCTGTCACCCAGATATTCTGTACATGCCTTAAGACATATTGGATATGGTGCTGCCCCTCCATATGCACCATAATGTACTTTAGGGACACCATATAAAATAACACTGTCACTGCTTCTTGAAAAATACTTTTCCATATCAATATCACTCCTCTTCTCTTTTTTAATGGGCATACCAATACTGTATACATCTGGAAATATTCTCTCTTTTCCTGCAATTAATCTTTTCTTACGGAATATACTTGGTGTTACACCTGCAATTTTATAAAATGCCCTTGTATATGTTTCAGGATTTGCAAAGCCATATTTATATGCAATTTCAATAATTGTCTTATCCGAATTTACTAAATCCATAGCAGAACATTTTATACGCCTTTCCCTTATATACTCTGCAAGTGGACGTCCCATATCATTACGGAATATCTCACGTATATATGATTTAGAATATCCAATATTTTTCTCTAATTCATTATAATCCAATTTTCCATTCATTATATTAGCTTCTATATAACACACAAGTGATTTGGTATATACTGGATAACCCATAAAAACCCCTTTCATTTCATAGTATATTTAAAAACCAACAATGTACAAATTAATTATAATAAATATATTATTAGCTGTCTTGACTTTTTTAAGGAAATATATAACAGCCCTATGGCCAAGATTTGCTATTACATTTATAAGCCGGAGAAACTACTATATATTAAATAAATATCTGGTTCTATATACATATCTGGATAACAGAAACCTTTCTGTAAATTTTTACACTGCCTTTACCAAAATAAAGGAGAATTTAAAGATGAACAACAATTCGTACTGGATTAAATAGTAATTAATGTTAGTACAAATTACTGCCAGTAAAGGCAGCTATTTATCCAACAAAATTATTCTGCACTTGCGTAAAATAATAATATAAATATTTTTATTAAAATATTGCCAGTTATATAAATTTGTTATATACTAAATATAGCATCAGTTCTGGGAGGAGTATTGCATTATGCTGTATTGCCAGTGTCCGGTCTCACACTTTTTCACCCCGTGAACACGTGGCAGCTGGTGCTATTTATTAATCTATATCTAAATGTTTCCGTATATAACCAAAACAACGGTTTAACATATCTGTATCTACTTCCCCTTTTTTATTAAATGCTGTTGCTTCTACTGTAAATGTACCATTATATTGTATTTTATGTATAAATGAAAAGAAAGCATCAAAATCAATATTACCCTCTCCTACAGGTAATGTGCACAACTGGTTCCAATCCATATATCCGCCTGCATAGTCATTTATATGGTAATGTCTTATATGTCCATCTTTCCATAACCAGCTATATTCTTCTTTATATAATAAATCTATCTGCTGGTGGAATGATGCCATCTTTGTATCAAACACAAAATGTATACCAGGATAACGTTCTGCCAGTTCACACCAGTGTTTCATAGGATTTTCCCTGTTACATACTACATTCTCAACTAACAACTCAATCCCATAGTTATTTGATATATCTGATAAATATTTATATGCTTCCAAATTATTATGGAAATTCATATCTGATGTAATACCATCCCACAGATGTATTACAAGCTTCTTTGCATGTATTTTGTCTGCTAAAACACAATTAATTTTAAACAAACGCAGAGCTTCTTTAGTTTCATTTTTACTTAATGTCTCTCCAATATGCTTCTCACAATGCATAACTGGAACTATAATTCCTATCTCTTGCAAATATTCTGCTATATTATCTGCTTTATCATACCATGAATTATACATCATAAACTCAAATCCATCACAAGACAAATTTTGTGATAATGGTTCTAATAACTTATAATCCCTGTTATTTGGTTTCCCAATTAAAGCTCCAGTAGAACATAATATCTTACTCATAACACATCCTCCTTCAAAACATATTAATATAGTAGTTTTTTATAGATACTTAATCTTGCATTATTATCCCTGGTTAAATAAGTTATCCTATACCAGATATAGCTTTTCTATATTAAAAATTATATAATATTAAGTATTAATTTTCCACTATATTAAGATTGTCTGGTACAAAATATTATGTTATTATATTGCAGGAGTTATTAAAAGAAAGGATTTTTTAGCAGCTTCACAGTTTAATAGGAGGGATAAATATGTTAAAGGAATTATTAGTTGCAAATGAAAAGTTTACAGAAAAAATGAAAGAGGATAAAAATGTATTAGGAGCCTGGTATTTTGGTTCACTTGCACATGGAAATTCTGATAAATATTCAGATATAGACATAGTATTTCTGATTACAGAAACCAGTTTTAATAAAACAGAAAAAAATGTATATAAATTATTATCACAATGTTGTGACAAAATTATATTAATGTGGGAAGAAACTTTTAACAGCCAGGCAATAAAAAACTATGACTTTCTGCTTAGTATAGATGGTATAATATTCCAGTATGATATATGTTTACTTAATAGTGGCAAAATTGATGATTTTATGTGCCAAATACATTATACAGGTTTAAAACCAGAAGATATAGTTTTTGAAAAAGAACATTTTGTAAGTGGTTTAATCCATGCAGCGCCTTCTGGAAGTACATGGAATGATAATTATAAACGTATTATAGATACTTACTGGCTACATATACATATGAGCAAAAAATACTTTGCCAGAAAAGATTTTTTTAAATTAGAGGGAATACTTAGAGTACTTATGGACAGCCACGCTTCACTATTACTTACAGCATATGACCAGTTAACATGGGGCAGTACTGCAAATAAACTTCATTACATTGATAGTATAAAGCAACGTCATTTAATGAAATATGGATGTATAGAAGACTGGCAGAAGATGAAGGAAAACCTTGAAACAGAAATACAGTGGTTTTGCATGGATGTACAAGAAATATGCACTCCAGAATATAAAAAATATAATAACAGCCTGAGCACCAGAATTATAAAATTTTGGAAAAGTTAATTAAACATTACTTTTAAACTGTAAAATTGCACAAAGATTATATTACTTTGGAATTGCCAGGGCTGGTAACTTTGTGCATTTTTTAATTTTTAAACACTCCCTGGCAATATTATATTACATTAATGGTGCAATAGCCTTCATAATGCATCCTGTCAGCTTCACTTTTAATTTTTCATTATATACAGTTTTCATTGAAACCTCCCTGCACTTTAGAAGAGTATTCTGGAAATCTTCCTCAATATCTGGAATACAATCTGTATTATATAAATAAACAGCACATTCAAAATGATGGTACAAACTGCGGTAATCCAGGTTAATTGTTCCAACTACTGCCTCTCTTGAATCACTTACAAATACTTTTGCATGGACAAATCCAGGCGTATATTCATATATTTTTACTCCTGATTCTAAAAGAGATTTATAATGTGTCTTTGCTAAAGCATATGGAACTGATTTATCTGGAATGCCAGGCAGTACAAGTATTACCTCGACACCTCTCTCTGCTGCAAATTTCAAAGCAGTTTCCATCTCCCCGTCCAAAACCAGGTATGGTGACATAATATGCACATATTCCAAAGCCCTGTTAAGAATATCCATATATACTCTTTCACCAAGTTTATCATTATCAAGCGGACAGTCCCCATATGGAATAACAAAACCTTTGGCATCTTCTACAGGAAATGACGGACGTGAAAGAAAATTGGCAGATTTATCCTCTTTTTCATCTATGCCCCACATATTAAGAAACATTAATGTAAAGCTTTTAACAGCCTCTCCCTTAAGCATTACTGCAGTATCTTTCCAATGTCCAAATTTAACTATATGGTTAATATATTCATCCGCAAGGTTCACACCACCATTAAAAGCTGTATGTCCGTCAACTACCAGAATTTTTCTATGGTCACGGTAATTATAATGTGTAGAAACAAATGGTGATACAGGGGCAAATATTTTACATTTAATACCTAATTTCTCCAAACGCTTTGGGTAATCATGTGGAAGCAGTGAAAATTCACATGTTCCATCATACATAACACGGACATCTACACCACCAGCAGCTTTTCTTGCAAGAATTTCCAGTATCCTGCCCCACATCAGGCCTTCATCAACAATAAAATACTCCATAAAAATAAAATACTTTGCTTCTTCAAGCTGTTTTAACATTTCAGTAAACATATCCTCACCTAATGGAAAGTATGTAACAGCTACATTTTCATATACTGGATGGCATCCACTCCGTTGTATGTAATGTGCTAATCTGGCAACCCCGCTATTTTCTTTAGAAAGTTTTTCCAATACTTCCTGTTGTTGTAATATATTATTCTTTGTGTCCATAATTATATCATTGATACGTTTCTTTAAAGCCCTATGTCCAATATTGCTCTGTGTATAAATAAATAAAAGCACACCAAATACAGGCAGTGTCATAATTACAACAAGCCATGTAATTTTTGCTGTTGGGTTAATCTTGCTATTTAACAAGCCAACTACCATAACAAATGAAAACAGCATAGTACCTCCAAAAATATGTGGCAGAAATTCTTCAAACCATTGGAAGATACTGAAAAGAATAATAACCTGAACGGCCAGTAATAGCAAAAACAGCCCAAAACGGCTGAAAATAGCATGGATAATCCCCTTCTGGCCTTTTTTCAACAAAGTAATTCCTTTATTTTTATAATCTATATACATAATAATCCTCCATGCTGGCTTTAGCGGCTCAAATAGTATAGCAGGACAAGCCTGCTTTAGAAAAATGCTGGTTTTGTATTTTTCTTGTGTGAAATTTAATATATCTTAGGTAGCTTTTTTGCTGCCTTAGATATATTTTTTATACTAATCTCCCATGCCTGTAATGCACAAAATACCATGACATATAAAGAAAAGAATTTATAAACGTACCTATATTGGATGAACGAAGATATGTAATCACTCCCACGCTTGCAATCCAAAAGCGAAATAATATTGCAGTAGAAGATAAACTCCATAAACTTTCATAAGGGAAAAAACCCAGACAGCCTGCAAATAATACCTGCTAAAATTCCTAATAAAAATAATAATGAATATGATTTGAAATTATCTTTAATTTTTATTGGAATATCTTTATCATTACTATTATATACTTCTTTATTACTATTAACTTTTGTATGGTCTTCTTCAAGCCAGAAACCATAACCATTTGAATAATCCAAAACTTTCTGGTAATATTTATCAGAAGAAACATCTTCTGAATCCATAACTGCATTAATAAATTCCTGTGGTGGTTTATATCCATGCTGTAATATATAATGCATTATCAGGCTAGGGGCAGCATATACTGTCCCGTCCTTTCCCCAGACACGTATTTCATAATAACCAGCCTGTCGCTTTTCATCTTTATATGCAACAACTGGTACACCCTTTTTTATATTTTTGCACAAACTACATACATGGAATCCTCTGCAGACATTTACTGGATATCTAAGATACTTCCAAAGTTTTTCTATAAACTCTTCTGGCACATCACCTTTATTTATCATATGCCCTTTTTCTAACCAGCCAATATTCAAGGAATCTTCTTTATCTGTATATTTATATTTTGTTAAATCTTTAAAATACATTTTTTATTCTCCTTCTTGTATATGAATAAAATTAAATTTATCCAGCAAAAAGTATTACAACTAATTCTGCTATTTACTTATACCTCTGCTATCACTTTGCTGGCTTTGATATGAACATGTACTCTGGTAAAAAATACGAAAAATAAAACTATATTAACTATTATAACACAAAACATACAAGAATTGTGAACTTATTAAAAACAATACAAATAAAATTGTTAGTTATCTATATAGAATAATTATTCCAAATACAAGATAAAAAAATAAGGTATAGTACCATCATAAGCTATGAAACATATGAACAATCAGATAATTGGGTATGCCAGCTGTCTAGTATCCGTTATGTTATTTATAATAATTTTTTATATGTTTTTAAAAAATATACCACTTATAATATATTTTATTATATCGTGTTTTTAATATCACTTTCACAATTTTGTATAAAATGGAACACATTATATGCATCAATGGCACGTTTTGTATCTTTAACACTGATAAAATATGCTATAAATAAAATTTCTATACTTTCCATTACACACGGTATTGCATTTTTTTCTTTTATAGAAAGATTAATTACACTTTCATAACCTGAAATAACTGATTTAACATTTTCAATCCATTCATTTTGGGTAAAAGCATTATCTGTTTCTTCTGCTAATAATCCCGTCAGAAAATAGCAAATATCAAATATTCTTATATTCCTTTGGCTTAAATCAAAATCAATATATCCCGATAAACCACCTTTAGAAAATAAAAAATTTCCAAAATGTATATCTCTATGAATCAGTTGTTTTGGTAAGTAATTATAAAAACTTTCTAGCAATTCTACTGTTTTTAGATATTCTTCTTTGCCTATTATCCTCCACTCATTATTTGTTAAACTTTCATTTATCCATCCTTTCATTTCTTCTAACAGGCTATTATCCCAAAATTCAATTTCTTTTTCACATTTCATAAATGCCCTATGTAACTGTGCAATGGCATATCCCATTTTATGGGTCATTGTTTTATCTTTAATATCAGAAATATTACTACCCTCTAATTTTTCTGACATAAGAAAATAAATATTTTCATGTCCAACATATTTTTGTCCTGTTTTTGTATAAATTATCTTAGCAACTGGAATATTGTAATCCAATAATATTTCCGATATTTTTATATTTCTTTCCATCTGCTCTTTATTATTATACACTTTTATTACGTAAGAAGAATTAACTTCCCATGCTGATGGATATATTTGTAATAATTGTCCATTTCCAATTCCCCATAATGGCAAAATCTGCTCTATTACTGTTTTCATTTTCTGGTATTTCTCCTTTTCTTTTAAAATAATCCTTCTAATACTTGACTCTGACAGATGATATATATTCCCAATCTGTCTGTTAGGCCTGCCTTCAAGATGTTTTAAATATATATAATAGTTACGTTTTTCTAATTCAATCTTATAATCTGTCTGTTTTCTTACTTCGCAATAATTTCCCTTTGGTATATACAAATAACCCCCTTGATAATATTTTTGAATTATTAAAAGTAACTCTTCTGGCAAAACATCATTTGCATTTACATATTTCATCTAAATCACTCCATACGCATATTTATTTTATTATAACAGCCTACAGCTGTTTATAGGTGATTATATCTATTTATGTATAGAATATAATCACCTTAGTTATTTTTAATTCCACTTTATTTATTATACCAATAAAAACACTATCCAGGAACAAAACCTGATGGTTTCACCAGTACATACAAGGTAGTAAAATAAAGTATCTAATATCTGTTTCTTTCCAAAATCTTATGCCAGTTATTGCAAACCAAGAGCGGGCAAGTCAGATGATTGTTGTAAAAAATAATGAAAAAGGAATTTAAGGAATACTTAATAGAATTAGGTGTACACTTATGGTAAAATAATATTGTTAAACAATAAAAAACAGAATGATACGAGGAAAATGAAATGAATACGAGAAAATTGAATACAGAAGTATTATTGTGGATAGCTTTGGTTCTGGTACTTTCTTACTTATGCTATCTTCCAATGTTTTTAGAAAAAAAAGGGATTCACATTTCCCAAATGCTACTTAATTCAAAATATTTATTTATCACTGTACCATTTTTAGTATCAATATTCTTTACGTTAAAACATAAATACTTAAAAAAATGGCTTTGCACTTTATTTGTAGAAAAAGTAAAACTCCAATCAATATCTAGCTGTATAATATTGGCAAGTATTGGACTGTCTTTTTCAATTATATACTGTTTGGCTGTGGATGAAAAAAATTTATTTACAAATAGTTATCCAAGCGTTTTAGCAGCTGTCTTTAATTGTTCCTATTTATTTATAACAGCCTTGCTTGAAGAAATAGCATGGAGAGGTTTTTTATTGGATAAATTAACTACTGCAAAAGGAAAAGGAAGTGCTTTAGGATATGTTGGAATTATCTGGGTAATCTGGCACATTCCCATGTGGGCAATTAGAAATTCTTTGGGATTTAATGAGATACTAATATATTCTATATGGACAATTTTAATTTCACTTATTTTAGGAATACTTTTTTATAGATATAAAAGTATATTAATAGTTTCGTTATCACATACAATTTTTAATACTTGCTTTATAACACCTATAAAATATAATGTAATTTTATTGGCATCTATACTTATTTTGTCATTTATTATTTTCAATAAAAAAACCGGTACAGCCTGACATAAGAAGATATCTGGCAGAACCACCTTGCTGATGGATGGTAAGGCAAAGAAATCCATAAAATTAGCGTATAACAAAACAATTTAACTACAACAGGAAAAACTTTGAAAAAAACGTCTGGACAAAAGCTGGCAGCATAACAGTAAACAAAACAGAGGTAATGGCCAGGGCAGATAATGATTGCCAAAAATAAGCCTATAGAAAGTTTAACACATTTAAGCAATAATATTACATAACTTTACTAATTAATCATATGGAGCTGCCGCATTAAGAAAAACTATAACAATATATAACGGATATTAATTTTAACAAATACCATAATATTGTATACTTTTTACTTAATCCGGCAATCCAAAGTAATTATAAATATTAAACGAAAAATATTTCTCCTTGTTACTACCAAACGGTAAATAAACATTTATAATAACTAATATCATCAAACTATAGAACTGCATGCTTTTTTCCAATCTGTAAAAAACTCATTAAACGTCATATAACGCTTATTTTTGTCAAAGTTTACAGCTTTAATTGCCACTTGATAACTTTCCTCATTTAACTGCCAGTCAGAGTAAGGACATGGAAGAAATTGATTGTTGTAATATTTTTTTTTAATTTCTTCGTCAGAAAAGAAAATAATACATCTATTGTACTGAACTTTTTATTAACACATAATTGTTTGAATTTTTCTTTAGGAGTTTTAATAGTGGTATCTCGTTTATATTTTTCAAAATTCCAATGGCCAAACAAACATTCACCTTCTGTCCACTTAAAAACTACAACATAAAATTTATTATATTCATAATCCTCAATAATTTCTACTAAATTAGGATGTCTTAAATCAGTATATAAATGGACAGCTTCTTTTAATATTTTAATAGATTCTTCTGGCGGTACTTCTGCCTCGGTTGTATTTACCTGTGTTGAGCCATTCAAAATACTATAATATTCATCATAAAGATTAGAATTAAAAATCACATATAATACATATACAAGGCACTCTGGCATTTCCGTTATCAATCCATCTACAAAGTTTATCTTGTTCTGTGTGCCAATCTTCTTATACTGTGTATATTTCTTTAATAAATATACATTACACTGCAACCTAAGCCTTTCTTTTTTTGCAGTAAAACTCTTGACAAACAAATAATTCTGGTTGTCCTGCATTAATTCCTTTTGCTTAATCACCACATACCCGTGTTCTTTATGAATAGGAAAATGCCTTTAATACCTTTGTGTTGATTCCATGGTTCCAATAAGTTTTCTTAATGAAATAACCAACCTCTGCACAAGTATTATGATTAAAAAAATTAAACAATTGTATCTGGCCAATCACTTCCCCATGATATGTCACAACCCAAGGATATTCCCACTTACCTTTAAATCCCTTTATATGGCTTGCTTTTGTTACTGATGAAAAAATCTTGTGGAAATAAAAGGATGAGTAACCGGACACCTCTGCTAAACGTTCATAGGTCAGTTCCTCATATATATGTTCATCAATGTAATATAGTACCTTTTCTATCAGTTGTAGATTATTCACTTTTTTACCTTCCTTCCAGTTAATAAATCCATTCTACAACATCTATTCCTATCTGTATTATCATTTCTTGTGAATTGTAGATATTTAATTCATAATATACACCCTTTCTACTCACAAGCAAGCATAAAATTCCAATATGTTATTCTAAGTATAACATATCCTTATACAGTTTGTTACAAAAAATGTGGAGTATAGCAACCACCACAGTCCATATTTCTTATCATTCCAACGATTTTTCTATTTTCCACTTCTGCCCTTTCAACCCATTCTGCTTCTCATACAGATTATTATGCTCTTTACAGAATTCTTTAATATGTTCCAACTGCACCCATACTCCCTCTCAGTAATCCAGCTCTATTTTTTATAATCTTTGGCCAGATTGCGGATTGTATTATTTTTTCCTTTATCTGCTCTAACAGACATGCCCAGTATATCAAATTTTGCACGTCCTTGCCCGTTTTGTAAAGTTCTGTATCTGCCACGGTTTTTGTACACAGCCACCCCATGACTTTCTTTTCCATGTCTGTCATTTTATCAATATATCCCTGTCCTGCAAGTTCCATGTTCAGTTCTTTTACAATCTTGTAGACATGAGATTTTGAACAAATTAACTCTATTAACACTATAATATGGATATATCAAAGAATTTTCCATAATGAACTGCTATACTTCATAAAATTTTCCATCTATGGCACTGTTTTGTCACCACCTTCACAAACTTTAGAAAATACAATCTAAATGTTTTTCATTTGTTTTCCTACATATTTTCTATCATATTTTCCATTTTTATCCATATTTTTATGGTTATCAAAAATTTTAGAGCTAAAGCAGAGCCCCAACTGTTATACCTTTTTAATTGCTCTGGTCAAAAAATATAATTCCGTTATATCCTCCAACTGACATTCACTATAACCATTGATAACAAATCCACTTTCAATTTGTCCACCGATATAATCTTCCATAGTGTGTCCATATTCTACCCAATTACCCATACTATCAAAATCAGCAGAACAATATGGCATTCTATTTACAGCCTTATAATATCCTCCGTTTCCATCATCAATAAAATCACATAAATAATTTATTGGACTTGGTGCCATCATTATAAATATTCCACCATTTTTCAAGACACGATAACATTCTTTAAATACTGGTTTTACACTTGGAACATACATTAAAGAAACAGGGTTTAATATATAATCAAAGCTGCCATCAGAAAAACATGACAAATCACAAATATTTCCTTTTTCAATTCTAATACTTAAATGCTCGGCTTCTGCTATTTTTCTGTCTTTATCTAACATCTTTTCAGAAATATCTAAAACAGTTACTTCTGCTCCTGCACAAGCAAGTAAAGGTGCCTGCAATCCTCCTGCTCCTGCTAGACATAAAATATTTTTCCCTTTTATATCCTTTAACCAATCTGTTGGTATTTCCTTATCAAAAAACTTTATTGTTAGCTTTCCCTCTTTGGCATTCTGCATTTCCTCTGATGTTGCACACGCAGACCAATCCACATTATTGTCTACAAGTTCATTTATATTTCTTTCAACTTGTTCATATATATTCATCATAATACTTCTCCTATAATTTGCATAATAAAAATTCAAATTTTCTTCTCTAATTATACTACTCCCCCATTTAACTTACTACCACTAAATAAAAAACATGACAACTGCCATGCCCCACATTCTATATCTCTGATTCTCTCTCTATTTTCCAATTCTGCCTTCTCAATCCATTCTGCTTTTCATACAAACTGTTCCCATTCACGGCAAAGCTCTTTCATACTCTCTAACCTTTCCCTTGCACATTCCCTGCATTTCGGCTCTAGCTGATTATATTCCCAAGTCAGATTACGGATTATATTATTATTCTCTTTTATCTGCCCAGATACTAACACCCAGTCTGTCAGATTTTGCACGTCCTTGTCCATTTCATAAAGTCCTGTATCTGCCACAGCTTTTACACACAACCACACCATAACTTTCTTTTCCATAACTGTCATTTTATCAATATACCCCTGTCCTGAAAGTTCCCTGTCCAGTTCTTTTATAATCTTGCAGGCACGAGATTTTGAACAATTTAAATCCATTAACTCTATACTATGGATATGTCAAAGATTTTTCCATAATAAACTGCTATATTTCATAAAATTTTTCTAATTCTTTTGTCGGTATAAAGTTGCTAACTCTGTTAATTCTTCTACCACATCCGGTTTCCAAACAACTTTTTGGATTAGCCACTGACAAGGAAATTCCTCACACAATCCACAGAATTTTACATTATGTTCTCTTGCACATTTATATATTGGACAACCAATAGATTGTTTTCATTCTATACAATGTCAACCAGATTCTATACAACCTTGACAAATGCCATCATCTTTTTTCTTACATTCTGTACAATATTCTCCAC
>Ga0137308_100741_pt1 | contig 45206 bp, 35 predicted proteins | sample Inofrocosms_June_FD_97181 | JGI IMG/M metagenome (GOLD analysis project Ga0137308, IMG submission 97181) | Mouse cecal microbial communities from Vienna, Austria - N-Acetylneuraminic and N-Acetylglucosamine D2O microcosms_June | ecosystem: Host-associated > Mammals > Digestive system > Large...
TCTTTTGTCATTAATACCTCCACCAGCTTAATAAACAATATATGTTTTTTAATTTATTTCAATATTTAGCTTAATAAAGCATCTTTTACTTTATCAAGACTTGTGACGATATTTAATATTCCATAAGCATTCCCTTGGTTAGAATACAATCCATCCTCATTTTTAATATAAATTCCTTGCATCCCAAGCTGCCTCGGTGCTTGGAAATCCTTTGCTAAATTATCACCTATATAAACTATCTGTTCAAACGGAATTCTCCACCTACATTGCATAATGCGGAAGGAAATATCATTTGGTTTCCGAAACTGTATCCCACCAAGTTCATCCGTAATTATAATGTCATCAACCAATTCTTCTAGCCCCAGTGCCTTTATCTTATTCCTCTGCCCTTCCGGACGTCCATCCGTAATAATCCCTACCTTGATATCATTTTCCTTTAAGCCTTGGAATAATTCAGCTACACCATCATATAAATTAATCTCTGGCATCTGGCTTCTGTATATATCTAAACACTCAGCTTTTTTATTTTCTGCACCAATCTCTTTTAAATAAGCATCAATTGCAGGCTTTCCCTCCAGAAAATAATTCCATAACTTTTCTTCCGCTTCTTGATGGCCAATATACTCTGCAATTTTTTTATAACCGCTTTTCACATATTCCTTTTCACTATAGAGCGTATCATCAAGATCAAAAATCACACCCTTCACAGACTTTAAACCCTTCCCTGTATCAATGCATACACTCTGGTCAAAACGGCTATAAACTGCCCCATTCCACTGCGGTTCTTCATATTCAATCCTTTCTCCAGATAGCATCTTCAAAATTGCTTCTGCAGACCTTGCCCCAGATTTCATGCTAAGAGGAGAACCTCCGCCAAACCGGGGATTAATCTCAATAAAATAATCTTCCTCCGTAACATCCTGCCGGATAAGCTGCACTGCCATCGGCCCGCATGGCCTAAATTTCTCAATGAGCTTCCGGCTTTCCTGGATCATTCTGTCATCCATGCAGATTTTTGTTTTGAGCACCTCACCTGCCCTGACTGCAACTCTTTCACGTGGGGTAATATAAATTGGACTGCCATCAAAATCACAAAATATGTCAATCGTATATTCCTTTCCCTCAATATACGGCTGAACAATATAATCCCCAATCTTTTCTGCATAAACCCCTAATTCTCCAAGGTCATTTACCTTAAAAGCATTGATGCTGCTGCTCCCATCTTTAGGTTTTATAAAACACGGATACTCTCCTGAATATTTCTTATAATCATTGTAAGTTCTTGGCGCTTTCAAACCGCAGCTTTCAAAAAAATCTGCTGTATAATTTTTATCCCTGCAAACTGCAATTTTCTCTGGCTTGCTGATAAGAACTTTTGTTCCTTCTTTCACAAATTCTTGCACATTCCTAGAAAGAATCAGCAAATCTGTATCAATCGTAGGAATCAGCAAATCTATATGGTCTTCTTTGCAAATTCCAAGGAGCTGCCTTATATACTCTGGTTCCCCCATTCCACATACCTTTCTTGTAAAATCACAGTATGTAAGGGCTGGAGCCGTACCAGCCATATCAGCGCCATATAATTTCAAATTAATTCCCAAATGTAGGGCAGCCTGCCGGAATGCTTGTATAAGTTCTATCCGCCTTCCTACGCCTGTAAATAGTATACGCAATTCTTTCATATTGCTCTCCTAAAAATCATCTCAGTCATTGCCCATAAATTCTTCCATAGTTGCAGATGTATCGGATGAGATTCCTTCTTTTTTAAATACTGCTATAATTGTTTTGCATATAATTTTCAAATCACCTAAAAAAGTAATTTTCCTTACATATTTTAAATCATCTTCAAACTTTTCTTCCCAAGACAATCCATTTCGTCCGCTTACCTGCGCCAAACCGGTTAATCCAGGCCTTACATCATGCCGATGCTTCTGTGTATCACTATACTTCTCTAAATACTCAACCAATAACGGCCTAGGACCTACAATCGACATATCACCACGCAGTATATTTATTAATTCCGGAAGCTCATCAAGGCTTGTAGAACGCAGCATTTTCCCAAAATCTGTCAACCGTTCTGCATCGGAAAGCAGTTCCCCATCAGCACCATATTCTTCTGTCATAGTGCGGAATTTATAGATTTTAAAGATTTCTCCTTGCAATCCTGGGCGTAATTGGGTAAACAAAACCGGCGAACCTAGCTTCCACCTTACAAGCAACGCTGTAATCCCCATCACAGGAGAGAGAAGAACTAATGCGGTTCCTGACAACAAAAAATCCAGCGGACGCTTTACCATCGCTTCATAGCTTCCATAAGGAATATGGATTCCCATTTTTTTTGCCTTCTTTTGCTGCTGCTTTACAATTCCATATGTTCCAGCCCCAATCGCTGCACCTATAGCCGTTGATATCGCAAATAATGTGGATCTTTTCATTTACCCATCTCCCTGATTGCCTAAATATGCTTGTTCCAAATAACAAACTTAACCTCTACATTTGCTCCCACAACTCTCTTACTACATCGCAAACCCGCTCCAAATCCTCATCGGTCATCTTACTGTCACTTGGCATACACACACCATGTTCAAAAATCTGCCCGCTAATGCTATTATCCGCCCCTGTTTCTTCATCTACCACGTGTAGCTCCGCTTCTAATGAGATAAAATCACACTCCGCAAACACAGGCTGTAAATGCATTGGTTTCCAAATAGGGCGGCTTTCTACATCATCTTTCACCAATGCAAGCATGATATCTAGCGGTTTAACCTTGCACCCATCATCTAACTGGACAGATGTCAGCCAACAATTGCTTTTTGTGCCTTCCATCATTGGCATAAAATGAAGGCCTGCTAAATTACCCAAATGTTTCTGGTAATAGCTATAAATATAACGTTTTTTGTCTACACGTTTATCTAACACCTTCAGCTGTCCCCTACCAATCCCGGCTACAATATTACTCATACGATAATTATACCCAATTTCCGTATGCTGATACCAACGTGCCGGTTCCCGTGCCTGGGTTGCCCAATAAAGTACTTTCTTTGCCTTTTCTTCTGCATCTTCTGTATTTACAAGCAACATTCCCCCACCAGAACTTGTTATAATCTTATTCCCATTAAAGCTAATAATTCCATAATCGCCAAAAGTTCCCGTATATTTTCCATGGTAAGTCGTCCCAAGGCTCTCTGCAGCATCCTCAATTAAAGGAACCTGATGCTTCTTACAAATCTCCATGATTTCTTTTATTTTGGCACAGATGCCATAAAGGTGTACCACTATAACTGCTTTTGGTTTTTTCCCTGATTTTTCATATTTCTCAAAAGCAGCCCCTAAAGCCTCTGGACTCATATTCCAGCTTTCTGCATCACTGTCAATAAATACTGGTGTTGCTTTCTCATAAACAATAGGGTTTGCTGTTGCAGAAAATGTCAAGGACTGGCAAAATACAACATCCCCTTGGCTCACCCCAATTGCTTTCAGCGCCATATGAATAGCTGCTGTCCCTGCTGAAAGTGCGACTGCCTTCCCCGCACCCAGTTTTGCTGCCATCTCATTCTCAAATTCTGTTACATTTTTGCCAAGAGGCGCAATCCAGTTGGTATCAAATGCTTCTTTTATATATTCCTGTTCATATCCTTCTTCGCTCATATGGGGAGAAGATAGAAAAATATGCTGTTTCATTATGCCCTCCTGTAACATAAATAACGTTAAACTTATACATTGTTCTTTATTGTACTACACTTTTCCAATAAATGCAAATGGTAAAACCACTATAAAACAAACTCTTTTTCCAAAATAATCCCTTTTAAAGTTTATATTTGTCTGTTTCCTAAAAGAAGCAAAAAAATTCACAAAATTACTATCATTTATTCAACAATTTCTGCTTTCCCCATAGTTTGTATATTTTTCCTATGCGAAACTTCACATTTAAAAACTGCCCAAAAATGAGTTCAGATAATAACCCAAACAACATTTTCAGGCAGTTCTATTATTGATTCATATTTTCTATTCCCTGTTCAGCCGCATTTATCAAATTACCTACCTTAATGATATCATGCTATGTAACCCTAAAAAACAAAGGCACTACCCAATTCTTTCTATACCATCTTTATTGGTTGCTGAAATAATATAATGTGGCCGGTGCTTACTCTCTGTATATGTTTTGGCAATATACTGTCCCATAATCCCCATGCAGAACAACTGGATTCCGCCAATAAAGACAATCACACATATCGTAGACGCCCATCCTGCAACTGGATCCCCAAAACAAACCCTCCTGAATATTACAAAAAGCAAAAACATAAACGATACAAAGGTCATGGTAACGCCAAACCACGATACAATATTCACCGAACCTCTGAAAAATTAATTATTACGCTAATTGTCCGAACTACTACTAATATACCATGAGAAACAGGTAGGGTATCATTACTAACTACCATCCCAACTCCCTTTCCTGTCCTGCTACAACACTGCCTTCCCTGGATTACAAAACCGAACCTTTACCCCTTCATTCTCCTGCACAAACTGCACTATACTTCCCAAAAGCTGCCCACCTGCCAAAGCCTCCTCCGTGGACACATGATATTTGGCGATTTTTTCACCATCACAAGCTTCTGTACTAATTCTTTCAAAATCCACCCCTTCAATGCCATTCAGCACTGTGCCTAATTTCCCTTCATCCTGCAAATCGTAAACGGACATTACTTTCTCTGTTTTCATATTATTACCCCTTTTTCATTTGTATTTTTCCCGCATCTTGGTATTTTCTAAGGCCATTATGGTTTCTCTTGTAGTACAGCGTTGCATTATTCCTGCCCTCTGCAGCGCTGTACTAATGTGTGAGGTATTGATGCCGCATGTCTTCCAGTAAATACTAACCTCATATTCTACTATATCCCTATATCTTCCTTTTGTCAATGTATGGGAAAATTTTTTCGAAAATAGCCCCTATAAAGGTTAAAACACCCATAGCAGCCCTGGATTCATAAACTCCAAAACTACTATGGGTAAGATATGTCTTATTCAGGGTTACATACCCTCATCCTAAGGTTACTGTCCTGTTTGAATAATCTGGCAAAAATATCCCAGAACTCTGCAGCATCTTCCATTTTTCCCATAGTAAATTGGTATCTAACCCCTTCTTCCCCACCACAGCTTTCTGAGCTTATCTTCCTATAATCCAGATTTTCTTTTTCCCCCAGTATTGTTGCTAACTCCTGTTCATCCTGCAAATTGTAAATTGATACTACCTTCTCCATTTTCATATTGTTCCCCCTTCTCCTTTGTACTTCCTCTATTCTGGGCATTAATCAAGATTCCGGTTTCTTATCTGCAATGGACAAAATTCTACGCCACGGCACAAATAACGAATCTTATATTTACTATACCCCCATGCTATCTGTTTGTCAATGTACCAGATAATTTTTCAATAATATAATTATTATAAAAATACCTATAGTAGCCATAAACTTTTAAAGTCTAAAACCACTATAGGTAAATACCGCTTAATCTGGATCGCAAACTTCCGCCCGCCAATTATGCCTATTTGCACTATTCTTCCTGTAATTTTTCAATCAATTCCATCATTGCTGCCACCGTATTAAAATTTTCCGGCTCCAAATCCATTACATTGATTTCCACATCAAATTCTGAATTTAATTCTGACACCAACGTAACAATATCAAAAGAATCTAAAATCCCATCATCAATTAATTTCTTTTCTTTTTCAAAATCTACGTCTGCTCTTAAATCCTTCAAAATTTCCATTAATTGCTCTTTCATGCTTCATCCTCCATTTTCATCATTTTTCTTAGTATAATCTCTTTCCCTGCTTTCCGGATATGAAGTTCCCGCTCCTCAGGGCAGAATTCCACGCCTTCGGGCTTCCCTTCTTCTGCTTGCGGCATTTTCCATGCTTTCCATGCATAAACGCCATCTGCCAGCCTAACCTTTGGCTTTCCGAAAACATTTATAACTCCATAATCCATGGCACGCAGGAAACGGCTCATCTGCCCAAGATCCCACGACAAATCCAGCCATCCTCCATTTGGGATATCTTTGGAAAGATGGGGAGGGCGGCCGTTTCCGTCAGGCATCTGGGAAATAGGGGGTTTTTCTAAGAATTCCCCCTGCAGCAATTCCTTAAGCCCTTCCAATGCCGCTTCATTAAGCTGTGACAAAAGCTTCAGTGCAGTTGCGCGGTCGTCAATTGCCACCTCTTTCTGCAGATAGATTCCCCCTGTATCAATCCCTGCATCCACTTTATGCCAAGTAACCCCTGCTTTTTCATCCCCTTCATAGATCGCCCATGCTTCCGCATTCCGGCCGCGGTGTGCCGGGAGCAGTGCGTGGTGGAGATTAATTACCAAAAGCTTTGGGTTACGGAGGGCATCCTCTGTGAACAGCCATGGGTTCATAATGGACAATACTAATGTTTCCTCTGTTTCCTGTTCCAGCAGCGCCATCAGGTCTTTTTTCACAGCAACCTGCCTGCAGTTCCAGCGTTCCATATATTCCTGGTTTTTCCCAAAGCCATTCTGGTTGCAGAAATACAATTCTATCTGCCCTACCCTGCCGCTTTGCTCTACCAGTTCCGCTGCCTGATATAAAAATCCGGTGCCGCCGATAATCATTGCTTTTTGATACTGTTTCATATCTTCCCTCATAGCCTTTCTTTCAGCAAAGTCCGGTCAATCTTCGCATTTTTATTCAGCGGAAGCTTCTCATAATATTCCATCCGGTTGGGGAACATGTATTTCGGTAAAGTTTTGCCCAGGCTTTTTAACAGTTCCCTGTCACATTGTTCCGCTGCCTGATAAAACAGCACAATCTTTTCTTCTTTTTCATCATAAATACAGCAGGCTGCCTCTACAAAGGGCAGGGCATTGATAGCCACTTCCACCTCTCCTAATTCAATCCGGTGCCCCATATGTTTAATCTGGTAATCCTTCCTGGAAATAAACATCAGGTTCCCATCCTCTGCATACTGCCCCAAATCCCCTGTGCAGTAAATTAGTTCTGGGTACATGGTGTTCAAGGGGTTCTGGATAAAGGCTTCCCGTGTCTTTTCTTCATTGTTGTAATACCCAAGGGCCAGGGAACTTCCCCGGACACAAATTTCACCTGCCTGCCCAAATGCAACTTCCTGTTTCCGTTCCCCGTCCAGCAAAAGAATATCGGTATTTTTAAATGAAATCCCAATTGGCAGTGTTTCCTCGTCTGCAAATGGCCTGTCCACTTTGTAGAAGGTACAGTTGCAAGTGATTTCTGTAGGCCCATATAAATTCACATACTGGACTTCGGGCAGATACCTCCTCCAGTAATTCAGAACCTTATTTGGCATGATCTCCCCGGAAAACATCACCGTCCTCAGATATTGCGGTACCTTCTGGGAAAAGACATTCAGGTTTTCTACAATACGCAGTGCAGAAGTAGCCCAGATTACTGTATTGATTTTATTCTGGTTCAGATAATCAATTAACGTCGCCACCATGGAGAACATCATTTTGGGGACTACATACATAGTCCCGCCATTTTTTATGGTAGAATAAATATCTTTCACAGAAACATCAAAATCAAAGGGCGCTTGGTTGCCCAAAACAATGTTCTCATCGAACCCAAATTCTTTTTTAAAATTATCTATTAAGTCTATGACAGACCTATGGCATACCAGCACGCCTTTTGGCACTCCTGTAGAACCAGAAGTAAAAATCGCATATAAGGGGTCAGTGTCAATCCGCTGGCTGGCAATCTTGTCCAATAATTCCTGATCTATTGCTGTCCGGGCTAATTCCTGAAGTTCTACTATGCTGCCTTCATAGGCAACCTGCTCCATAGCTTTTTTCGTTCCCTCTGTTACAATGACAGCTTTCGGTTTAATAATATCCAAAAACAATTCAATCCGCTTCGCCGGCATCTGGCAATCCACCGGGGCATAAAAGTTCCCACTGTAGGCCACGCCAAAAAAGCCCAACAAGCTTTCTATCTTCCGTTCAATCAGCACAACTACCGGCTGGTTCCTGCCAAGCCCTACTTGTTCTTTCAGGGCTGTTGCAACAGCCTTTGCTTGGTTCCTAAAATCATGGTATGTCACTTTATCCTTGTTATCTGCAAATACAATCTTCTCTGGAAACTTATCTGCTGACTCCTCCAAATAGTCCAATACGCTTCTCTGCATTTTATTTCCCACCTTTCAGCATATAACAAACAGCTACTGCCCTATCTTAGTCCAACTTTTTTACCCCGTCAAGCCTTTCTTTCACATAATCTCCAAAAATTTCCAAATAACGGGGACTTTTCCTTTGTAGTTGTTATTTTCTGTAAAAATCTTTACCGATCCTGTGGATGGTAAGTAGGCACAATCTCCTTCACCCAATTCCGTATATCCCTTGGTTCCTGCACCACATAATCCTTTAGGTTCTCAAGCTGCATCATAAAATGATCTTCATCCATCTTAATGGGTTTCCCAATGTGAATCAGCTTATTCTCCGTATCCTGCAGGCCTTCTTCATGCATCAGCATTTCTTCATATAGCTTTTCGCCTGGGCGCAGCCCTGTATAGATAATCTGTATATCTTCCCCAGGCTTATGCCCGGACAGGAGAATCAAATTCCGTGCCAAATCTGCAATTTTTACTGGCTCTCCCATATCCAGCACAAAAATCTCCCCGCCTTTGGCATAAGCCCCTGCCTGAAGCACTAAGGACACTGCCTCCGGGATTGTCATAAAATACCGGATGATATCTGGGTGGGTAACTGTAACTGGCCCTCCCTGCTCAATCTGCCTTTTAAACAGAGGGATAACGCTGCCATTGCTTCCCAGAACATTCCCAAACCGTACAGCCACAAATTCTGTCTGGGAGCGGCTGTTGTAAGTCTGGATAATCATTTCACAGATTCGCTTGGTTGCCCCCATAATATTTGTAGGGTTCACCGCCTTATCCGTAGAAATCATGACAAAACGCTTTACTTTCCATTTATCTGCCGCCTGCACTACCTTCCATGTGCCCAGCACATTATTTTTCACCGCCTCGTTGGGGCTGTCCTCCATCAAAGGTACATGCTTATGGGCTGCTGCATGGTATACGATATCCGGACGGTAAGTTTCAAAAATCATATCCATCCGCTTTGTGTTCCGGACAGATGCAATTAACACTACCAGATTTAGGTCTGGAAACCTGTTTTTGAGTTCGTTTTGGATATCATAAGTCGTATTTTCATAAATATCCACAAGCACCAGCATTTTAGGGTTATGCCCTGCCACCTGGCGGCATATTTCACTCCCAATAGAGCCACCGCCACCCGTCACTAACACAACTTTCCCTGCCACATAATCCATAATGGCAGATAAATCTACTTTTACAGGTTCCCTGCCCAGCAAGTCGTTTACATCTACTTCTTTTAACTTACTGATGCCAACCTCGCCATTTACAAGCTGGTAAACCCCGGGCAGACGTTTCAGGTCGCATCCAGTTTCTTTACAGACATCCAAGATTTCCTTGATCTCTTTTGCCGGGGCAGATGGCATAGCGATAATAATTTCGTCTATCCGGCATTGTTTTACCAACTCCGGGATATTCTGGCGGTTCCCCATTACCTTTACCCCATGGAGATAACTGCCCTCCTTGGATTTATCATCGTCTATAATGCATACCACACGCTTGCTTACATGGTTGCTATTACGTATTTCCTTTACCAGAAGGTTACCAGCCGCCCCAGCGCCTACTATCATTACTCTGGAAGTTGCTGCCCCGCTTTCCTGCCTCTTGATAAGCGTGCGGATCCCACGGTAGGAAAACCGGCTGAGAAATACCAGCATCCACAATGCTACCCCATACAGGATATAATAGCTTCTTGGCATACGCACATCAAATAGTACCATCACTGTCATCTGCGCCAGTGCAGACAGTGCGCAGGCAAAGGTAATATTAATTAATTCCGGCGCCCCGGCAAATGTCCACAGGCTGCTGTACAAACGTAACCCATAAAACACAACTGCTGTCACTATAATAATTACCGGGGCATACTGCAGGCTTTTCACTATATATGCCCTTGGAATAGCAGTATAATTACCCTCAAAACGGATGACTAATGCCAGCATACTAGCTGCTATTACTGCAATAATGTCATATACAACTAAAAATATCCGTTTTATAACAAGAAACTGGTTTTTTTCTATTAATGCATTCACATTCTCTTCCTCTTTTCAACAATTTTTTCTTTCCAATTGTATCTTAAATACCTCAAAATTGCAACCACAGACTCCCCCCCATACCTATGCCTGCCCTTTTTCAGTACCTATAATTCCTCCCATATAGCCCACAGCAGCATAAAAGCAAAAACAGAAAGGATGCCCCCAAGGCATATCCACATTTCCGCTAACGCAAAAAATAACATATGATATACCCAGCAAAAAGACCAGGAATACCCCACGCCCTGTTAAACCCTCATAGGTTTTATCTCTTGCCCTAATTTTGCCCCCATATGCCATTCTCCCTGAAAAAAAGATTAAAAATAACTGGCAGGTTACATATGGAACCAAAATAAATATTCCATACCGATGGGATATGGAAAGATAGCCACTGTAAGACAGCACCTTGTTCCGAAATACACGCACCATGCCATCGCTATGCCCAAATAAGTTCCACCGCCGGATATAATTGCGCCAAACCGTAAACTGTTCCATGTCTGATTTCCGTATTACTCCTTGTAACCCTTCAGGTTCCAATTCTAATAAGCCTTCCCAAACTTCATCAGAAACCCCTGTCAATAATTGCTCTCCTTTGTACGTTACTTCCAAATCTAATACAATTGGCAGTGTTTTCGTAGAAATATGGATTATGCTTACTGATAATGCCGCTGCAGAAATGCCCATTCCAATATGCCCAAATAGCTTCAGGATCTTCCTGTCAAACAGCATACCGTTTTTAAACTGCTTCACAAAAAAGAACGCGCATGCCGTTACAGATGCAGCCAAACCTGGCAAATGGCCGCACCGCAGAACAAAATAAAACGCGGCTGCACCACCCGTAATATATTTTATATAATAATACAATTCCCCCTTTTCAGGCAAATCTCTTTTTAATAAGTTATCCATTTCATCAAGAAACATGCACAGCATTAAAACTGCATACATAGAAAAATCTTCTGGGTTCCGGAATAAACCATTATAATCAATAGCTGGCATTTTTGTGCGGAACAGCATACAATAAATTATCCCTGCAAAAAATATAATTTCTAAGGAATCAATGATATCCCTGAACATTCTGTAAGGATATTCCATATTCTGCCAGGAAAACATAAAAAAAGTACCTATGAAAAACAGCATACTTCCTGCCAGGCCCATTTCTTTTGGCACAAAAAAATCCGAAACCATTGTTCCAAGCCACAAAAGCAACCAGCTTTGAGCCAGAGGATTTTTCCAGCATACCTTGTCCAGTTTTTTTTCCCAAGAAACAAATGCGGCCAACAGAAACAGTATGGCACATACTGCTAAATGATACCGAAAACTCTCTGCTTGCCCCGTCCAATTTAATACATTCCCAATCACCATCCAGGCAAAAAGCAGGCTATATAAAAACTTACGGGCATACCTTTTTTGTACATTGGAAAGCTTCCCACCTATCCTGCTGCCAAAATAATCACCGAAAAGTTGGAAGCCATACTGTAAAATATCGACTAAACAATACCAATCCCAACATTTCTTGGCCTTCCGAAAAAATTTTCTTTTCAGCATACTAAATAGAAAAAATAGCATTGAAACAGCACAAAACCCTGCAACAAATAATTTTATAAAATGCTCCCTGGTATACCAAGATGGCGTAGTGCGTATCTGCATAGAAGAAATAGACAGGCTTTCCCCTTTTGCATTTAATATCTGGACAGCCATATGGGTCATAGGTATCTCTGGATTTAGAAGAATTAAGTTCTCCCCTTCTGAGATCTGAACTGGATGTTCAAATCTTTTCTCCTTATTTTTCCCGTAATACCGGATTACACCTTCCATAGAAGGGGCACTCATCTTATCCACAGTGAGATAAAGGAATTCCCATGCCTGTTCCTTCCCATTCAGCTTATACCGTTTGGTTGCTTTATTTGCCATCAAGAGATATTCCCTTTCTTCTGGCTGATAAAGCCATCCAGCAGAACTTTTCTTTAAAACAGCAGAAGAAAAATCATATACTTTGCCCGCTGACATAAATTCCTTAAAATTAATCCTCCCTCCCAGCCGCATCATTGACGCCATAACACTTATCAGAATCCCAGTAAAGAGGACTATACAAAAACAGAATTTTTTTTCTCCTTTCACTGATATCCACCTTCTTACATTTTCTTATCTGCTTGTTTTATAAACAAACTGCCTATTACTAAATAATATACTAACCAGCTTGCAAAAGCATAGGGGGAACTCACATCTTCTGCAATACCTGCCACATGGTAATTTACCACTGCCCCAAAGACAAATAGGCTAAATTCCTGATTCTGGAAAAAATTTTCTAAACTATACCTTAAACTATAATATACTGTTGCCAAATAGGGAAGTGCAACAAACACCCCATAATCGTACATCATCTGCAACAAATTATTGTGGGCATGCATCCTTCCCTCCCAAATCTCCATCCACTTTTCATGCCCCAGTAAATTTAGCTGGCGTACGTAAACATCCCACACAACATCCCTGCCGCTTAACAGGACAGTGTAATTATTGCCGGAGAGCTTCTGCACAATCCGGTTCAATACAGGGAGCTCATCATTGGCGGCATAAGCTGCAAAGGTAAAGAATCCCTTATTGCTGGCAATCTGATAAAAATCACCTGGTAAATGAACTACCGTATGCAGCAAATTTGCCACATTCAGCAGACACCACCTGCCTAGTGTAAATATCAGCACACTACTAAGCAGCGCTGCCCCAACAAGCTTCAGCAAACGTTTTCCATGCCCTCCCTGCTTCCGGTTAAGGAATAGCCGTAAAAGAAAAATCATACATTCTAAAACAAACACGGCAATCCCTGTAACGCTTTGGGTCAGCTGAAGAAAGAAAAAGATACTAGCAACCCCTGCTGTTCCATTTATAAGCTGCAATTTTTTTTTCTTTTTCCCTTTTGGGGACTTCTGAAAGCCCTGCCCTAAATTATCCAGGAACACTAAGTTTGCTGTTGCAAGAAAGCCTGCAAATGTATTTGGATTGTTAAAACTTCCCATATAACGGACTCCTGCCGTAAGCGGGCGGCAAACAATACAGAATATACAGCTTGCCCAATAAAACCATCCCAATGCGCGTTTCAAGTCACGGATCAGTTCCGTTGGATTTTCCATCTGGTTCCATGAAAAATAAAATGGCGTTACAGACAGTAACATAAAAATCCCTATATTGCGAAATGTCTTTTCCACAAAAAACTCTGATACCATACAGAAAAGCCAAAGGGCAAACCATGCAGCCACTAATGGCTTTTTCCAGTAAGCAAATGGCTTTTTGCCCTCCCAAGATAAGAACCCAATCAGGAGAATACAAATGCCTATTAACAAAACCATCTGGTTTTGGGCTGCAAATTTCCATCTCCATCTATAAGCTACCATCAAGTATATCAAAAGAAAACACAGAAAGAATAAACATGTCCGCGCCTTTGGTATTGAATATGGCGCAAACAGATTCTGTACCTTACTTCCTTTCTCCAACAGATATGCATAAAACTTCTGTACGTCCCCTATCCACTGCCCTGCCCGTGTCCCTCTGGAAATTCTCCGTTTTCTCCATATGCCCCGTACAAAAAAGCACCCCAGCAAAAACAGGAAAGAAATAACAGCAAACGCAGGAAAAAATTCCTCCAGCCCAAACATTTTGATCCGTTCACGGAATTGTATCTTTTTTAAAGAGAATGTCAATCCTTTCTCTCCTGAAACCACAAAATTAATCCCATAAACCTCTTGTTCTGGCAGTTCAAGAATATTAATCCCATTCCTCATTTCCTGTTGAATGGTGCCTGCTGCTTCAAATGCCTGATTTAATACCTGTACCTCCCAGACTGTTTCCTTCGGCAGATTTTCCAAATCAAGGTACAAGTAATTCCAATTTTTCTTCTGTACCTCCACGGCAAACATTTTATTAGCAATATCCTCGGTAATATTTATTTCTTCTGTAGTACTATCGCAAAGCCAATTATTCCCAGCATACGCATAAGCTAATTTCCTTACATTATAGATATCCCCAACATCATAAAAACACTCAATATTGATACTTTGGGCAAGATACATCACTGTAAGGATCACACACGAAATCAACCCAAACAGAAAGCACATGCTGGTTTTTATGCTCCATTTTACAGTCCTTCCCATCTCTCACTCCAAAAATACGGACTTAAATTGGTATAAATCCTTCATATAATACCTGTCATCCCCAAAAACATCAAAATCCTTTTTGCCTTTCTGGGGCACTATTATTTTATCGCTCAAAAGAAACAGCAGTTTATGCCAAAAAGAACCATACTTTATTACTCTCCCATATTTTTTCACCTTCTGAATTCCTGTTTTCCTCTGCCCAGAAACAAAATAGGCTTTGGCATTTCCTGGTTTATTTTCCCTTAGGTATCCCAGAACCTGCTCACCCCTGTCCTGCACCTCACTAAGTTCTTCTGGTATAAGCCAAATCTCTTTCTTTTTCAGTTTCTTAAACACAAAATACCATTTTCTGCAGGAAGCCAGTTGTTTCAGCCCATTCTGGATCAATTCCATCTGGTACTTTTTTTCATATACGCTTCGTTCTTCCCCAGAAATGCGCTTACACAGCAGCTTCTTTTTTTCCTTTTGGGTTATATAATGGTTTCGGAAATAATATCCTGCACTTTCTTCATTTAAAGGTACATTTTTTTCCAAAGTAAACTTTATTTTTTTCCTGTAAATGTCCTTATACCAAATGCTAAATGTAATCTCATAGACATCTTCCTCCAAAGGGATATCCAGACGAAACCCTTTCCCTTGATAACAAATTCCATCCAGCCCCTTTTTGTCATGTTCTTCCAAACGGTAACAAGAAAGACGTTTCCGTTTTGCCTGTGTTTCCATATATATTTGGTAATCTTCTTCTGGAAGCCACGTATTAACCCTTCCTTCCAGATGCAATTTCTTTTTTCCTATATCTAAAACTGTAACCATAACCATATTGCGAATTTGCAGTATATCCAAAAGCGCAATATTATGAAACAGCAGCTTTCCCATATCATAAATCAGTTCTTTCCTGATATCCCTGCCATATTTTAAAGACAATGCATAAACTTTATATTCTTTATACATCATTTTCTGGTTCATAATTACACGTTCTTCAATTTTTTGCAAAACACCTTGCAATGCTCTTTTATATTGTTCTGCCTGTCCAGCGCCGATCCATGCATGGACATTTTTCCGGATCCTCCATCCCAGGTCATTCATAACGGCGTATTGGATAAACTCCAGCACTCTCCCATAACGTTCTATGGACTTATCAAACAATGCTTGATGGAAGTATTTGGGTGAATCCACATAATAACTTTCAGACTTCATTTCATTCTGCAGCGCAGATGTGGCGTTCAGGCGTTTCCTATATAGGTGCAATGCCTCACGGACCACTCCCAAAGTACATTTATCCAACAGGACCTCATTAATAAATGCCCCGTCTTCCCCATACTTTAAATGGGTAGAGAACCTATGATCCCCTAAAGCTTCTGTTTTAATAAATGCAGAGGTTACATCCAACTGGACATAATCATACTGTAACTGCAGGTATATCACTTTGGTCGTATCAAATTTATAGTCAAGGTAATGAAAATCATCCCTTGCTTCAAAAAAACGCTTTCTGCCCCCTACTACATCTATCTTTTTATAATGTTCCTCAAAAAAATGGTAGATTATTTCAAAAGCATCCAGTGCCCACATATCATCAGAATCCAAAAAATTAACGTATTTTCCCCGGATATAAGGGAAGGCTTCATTCCGTGCAGAACTTACCCCGCCATTTTCTTTCTTCAAATAAAGGATGTTATCTGGGTATTGTTCTTGATATTTCAGGCAGATTTCCTCACTATTATCTAGGCTCCCATCATTCACTAAAATTAGCTGGATATTTTCCTGAAACCCCACCGTCTGGTTTATGACTGACTCAATGGTATCCTTTAAATATTCTTCTACTTGGTAAACGGGCGTAACAACTGTAAACTTATAATCCCATTCTTTTGGTGTTTCCATCACGAAAATCCCTCCTTCCTATCCAATTTTTTCAAGAATAACCACTGTTTTTGATACGAATGCAACAAGGAATCCCTTTCCCCGTGGCAAACAATTTTACCATTCCAGCCAAAAGAAAAGAAGATCCCCTGTTTTTTACAAATTGCTATCCTGCCGAAATTCCATGGCAGAAAAAGTACATTTTATATCACTTTTTCAATATAAATTTTATTCCCGCTGCCAATATCTGCCTGTACTTTTAACTTTGTACCTTTTTTTAATTTTGATGTATTAATTGTGTAATTCCCACTAGCATTAGCAGTCGCACTGTAAGTCTTCCCGCCTATTTTTACAGAAACTTTTGACTTTGGAGCTGCTTTCCCTGTAATCTTACTGCTGTTTTTCTTCGCAGAGCTGATTTCCAGCGGATTCGCATCACCTACATTTGCCTTAGAATTCTGGACAGAAATTTCTTTTACACCAGCTGGGTTGCTTAAAGTATTATTTTTAATCCCATTGCAGGTTGTATTATCATATAATACAATCCCATATTTGTTATGGTTTGTTACTGTATTTTTCTGGAGCTTACTGATGGCGCTACCATTACAGTATATCCCATAATTGCCATTTTTATTAATCTTATTATTTGACAATACTACGGATTTTGCCCCTAATTTTACCTGAATCCCAGAATTTTTATTATTATTTACATTGCAGGACTGGATATTTGCCTTACCGCCCTTAATGTTCATCCCATAATTGCTGCACTTGCTTATGGTTACTTTCTTTATAGTAACATTTGCATTTTCATAAGTAACAATCCCGCAATCCTTGCTTGTCTGGATACTTCCACCTGAAATTGTTGCCTGTGATTTCTCATAAACGTAAATTCCTTGCTGCTTTGATTTCAGAATTTTATTATTCTTTATCACTGCCTTTGAATTCACGCCTACGCTGATTCCGCATTGCTGGCTGCCGCTTATTGTATTATTTTCAATATATTTTGCATCGCAGCGGTCATTTACCATAATGCCATGGTTTTTATTATTTTTGATCAAATTCCCCTTGATCCTAAGTGTTACAGATTTCCTTCCTCCAATCCCATGCCGTCCATTGTTCTGGATAACGCAGTTCTGGATAGTTGCAGAAGTCCCTGCCCCAAAAGGTGACACACCGCAAACAGAATTATTTTCCATTGTGGCATCTGTTAATTCCAAAGACGCCCCAGAAAATACGCCGACGCCATGCCCAGATTCCCCTTCCGAAGATACCTTTGGCTTCCGGCCATTATGGCTAAAATTCCCACCTTTAATTGTAACCTTAGAGGTTTTCCCTGTAATAGAAACACCATTCCAGTTATTATCCTTGACGGTATTATCACCCTTTGAATCATTCATCTCCAATGCTGCTTCTGATACCGTAATCCCATGCTCTTTATTGGCCTCAATCGTGCAGCCACTGACATTGGAAACTTTACTCTTCTTATAAGATGCCAGCCCATGGGATTCATTGGAATGAATTTTAGTGGAAGTCAGGCTGGAAAGGGTGGAGCCTCCTGTTACAGTAATGCCTGTGGTTTTATTTCCGCTGATAACCGTTTTGCTAATACTGGATACAGCAGATGCATCTACATAAATACCGCTCTGCCCGCATCCGCTGAAAGTACAGCCGTCTACAGAAACACCCGAAGACTTGCCTGCAACACGCAGCCCATGTCCATTGCTATTCATCACTTTACAGTCTTTCACTGTTATATTCTTAGCTGCACCAAATACAAAGCCAAATTTTGTTTTCTTATTGCAGTTCCAGGTTCCCCCTTCGATGGATGCATTTTTTATCCTATCTGTTTCCCCTGCCCTTACCATGGAATCAATGCTTCCAGACGCTGTAATTGTTGCTCCTGTTGCTACAATGTTTATATTTGATTTCAAACGGATTTGTTCCCCTAGCCTATAGCTTCCGCTCGGGATAGTAATCGTTGTTGTCCCCGAATTTCCCTCTGCCTCTTTAATGGCTTCCTTTAATTTCACTGAAATATCTGACCCAGACTTTACACTCAGTTTAATCTCAGATGCTTTTGCCCCTTTTTCGTCTAAGAATACCTCTTCTTGTAACTGTCCTGCTTCCATAGGGGCTGCCGCTGCCACAGGAACTCCTATTTGGCTGGAAATTCCCATACTTATGCATAACAATGCAACCAATACACGCTTTTTCATAACTGTTTCTCCTTTCATTATAGTATTTCTTTTTCTACCAGTTTCTGATAAATGCGGGTAATATTCTTTCCGTCACAGAATTCATTGATGCTCCTGTAACATTCTTCTACTTTTGGGCTCCTCGCTTTTTCCAGAATAATCTTTCCATCTATAATGATTTTCTGCAAAACTTCTTCCAAAGAATCCATGTCAAAGACCCGCTCCCCAATGTATTCTTCTTCTGACGGAATCAGTTTGCCGCTTTCAGCCTCATATAACTCCAAATCTGGCTGATAAAAAACTACCCCAGCTCCCTGATAAAAGACATTATAACATACAGAAGAATAATCTGTCACTAAAAGTTTTGTCATATCCAAAACCTTAGAAATTGGCTCTTTCCATATAGAATCTTTCATATCTGTGCTTGCCAGCAAATCCATTACCTTTGGGTGGGGTACAATGATAATTTTAGAAGCTTCCAGATACTTATTTAAAATTTTATAAATACTAACTACATTTTTATAATATTCCGACTGCTCAAAATCCTGTAAATGTTCTTCGTATGTCTTCCATGTCAGCATAATCACTGCTTTATCTGCAGAATCTTGCCCAATATGGTTATACTCTATCTTGCTGAAAATAGGTAACCCAGTATTCCATATCCTATCTTCTGGCAATTTAAGCATATCGCCTACCACATCCTTCTCTTTCCCACTTCCTACCACAATATACTCTGGCTCGCCTTCCTTCCCCACTACAAAAGTAGACGCAGGCCCCTGGCACTTGAGATATGTTACCCCATGCTGTAAAAAAATAAAAGGATGCTCACATGTACTCTTCCTAAAATATTTGTTATTAGACCGCACAATATTCAAATGGGCAGGCGCTTCTGTGGAAATATAATAGTTCACCCGGTATAGCAGCCAATAATACTTAAGGGAATATTTCCGAACAACATTTTTTTCCCCTTTAATTGCCTGGTAATCATCTGACAGTTCATCTATGACGAAATAATTCTTTGAATTCCTGCTGTCCTTTGCCAAAAGGAATAAATCATATGCCCCTTCTTCCGCTTTTCCAGCAAATTTCTCATAATACAAATTCACATTTTTACCATGTTTTGACTTCCATTTTCCTAAATGATAAAAAAGCCATGAAACACATTTACTCTCCATAAGCTTGAACCATAAATGCTCCTCAATTTCTTCTTTCGGCCTTTTCACAATGGAAAAATTCCCACGGTCTGTCCGCCGTACATGGACAGCAAAATTTTTCAGGTAGCAGCCTTTGTATGGTGCGTAATAATGCCGGATATTTGCATTTTTTTTCCTAAATTTTTTTCCAATCCGGTAATCTAACTCTATGCCATCCACTTTTAACATGATGTTCAATGTATTATTGATTTGTGTATCATCTGACAGCAATGATTCCACAGGAATTTTAAAGCGATGGATATCGCCCTGCAGAAGCAATCTCCATTTAGGAATTGGCATAACGCCTATTTTTATTGACGATTGCTGATAATTCTTTTCATCAATATAAAACCTCTGCCCTTCCACAGGAAGCTCCCATTCATTCCTGAAATACCCAAGCATGTAAAGAGACAGTACTTTCTTGTTCAGGCCCAGATACAATACCTTGTAAGAGAACTTTATCAATTCTTTGTAAAAGCTGCTTTTGAATTGGTAGGAATAATAAATGCTTTTTTCATTTGACCATACCACTAACACGGGAACATTTTGTGTTTCATTCATGTGCCTGTCCACGGCATCTTGCGGAAACTTATCGACTTCAATATGCTGTGTTTCCATATAAAATACCCTATTTTTCTGGGACTTCTTACGGACTGGTATGCTTGTTTTATACTTTTTCCCAAAATCAAGGGTTTGGACATCAATTATCACTGTGTCCTCCGGTACCATCCTAGAACGGACACAGCATATCTTTAATAAATTCTCTTGGAATTCTACACAAATTTTACTCAAAACATTTCTCCCTATCGTTCAAAACCTGATTTTTCCGGTAAAAGCTTCTGGAATGCTTCTTGTACTTCCCGCTTCTTTTTTTCAAAATTTTCTGTATAGATCGTATCGTTGATACAAATCATCTTATACCTTCCCTCACGGACAGAATTTAAAGCTAATCCATAATTCCTTTCTTTAATGTGGAAGCAACGCCCAATGTTCCGGGAGCGCGGGATAAAATTTCCGCTTGCCAGCTGCCAGTATTTTATCAGCCATTGGTTTACATTTGACTTTGTCCTAAACTTATCCCTACAGGTAGCCTTCAAAGTTTCCTCCTCCAATTTCCACACCTCTTTAAATGTGCTTTTCAGGAAATTACTGGGTAGATGGCTATAGTAAAAGCCAGGGAACCATGGCCATATCATCAGCATGGTGGTCCTTACCAGGCTTTTCCAGCCATTAATCGGGTGATACCACTTTCTAAAATCTTTCTTAAAACACTGTTTCTTGTCAAAATGAATGTTTATTAATTCTACGTCATTCCCATTAAAAAAACCGGCACTCTTCTTGCCAAAATAAATACAGTTCAGCCCAAACACATCCCGCGGAACCCCATTTTTAAAAAAATCATCTGGTTTTACATAGTTTGTAATGAACATGTCATCATTAAAATATACAAACTGTTCTGCCAGCCCCTCAATCCTATGCAGGTTCATTTCTATCGTATTCGCATTAAAAGTTGGCAGGTATTCTTCGGGTATATAATCCTTATGGTTCACAATATGAAGTTTAGGGTGATTTACGTTCAGCCAGGGAGGAAGATGCCCCCAAGTCACAAAATGGATTTTATTCACCCAAGGAGCAAATTTCTCCACTCCCCGGAACCAGTATTGCAAATTATCCCAGCTCCGGTAACGGATAATTGTGCTATCTCCCCTGTCGTTGTTTTCATCGTATTTATTCTTCTCTTTCTGCCACTCTGGATCATTGCCGTCTACCCAAATCAGAACAAAATCAATCTTCGGTTTCTTCACTGTCTTCCTCATTTTCATTGGAACCTCCTACTTTGGTATACAGGTTCTTCCAACCATTCTCATAAAATGCCACAAACAAGTCATAGGCTTCATCCCATTCATGATAAGCTTCCTGTCCCCGCTTATCTTCAAAATGATAGTTTTCACTTAAGTACTTCGAAAAATATTTTGTAAATTTTACTGCACCTTTGGAATTTAGATGGTGGTCATTATACAAATCTTCCGAAAAGTTTATGCCTATTTCCTCATATTTTTCTTCTGTGTTGAAATTAATGGTTTTTGCGCCCTGTTCTTCCAGATAGTCAAATGCAGCATTGACTTCCGGCTGTTCATACTTGCTTAACTGCGAAGGGGAAGATATAAATAAAAGTTCCAGCCCCGTTTCTTTACCATATTCCAAAATCTCATCCAAAATTGCTATTTGCATGTCATTCAATTCTTCCCTATCCGAAACTACCTTTGTAGGCTTTACTTCTTCCACAGTAAAAGGCATTTCCTCAAAATCATAAACGCCCTTCATGGTACTGACTGGAGGGACAAAATCTGCTTTCCTCATGCCGGATTCCCATCTGGAATGGTACTTCAGGAAGGAAAAATACATAGACATTTCATCTAAATCTTCTGGTACTTCATCACCATCTTTTTCTAACTTTGCAAGCACATCTTCATGGCTATAGTAATCTTTATAGAACTGAATGCCTTTTGCAACTGTTTCCCACCTGTTTTTTGAATATTTCATACTGTCTGTAACCCGGCGGATCCTTATTTCATCCGGCCGTAAAGATTTCATCTTAATTCCCCGGATATCTACTACTGCCAGCTTTACATCTTGTTTTTTGCGCACTTCCTTTAAAACATTTGTTGTTAAATACATAGGCTGTACGTCTGTATTCATAGCATAAACTGCCATTCCATAATCTTTCCATGCCAGCGGCGCAATCCACTCCCGGTCTACACAGCTTGTCCCAACTAAAACACAATCCCACGTATTTTCAGGCTCATCATAAAAATCATTATAACGTTTCTTTACGCTTAGGGTATCCCCTTCTGCAGGGATCGTAAATACATTAACGATAAGGCACAATACCATTGAAAGGGCAAGTATAAACAATACCGACCTTATTCCCTGTTTCTTTGTCATACCATATTCTCCTTAAAACTGCTGGTAAATAAATTCACTTGCCGAATATCCGCTCCCATAGCTTCCATATATTAATACAGCAACCACCGCGCCAATATAAATCATCCAGCGGAAATATAAATTCTGCTCTGCTATCTTCTCCCTGATATGAATTCCCTTTTCCTGCATAATCCCTACTACTAAAAATACCAAAATAGAAATAAAAATAACATAGTAGTCCTTATAAGACAGGCCTAGGTTCAGAAAAGTCCCATTGAAAAATACCCATGGATTTGGATAAGCTAAGGCGCGCTTAAACATATCAATTGCAGTTAAGCAGGTTTTCCCCCTTGAGAAAAAACGCCCAAAACTGCAGAGGATAAATGTCCTTGCCATCTGAAAAAAGCGCCAGCTAAAGCATTCCGTATTAATTTTGAGCTTTTCTATTATTTTCTCATAAACAGGCTCTAATAATATGCTGGATACAATAATAATTCCATTCCATAAGCCATATGCCACATATTTCCAACTTGAGCCATGCCATACCCCTACTAAGAGGAAGACAATAAACATGGACAAAAAAGTCGGCAATTTTTTTCCAATATAGTTGCCAAATACTTTTCTGGTTCGTTTCCCAAGCGTTGCAAAGGCTTTTGACAAGGATAACGGATAAAACACATAATCCCGCATCCATGAGCCCAGTGTAATATGCCATCTGCGCCAAAATTCACTGATGGATCCTGCAAAATATGGGCGCTCAAAATTCAGCACCAGTTCAATCCCCAGTATCTGTGAAACGCCCCGTGCAATATCCATGCCTCCCGAGAAATCCGCATATACCTGCAGCCCATATCCGGCTGCTGCAAGAAACAGCACGAAGCCTTCATGCGGTGCAGGGTTATCAAAAATAAAATTCACAGGAATGGCAATCCTGTCTGCTAAAATTAATTTCTTCATATACCCCCAAAGGATTAACTGCATCCCTTGGGTAACCCTAGTATATTCAAACTTATGCGGCACATACAGTTGATGGGCTAATTGGTCATACCGGGCAATCGGCCCTTGGATAATCTGCGGAAAACAAACCATAAATAAAGAAAATTTAAAAAAATTCCTGTCTGGTTTGTACTTTCCCCGGTACAAATCTACGATATAAGCAATAGACTGTAACGTATAAAACGAAATACCTAGTGGCAGCAACAATTTTAAGAGTGGGATGTTCCCTGCAAAACCCACTTTTACTAACACAAGATTAATATTTTTGGCAATAAAGTTAAAATACTTTAAGAAAATCAAAATCCCAAGGTTCACTACAACTGCACAAGCTACAACGCGCTTTTTTCTGGAGCTTACTTTGTTCTTATATTCCTTCTTTTCTTCCCGCGTCAAATCTGCCTTGTGAAGTTTTAAGTGCCGTGCTGAATCCTCGTTAATATTGCCCAGCAATAAACCGCTGAAAAATGTCACGCCAGTAGTAAAAACAAGGAAAACCACTAATTTTATGCCAGAGAACCCATAAAATACATAACTCCCCACCAATAACACTGCCCATTTATATTTATCTGGCATAAGAAAATAAGCACATACTAAAATTATTACAAATATAAGAAATGAAACTGAAATAAAATCCATAGATCTATTACTTCCCTTTCTTTAACCTTCTTCTTGAAGCTTTTCAATTAATTCAAGCATCGCGTTTACGGTATTAAAATTATCTGGCTCTAAATCCATTACATTGATTTCAATATCAAATTCTGCATTCAGTTCAGCTACCAGCGTAACAATATCGAAAGAATCTAAAATCCCGTCATCAATCAATTTTGTTTCCTTTTCGAACTCTACTTCTGCCCTTAAATCTTTTAAAATTTCCAATAATTTCTCTTTCATTTGTTCCATCCTCCACTTTTCCGTTTTTTACATTTTCCTTTCGTGATTAAAAATACATTCTGTCCAGCGTACTAGTCATGACATAAATTCTTCATAAGCCTCCAACACTTCTTTCGGTTTCCCCTGCATCTTTATTTTCCCCTCATGGAGCCATAAGATACTATTGCATAACTTATTCAAAGTGTCATTATTATGTGACACAATAATAACTGTCCTATCTTCATTTGTAATTAATTGCTGCATCTTCTTATAACTTTTCTTCTTAAACTTAGAATCCCCAACGCTTAGCACTTCATCGATCAGTATTATTTCAGTTTCCAATATTGCTGTTATGGAAAACGCCAGTTTAGAATACATCCCGCTAGAATATGTCCTCACTGGCTTATCAATAAAATTGCCCAGTTCCGAGAACTCAATAATTTCATCCAGCTTCTGGTTAATCGCCTCCTCTGAAAAACCCAGCAGCATGCCTGACAAATAAATATTCTCCCTGCCTGTCAGCCTCTTTTGGAACCCAACGCCAATCGACAATAAGGATACTGAATTTCCATGTAAATTAATTTCTCCTTCATCTGGGGAAAATACCCCTGCAATCGCACGTAAAAGTGTGGATTTCCCGCTGCCATTTTTCCCCACAATCCCCATTATCTCTCCTTTGGGAACCTGGAATGTTATCCCACGTACAGCTTCATAAATATCAATTTTGCTTTTTCTAAGGCTCAGCAGGCTTTTCCGTACAGAAATTTTGTTCAGGCTTCTATACCTGATTTTCAAATCTTTTACATCAATTACTATATTATTTTCCATAATCAGCTCACCTTTACATAACTTTTACATAACTGTTCTCATATTTATATATAATCCTGATCCCAATTGCTGACATTGCACAGCTCACTAAGAACCACATCAAAAGAAGTTTACGGTGAGGCGCTTCACAGTATATCATAGACAGCCTTAAATCATTTAAGAACAGCGCAACTGGATTAAAATTCAGTAAAATCGAACCATATGGCTCTTTTACCCTATTGCTGATGGAATAAAATATCCCAGACATATAAAATACAAGCTTAAGCAGAACATTAATTACATTTGACAAATCCTCCACAAACACGCCAAAATGAAGCATAATGGTACTCACGCCAAATGTAAACATGATCAAAGTTACAAATATAGGTATAATATAAACAATATTTAAACTAAGCGGAACCCTGTATATGGCCATCATTATTGCTACCAGCACATAGGAAACCGCCATTTTAAACCCATTTGCATACATCTTCACAAAAATAAGAATATGCTTTGGGAGGTACACCTTGGAAACAATAGCGCTATTTGCACTTACCAGCTTTACACTCTGTTTCACTGTTTTTTCAAAAAATTTCCAGCTGGAAAGGCCAATAAACACAAAAACGGGAAAGTAAGGCTCTGATGTACGGAACACAATCACCGAAATAAATGTGTATACCAGCATAAAAAGCAGTGGATCCAAAATCCACCATAACCAGCTTAAATGGGAGTTTGCTATTTCTGACTTTAATTCTGATTTTGCAGAGTAAATACTATACTTGTAATGTTTCTTAAAATCATTAATAAATCTTTTCATATCCTACCTCTGTCGTTTATTCCCCATATTTGCTCACCGCCTATGGCATGGTATCCTTTGGATCGCCAAAAAATTCCTTTCACAATTCTTCTTGTCAAATCTCTGGTAAAACTTTTCTGCCCGTTTCCTGTAACTGGTTTCCATGGTAAAGCCCCTGTCCAGCACACTCTCCAGTTCATCTAACAGGACATCCAGCGTCTTGCACACTTTACCAAAACCATCCTCCTCATAACAAAAATACCCTTCTGGATAATGGCCTTTCCGGTACATCCCATAGTCAAACTGAAAATAGGCCAAGGGTTTCTTCATGTACGCAAAATCCATAGCAATACTGGAATAATCTGTAATTAGAAAACTGGAGCTTTTTAATAATTCCTGTACATCATGCTCTGGCCATTTCGCAATTGTAACAGAAGGATGCCCTATGGAAAAATGTCCTGCATACTTTTGCATTTCCCTATGAAGGTAAAAAACCAACTGTGCATTATGTTCTTCAAGCAGCCTGTACAATTGGGGGCTTTTTAAAAATCCATACCAGTTCTTATAATATTCTGTACTAGTAAAATCATCTACATTCTCATATTGATAAGATTTAGATGTAGTAATCCCAATCCAATTACGCCAAGTAGGCATAACCAAAATCTGTCTTCCACCAGAACTAGTATCAAATAAGTTATCAAACCTGCAAAACCCTAAATTCTGCACCCATCCTTCGGGATAGCCAAACCTACTTTTCACATACTCATATTCGTCTTCTACTGCACATACGAAAAGACGCATTTTCGTATGTTTATAATAGAGGAATTCCATATCATCTTTCGTAATCCCATGCTGCAGAAAGACTCTGGTATTTTTATATAGCCCATATACTTCCAAAAAATAGCATACTGCTGCATTAGGCTTCCCGCTTTTTTGGGAACTAATATTCTTTTCAGCAGAAAGATAATAAAGCCAGTGCTGAAAACTTCCAAACTGGATCACCTTCCCCAATCCTTTTACCCTATCAAAATCTGGGGAACGCTTATTGATGGCATATACTGCTTCCTGTTCTGGATGGTTCTCGACAATGTACCGAAACAGCCAATAGCCATTATCCCTTGCTTCATTTTCTGCATCACAAATCAGCCACATACCTTTGTGAAAACTTCGAAACACCATTGAAACTGGCAGGGCACACAAAAACAATATGATGTGCCACAAATCCTTCCCTTTGACTCTTTGGAGTTTCTGCCATAAACTTTGTTCCATTTTTCTCCTTTCCACATTATACATGCCCGATTTCAAATATGCAATACTTTTATTTTAATGGCAAAATGTGATATCAATTTGAGGTTAAATCCTTCTTTTTACTGCATGGAAAATATAATGGGAAAAATAATATGCACTTTTCCAGAATGGCAATCCCTCACAATTCCGGTACATTTTCCAAGTCCCATATACGGCGTCCAATTTATTTGCCGAACGGCTGCCACCATGACGCCGGTAGACGGAAAGCGGTTCATCCAAGCCATAAGCCGTATACCCATGCCTTAATATCTTCCACCATGTAGCAGTATCCTCACCACGGGCATCCAAGGGCATTGACAGCACATCATTTGGTATCTGTTCCCGGTCAAACATAACAGTTATTGTAGAAATAGTAGTATGTTTTAATGCATATTCATAATCCACTTCCGCAGGTACATGCACTACTTTCCCATTCCGTGTCCCATCTGCCCCTGCAAACTCATAACCAGTAAATGAAAATGCACATCCCAGATCCTGCATAAACCGAAGCTGTTTTTCCAGCTTGTCCCGGTCGCACAAATCATCTGCATCCATATAGGCCAAATATCTTCCCTGTGCTTTGGAAATCCCTTTATTCCTGGAATATGCTGGTCCCCTGTTTTTTTTGTTCTGGTACAAGCGCATTCTTTTATCATGGTAACGTTCAATAATCTGCACACTTTTATCTTTAGAACAGTCATCCACAAAAATAATCTCCCAATTTTGATATGTTTGATCCAAAATGCATTGTATGGTTTCCTGAATATATTTTTCTGAATTATACACTGGGACTACTATGCTAATTAATACTTCTTTGTTTTCCATAAAATTACCTTTATTTCCGGACTGCCGTCACCTGCCCCTTCTCAATCCCTTCCGTATTCTCCTTCTGGAAGATAATCTTAAAGGTCATCAGCATCAGCTTCAAATCCTGCCAGGCCGAATAATTCTCTATATACGTCAAATCCAGTTTCAGCTTATCATACGGCGTAGTATTATATTTCCCATACACCTGGGCATAGCCGGTAAGGCCCGCCTTGACTTTCAGGCGGAAGCTGAACTCTGGTATAATCGCCTCGTATTCCTTGGCTATGCTTTCCCGTTCCGGCCTTGGCCCCACAAAGGACATTTCCCCTTTTAGGATATTGAAAATCTGGGGAAGCTCATCAAAATGGGTGCGGCGGATAATCCTGCCCACCGGGGTAATGCGGTCGTCGTCCTTCTTTGCAAGCTGGGCGCCGTCCCGTTCGGAATCCATCCTCATGCTGCGGAACTTTATAATCTGGAACGTTTCGCCATCCCTGGTCAGCCGTTCCTGGGTATAAAACACCGGCCCTTTGTCATAAATCTTGATACAGGCCCCAATCAAAAGCAAGATTGGGGAGGAAATTACAATCGCCAGTATAGAAAATACAATGTCCATCATCCGTTTCACAAACCGCTGCTCGATGGTAAGCCCCCGGTTCCGGGACAGCATCAGCGGAGAATCAAACAGATGGATATGTTCCGTCCCCATCAGGATAATATCTGAAATCTTAGGGGTAATATACGTCCTTTTATTCTGGTCGAAGCAGAACTTTAAAATAGGGTTCCGCATACTGGTGGGCAAATCACAGAGCACCACCGCCTCGTATTCCAGTATCCTTGTGTACAGTTCCTCATACCCCAGATAAACGCTGGCTGTTGCGCAGACATTGTATTTATCCTTCCGGGAATTGATTTTCCCGATTAAGTCGTCCGGGGAACGCTTTCCATAAATAACGATCATTTTTTTCGGCGGGTACAGCCTTGTGTATACAAAACGCACCAGGTATACCCCCGGAAGTATCACGATAAATTCCGCCCCAGTCAGCACAGCCATAGGGTGGGCTGGCATATAATCGTTTGCCACAAGGCAGACCTGCAGGTATCCAATGGCGTTGGCGCATAATATCGAAAGGATCTGGGACAGGCAAATATCTGTAATCCGCAGATAGCCAATCCGGTAACCCCCAAAAGTCCTTGTAAAAAAGTACATAATCAGCGCGTAAATGCCAATTACAGCCCAGTTCCCCCGGTTCCATGGGCGGTTCGCTTTCTCCAGCATAGGATAATATATGATATACCAGGTATAGGCAAACATAGCCGCTTCCATTGCCAGCATCATATAATTTGCAGTCAGATTCAATAAATGCTTATACTGTTCTCTTTTCCTCATACCCTAACCTCTGCTCCGGGCACAGGCCTTACTGCTGCCTGCCCAGCAGCCTGCGCACCTTTTTCTTCATCCGTCCTTTGGTATCCAGCTTTTCTTTCAGCAGTAGTCCTTTCCCCATCAGCAGCTTTGCCGTACTTTCTTCCAGCATGCTGATTCCATAGGACATGTAAACCCTGCATGTCCCTTATGGGATTTCTTCTATTATAATCTCTGGAAGCAAATTGTCAAATAAAAAACAATTTTTCTCTATTTCCACAGGAATGCCCACAGCAATATCTTTTCAAACCTGCTTCCTTCCCTAACAGTGTCCCCAGTTCTTCTATAAACAATTCGGGCAAACATGGCCTTACCATTTTTTGAAAAGATGTTCCAGGGATCCCTTCGTAAGTATACCATCTTTCCCCAAAATAAGCAAATTTTCCTAATATGATTAGGGTGTCAAAAGCACCTTTGGCGCTACGCTCATACCATATATTGCTATTGCAAATGTATTTGCACATCAATATATGGTATAGAGCGGGTGCATCGCACCCTTTTGACACCCTAATTCCTAATATTTAGAAAAAATTAGGAATTTCTTAACAAATTCAAGGCAATTCATCCATTGTTTTTTTCTTCCAATTATGATACCTTTATTATTAATTTATAATAGTTTGGATATTCCTGCTATTATGTCTAAATATTAATTCTATATTTATTTTTTGTAAGGGAGGTCATAATTTTGAAAAAAGCTATGAAAAAAACGGTTTCCACGCTCCTGGCATTTGCCATCCTGCTGACAGGGATCCTTTTTGCCCCGCAGGCAGGGACAACTGCAGAAGCTGCGGCTTCTTACTATCTGCCCAGTTCTTACCGGAATATGACATTTTTTTGCGTTCCGGATGATTTGCCTGCCACCTATGTGACATTGAAGGTTTACAAAAAAGGAACCTTCCAAAAACCTAAGGCCTCTTACATCAAAAATATAGGCAGCAGTGACAGGTCTGTTGCAAGGCCCTACATTGACAAAGCCGGCGATATCCGGGTTTACTTTTTCAAAAAAACCGGAACCGCTACAATTTCCTTCCAAATCGGCAGGCAGACCCTGAAATCCAAAATCACTATAAAAGAATACACCAGCCCCTTAAGTAAATTTAAAATAGGCGGCAGAAATTTTGCTTCCCGGTTTGCTTCCTCCACAGAATGCAATTTCTTCCATGAAAATACGCTGGACAGCCAGAATGTTTCCATCAAGGCTGCGAAAGGATGGCGGATTTCCTCCATGAAAATGAAGTATGGTTCCGGCACCTTTGAAATTGGTTCCTGCAAAAAAACAACTTTTTCCAAAAAAGTGACTTTTGACGGGGATGCAGACTATATTTCGCTCACCATGTACCATGCCAAGTCAAAAGCATATGTCACGCTGACTTGGAACTGCATCAAAGAATAGCATACCCTATCTGCTGTTTTATTACACAAAACGGTTCCCCTGCAGAATGTTTTACCATCCGTCAGGGGAACGAAAATTTAGAACTACAGAGGGCTGTCAGAAATGCATCATTTTCTGGCATCCCCCTGTAGTTCTTTTTCTGTGGCTTACTTACGGATCCGCAGTGATTTCACCTTGCTCCATGCACCATACACTTTCTCTTTTTTGGAATCCAGCTTATATGCCCTGACTTTCACATAGTATTTCTTGCCTTTTACCAGTTTTGACAAGGTTTTGCTGGCAGATGTGGTAGTGGTGTTCTTGTAAGATTTCATTTTTGAGTTTGTTGCATAACGGATTTGGTAGCCTTTCACATCGCTGGCTTTTTTGATGGTAACCTTTAATTTCTTCCCAGAAACATTGGCTAGCTTTTTAATGGAGGCCTTCCCTACGCTGACCTTTTTCCATTTTGCATAAAGCGTCATATTTTTGGTTACTTTATTATTAAAATTCCACTTTGTTTTAAGGCTTGGGCTGGTATACCAGCCAGCAAACGTATACTTGCTCCGCTTGGGGGCTGATGGCTTCCCAACCTTCTTACTTGGGACCACCTGCTTAGAAGATACCTTGCTGCCACCCCTGGAATCAAATTTTACCGTATATTTTTTTACAGATTCCGAAACGACTTTACTGTCCCACATAGTGTCGCGGACTGCTATTGCCTTTACGGTAGTATTATATTCAATTTCAAAAGGCTCCGTGTACAGGTAGCTCCTGGTAGCTGCCGAGGAAGGGTCTACCCCGTCCAGCGTATAATAAATATCTGCGCCGGAGGTAGATGTGCTGAGGGTAACCCAAACACTCTGGCTTCCGTTATAGCGGGAAACCTTGGGGGCTGCCACTTTGGCCGAGGATGGCGGGGTAAAAATTGTCCCAATGGACTTTGAAGTCGCACCGGAATCCTGGGTTGCATCCGGTATCAGCTCCTTATAGAAATATTCCGTCTGGTGGTATCCGCTGCCTTTATCCAGCTTCGTTCCCCGGATCATAGCGGTACTGCGGTTAAAATAGTCATAAACTGCAGCCCCATATCCGGGCAGCTGCCCATCTGTGTCATCCCAGGTACAGTCAATATTATACCAGGAATCATTGAGGGAAACTAAATTCCAAGCATGGGCTTCGCTTGTTACGCTTATGGTATCTACCCCAGCCCCATTCATTAACAGGGTAAACGCCTTTGTATATCCGGCGCATACCGTATAGTCCTCACAAAATACACTATAAGCGCTCTGATGGTATTTGCTGTATGGGTTTGAATTTTCTATATTTCCCAAATCAAATCCCGGGTCGTACATAATTTTCTGGCAAATCAAGTCATGGGCTATCTTGGCTTTCTCTAAATCTGTCTTCCCTGCGGCAATCTTAGCCCCCATAATCTCCACTTGGGCTTTCATTTTCGCAGTCGCTGCCGCCCTGCTGCTTCCGCTGGCAAACTCGTCGTATACCATAGGGAGCATAAGCCTTTGCCCTGTCCGGGTATCCGTCCCCACCAAATAGCCATTCCCAATAAAATAATATTGGGGATTGGAGTAGCAAAACAGCAAAAATACGCTTGCAGCCTCATCCTGGCTAAGGCCATACAGGGAATAGGATGCCTCCCCTGCATAATAATAGCGCTCTGTCCGCCCAAATTCATTTGGCACATCTGCTGCTTCTGCATTCTGGAATCCGTCCAGGTATCCCTTAACCCCTGCCTCCAGTGCATCCCAAAAGTTCCGCGCCCTCTGGCTCAGCCGGTTATAGATATAGTTAGTAGAATATACATCCCAGGAAGAATCGTATTTCCGCGACCCTAAAACCTTAGAATAATAAGAAAGGTCTTTTTCCGCCTTTTCTTCCACTGTCACGCCCAGTTCCGCCAACTGTTCCGAAGATATTTCCACTGCTTTTGGGCGCACCATCCCGCCCATGGGCAATTCCCTGTTCTCTGGCGTCTGGGCTTCCGGGGCGTCCCCTGCCCCTGAAAGGCTTTCTGGCTCCCCGGATGGCAAAGTTTCTATTTCATTGGCTTCTGGCTGGGCACCGTCCTGCCCGTTGTCCTCTGCTTCTCCCTGCCGGCTGCTCCGTTCCCTTTCCGGGACTTCCATATCAGGCAGCTCCTCCGGGTTCCCGGGTTCCTCCTGCCCTGCCGGGGCAGCTATGCCATCCTCCCTGGATATGCCTTCCTTTGGGGCATCTTCTTCTGGCACGCCCGTCTGGTTTTGCCCTGCATCTTCTTCTGGCATGCCCGTCTGGCTTTGTTCCCTATCCCCTTCCGGGATAACAGTCCTGTTCTGCGCAGCCTCCCCTTCCGGCGCGTCTGTCTGGCCTTGCCCCGCGCCTTCTTCCGGAGCCACAGCGTCCCTATCCTGAACACTGCCCTCTGCTGCGGAACCATCCCCATCCGGCAGGGACTGCCCCGCCAGCTCTGGGGCTTCCATCCGCGTCCCAGTGGTATCCCCCACATCTGCTGATGCGGCAAAAGTTTCCGCAGGAACCATGGAACATGCCATAATCCCCGCCAGGAAAAATGATAGTATCCGTTTCTTCATATACTAATCCTGCCTTTCTTACTGCCTGTGGCTATCCAGCGCACGTAAGCTACGTTTCCATGCCCTACTGGCCAGAAACCTGTTTTTCCTTTACATACTCCTCAATTCCTCCCCAAACCTTATCCTTGTCTGACAAGGTTAAATCTTCCTCTGACATCCCTTCCGGCATCGGCCACTCAATCCCAATCTTGCTGTCCTTCCACAGTAAGCCGCCTTCATCATTGGGATGGTAAAAATCTGTCACTTTATAGCAGAATTCTGCTTCATCGGAAAGCACTACAAACCCATGGGCAAACCCCTTGGGGATGAAAAACTGCTTTTTATTTTCTGCGGAAAGGATTACCCCAAACCATTTCCCAAAGGTTTCTGAGCCATCCCGCAAATCTACGGCAACGTCAAACACTTCGCCGTTTACGACCCGGACCAGCTTATCCTGGGGATAATTAATCTGGAAATGCAGCCCCCGCAGCACCCCTTTCTTGGAGGAGGACTGGTTATCCTGCACAAACGTGCAGCCTATCCCAACTTCTGCAAAATCATTGTAGTTATAAGTTTCCATAAAATAGCCACGCTCGTCCCCAAAGACTGCCGGCTCTATCACTTTCAGCCCTGCAATTCCATTGCAGTTGTCCGTAACTTTAATTTTTCCCATGTGCCTGCCCATTCCTTTCGTTTCTAAATCCTACAGCCCTTCGGCAATTTCCATCAGGTACTGCCCATACTCTGTCTTTAACAACGGCCCTGCCAGCTTCTTTAGCTGTTCCACATCTATGAACCCACGCTTATAGGCAATTTCCTCAATGCAGGAAATGTAAAGCCCCTGGCGTTTCTGGAAGGCAGATACAAAATCTGCGGCAGCCAGCAGCATGTCGTGGTTCCCCGTATCCAGCCAGGCAAACCCACGGCCAAGGGTTTCCACTTTCAGGTTCCCCCGCTTCAAGTATTCATTGTTGACGCTTGTGATCTCAATTTCCCCGCGGGCGGAGGGCTTCACATTCCTGGCAATTTCCACCACGTCATTGTCGTAAAAATACAGCCCCGGCACTGCATAGTTGGACTTGGGGTGTTCCGGCTTTTCTTCAATGGAAATAGCCGTCCCATCCCCGTCAAATTCCACAACGCCGTATTCCCTTGGGTTCCTGACATAATATCCGAAAATAGTAGCTCCCGGCTGGCTTTCCGTCCGCTCTGCAGCTTCTTTTAACACCCTTGAAAAGCTCTGGCCATAAAAAATATTATCTCCCAGCACCAAAGCCACTGCATCTTTCCCTATAAAATCCGCCCCTATGATAAATGCGTCTGCAAGGCCCCGTGGCTCCTCCTGCACGGCATATGCAAATTTCATCCCCAGCTGGCTCCCGTCCCCCAGCAATTCTTCAAATACGGGAAGGTCCCTGGGCGTTGAAATAATCAATATCTCCCGGATCCCTGCCAGCATCAGCGTAGACAGCGGATAGTAAATCATGGGCTTGTCGTACACCGGCATGATCTGTTTGGAAATCGCTTTTGTCAATGGGTATAACCTTGTGCCGGACCCTCCGGCTAAAATAATTCCTTTCATGTGTTCCTCCAAATACATTTTTTGATAGTTTATTTTACCATCTTTCGTACTGCGTTGCAAGGACATGGGATAGAGCGGGTACGCCGCACCCTTTTGGCACCCTAATCTTTAATACAAATTAATGGCATATGCCCACACTGCATGGATGGAGATAAAAGCGCAGACTGCCAGTACAGCGCCATTGTAATATTCCCTCTTTCCCCTGAACTTTATTTTTTCCCGCAGCCGGTCCAATAGTTTCCCGTTTCCCAGAGAATACAGCACCGGGAACATCAGGGGCGCAATATAGCGGTACTGGCATCCCTCAATTTTATTGCTCCCTACCGCCGTAATGGCAACATACATGGAAGTTGCCACTAAGCACAGGATGCCAAATGACAGTACATATACGGCAATCCTTGGGGCTAACGCCACCTTGGAATCATACTCATTCTTGTCCGTAAAAGCCACGGCTGCCAGTGTTGCCACCATCAAAGGTGAAAATACCGTAGGCTGCAGGTTCGTCAGATACTGCAAATGGGAAAAATAGTGGTTTGCTGATTTCAGGGACAGGTAATCCCAAAGGAACCCTAATAACGTCTTTGTGTATTCCCAGGGATGGGAAAAAATATAGGAAACCTGCCCCAGGGAGTCCACGCCTGTCCCGCCCCGCACATCCTGGATGGATCCCGGCGCAGCAAACATCAAGGCTACTTTCGCGCCTACAGCAGCCACTACGCATACCGCAGCAGCTATCATAAGCTTCCGCTGCACTGGGCTTACAAATTTTTCCTTCGGTAAAAACAGGGCCAACAGCACCAGTGGGATATACAGCATTTTCGGGCCTACGCCAATCAGGAATGCCAGCAGCATAAAAATCCATTCAAAGACAGACATTTTTTTCTCCGGCTGCTGCAATTCCCCAAAAAGGCAGCAGGTGCCATATAAGAGCCACGCCGTAATCCAATGGTCGTAAGAATAAGAGGACGCCATAAATATGTTAAATGGGATTAAAGCCACCGCTGCCGCCAGAATCTTGCCGGATTTTAATTTACGGATGGCAAGGAATACCAAAATGGAATAAAACAGCATACTAAACCAGCGCCCCACCATAAATGCCACATGGTAAGGCAAGGAAAGCAGCCGCCCCAGCCAAAGCCCGAACCCAGCGGGCATGTAACAAAGGTTCCTGTACCGGGGCCAGTACCTTCCCGGCAGCGTTTTTTCCTTCTGCTGGTACAGCTTTTCTATTTTCTGGTAAGTTTCTTTTTGGCTCTCCCTGTCATAATTCTTATGTTCCAGCGCCGTTTCCAAAAAACAGTCCTTATCGGCATAATAGTACTCTGCCTTCGACACATCCGGGTTTAAAAGATGGGACATTGCCATAGAACAATTATAATGCCATTCATCATCCCAGGAAATCCCTGTGCTGGCAGGGACTGCCAAGGCATACAGCGTCCCCACGCTTAAGGTTACCACAAGGGCCGCTACCTCTGCCTTCCTTGCAACTATCTCACGGAAACATACCAGGCATGCCGCAAGCTCCAGCACTACAAAAATCCCCAGATACCTCCCCCAGTAAAAACTGTCTTTCCCATAGAATACATAGGCAAGGATCCGTTCCATCCCAAATGACACAACTGCCACGGCTGCAAGAATAGCTGCCAATTTCGCAAAATCTTTATTTATGCCCCATTTCATCTGACTTTTCTCCTTTGATAAAAACATGCCGCCCAAAGCCCCTATCTCTTGATCAGCCGCCTGAGCCTGCCTTTTATCCCTTCTTCTTTTCCACCTTCATCTTCTTTGGGTACCAGCTTCTCTGTCAGCAGTTCTGCCGTTTCCCCTTCCAAAATGCTGATATTATAAGAAAGTTCGATCTGGCGCCTTCCTTCCGGGATTTCCCCTATAATAATTTTGGGGTCCGTATCGTCAAACAGGAAACAGTTTTTCTCAATTTCATGCCCGGTAGTCCCATAGGCCACCGCAGAGCCGTCTTCCCACTTAAGCTCCACGTCCCGGATGATGCAGGCGCTGAAAGCCGGGTCAACCAAAACTGCTTTTGTCCCTTTCGGCAATGGAATTTTACAGCACATATGGTCCTGGAAGATCTGGTCAATATAGTAAGAGTCCTCCTCCGAAGCCCCCTGCCCCATATCCAGATATACCTGCATCCGCCTGCGCTCCGCTTCCTGCATAATTCCCCGCAAGGGAAAGGCCGCCTTACCCATGGAAGTGTAAAGGCCGGATAAGGAAACATAGCCCCCGCTGATATACTTCTGGAAATTTCGTTCCATCTCTGCGTAAACCCACTGCAATTCCCTGCTGATGCCAAAGTACTGGTAAAACCCGCGAAAGCTGCCGCCTTCTTTCTGGGGAGCCTGTCCCCAGCCAGCTTTTGGATGCAGCTTTTCATATTCCTCCACATATTCCCCTAAAACCCCCCGGCTGGACGCGCCTTCCAGATAATAGTGGAGGGCACGGTAAACAATAAATCCCACAGGCACTGGGAAGAAAAAGGTCCATTCATAATCCAGCACATAATATTTTTCCTCCCCGTCCAATAAAAGGTTGGAAAAAATCATGTCAACATCTGCAATCTTAACCGCCGGGGCCTTGTCTGGGAGTTCCACATCCCCAAACACCTGCCGGAACCCTTCCGTAACATGGAATTCCTCCGTAGGGGCGGCATGGGAAATGCTGTCCACTGCTTTCTGGATGTGCTCCATCGCCTGCCCTAACTTTTTCTGCTCCAGCAGCCCGTCCAAAACTTCTTCCAGCGTAACGCCTTTTAGGTATTCAAAATATACTTTATCCCCTTCCACCCTGCATTGGTTTACCTGAAAAATCCCTTTTTCCTGCCAAAGCGCCCCCAATCCTTCGGCCGCTTCTGCAATTTTAAAAATATGCGCCTTCCCTTCCTCATACTCTGCTTTTTTATAAATCTGGCGTCCCTGCGCCTTTGTGTTGGCAATATGCGTCTGGATCGCAAATTTTGGCGCACGCCCATTAGAATATTTTGCATACACCACTTCTTCCGGATCCTCTTTGGCCGTCCCCTTTGTGATTTCAACAAAAAAGGAATTGGCATACAGCCCAAACAGGCCGTTTTCTAAAATTTCGTCAAATACCCGCCCTTCATCCATAAGGGCAAGGCGGGAACGGTCAAAATTGCAGAAATTCCCTGCCAGCCCTCCCTTTTTGGGAAGGTGCCCATCGGAATAAATTGCCAGCGGGATTTTATAATCGGGATGGGGATAGTAAAACCGGTAATCTGAATATCCGCACTCCTCCAAAATCCGTATCAGCTCTGGTTTCGTAAAAGTACGCACCCCATCGGCGCATGGATAGCCTTCAATCCCTTCAAACATCCTGCCCACATGGTCCTCTGTGCAGCCAGCCCAGTATTTCAGCCCGAATTTATTTTCAATGGCAAGGAGCAGTTTCCCTCCGGGCTTGATATGCCCCATCACCGCAGTGAGAAATTCATGGTAAGGCCGTTCCCCGCCAATATACCCTTGCCCATACTCAAATACCCCAATCAGGGTGGCATAATCAAAATCCTTTTCCAGGCCCTTCTCAATATCCTGAAAATTCCCAATATAGATGTTAATGTTGTCCCGTTCCCGGTTGCGCTGGGCATTAATCGTGCTGCGCCTTTTGGAAAGGTCAATACAGGTTACAGAACCTGCCCTGGCCGCCAATGCGCCTGTAACTGCCCCGCAGCCGGAGCCAACCTCCAGGATTTTCGCCCCTTCCCCAAAGGGATACCAGGACAGGATATTGCCGCGCTCGTGGGCAAGATGGTACATCACTGCCCATTCCCGTTCCTTCACAATGGCTTTGTGGCAGTCGCCGTCCCCATATTCCTCTGCCAGCTCCAAAAGCCGTTCTTCTACAGCCCCGTCGCTGTATAAATCTTCTCCCGGATAATACGTTTCATCCAAACAAACATTCCCGATTTTATACATAATTCCCTTCCCCTTCCGATGCTTCCCTGTTTTCCTTTGTCATGCACCGCTTTCCACAGATACTGTGGATTCCATATCAAAAAACCCAACCGTATTCTTATTTGAAATTACCGTCAGGCTGCAAACGTCATACAGGCGGTGGTGCACCTGGAATGTTTCATGCTCATACCCTGTGCAGCCCAATGACAGCAGGTACTCCCCACCTTGCAGGACCATGCGCTGGGTAAATGCAACGCTCTGCACATCCCCGGCCTTCCTGGGTTCCACGCCCTCATTTTCAAACATGGTATTCGTCCCGGTAATCTCAATCCCCATCAGGTTCTTAAAGGTAAATGCAAACACAGGCTCCGCCACATCCTCTGCAAACTTCACTTTCACTTTCACGGTGAACGGGTCGCCCTTCTCAATGATATTTGTCACTTTCCCAGTCTTGTCCATAATGGCAAAGTCCACAATCTCCGCTTTTTTATCGCCATACTCCAAGGTATCTGGGTTTAAAGGCAGCTTTTCCCGCCATTTGCCGCTGTCAGCTCCGGCTTCCCACAAAGAGGCATGTTCCCTGCAGTCTGCTTCTTCCTGTTCCACCAAAGCCATTTTATAACGGTCCACCGCTTCTTTCGGGGTGCCTTCCATCACTTTCCGCCCCTTATTCAGTAGGATTGCCCTGTCACAGTATTTGGTGATGCTGCCTAAATCATGGCTGACAAACAAAATCGTCTTTCCCTGCTTCTTAAATTCCTCGAATTTGCGGTAACATTTCGCCTGAAAAAATACATCCCCAACCGACAACGCTTCATCCACAATCAGGACTTCCGGCTCAATATTGATTGCCACCGCAAATGCCAGGCGCACAAACATACCGCTGGAATACGTCTTTACCGGCTGGTGGACAAAATCCCCGATATCTGCAAATCCCAGGATATCTTCCATTTTCTGTTCGATTTCCTGCCTGCTGAAGCCCATCATGTCCCCTTGCAGGTAGACGTTCTCAATGCCTGTATATTCCATGTTGAACCCGGCACCAAGCTCCAGCAGCGCTGAAATCCTGCCGTCTACTTCCACTTCCCCCTCTGTCTGTCGGATGACGCCTGTAATAATTTTCAGGAGGGTGGATTTGCCGGAACCGTTCGTCCCAATAATGCCAACGGTTTCCCCTTTTTTAATCTCTAATGTCACATCATGCAGCGCCGCATGTTCCCGGTAATTTTTTTTCCTTGCAAGCCCTAACGCATCTTTCAGGCGGGCAGCCGGCGTATCGTATAATTTATAAATTTTACTGACATTCGTCACCTTAATCGCTACTTTTTGCATATTCCTCTCCATCCGTTGAAATTTCCCCGCCTTCCCTGACTGCACGGGCCTTTGGCTGCCAGCCTTTATAACACATCTGCAAAATGGACTTTCAGGCGTTTAAATACCGTAACGCCCAGCAGGCAGGTTAAGGCTGTGAACCCCCAGAAATAAAGCGTCATTCCCGGATGTTCCCAAAACCACACTTTATCAATGAAGGTTTCCCGGTATCCCATGACAATATAATACAGGGGATTGCACTTTAAAACCACCATAATAACATCTGGGATCCTTGCTTTCATATCATCAATATTCCACATTATCGGCGTCATCCACACCCCAATCTGGAGGGCAATCCCAACCATCTGGCGCACGTCCGGGAAAAATACGGACACTGCGCTGGTCAGGTAGGCAATGCCCAGCGCAAGGACCAGCACCCCTAAGCTGTAATAGGCCGCCTGTAAAATATAAAAATCCGGAGCATACCCAAACAGCCCAAACAGCACCACCGTAAATACGATAAAGAAAATATGCACAAAAATGGACGATATCGCTTTCACCACCGGAAGGATATCAATATTGAACACAACCTTTTTTACCAGGTAATTATATTCCACAAGGGACACCATCCCTGCACTGACGCAGTCAGAAAAGAAAAACCATGGCACAATGCCAGATACCAGCCACAGCACATAAGGCAGCGGCAGCTCCCCGCGAATTGAGGCACGCGCCCCCATCGCCTTGTCAAACACAAACCAATAAATAAACACGGTAACCACCGGCTGCACAAAAGCCCAGATAATCCCTAAATATGCGCCTGCGAATTTGGTCTTGAAATCATTCTTTGCCAAATTTTTAATCATATTGCGGTTTTCTATGATTTCTAAAATAATATTCTTTGATTTCCCATTCATCTGCCAATCATGTCCCTTTTCTTGTTTATTGTGATGCATACCCTATTTTTTGGAATGTGGGTTCATATTAAAGGAAAAATCCCCTTTATCCGGTACTAAGTTTGGATTGTAGCAAGGGTCATAGCCGCCGGAAAACTTCGGGTGCTTTTCATATAATTTCTTCATTTCACGTTTCCTGCGTTCTTCTTTTTCTTCCGATGCACGGTCCAGCCCGCGGCTCACCGATTCATGGTGCACCAGCGCCACATCATTGCGGATTACATTATGGTAGCCTAATTCCAGCAGGCTGAAACACAGCGCAACGTCATTATATGCTACCACAAGCTCCTCGTCAAACCCGCCTGCTTCGTCAAACTTCTTCCGTTCTACCATAAGGCAGGCGCCTGTCACTGCACAGAAATTATAATCCAGAAGGTTCCTGCCATAATAATAATTCGTATCATCCCCCATGTTGTACAGGCAATGCCCGGGCCCAATGGGCAGGTTCAATACGCCTGCATGTTGGAATTGGATGCCGCCCGGATAATACAGCTTGCACCCCACGGCGCCTGTATAAGATACCTGCGCCTGCCCTGCCAATATGGAAAGCCATTGGCTTACTGGCGCTGTCAGGTTCGGGTTCTGTTTTACCGCCCCGCTGATTTCAATGTCATCATTTAAAAACAACAACAATTCCCCACTGGCTTTCTGGGCGCCAATATTGCACATTTTTGAAAAATTAAACTCCATCGGCTGATAAGAATATATTATTTTTTTCATTGCCCCTGCATGTTCCGCCTGCCGGGCCATATCTTCGATTTTCTTCTTATTTTCCTCACTGCTTCCATTATCTATAATAACCACTTCATAGTTCCCGTAGTCTGTATGCTCTGCAATACTGGTAAGGCATACCCGCAATACGTCTGGGTTGTCTTTCGAAGGGATAATAATGGAAACAAGGGGGTTTCCCTGAGGGATATAAGTGACGCGGTACTGTGTGATTTCCGGCAGCAAGGTAAGCTCCCCTGCCTGCCCTCGGCGCTGTAACGCTTCTTCCTTGGCCTTAATGGTTGCCTGCATCACATAGGGCTTGGCCGTCATGGCATTTGCCGTAGATTCCTTGCGCATACGCCAGTGGTAGAGAATTTTGGGAACATGCCCGATACGGGTAGTTTTCTCCATCACGCGCAATACTAAGTCATAATCCTGTGAACCTTCAAATCCCGGCCGGAGCCCGGAAAGTTCTTCCAGGAGCGTCCTGCGGTATACGGAAATGTGGCAGGTATACATATAGGACATAAATGTTTCCGGCGACCAGTCCGGCTTAAAAAACGGATCCCGGCGCACTTCCCCATCTTCGCTGATTTTGTCTTCATCAGAATAAATATAATCTAGCGTTGGGTCTTCATTTAATTTCTTTGCAATTTCATAAAGGGCATTTGGCGCATACAGGTCGTCGCAGTCACATAAAGCTACAAATTCTCCCTTTGCGGCCTCAATCCCGTCATTGGTGGCACGGGAAATATTCCCATTTTCCTCCCGGTAAATGACGGTAATCCCATTTCTGCCTTCGTATTTGCGGAGCGTTTCCCGCACGGATTCCTGTGTGGACGCATCGTCTACCAAAACAACCTCAAAGTTTTGGTAAGTCTGGACTAATACAGAATCAATGCATTCGCACAGCATCGTACTGTCTACATTATATACTGGGATCACCACAGAAAAAAATGGGTGGTAGGACAGCGTTTCCGTGGACAGGAGATCCCCCTCATTTGCGGCAATCCAAGCGCTGTATATGTCCATGGCTATCTCTGTGTTTTCATCTTTCCCTATATTTTTTATTTTATTTTTCGCTTTTTCGCAAACTACAGCAAAGCCTTCCTCTTTCCATATACGAAGCGTCTTTTTTACCAGCGATTCTTCCATGATGCGACCATCCTTCCTTATACGTCATTTTTCCCAAAACAAACAGCTTCAAGTAAGCAGCCATGCGGCTGCTTACTTGATGCTTGTCCATAAACCTATCATTCAATTATGCCTTAATATGGCCCCTGGAACTGAAGGCAATAGGATACGCTCTCATAGTCGCTATCCCAATCCCCATTGATCCCCTGGACTGTCCCATAAATCTGGAAGCTGTCGTTTTTCTTATCGTACTTATAATTCAGCCCCTGGTTCTGTTTAAATTCTGCCCACTGCCCTCTGCCTAATGCAGTAGCTGGGTCGTATTTCCCATTCCATTTACATTTTACGTTTGAGAATGTGGCTTTTACGCTGTCCCCATTTAACCTTGCGCATGCTTCAATCCTTAAATAGCACAGTTCTTTTGCTATATTGGGCTGGGAGAAACTTCCGATTTTTTCATAATCCAAATATACATCCCCATTTCCCTGCTCATCCACTGTCATCATATAGTGGTAAGTCTTATTTAACTTTAAGGATTTGTTGCCGGGCCTTGTATATGTCTGCCCGCCTACGTTATTATTGGAAACATTCTCAATCAATGCCATGGCTTTCCCGGTGTAGGGAGCTTCTGCATGTTGGTCGTACTGGATGCCGAAGGATACCGCAGAAGTCGGCGTCTGCATAACAAGCTTTGCATGGTAGCCTGTCCCTGTGCCTGTAAGCTTAATATCCCCTTCAATTGTCAGCTTGGATTTTGTATTTTCAATGGTGTTGCCCAATGAAACTGTTACCTTTACTTCTTTCCCAAAATCCGAATAAATTTTCTTTCCGCCGCTTTTCTTGTAAGCCCTTACTTTATAGTAGTAAGTACCGCCCTTTAAGTTTTTGAATTGCTTCTTCACGCTCTTGGCTGACGTCAGGGTAGCAGCCTTCTTATAAGATTTTTTATCTGTTTTTGACCAAATTTCATAGCCGGAAGCCTTTGCGGAAGCTTTAAAAGATACGGTAGCTGTTTTTTTGGAAAGCTTTGCCTTTACCTTGGCAGGCGCCTTTACCACATACGTGCTTTTCACGCTGCTGGCCGCCCCCTGGGCATCGCCGTTCACTGCTACCACCTTGTAGTAGGCTGTCTTGCCCGGGGTTGCCGCCTGATCAGTGTAGCTGGTTCCCCCTACCTCTGCAACCTGCTTAAACCCGGAGGAGTTGCTCTTAAAGGAACGGTATACCAGATACCCCGTCGCATCGGACGCGCCCTTCCAGGTAACGCTGACCTTTTTCTTGCCTTTCCAGGTTACCTTGACAGAACCCGGCTTGCCTGGGACTTTCACTAATTCCTCCATAGCTGCCTCAAGGTTCTCAGCCGCCTCGTCCACATCATCCTGGTCTGCGTCTGCCTTGCTGTTGGTTTCCTTTGCTGCTGCAAGGGCTTCCTGCAGGTTTTCCCAGCTTTCTGCGGAATAATCTGCTTCCTGCATCCCTTCTGCTTTCTGGATGGCTGCTGCAAGGGCTGCCTTGTCCGCCTGTTCCGGCTGGCTTTCCGTATCCGTACTGGATGTGCCGCCTGCCGTATCAGTATTGTCTGCTTTTTCTGCCCTTTCTATTCTCTCCAGCGCTTCCGTCCTGTCTGCCCCTTCTGAACTGTCCATCCGTTCCGGCGCTTCCGTCCCGTCTGTTTCCCCTTCATTTCCAAACACCCGTTCTGTGGTATCTGCCCTGCCTGAAGAATCACTGATTACTTCCTCAATTTCAGCGGCTTCTGCCATTTGGATCCCCTGTGAAGGCACGCCTGTAAGCACAAGGGTGAAAGCCAGCACAGGCATGAAAAGCCTTTGGAGAAATTTCCTTCTTTTTCCCATAACCATAATCCACCTTTCCCAAAAAATATTTTTCCGGAATTTGGCATTCTACCTATAAAGATGGTTTCACCAATGCCTGCTGCACTGGCTGCCCTCCCCTTCACCCTGTCAGTGTTATGCCAAAATCTTTGTAAAAAAGAATGCGCACAGCGCATTCTCCGCGCGCGAGCGGATTGCGAAGCAATAAATTTCCTCTCCGCGAGCTGCGCATAATTGTTTTTCTCTTATAGGAAATCCATACACTTTAGCACTTCACAGTAACACGGTATTTCCTATAAGAGAACCAAAGTATC